>Ga0315912_10003748_pt1 | contig 14884 bp, 6 predicted proteins | sample VfabasoilMG_FD_204469 | JGI IMG/M metagenome (GOLD analysis project Ga0315912, IMG submission 204469) | Garden soil microbial communities collected in Santa Monica, California, United States - V. faba soil | ecosystem: Environmental > Terrestrial > Soil > Garden | place: USA: California... | reverse complement strand
GCATCGAGAACGACGGGCGCTGTCAGCTGAAGCCGGCGCGAACACTTGAACAATTCGCCCTTAACCCTGCAACCCGACCTATCACTCGCACTTGGCATTATGAGAGCGGTCGATCAGTCGAGCAAATCTTAGTAATCAACCACTTACCGCGGGCGTCCGTTGCAGAACATCCGCACTGAGCACGACTGAGCAGATTTGGTCACGCAAAGGTCCCGCAGCTAGCCCCGCTAGTCCGCTGGCCTAGACCGGCGATTCGTCATTGCTGTCGAATTGCTAGTTGCAGTTTTTACGCTTGCCGCCCGCGGCGTCTGCAGACACTCACCCGACTTAAATACAACATCCACACGACGATTCAAAAACTCGATTGGATTCCGAGCTATTGGTGATGTTCGCGAATCCCGATACCCAAGCGCTAGTTCAATTTCTGAAAAACTCCTCCATTTCTGCGAGATAGGCGAACCTAAACTTGGAAACACGTTCTCTCGCACGTGCATGAAGTGGGCTTATAGGGCCTTGCCCGCGCTACTGCGAATCTTTGGTTCTGAGTTGGTCGAATTCCTGTTGTGTTGCAAAATTGGTAGGAATGGACCGCACACCGCTCGTATTTTCACAGTCTAGAACGCTCAGAAATCTGCTTGCGGATATCGCGGAAGCTACTCGAGCTCTGAATACGATTCACGTCGGGCTTGAGTCCGTGGCAGAAGGTCATGGCGGCCAAGGGGCCGTCGTACGCGCATGGCCGAAACCCAAGACGGCTGAAAAAGCGCGTGCTTACGCGGACGAAGCCAGTACCTTTGCGTGTCGCAGCGCCATAGTTTTCGCAGCTGAGGTGTTCGATTCCTACCTGTGCGGCCTTGCAAACGAAGAATGGGCCGCTATCTCGATCGCAACTCGAGAGATTGTGCTGCAGACGCAGACGCGAAAAATGAAGGACGGCGGTGGCCGCTCGGTCGCGAAACGTGCCGAGGCGTTACTCGCGGAACTGGGATCGCAGGATCCCTTGAAGATTGCCGCCCTAGATCTGCTCGTGAGATGGCGCAATCTTGTGGCACACGACTCGAAAGATAGCCGCAGCCTCCACAAGACGCGAATCGCGACGCTCACCAAATGTGCGGATGAGTTCCAATCACGCCAACGACCACTCAATATTGTTCAGGCTCTCGAACACTACGATGCTGGAAGACCACCGCTGCCAATCGAAGTAACGACTTTGATAGCGTTCTCGGTCCGACTGGCGCAGGAAATAGACGTCGCCGTGATCGCTCGGGCAGTTTCGACCATCTCGAAGTTTGAACATACTGCTGATCTCATCTTGAAAGCTCATTTCGACCTCAAGAATCGAACGCTAGTAAGTCTGAACAAAGAAATGGATAAGTTTAGAAATGCCGACCCCAGCACGCGCCGCCACTTCATTAGGAGCATTCTCTCCAGATCTGGGCTGTCGCCAAGAAAGCCTGGCTCGCTAAGAGCAAAGAAGGGGGCGAAGCTGGTGGAACTTCCGGAAGCCTATCTTCAGGAGGTCAGTCAGCTCCGTCACGAAGACTTCAAGAAACGTTTTACGACCTTGCTGCGGTGAACCTCGCTTTGGTCGCTTCGACACCGTCGAGTGAGTGCGTTCCGAACAGCCGCAAGCTCAAGGAGCAAGAAGCCACCAACCTCACCTGGAGATTCATGCGATTTTTGGCAAGACGCCGTATCGGTCGGAGCAGTTCGCGCATGATTTGCGAAGTCCGATCTACGAGAGAGCAATGCAGGCACTCTCCGTTCCGACGACATAGAGCATGGACTTAGCCCTTGACAGTCCCACATATAAGCTCTCGCGATCATCGGATTCATTCGGGACAGGAGATAGCCAGAGGAAAACGATCTCGGCTTCCAGCCCTTTGAATCGTTTCACGGTTTCCATCAGGACTCGCTCGGGATCGTGCACCTCAATACTCCAGCCTGTCGACTTGCCGAGAGAGTGCTTCGTCAAGGCATCGTAGAACTGATTCTTTGGACGACCAAGCACAAGAATAACGATCTGCGCAGGCCGGACACCCTCGCGCGTGATAAGCCTGCTTACCTCACGCGCAATATGAGCGGCCTGCTCCTCGATGGAGCGATAGGTGATGCGAATGAGCTCGGTGCCCTCTATATCCGGAGGGTCGGTCGCCTCCCCTCGGAAGTGACGATATGCGGCCTTGTGAATATGCGCCGTGTTCCGGCAATTGGTAGTCAGATAGAACGGCTCATCCTTGACCGGTAGGTTGGCATGCTTCTTATAGAGCGCCTGGTTAGGGTCTGTGAAGACGTAGAGCACGCCTTCATCCGAGTCGCTAAGTAGTTCTTCTATTGCGAACCAGTACTCATCACTAAAGTCCTGCGCCTCGTCCACAACGATCGCGTCAAACTTCTGAGCTAACAATTCGTTGGACAGAGCGAGCGCGAATGGCATCTGCACATCGAAACGATCCTTTCCCGGATACGCGACAGCAGCCTCGGCAAGCAAGTCTCGACCATGTTCGCGCTGGACTTGTGCTGCACGGCTTTCGCACAGCTGGTGAAACGTGAGCACCTGAACATTCGATGTCTGGCTTGTAGAACGCTTGAGGGCTTCACAAAGCGGACGGTTGTAACAAAGGAAGAGCACCCGCTGATGGTTCTTAGCGAGCGCCTGAGCCTTCTCGGCAGCCAGAAGAGTTTTGCCAGTTCCCGCTCCGCCAGATATGACTGCGCGCCTACGGCCGCCAAGGATGCGAAATACACGCGCCTGTTGCTCAGTCAGTCGAATTCGAATCTGCTCCTCCGCATGCAGCGAATGAGCAATCAGGGGCCGGACCTCGATGGATCTGCAGAATATTGACTCGATAAGCGACAAACCCAGTATTCCCAGCGGATCAAACGGCTCTTTTCCCTCCCAGAACTGGATTGCGCGTCCGATCCATTTGTCCACATGCTCAAGGTCCCTCTTGGTTCCGATAATGGCTTCCGGCCTGTCAGGCCCAATCAGCCGCGCCGCATCATTGAGGTCACAGAAGAACACGGCGTGCCCAGCCTGAATTTTTCGCCCAGGCCACTTCCGCCACTCTACGTGTCCCTTGATTTGGTCCAAAACGGCAAACCGTTCTTTTCGCGCTTGCCGGAATGGGTCCTTGATTGGATGACTAGTGCCGTGTCGGTCGATAGAGGACCAATTTCCCGTAGTAGCGTCATAATTGACGCCACCGCCCTTCACTTCAATCGTAAGAAACCCCGCATGCTTAGTGAAAAGCGTGAAATCTGCCTCACCTTCGGATAGCTCACCTTGCCGCGTCTTATAAGTCCAGGTGAGTGAGTGTATGACGAGGACGTCATCGGGTAGTTTGTCCCTTAATGCACGGTACACCTTGGCTTCTGCCTGCGATTCAAGCGATCGCAGGAGATCTTCTTTCAGCTCCGGCCGCATCTTTGCCATGTGCTATTTGCCTTCCGTCACGCTCATCCTTGCCGGATCGTAGGTTCGAGTGATTTCTTCACCTGAATCCAAGCGTATGTATAGTCTCCGCAGTACGCCAGCCTCTGCAACGCTGAGAATAGAGCCGGCGCCTACTCCATCAATGGAGATGCGTCGCCCTTGCGCGGGTTCCAAGACCTCACTATCGCCAGCCACGGCGCCCTTCCATCCTGAGTCAAAACGAAATTGGTTTGTCTTTCCAAAGGGGTCTTGGATCTTATATAGACGTCGGTACGATGGATCAGTCGCGTACTCGACGACAAATAGCCAAAAGTGCTCTCGGTGCCGCTCCGCCATCCGCAGTTCCGAGGGAGTCAAAATGATGCCCTCTGCACCCCAAGAGCCGCTCAAGCCTTTTACTTCGATAAAGTCCTCGGCACCTTGCGAGCCTCGCCGAATATCGAAACCTTCATTCAGGAAGGGCATCTCCACGACCTCGCGCCCCTCCTGACGCTCGAGTTCCAGTACGAAATCCACCGCGGCCTTGGCGATAGATAGCCGTTCCTCGTGCGCGCTTTCGTTGGCGACTTCCCGTTCCGAGGGCGAACTAGGTTCCGCGTAACTCAACAACCGGCCGGCAGATCGACGCTCAGGCTCTCTCCTGCGCGGTGTCGTTGAGATGGTCGTTGAGTTCGGAACAGACTCACCAGCGGGTGCCTCCACATGGAGTGAATCTATTGCCTGGGGTAGTGCCGGCTCAACAGCCGGTTGATCTCCGTCATTCGCCGTCCCGAAAGTCGGAAACGATTCATTCTGCGGCGCAGAATCAACTTGCCCTGAACGCTCAAGTAGATCATTTCGAAACTGCTCCACACGGCCGCCTTCGACAGGCTCCGCTTCCCCCGTCGACGGCGTTTTCTCCTCCACGAACAAGCCTGGAAGTTCTTCGCCAGGGATGTGAGGGACACCCTTAACTTCGAAGAAATCTAGTAAGTCGTCCTCTCCAAGGGCCGTCAGCACACGATAAACGCCCTCAGCGAGATCGTCGGGCTTTGCCCCAAGGAATAGGCACAGTTCCTGTGCTAACTTGTCGTACTTTCCGCGCGCCCCGGCTTGGAGGTAAATCACCCGATCATGGCGGTAGATGTCGGTGGCCACACGAACACTGTGCCCGCTCACTTCTGCCTCAACCTGCAGATCGGCAATGGTTTTGACCTCAATCGAACCGAGGGTATGCCAAAGGCCTTGCTTTTTGGCTCGTTCGAAAACGCCATGCGCCCGAGCGTAGAAAACGCGCATGACGGCATGGCTTCGCTGCCTCACTCGATGAGTAGCTTCAGCATCTAGCGAGCCTCCGTCCAACGTCGACTGCCGGTAAGTAGCGACTGCAGACAGTCTTTTCATGCCGCACCGCGTGAGTAGATCGTCAAACTGCGGCACTTGCCATGCGTCTACCGCAAGCAATGAAATCCGTTCATGCGCCTTAAATGCGTCTGCAAGACGCAAGTCATCTCCGATATAGATGTCATTGGAGACATCGACTAGACGGTCGAGGTGGTCCAGAAATACGGGCTCCTTTTGGAGCCCTTCCATCCAGTCCGGCTCGGCGCCGGGTTCGCTCAACATCTCATCGCGAAATGAGCGCGCCAGGCGTCTGTAAATCTTCGCCGCCTCAATCTTCCGGTCCTCGTGCGTTGCGCCATACTCATCAAGCTTTTTGAGGGCATGGACGAGCGCTGATTCCGTCACCTGCCTTGAAACTTGAAGAAACTGGCAAAAGAATGTTTGATGCTCCCGATACGTGCCGCTGAGCGGCGGATACTGCGCGTCGACGAATGCTCCGCTGGACTCCCAAACAACCTCGTCAGAACGAAACCACCTACCAAGCCCCGGGACGTAGATTCTTGCCATCTCGCTAAAGGCGCTGACAATGAGCGTCTCGTCCTTCTCAAATAGGCGTTCGAGCTCGCGATAGATGAGTTTGACGTCCTTGTTGTTCACCCGCTCGGCGGAGCTCAGTTGATCCAGGCGTTTGATGCATCCGGCAGCGTCGACACGGTGAGTTACTCCAACCGTGTCCAGAAACTCTGGGTTGGTGACGTCCGCGTCCAGATAGGCCACTGAAGGACCGAACACCGCTCTCACGTAGTCGATATCAAGGTAGCTGTCGGCGAGCTTGAAGTCTCCGCGCTTCTTGGACGGTGCCCTTACAGCTTGCAACTGTTGCAAGAACCGCGACGCCGACGTAGTGATATAGCCCCGTGAAGGCGCGCTACGAGCCTCGAGAAAGCGCGAGTAGTACACCCAGCAACGATCCAGAATCTCGATCGCCTTCCTTCTGATCTTAGCGTCATCAGACGACAGAAGCGCGGACATCTCCGGACTGGCACAATAGTTAGTTCCGGGTCCCTGTTCGCTGTCGACTGTTGGGTAGGCATTTACGCCAATCTGAAGGAAGAACTCCCTCCACGCCCTGCGGTCAGCCGAGTCCTCTTTGGTGCCTGGCGTGTCCGTGTCCTCGGACAGATAGTCACCCGTGACGAATTTAAGCGGGTTGGCGGATGCGCCGAGCAGTTTCTCCAAGGGTACAGCAGGACGATATTCTTCACTCAAATACATCGACGATGCCTTTGCGAGTAACGTCTTTTCGCCGTCCCTTTTCTTGCTGAGTAAGTAGAGGCCTCCACGAAGCTTGCTCAGCGCATCCTTCTCCGACTCTCCTCCAGCCACAGAAGTGCTCAAGTACTCCGGGAGATACTCCTTTATGTAGGTGACATGGCCGATAAGTGCGGGCCGCGTCAGACCACCGGCTGCATGCTTCGGCAGGATGTGGTTCACGATGAGCGAGTGTGGTTCCGTCTTCTTTATCCCAACTCTGGTGAGGAAGCTGACGATTTCATTAACCCCTTCGCCCTCGCTTACGATTTCAGGGTGGAGGAGTGAAATTTCGTGCTCAAATCCGAAGCGGCGCCCCTTTCGCAATGGAAGGTAGACGTTGCTGCTGATCAACTTTGCGAGGCCACCAGAGTCCAGCTTTATGGCGGATAGGGACCGAAATTTTTTCGCCGCCTGGTCACCGATCACCTTCTTGTCGCAGTAGCGGTACAAGGCACGCAGCCAGGAGACTGGTCTCTCTGCCAGCCGGTCATCCTTTTCAATGAGCATGAGGAGGTGGCTCAGTACGCCGGCGCTTGACACTCCGAGACGTTCTAGCGTCGCTTGGGGCGCCTGAACCTCGCTCGAGAGGTATTCCACCCCGAGGATGCGCTTCAGTTCCTCGTTGGGATAAAGCGCCATGAACTCTTCATCTGCGGTGATGACCTCGTTCGGCTTTCGCCAAGCTCCGGATGCGGCAAGCACGCACTCGGTCGTCTTCAGATCGAGGACGATCTTTTCCGCAGCCTTTTCAAAGAACGCGTCGGTGATGTCTCCCTTTCTCGGTACGTACTGAAGAAATGACTTGGACAGCACTGGGTCTACCCGAAACGCCGCAACCGCGCCGGAGAATGCCTTCGCCACTTCGTCGCGCGCTGCTTCATTCCAAGCGGAACTCTTGTGAATATCCTCGCGATTTGAGCTTAGGAGGAAGTCGCCTTGAACAAGGAACCGGAAGCCGTAATCCCTAACAGGTAGGAAGGCGAAGAGGTTTTGAGTAGAGTCTGCGGACGCCGCGCCTTCATCTTCAATCGGAAACGCCAGAACAACAGCTGCCTCTTTTACGCGTTGCCTTTTTTCTTCCTCAATATGCTCAGTTGAATAGCCGTGGCAAACCGTCTTGAATCTTCGGCGTGAAACGATGGGCACCTCCGACCTCTCGTCGAATACCTCTGATGTCAGGGTAAAGACGTCAGACTCGCCCGTTCGCGCGTAGGCCCGCCTGGTCCCGGTCGTGTCATCTGCAATGGTGATTGTCCGCAGCTTTCTCAGAAACAGAAGCAATTCGTCGCTCAACTCCACCAGTTTTTCGCCAGTGAACCGGCTCCCCTCCTTCGCAGGAAGCACAATCGTAGTTCGCCCGGACGGATACCCTGAGTCAGCGCACCAGTTGGGGACTACATAGCCCAACACCTGCGCGGGATCCGCACGATCGAAACGAAAGTGAAAACCATTCGAATGGATCTCTGGGTGATCCGTCGCCGTGAAAACGGATTTGAATCCAATGCCCTTTTCACCGATAAATCCCGCCCGCGACGCCTTAGTGCTCTGGCCGACTCTGCAAAGTGCGGTGACATTTGCTTCGGTGAACCCACTTTCATTGTTCTGCACTAGCAGGCGCTCGGCAGAAAGGTGGAACGAGATTTCCGGCACAACGCCAAGCGGGTAGGCATTGTCGTCGGCGTTCTGGACGAGTTCCAGCACGAAGTGAGTCTCTTTGGAATAGAGATCCTCGGAAAGCGTCCTCAATGCATTGTTCAAGTTGGCGCGCATATTGCGCGCGCCAACTTCTACCTCCGGCGTCAGTTCAACGCCAATGAGATATTCCTGCCGACGAATGCGCTCAATTATTTCTTGCGGCTTTGCCACAACCTCTCCCTAGAGCCCATGATCTCAACATTGCGCGGTTCACTCGCCTGTTCTCTTAAAGCCTCAGTCGACAAGGCTTCCAAGACTCATATCCCGCGGATTGCGTGCGTTGAGGATGCTCTTCCACTGCTCAGGAGGTGCCTTTCGATTGCTCGCGCCGCTGCGAACGTACAAGTGAAATTCCTGTTGGATAGCTACTGGCCCGCGCAGCGCCTCTGATACTTCAATGACTGCCACGAGCATTCCGTCGATCTCCACATGTGACAGGTCCAGGGTGACCTCGCCATGCATCAACTCCTTGATCCGACTCTTGAGGGCGCCCAAGTAGCGGTTAATGAGCGCATCGCCGAGTTCCTCCTTTCCCCACTCACGAAGCGATTCGCCGATTCCCGTGATCGTGCAATCGTCGTTGACCCCAATGTAGAGGTGTCCGCCCTCGGCGTTCGTGAATCCCGCGACGGTCTCGAGGACTTCACGAAGCTTGGCGTTCTCCTTACTACGTTTGGCCACGTCCTCCTTGCGCAACCGCTTATCTGACAGATCGATGAACGGTTTGAATTCGACACGCAGTCCTTCACCGCTCGCGCAGGCTTGACGCACCTGATCTGCAAGTGCCCGAACGACTGCACTGTGTGTTGCTCCACTGTTGCGCTGGAAGCGATTCTCGCTATGGAAGTCGAACACTGCGGCGTTTCCATCAATGAGGTAGTACTCGAGACGATCGCTGCTTTCCGGCACGACAAGCTTGGCCTTCCTGTCCTTCACGGCCGCCTCGACATGATGCAATGATCTTCCTTCCCAGTACGCACCTTTGATCTGCAATGCGAGTTCCCCTGTCTCGGATCCGGCGACAGTGATCTCGAGCAGGTCGCCGTCCAGGAAAGTGGCGTCGGCGATGTAGGCTCTCGATTGCGGTAGAAGAAAGAGCACCTGATCGTTTCGCGTGTCGCTATGACCGTGGTACGTCAGAAACGGCAGCCAGTCGCGCGCCGCCTCGTCGCTGTCCGGGTAGTAAGGTTCCTTGGCAGACAGTAACGTCCGCGCCATTCCCCTGCTGCTGTTCTGGCTGAACCGCATGGCAATGACGTAGCCCGCGCGTTCCATGTACTCGTTTCCAACAGGAACCACTTCGGTGCACCAATTGGCGTGGCCATTCCGAGCGATGTCGATGTCGCCAAACTTCGCCCGACCTGCATGAAGCGCCGTCGCAAACGCGAGGCACTCCTTTGCAGTCAGGAAGTCTTCATACAAGAGCGCCTGCCGGTAATGCCGACTATGAACTGGATTGGGTGATTTCTCGCCAGGCAGGAAGAGTTCTACCGTGCAGCAGACCAAGTCCCACGCCGCGTTCGTTTTGGTCAGAACCGCCCGGCGGCGAAAGGATGCCGCATCGCTCGCCCGCAGCAGTTCCGTGAGCTTGTCGGGCACTTTGTCGGCGGTGTATTCGCGTTCCATATCCTTCAACGCCTCCTTGATGGCGACTGAGTACTCTCCCAACGCTCGACATCGAGCGTTCCATCGGCACGGATGAAATGAGAGCGTCGCGCGCGCACGATCTCAAGCCTAGCAATCGATTGACCCGGATCGGACGACGTACTCGGACCTTCGTAGATCACGCCCAATCGCCTAAGCGATGAGCGCTTCCCCGTGATCCAATTCCTGAAATAGGGTCCGAAGCCGCCTTTCCTCGACTGGGACATCATTTTTGGTTCATTGGGGTTGCTTCAGTTGTTCTCTCTCCAATTGATCTAGCCATGCCCGAAATTGCGGGCTGAGTTGCTCGCGCACCGTGGCCTCTGCAGCCAGTACAATGCGCGCGACCGAACCGACGTTGTCACCTGCTCCCTCGATGGAAGCTTCCAAATCAGGGATGGTCAGATTTGGTGAGCGAAGGGAAAAACGTTGCTCCTTGACGACATTCCGCCAAATTTTTCGCGTCCATCGTGCAAGCTTGGGCGCCAACAGCTTTCGATAGGGTGAGCGAACCACATACTCCAAGAAGCGCAGCGTCGCGACGAATAGCTGATTGGGCGCGACACTGGCGGACTCCACCATCTTGGCGATCGCGGTAGAAGCGCCGTTCGAATGATTCTTGGCAAATGCATCTATCATCTGGCGCACGGGCCCCTCGAACGAACCCATCACCGCCTCACTACTCAGTCGAACGCGCAATGCTTCCAACCGGTCGATTCGTTCCTCGAACGCTGCGCTAAGGGCAAACGCCAGTATGGCGTTCTCGATCATTTCAATCGAGGCAGGCGCCGTCAGGTCTTCTTTACTGGCCGAAGGAATCACACTGCGAAGAGGATGTTCCATCGCAGACCTTCGCACCGCTTCGTTGTTCTTGAGGAATATGGCGGCGTCGAGCAACGGCTTGAGCCAAGCGCCAAACCGCTCCGGCTCCGACAACGTGATCGCAGCTTCCATCTGATCTTGCGCAAACACGAGCTCGAGCTGCGCTATTTCGCGCCCTGCGACTTGGGATGAAAGGTTCGAGGCGACACCTGCGTGGCATCCGGAGAGGAGATCTACGCGCGCCAGCAAGTACCACCCTATCTCTAGTGGCGTGATGACTTTCGCTCGAATGGCATCCGAGGGTTCAGGATTACTTCCCCAGCCGGGAAGCATTTGCGTCGGCTCGCCATCGACATTCATTGGCTCCGTCGTTACTTGATCGTGGCACCACAAGATCGCGTGCCGCACGAGACAGTGGCAGTAGTAGGCTTGGAGGGAAGACTCAGCATCGAGATCGGACAGCGAAGTCAGCGCTCTTGCCAGCGTGCGAATCGTCGCCGGAGCGCCCTTGTCGTTAAACTCCGCCACTGCCAAGTCAGCGAGCAAACCGATTGCCATTGGGCGCATCGAAGATACAGGCGAGCTGCTTGCGGCATCATGTGCCGCGCTGTACCACTTGCAAGCACTCCCCCACTCGCCTAGCTCCGCAGCGCTAATCCCGGCCTCGCGCAACATGAAGACCCTTTCAACTGGGTGTTCCAACGCGAGCGTATCTGCAACTTGGGAGAGCAAGTCGAGTGCCGCGCCGTGCTCCTTCCGACGATAGAAGACCCTGGCACGTGCACGGATGAGGAGAGGATCGTCGCTGAACTTCTCAGCGGCTTCTCCCAGGGCAGCGAGCGCATCGTCTGGTCGCTCCTGATATTCATCCAGCATCACCGCGCGGGCTAGGTGGCATCGAAGCGCAAGTTCACGCCGCCCCCAGCTTTCCGCTTGTTTCGCCATACGCAGGAATTTTCGCTCACCATCAACTCCGTCGAGTCCTCCGCGACGATGTTCTCTCGCCCAGGTGATATCGATGAATGCGAAGCCGTAGCGCTGGCCGAGCTTGTCAGAGAGAAACTCGTTCCGAATATCGGCCGGTAGATTGTCCATCGAGTCGAAGAGCGCCGAGAGTTCCTTGATGTTCCGCAACCCCATGGTCTGAATGGCAAACAATCCGTCGAGAAGCCCCGGCTGATCCTGATGGGAGTTCTCGACCGAATCCTTGACGGCGGCAATCGAAGGATTGCGCTGAATCACTTCTCGCAATTCCAACAGCCTTTCAAACCAGCGCGGAATTCGGCCGCTCAGCGCTTGCTTGAAGAGGAGTTTCGTTGTCGAGATGTAGAAAAAGCGGTCTCGCTGTGTGGGATCAGGCTCTTGCGCGATTTCTGCAAAAAGAGCTTCCCCGGCGGCAGCGACTTTTTCGTCGCTCGAGCTGGGCCCAAGTAGAAGCACTTGAGCAAGCCGCAGCATGTACGACAGCAAGACATTCTCGGGGAGGATTAGTTGATTGATCGGTTGATCTCGCAGCGAATCGATCCAAGGCGAAATAATGGCAAGGTCTTCCTCGGACGCAAATATGATGCTCTGCGCCGTCATGACGAGAGCCATGTGCGACCTGGCAATCAGCGCATGTGAGAAAGCAACGTTGACCAGGATGGGATCAAGCTCGTGCGAGTCAAACGTCTTCTCGGCAATAGTGCGATGAAGCATCTGCAGCTCGGTCGGACCGAGAACCTCGGCCCCGGCATTGTGGACAAGCGGTGAGGCGCGAAACCAACGTCGTCCAATGGCATCGATCCAGGGACCAACTAGCCGGTCCAGCGCCTCGCCGGGTCTTGCAATGCTCGGCTGCATTTCTCCCAGCGCGATAGCGAGGGGCCTTGAGAACGGACCGCACACCACGGTTGTCCGGTAGAGCAGCGCGCGCGAATCGTCGGGAACTGCTTCCAATAGCCGCCGACGAATGCTGGCGCGTTCGGCATCAATGTCTGAAGTTGATGGCGCCGCCCTTAGCAACAGTGCCTTGTCTGACCCCGGCCAGTTGCGCACGGCAAGCCCTGCCACAATGGCGTGGGTGAGCTGCGGATGGCCGCGCGAGGCGCCGTTGTAGATTGCTTGACTCCATGTCTCGCTATCGCCACCGCTCGCTGCGACCACTTCGCTCGTTTCTTCGAGGTCAAGATTTCCGATCGTTACGACCGAATCCGTGGAGAGCCCGAAGGTCGAGGTCAATATTCTCGGTGCAGGTGCTCGATACCCCGTGATGAAGCACAGCTGATCGCGCCTGCGTAGCGCCGCGAGCAGGCGGGAGACCGCCTCTTGCGTCACTGGAGAGTCAAACCCATCTAGATCATCAAGGATGACGCCGCGAACTGGCGCCGTGCCCAGATACACAAGGAGCCGATTCACCCGTTCGTTCACCGTACTGGTATCGGATTGAGTGAGCTGACAGATTAGCCAGTCTCCGGGCAACGTTCGTGCCGCGAATCTCGCAAGCGTCGTCTTTCCAAGCCCCGTTCCTCCTACGAGGATCACAGCTCCGAAAGACTGCGCCCGTGTTGCCAGGTTCGACACCACCTTTTGGCGTTGCGCGAGGCCCCGTGGCAAGGGCGCTTCCGCCTCCCGCCTCAAGAACGATGGTGTGGGATCTGAGCTGATGTGGAGTTGGCCGCTGCTGGAGCCCGTCAGCGCTGCCACCATCTTGTCTAGATCGCGCTGTCGCACCGGCACGTGCGTGTTGGCGTCGATCAGATGGTCCAAGTCGTCGCGTGTGAGCGCCCGACGAGAGGAGTCCTTATCCGAGGCCACCGCCAGTAGGCGCCCCATAATCAGATCGGTTAACCGTAGACACACTTCGCGGGACAAGCGATGCACCCGCAGGCCCCGGTCGACAACTCTTTCCTCCAGTTCCGTCCGCAGTAGACGCCCGTCCGGCTGGTCCGTGTCCCAATGAATCCGGCGCAACAGGTCCGCCCGTAATGCGACATCATCGCGCGCGGCGACGAAGGCCTTCGCGCAATCGGACAAGTGGGTGTTCGCAAGCGCCGCCTGGCGCAGCGGTTCCACTGGAGCGCCGGCCGCAGCACTGCGCCAGTACAGAAGCCCCGGCATGCCACCCGGGCGGTCGGAGATGCTCCGTTCCTCGCCGACCGAAGCTGTCGTCAGCAAGCGCACCAACACGTTCCGACCGGGGTTGCGCGCGGCGAGGTCGATCAGCGAGTCAATCGCTTGGGCAACGACGGGTGACAACAGTGTTATGGGCGTTGCGCTTGCCTTAACCTGCGTCGCGGTCATCGCTTCAGCCAGCGCGGTCGCATAGTCCTCAGCAATCTCGACGTAAAGGACTTCGTCCTCGCGCAGATCAAGCCAAGCATGCGCGGTCGCCGCGAGTTGATACGCGTAACCGCCGAGCGCAAGTACCGCCTGGCGATGTCGGTCGCCTTGGATTGGCTCGCTGAGACGCGGTCCAGCGCCGTAAACGGAGGTCATGGCGTTACGTGGGAATCGATCAATGCTCGCCGGTACCTAAACACGCGGCGGCATGTGCGATGAGTCAGTGGCCACATCCGAGCTGGTGTCCAAAATCTCGAATTCATCGCGGATGTTGATCCTCGGCATACCGGCCATCATTTCATCGACATTTACGCTCGAACGCGTGAGCTCAAATCGTGCACCCGGTTGGTTTATCTCAAAGAACTCGAGGGGCGAGTCTCTGCCACCAAGGGACGCAATGACCGCATATTGCAATGTACCTTCACACTTCATTCCAAACGTGATGGCCTTGACGGTCGCGGGTGCAAGTTGGACGCCGATTGTCCCTAACAATCGGTACTCACTCTCGTACCCCCATTCCGTTGATTTCGTGAGAAGGCAGGCGCGCTCGATCTCCTGCCGCGCGGCTGGGCTGTCGTTGCGCAACCAATTCTGAACTGCGCTCGCCGATACCTCGCGCGAGTCTCCGTACTTAACTTCCCGAACCGATCCTTCCGGCAGCTTGGATACGTCGAACTCAATGCAAATGCCACGATGCTGGTCCGCGTAGTGTGACCACATAAGAGGGCTATTGAACTTGCTACTCAGACACAACACACCCTGGTCATATGCTTTTCGAAGCTCGAACTCGATTGCGTTTCCGAGCGCGAATCGGATGTGTTCCTCGGCGTCAGCCACGTCCGGATTGGTTGCCTCGTACTGAATGTTCGCGACCAACGTTTCGAATACCTTGTTCCCCATGATCTCCTGGCGCGTCGCGATGCTCTCCGACTTGAACCGCAATTTCTTCATTGCGTCGGAAACCTCCTTGGAAACTCGACGAACGATGAGTTGCGCGAGAACCTCCTTCAGGTCCGGTATTTCAAGATCTGCATTCACTGTAGGTCGACAGTCCAGCGGATCATTAAAGGTGCTCGGGTCAGCGAAGTGAACCTCACCCATGCAAAGCTGTTGAAGGACCCTTGGAGTGAAACTAACGTACTTAAATAGGCGATTCGGAGTCGTCATCTATTGAACTCCCGTTCACTGACCAGGACTCAGACAAAAACGCTTGTTTCGCTGTAGTTGGCCTACGCAGCAGCGGCCACAAAGTCCAAGAACGCGTGATGCAATTGAATCGGAGATGATGACTTGGGGCGCGCATGCTGACTTCTCCAGCTTGGTGCCACC
>Ga0315912_10003747_pt1 | contig 14888 bp, 10 predicted proteins | sample VfabasoilMG_FD_204469 | JGI IMG/M metagenome (GOLD analysis project Ga0315912, IMG submission 204469) | Garden soil microbial communities collected in Santa Monica, California, United States - V. faba soil | ecosystem: Environmental > Terrestrial > Soil > Garden | place: USA: California... | reverse complement strand
CTCCCACCCGGGCACAAACATCGGCAGATTGCGCTCCGCCGCCGCCATCATCCAGCTGTCTTTCGGATCAATCTGATAGTGCTTCTTCAAGCTGCCGTCGAGCAGGATCTCGAACAGGAACTCGTGAGGCAGCTTCCGCGTGCCGGCCTTGTCGGCGGCCACCCATCGTTCGGCGACGATGCGCTCGATGCGCCGCATCGCTTCTTCTTCAGGAATGCAGGTGTCCGTGACGCGATTGAGATGGTGATCGAGCAGGTCCTGTTCGTCCTGCACCGTCAGCTCGCGGTATCGCGGGATCCGCTTGTAATGATCGTGCGCGACGAGATTGAAGATGTCTTCCTCGAGGTTCGCGCCCGTGCACGAGATCGCGTTGACCTTGCCCTTCCGAATCATCTCCGCCAGAGACACGCCGAGCTCGGCAGTGCTCATCGCACCGGCCATGGCCAGGAGCATCGCCCCGCCGTCGTTCATGTGACGGATGTAGCCGTCGGCGGCGTCCTTGAGGGACGCCGCATTGAAGTGACGGTACTGACGGTCGATGAATTCGGAAATCGGGCCTGACATCTGTCCTCCGGGCTCGGCGGGCCAAAGCCCGTCGGCTACGTTCGGGCTACCGTCCGCCGCCACGGCCGGTGGCCGGGGCCGCGGGCGTGCCGTTCAGGTACTGTTCGAGCCAGCCGACCCAGCGCTCCTGCACGTCACGCTGCCGGACCGGATCGGTCGCGTTGTGGCCGTAGATCGGGTAGGCGAAGAACTTCACCGTGGTGCCCGCGCTCGCGATCGTATGGAACAACTTGTACGAGTTGGTGATCGGCACGCGATAGTCACCGGTGTTCGCCAGAATCAGGGTCGGCGCCTTAATCTTGCTGGCGTAAGAGATCGGCGACTGTTCCTGCACACGCTTCATCGCGTCCGGGTTCACGTACGGCTGGCCGCCCTGCCGGCCCGCGCCGTCGCTGAGATTCTGTTGATCAATCTGATCGGTGACAGCCGCGCCCGCGACGCCGGCCTTCCACATGTCCGGATAGTTGCCGAGCATCCACGTGGTCATGTAGCCGCCGTACGACCAGCCGCCGACGCCCATCTTTGTCTCGTCAACGATGCCTTTCGCTTTCACCGTGTTGATCGCCGCGATGACATCGCGCCCAGGACCCGCACCGGCGTCGCCGCTGATCGCGCCGCGGAAACGCTGACCCAGGTTGTCGCTGCCGCGGTAGTTCGGCTGCAGCACCAGCCAGCCTTTGGCGGCCATCAACTGCGCGCCTGCGCTGAACGTCATGAGCGATGCGGCCGCCGGACCGCCATGAATGAGGAGCACGAGCGGATACTTCTTCGACGGGTTGAAATCCGGCGGATAGGTCAGAATCGCGTTCTGCTCGAAGTCGTCGTTCTTGAACGTGATCACTTCCGACTTGCCGAGCGGAATCGACGCGATCTCGTCGTTCACACTCGTGAGGCGCTTCACCGGCGCGCCGGGCGACGCCATGTAGTACAGCTCGCCGGGCCGTGTGGGCGACGTGCCGGAGAACGCGATGGCGCCGGTCCTGGCGCTGACCGACATGTCGACGAAGAACGAAGAGTTCGGACTCACGTCGCCCGTGTCGATCTTCTTGAGCGGACCTTCCGCGGGGTCGAGCGGCGCCTGCCAGAGCGATACACGCTCCGAGTCATTGCCGCCGAGGATCAGTGACTTCCCGTCGGCGGCCCACAACGTGCGCTGGATGCCGCGGTCGAGTCCCTGCGTGATGCTTGCCCCACGTCCCCCGCCGCCGGTGCCGCGTCCGCCGCCCCCGTTACCGCGACCGCCGCCCGCACCTGCAGCACCGGCTGCGGCGCCGACGTTGGCCGGTGGCGCGGCGGGTGGCGCCGCTGGAGGCGTCGCGCCCGCCGGGGCCACAACCATGCCATTCGGCGTGACTGGATAAAACGATCCGCCCTGCGTCGCGATCATGTCGCCCTTCGGCGAGAAGGTCGGAAATGATCCGGCCGTGCCGATCGCGGTGACGGTGCCGGTGGCGATGTTCACCGACTGCAGCCCTGCGCCGCCGCCGGCCGCGCCGCCGCCGCCGTTGCGCGCGAAGACGACCGACGAACCATCCGGCGTGAACGTGATCATCGATGACGGCGCGCCGGGCGGCCGCGAGACGGGCAGCGTCCACGTGCCGGACGTCAGGCGTTTCATCTCGCCACCGGCGGCGGACACCATCCAGACATGCGTCGGCGGCAAGGTCGCCGTCGTCAGAAAGTTGTCATTCATCTGCACTTCGAACGAGTCGTTCCAGCGCTGATAGCCGGTCTTCTTCTCAGGCTCGTCGGCGGTGGCGAAGGCAATCGTCTTACTGTCTGGAGACCAGGTCAGTTGCTGCACGCCCGACGGCGCCGTCGTGATCTGCTTCGACGCCCCACCCCTGCTCGACACGACGAACACCTGCGGTTTCGCCGCGCCATTGGTCGGCACGTTCGCCAGATACGCAATCTGCTGCCCGTTCGGCGCCCATCGCTCGAACGACACGCTGATGGCCTTCGCACCATCCACAATCGTCGTCATCTTTCCGGTGGCGATGTCCACCACCGCGACCGAAGCCATGTGGCGGTCTTCCTCGAGGTTGGGCTCGGACACGATCACGGCGATCGTCGAACCGTCGGGCGAAAACTGCGGATCCGAGACGCGCTTGACCTTGGAAAAATCATCAAACGTGAAGCGGCGGACGGCCGCCGACTGCTGAGCCGGCACGCTGACCACGAGCGCCAGCAGCGCGATACAGGTAGCGAGGATGGTCTTCATCGATGTGCCCCCACGGAAAAAAGAAAGCCCGAGGGATGTTACACCGTTCCCGCGAGCCTCGACTACCTGCCGACCTGCAGGTCCTGCCGCTTCTTCTCCCCGTCCGCGATGGTGAGCTTGATAGCGGAGGGCACGAGCTGTTCGAGGTAGCTGGCCTCGAAAAGCAGCGCGGCTTCAAGCTCCGTCAACGCGCACAGGTAATACTCGCCGGGCGGCAACCCCGCGATCGCGTACGCCCCGACCTCAGTGGAACGGACCGACCGCACACGGCGCGACCCCGGCAACCACATCGTCTTGTCTGTGGTGAAGACGACAACATATAGCTGAGGCGCCGGTCGTCCCTCGCCATCTTTCAACGCGCCGGAAAGATCCGTCTGCGCATCCGAGAACGTCACGACGAGGCCAGCGATATCCTGCCCCGCGCCAATGTCGAATGGCACATCGGCGACGTTCTTGCCGGCCAGCATGGCTGAGTGCAGAAACCAGCCGCCAGGCGCCGTGGCGGTGACGCGATAAGGACCCGGCACCACGCCATCGATCTTCAACGCCCCATCAGGGCCGATGGTTCCTGGCGCCGCACTGGCGATGGGCGCCGCGCCGGCACCAGCCTCCAGCCGCACTTGCACGCGCGTCGGATCAAGACTCGGGCTCGATGTCGTCGCCCTCAACACCACCTGTCCCTGCACTTGCTGGCCGCTCTGCATCCGGAGGACGACATTGGGAATGTCCTGACCCGCAGTCGTCACATCGGCGAGCGCCCAAAGGGGCGGGCCGAGGTTCGATCGGTTTGCTCCGCCCTGTGTCACGGGCACGGTACTGCGGGCCGCAAGCGTGTATTGGCCAGGCGTGAGTTGGGGACAGACAAACGAACCGTCCGGCGACGTCCGTGAAATCGGAAGGCCCGATGGCGGCAGCAGCGGACTCGGGTTCTTCGCCGAGCACAACACAGTGAGGCCAGAGACTGGTTGCCCGTCCGGTCCAATGACCTTGCCGCTCACGCGCGAGACCGGGACCAACTGCATCGCAAAGTCGACGCCCAGTCGCTGCTCACCTCGACCAAGGGTGATGATGACGCCACCGGCCGCGTCCGCTGTGCCGGGAAATATCGTCGGCGCGTACGTGAACACGCGAGCAGGTGGCGGAACCTGGCCCGCGCCACGGCTAGCCCAGGTAAGTTCCGCCGGCGTGGGCTCAGCTTGAACCGCCTGCGGCGGCGGCGCCGACGAGACGAGGTATTCGCCGGGCAGCAGCCCATAGATGCGGTATTCACCATGCGCGTTCGTCATCGCGTAGGTGCGGCTTCCCGTTCGGCGTCGACGCTCGCCGTTGACCATGACGACTTGATTCACATCGACTGCCCCGTTGGCCGCGGGCTGACCATAGCGATCGGTCAGCCGTCCTGCGATCACCGCCCCACGCCACAACGAGATCGGCTTCGCCATGAACGTCTCGCCTTCAGCCAATGTCACCAAGCTGCCGGGCATCCCGGGCTTCGGCGCGCCGTAGCTGCTCGAAAGGTACGCACCTTTTGAGGCGGCCAGAGCGTAGGCGCCAGCCGGCAAGTGATCGAACACGTACCGGCCCTGGTCGTCGGTCGTCGCCGCCCGGATATCCTCGACCCCGCTGCGCGACAGTGTCACCGTCGCGCGCCGCAGGGGCTCGCGCGGCTCATCGTCGGCGATGACAAGGCCGGTGACGATGGCCGTGCCGATGGTCGCCACACGCGGCTGATCGCGCGACGGCGCCTGCGGCGGCGTCTGCGCCAGCGTGGCAACCGCCCCGAGTACGACTGTGACAATCGCGAGTGCCGATTTCATCGCTTCACCAGGACGCGGATATCCAGCGATTTGGTGTCGCCTTCAGCAATGGTCACGCGCACGGCGTCGGCCACCATCACGCTGAGCACCTTGTTGTCGAAAAAGTCGGCCGGCCAGTCCGTGGCGACCACGAGATACTCCCCGGCCGGCAGTCCGCGAAACGCGTACCGGCCGTCACGCGTGGGCGCAGTGGTCTGAACGCGTCGCGACGCCATGCCGGGCGGCGCCCACAATGTTTTGTCCGACGGAAACACCGCCACCGTCGCCATGGGCTCCGGCTGTCCGTTCGCATCGCGCGCGGTGCCGATGAGCGCCGAGATCTTGTCCGTGATGGTCACGACCAGATCGGTGATGCCATTGGGCGTCAATTCAAACGACTTGTCCGCGGCGTCTTGTCCGCCCAGCGTGACCGACTTCAACACCCATCCGGCCGGAAGATTGCTAACGGCCGTCAGGTAGGGCCCGGGCACCATCGGGCCCGTCATGAAGCGTCCGCTGTCGTCCGGGTGCACCACCCATCCCGCCATGCCCATCAACGAGCTGGCGGTTCCTGGCAGCGGTGTGGGTTTAATCGAGATCGATTTGATCGCGGCGATCGCAGGCGCAGGCCCGGCTCCTTCGACGACCAAGCGGCCGCCGATCGGCGCGCCGCTTTGGAGTCGCACAGTCAGGTTGGTCAAGTCGGTATCGGCGCCGACTGTGATCGAATCGGCCGCCCAGAGCACAGGCTCCGTCGGCTCCGACGCGCGCAGCACCTTCAGCGTATAGGTGCCGGGGGCGATTCCGAGCAAGGTGAAGTCGCCTGCGCCGTCGGCTACCGTCTGCGGCGTCTCGGCGGTGATGCCAAACATGGCCATGCCAGGATCCGCATCGGCGGCGATCAAGCGAAGCGCGATGCCGGCCACGGGTCCGTCCGGACCGACGACGTGCCCAGAGACTCGCCGGGCCGGCACGGGTCGCAGGCTCACATCGATACCTGCCTTCTCCTCGCCCGACGCCACCGTGACGACCGATGCGGCCGCGACGCTGAGGCTCGACGGATGAAACGTCGTCGGATAGAAAAACGGGCGCCCGTCCTGTACCTGGAACGGCGGCACGACCCACTCGTTCTGCATGCCGAACTGACTCACGACGAAGTTACCCACGCGCGCACCGACGCCCCGCGGCAGCAGGCTGCCCATGGCGATGACCTGCTTCATGTAGGCCTGCATCGTTGGACCGCCCTCGCGTTGCGCCTGCACGAAACCATCCACCGCGGTCGCCGGCATTGTTGTCGTCGCCGCCACAAGTCCGACTACATAGTCTCCGGGCACGACGTCTACGTGGTAGAGACCGCGATCATCAGTGTTCACTCGCGTAGTGGACCGCGTTGTCGGCAAACCGCGATCGGCAAAGCGCTCCAGTATGGTGAGCGCCGCGCCGACCATCGGCTCGCCCGCTTCGTCGGTGACGCGGCCGCTGATGCCGCCCATCTTCCACATCTGAATGGTGACCGTGATGGGTTTGTCGGCGTCGGTGAGATCCAAGGGCCGATAGAGATCGAGCGCCCGCTGGACCAGCGTCGTCCGACCGTAGAGGCCATCGACATATCCGGCGGCGGTCGACGACAGAAAGTAAGCGCCCGCGGGCAAGTCGCGGAAAAGAAACTGTCCCTGTCCGTCGGTCATGATGCGCCTTGGGCCGCCCGCAACGCCATTGGTAAAGACGGCCGTCGCCGAGCCGAGGGCCTGGCCGGTCAGGGTGACGATGGCCCCTGCCACGCCCGTGTTGGTGCCGCTCTCTAGAACGCGTCCAACGATGTTAGCCGCGCCTGGTTTCAGCGCCGAAGTTGGTTGTGGCGACGCGGCCTGGCCCGGTGGCAGCTGTGGGTTCTGATTGGCGATCACCGCGGCAACCCAAGAGAGCCCAAGGGCGAGAACCGTCAGTGGTCGGCGCATGATGGTGAGGATACGCCGGCGTCAGTCCAGGCGTTGCGGTCAGACGCCACTCTCAGACCGCGGCGTCAATCACCCGAACCACACCAGAACGCGCCGCGTAATCGAGCACGCGACGATCGCGCGTCACCAGCGGCAGGTCGTATTCGCGGGCCGTCGAGACCAGAAAACGGTCGATCGGATCGCCCAGCGTTGCCGCGGGGATCAGCCCAGCATCAATCGCGATATCCGGCTCGATGTCGAGCACCCGAAGACCACCCCGTTCAATGGATTCGCGGATCCATCGTTCGGCGGGCAGGGTCAACTGGAGACGGCCTGCGGTGTGCAGCGCCACAATCTCGAAGATCGACGCCGTCGATACGAAGGTTGGAGCAGTCCCGGCGGCCGTGGCCGCCCTTGCGAGGCGCCGTCGGGTCTTCGGTCCGAGTTTGGCGCCGCCATCGGCCGCCCAAATCCACACGTGCGTGTCGAGCAACACGGCTAGTCCTCGTGCCGCGGATCAACAGTCCAGACCGCCGGCACCGGCTCGAAGGGGCTGTCGTAAGCGATCACGGAGTTCGCCATCGAGCCCACGAGAGACGCCGGCATGACCTGGTCCATCGGCACGAGCCTGGCGACCGGCCGGCCGTGCCGCGTCACCACGAACTCCGTCCGGGACTCTTTGACCCGGTCCACCAGCTCCAGGCATCGAGCCTTGAACTCCGCCGAACCGACCGTCTCTCGCGCCGCCCGACGTTTCGACATGACTACTATTTTATGGCCATAATTGCCGTGCCGCAACTTACGGCAGGCCAGGCTGCTCAGGCAGCTCGGCGTGTGGACGGCCTGACGACGACTACTTGCGCGCGGCGCTGAGGATCTTGATAGGCGGATCCAGTGTCTCGGTGCTGTATGCGCCCGTGGTACCAGTCTTGGACGCCTGGATCTTCTTGACCACGTTCATGCCGTTCACGACCCGCCCGAACGCGGCAAAGCCCTGGCCGTCCGCGTTACGCTTGCCGCCGAAATCCAATTCTGGTTGATCGCCGATGCAGATAAAGAACGACGATGTGGCCGTGTCCGCCGCCCCGCGGGCCATCGACAACGTGCCGTCCAGATGCTTCAAGCCCGTCACGCTCGTGCGCTCCAGCGCGATGGCCGGTAACCGCTCCCGATCGCGAGCCGGGTTGCTCTGAATCTGAATGACCTGAATTTCCACGTCGTGGCGGGTGGTGTTGTCCGGCCGAACTGATCGATTCACGATGCCGCCGTCGTAAAACTTGCCATCCACGTACTTCAGAAAATTGGCCGCGGTCACGGGCGCATGTTCCGCATCAACCTCTACCGTGACGGCCCCGAGTTCAGTCTGCAGCACAACGGTCACAAGCCTGGGCGCAGGCGGAACAGCCTGCCCATAAACCAGAGCGAGCGCGAGGAGCAGGGATGAGATCATGCGGGTCATAATAGCCCGATGCCCGAGTCCCGCACCTGCCCCGATTGCGACGAACCGCTGGTCTACGCGTTCATGGACACGGCCGGTGTCGGCGCGTGGAAGCTGGGTGACGGCTTCAATACGACGCCTGACATCGCGCACTACATCTGCTTTCCGTGCGGGCGTTCCTGGAAGCAACGCCTCGACGGTCCGCTGACGCAGGACATCATCGGAGACCTCGCGTTCTTTTCGTGCAAGAACAACGACTGTGGCGCGCCGTTAGCGGTCACGCAGTGGTCGCCGATCCCGACCGAGATCGAGATGGCCTGCGCCAACGGTCATGCGTATCGCGTGACGGCCTCGGGCGACGAACTCATGCTTGTCAGCAACGCGAACCCGAGGACCTGAGAACCCGAGAACCCGAGAACCAATGACGGCGATTCACAAGCAGGTGGATGCGGCCCGTCGCGGCGAACTCGCTCGCGTGGTCGCGCGAATGGCGTCGGGCTGGGCCGTGCTGGGAGATCCGCAGATTCTGTCCGGCTACTGTCTGCTGCTGCCGGACCCGGTCGTGCCGCACCTGAATGCGCTTGAGGGTGTAGCCCGGCAGACATTTCTCGACGACATGACCAGGCTGGGTGATGCGGCGCTCGCGGTCACCGGAGCCGAACGGATCAACTACGAGATCCTCGGCAACGTCGAACCCGCCCTGCACGCGCACATCATTCCGCGCTACGCCTCAGAACCGGCCGACCTCCGAAGAACGCCGGTATGGCTGCACGACTGGTCAACCGCGCCCGTATTCGATCTTGCCGCACACGGGGCCCTCGCGAAGCGAATTGCGAACGCCTTGCGCGAGCGCTAGCGAGCGTCGTACCTGTCGTACCCGTCGTACCTGTCGTACCCGTCGTACCTGTCGTACCCGTCGTACCTGTCGTACCCGTCGTACCTGTCGTACCCGTCGTTACCTGTCCTTGCCGCCGCCCTTTGGCCCCGCGGGCTCACCGAAGAACTTGTTCATGAACGTCTCCATGCGATCGAACGTGTACATCCAGCGGCTGTGCAGGAGCGTCTCATGCACATCGTCCGGAAACACGATCAACTCGTGATAGACGTTGCGCGCGCGCAGCAACTGCACAAGTCCGACCGTCTGCGCGAAGTTGACGTTCCGGTCGTCGTCTCCGTGAATCAGGAGCACGGGCGACTTCCACTTGTCGATCTCGGAAATCGACGACGACTTGTAGGACACCGACTCGGGATCCAGCGAATTGCCTTCGAGATGCACGCCGGCGAGATCGACGCCCAGCTTGAACAGATCTGAATTGCGCGCCAGCGCCTCTGCCGTCAACAGACCGCCGTACGAGAGACCCCAGATGCCGAAACGCTGGGGATCGACCTCAGGCCGCGCCGCCAGCCACTTGCCGGCCGCCAGCACGTCGCGATACTCGGAGTTGCCGCGTGCACCCGTCTCGGCGGCCTGACGGAACGCGCGGCCGTACCCAACGCCGCTCCGGTAGTTCACGGACATCACGATGTAGCCCTGCGACACGAGCCACTGATTCACGCCGTAAAACACGTGATAGAAGCTCAGGTAGTGCCAGCCGAGCAGCATCTGCCGCTGCGGTCCACCGTGCACGAAGATCATCGCCGGACGCTTTTCACCCGGCTTGATGTCGGTCGGCATGAACAACTGATTGTGAAACTCGACGCCATCCTCGGCCTTGAGCGTCACATTGGTCGGCACGACGATGGAGGACATCGGGAAGTCGGCGCCGAGTGTCGGATAGATGACCTTTTGCGCCTTCTGGCCGACGGTCGCCGGCGTCGGCGTGGTGGGCCAGATGCCGACCGACATCGGACGCTTCGCATCGGCGCTCAGCACGGCCAGCTGTTTGCCTGACGCGAGCGGCACGGGCACGTTCTCGATGCCGTCTCCGGTCGTGATCTGCACCGGTGTGCCGCCCGACGTCGGCACGCCCCAGATGTGGCGGCGGTCGATGTCGTTGGTATTCGTGCAGTAGTACAGCATCTTGCCGTCTTTGGAGATCGCGGCAGCCGTTGCGTCTTCGATCAAACCCACCGTCGTCGTCAGTTGCACGGGCTGGGTTTTGCCGGAGACGCTGAACGAGTAGTAGCTGTTCGATTCGTCGGTCGGCTTCGCGAGCTGCGTGAAGATAAAGACGTCGCCGGCCCACGTGATCGAGTTGAGATTGCCGAACGCGCTGCCGGTTTCCGGATGCCACACTTCTTTCGCCGTGTCGATCGTCGCCATGTCGGCCATCATCACGGCCAGCGTGTGACCACCCGGCAGCGTTGACCGATAGAGACCCGGCTGCTGCGCCAGGGGCGCATTCGGAAGCGGCGCCTCTCCACCACCACCGCCGCGTCCACCTTGGCCACCGCGTCCCTGCCCCGTCGCAGCGCCAGCCGCGGCGGCTGCCGGAGGATTCGCCGCGCCAGGCGGCGTGGCCGCCGCCGCGCCGGGCGCGCCCTGTCGTCCGCCCGGTGCGGCCGCCGGCGCCGCGCCGCCCGCGCGACCACCGCCAGGCGCACCCGCGTTTCCGCCACGACCGGTGTTGTCCGTCGCGGCCGGCACGCCGCTTCCTGATCCCGGCGTCGACTGCTGACCGAACGGCAGTCCGGGCCGGCGCAGAAACGCGATCGACTTGCCGTCGGGCGACCACGTCGGGCTTGTGTCGCGATCGACACTCGGCGCGATGTACGTCACATGATGCGTCCGGGCTTCGTACAAACCGATGAAGCTGTGATCCGTGCGATTGCTGGTGAACGCAATGTATTGGCCATCAGGTGACCATCTCGGTCCACTGTTGCGGCCCCACGCATTGATGAATGGCGCCTCGCCCTTGTCGGCTTTCGTCGGCGCCACGGGCGCCGCGACCGGCGCGCGGTAAATCTGAAACTCTTTCACGTAGAGCACGTACTTGCCGTCGGGCGACACTTCCGGATTGGTGCCTTCGGCGAGCCGGCGCGCGCTGCCAGCCACAGCCGTGCGCGCGGCCCAGATGGTGCGATCGGCGCCGTCGGGATCGCCGCCGGGATTCGCCACCCACCCGGCGTTATTCGGTGCACTGCCGCGCACGAACGCGACCGTGCTGCCGTCATCCGAAATCCGCAGCGTCGTCAAATCCACGCCGTCGTCTTTCATGAACGACGTCACGCGCACCGGCGTGAACGCAGGTGCGACGGCCGTGAACACATTCCGCAACCCCGCCTCGTACGAGATCCACGCGATGCGGTCCGCTTTCTTTGCCGACACCAGCTCGAGCGGCAGTCCCGGCTTCAGGTACGACGCAATGGTGGGCTGATGCCGCACCATCTGCGCGGGCCCTTGCGAGGCAAACGCGATGGGCGTCAGAAGCAGGACGGTGACGATAATCGCGACCGAACGGATGCGGCTGAAATTCATGGTTGGTCTCCCGGACGGGGGAATGATACAGCGAGAGAAGGGCAAAGGACGGGAGCGCGCACGCTGCAAAGAAAAAGGGCCGGCGCTCACGCGCCGGCCCCGTACCTGTCGTACCTGTCTTACCCGTCGTACCTGTGGCTATTTCCCCGCGTTCAAGTCGTTCCAGTGCATCAGCGCGTTGAAGCCGAGGATGAACGTGCCCTGCGTCTGCCAGCGCCAGAACGGGCGGATGGCGAACATCACCACATGGCCCTTGCCGACCGGCGCGTCGATGACCTGCGGACGATTCGCCAGGTTCTCGGCGCCGAGCACGCCGCCCGACAGCAGCATGTCGCTCGCGTCCGGAGGGAACTGCAGAATCACGCGCGGACGCATGAAATCCATCATTTGACTGCCGGCTGCGCCACCGCGGCCACCACCGCCGCCGCCGAATTGCGCGCCGCCACCGCCGGCGCGTCCGCCGCCGGCACCCGCGCCACCCGCACGTCCCCCGCCGGCTGCCGGTGCTGCGGCTGGAGCGGCCGCTGCCGCACTCCAGTCCTTCGTCGGATCCCACGTGCCGAACACGTTCTGGCTCGCGCCCATCGGCTGCGTGTTCTGGTAGTTGCCCCCACCGCCGCCGCGTCCGCCGCCACGGCCCGCGGCAGGAGTCGCCGGCGGCGTGTACGGGCCCGGATAACCCGCCACGCTGAACAGCGGCGCGTTCTTGTAATAGACCGGCAGATGATTCTTCGGAATGCCGTAGACGATCGGGCTCGTCTTGTCGGCCACGATGCCGCGATAGACCGAGCCCGGTGCGACAAGACCGTTGCCCTGATCGAGCGTGATCCCCGGCGTCAGATAGTTCGTCGGGAAGATTGACGCCGTGCCGCCTTCGGTGATGAGCGTGCCGCCGGCTGCAACGAAGTCATACAGCTTCCGCAGTCCAGACTGCCCCATGCCACCGCGCGTGTCTTCGGTGGAGTCCGGGTAGCCCAGCGCCTGGAAATCCGCGGTCTTCTTGAACGGCACCGGCGGCCCCGCCGGCACCTGATCGGATCCGACGCCGCCGCCGGACGGCCACAGAATCACGTCGAACTGTTTCAGATCGCGTTTGCCGACTTCGTTCTCACCGAAGTACGTGTACGGAATCTTGTAGTAGTCGAGCGCCGCGCGCACCCAGCCTTCGTCCTGCGTGTTGCCCCAGGAGTGGATGTAACCGATGCGCGGCACATCAAGGTCGTGCGACTGCACGGTCGGCGCCGACGCCACTGCATAACCCGACAGTCCGAGGTCCGTCAGCACAGGCTCGAGCTGCGCGCGATTCGCATTCGGAATGATGAACGCGCCCGGCGCGAACTTGTGGCCGCCCGCCTCGAATTCCACTTCCGCCGCGGACATCTTCGTGCTGGCGAATTGGAACCGGAACTGCGCGAGCAGGTTATCGCCGCTCGATTCCACGATGATGGTCGATCCGGTACCAGTGACGCCGCCGGCCGCACGCGCCGTGCCCGTCACGGGCGCCATGGCCGCCGTGAGCAACGCCTTGTCCGTGACCGGCGTCATGATCAGATTCCGCATCATCGGATACGTCCAGCCCAGGTCGTCATACGGACTGGGATTCGACATTGAGTAATCCTGCACGGCGAAGTAGATGTCGCACACGGTGCGATACGGCTGATCGCCACGGATGATCCAATCGCCCGGCTTGACCGACACCGAGCCGGCGGTGAACGCGGCGGTGGCGGTGTGGACTTCGACGCCCTGCGCCATCAAACCGTTGATCGCTTCCGCGGCGTTTGCCTTGCTCTGCTGCGTCGCCGGAATCACCCAGCCGAACGTCGGACCGTTCTTGCCCTTGTCCACGGCATTGCGGTTCTTGATCCAGTAGTTCTCGAGCCAGCGATCCTTTTCCTTGCCGGTGAAGCTGAGCGCGAACAGCACGCCCGACTGACTCATGTTCACGTGCGCGCGCGGCCCCCAATTCACGTTGCCCGGATCCGGATTCGGCCGGAACCACTCGCGGCTGTTGCCGCCGCGGCCGCCGCCGCCACCGCCCGGTGCGCCGCCGGCACCGCGACCAGCGCCACCGCCCGCCGGCGCTGGAGCCGCCGCAGGCGTCGTCGAAGCCGGTTTTCCTGGATACGTCGCCGCCGTGCCCGGGTTAAAGCTCTGCACTTCATAAAAGCGGCCGGTCGCGTTGTGCGAATGCACCGCGTAGAACATGTAGTTCGGCGTCCAGCCATCGTAGAACCCGTACGTCCACACGCCGGGCACGCCGCGCTTGGTCATTTCCATCACGTCGTTCTGCGCGAAAATCCACCACTCATTGATCGTGATGGGATCCAGTTCTTCGTTGTACGGTCCCGTGCCGGTCGACACGTACAGGAGCGACTGCGCTTCATGCAGGTCGTGCAGAATCGTCGGCTTCCACTCGGTCGCCGCCTTCTCCACGTTGCGCGTCATCGCCAGGAACTGGCCCATGCCGTCGCGGTTGTTGTCGTGCGCGACGTACTTGCCCCAGTACGGAATCCCGAGCTGCCCCGCGAGCCCCTCGGCCTGACGCTTGGCGTTGTAATAGAAGGTGTCCACGACGCGTTCGCGGCCATCCACTTCGATGACGGGCGTGATGAACGTGATCACGTTGTTGCGAATCTGCTGAATGAAGGGCGTCTCTTCCACCACCAGCCGGTACGCCAGCTCGGTCAGCATTTCGGGCCCGCCGCGTTCGGTCGAGTGCACGCCGCTGGTCAGCCAGTAGATCGGCTTGGCCACCGTCATCAACTGCCGCGCCTGCGTCTCGGTCGTCTTGCGCGGATCGGTCAACGCCTGCAGGTAGCCCTTGTACTTGTCGAGGTTCTTGATCGTGTCCTCGTTGGCAATCGCGAGCACGATTTGCTCACGACCCTCTTCGGTCTGGCCGATCGACCAGTACTTCGTGCGGCCCGGCGCGGCGTCGGCGATCGCCTTCATGTAGGCGTGAATGTCCTTCGCGTAGGTCAGGTACCCGGGCTGGCCGGCGATGTGGCCGAGAAACTTGAGCGGCGTCGGCACCTTGTCCGAGGCCGGCAGATGATCGACCAGTTCCGTGCTGATGCGCGAATCGGTCAACGAGCTCTTGATGAGCGCGGTGTATTCGGCGTCGTACTTCTGCGGGGCGGTCTGCGCCGACGGCGCGGCCCACGGCATGAGCGCGACGGCCACGAGCACCACCCACGGGAGATGACGAGCGACTTTATTGCGTGACATTTCCAGCCTCCTACAGCGGGATGATGTTACATCTTCGCGGGGTTCCGAGGTTCCGGGGTTCCGGGGTTCCGAGGTTCGAGGTTCGGGGTTCGAGGCTCGGGGTTCAGAGGTTCAGAGGTTCGGCAGTTCAGAGTTCGTCAGTTGAAAATTCGGAGAGCTTCGGAACCCAGAACCAGAACCAAGAACCTCGAACCCAGAACCTCGAACCAAAGAACCCCGGAACCCCGGAACCTCGGAACCTCGGAACCTTGCTAAAACTCGATCTTCCGCATGACCCCGCGTGGGA
>Ga0315912_10003746_pt1 | contig 14893 bp, 12 predicted proteins | sample VfabasoilMG_FD_204469 | JGI IMG/M metagenome (GOLD analysis project Ga0315912, IMG submission 204469) | Garden soil microbial communities collected in Santa Monica, California, United States - V. faba soil | ecosystem: Environmental > Terrestrial > Soil > Garden | place: USA: California... | reverse complement strand
GTTGCAAAAGTGACCAGTGCACCAACAGCGGCTGTGGCAATCCCAGCAGCACCTGAGATGAAAGCTGCATCGGCCAAACCCAAAGCAGCTGTTAAACCTAAAACAACAGCAAAACCTAAAACAGCTGCGAAACCCAAGGCAGTAGCAAAACCTAAAGCAGTAGCAAAACCTAAGACTGCCGTGAAGCCAAAAGCAACGCCTACTAAAACAGCTGGCATTAATCTAGCAGCAGCAAAAACTGCAGGCTTTGCGCTTAAAAATGCAAACGACCTCACGATTATCGAAGGCATCGGCCCAAAAATTAATGACTTGTTTAATGATGCTGGGCTCAAAACCTTTGCTCAGGTAGCTAAAGCAACCGTTCCACAAATGCGTGCAATATTAGACAAAGGTGGCTCACGTTACCGCATTGCCAACCCTAGCACGTGGGCTAAGCAAGCAGCGCTTGCTGCAGACAACAAATGGGCGGCGCTTAAGAAATTGCAGGAAGATCTCTCGGGTGGTATTAAAAAATAAGCTTTCATTTTCAGAACAAAAAAGCCGATGAAAAATCATCGGCTTTTTTGTTGCTAAAATTAATTTATACCATGCCCAAATGATCAAGCCCGGCTGATAAATCTTTATCTTTGGAGTCTTTACCTTCCAGCTTGATTTTTAAACGTAAGTCATTCACAGAATCCGCATTACGTAGGGCATCTTCATAACTAATCTGGTCAGCTTCATACAAATCAAATAGCGCCTGATCAAATGTCTGCATGCCAAGCTCGCGCGAGCGCCCAATAATTTCTTTAATTTCATGCACATCGCCCTTAAAGATTAAATCAGAAATCAAAGGCGAGTTGAGCATAATTTCAATTGCAGCAGCACGGCCTATGCCATCGATTTTGGGAATAAGTCGCTGTGAAACAAATGCGCGTACGTTAAGTGATAAATCCATTAAAAGCTGGTGACGCCGCTCTTCCGGGAAAAAGTTAATAATACGGTCAAGCGCTTGATTGGTACTGTTAGCGTGCAAAGTTGCCATGCATAAATGCCCAGTTTCAGCAAATGCAATGGCATAATCCATCGTCTCGCGATCACGAATTTCGCCAATCAAAATCACATCCGGTGCTTGGCGCAAAGTATTTTTGAGCGCGATTTGCCAATTATCAGTATCCACGCCTACTTCACGTTGTGTAATCACACAGTTGATATGTTCGTGCACAAACTCTACCGGGTCCTCAATGGTAATAATGTGCCCATAACTGTTTTCGTTACGGTATCCAATCATTGCAGCCAGAGATGTAGATTTACCTGAACCTGTACCTCCCACAAAAATGACAAGACCGCGCTTTGTCATAGCAATATCTTTGAGCACTTCCGGCAAGCCTAACTCTTCAAACTTGGGAATTTTTGTTGTAATTGTTCTAAACACTAAACCTACAGAACCGCGCTGTATGAAAGCATTGACGCGAAAACGTGCGACATTAGGTATACCAATGGCAAAATTACACTCGTTGGTTGCATCAAATTCTGTAGCTTGCTTGTCGTTCATAATAGAACGTGCAATTTCACGTGCTTGCTGTGCCGTCAAAACCTGAGAGCTGATAGGCGTAACTTTTCCATCTACTTTCATCGCGGGTGGGAAACCCGTAGTGATAAACATATCTGAGGCTTTTTTCCCCAGCATCAGCCTTAGTAGATCAAATACAAACTTTTCGGCCTGACCTTTTTCCATGCAATATCCTTACTAACTTTTAACCAATAATGGATTCTTTATTTGCCGCTTTTCCACGCGCTTCAGCAGCAGAAATAATATTACGACGCACCAAATCCTGCAGATTTTGATCCAAGGTCTGCATACCAATATTTTGACCCGTTTGAATCGCAGAATACATCTGCGCAATTTTATTTTCACGAATCAAGTTACGAATAGCCGGCGTACCAATCATAATTTCGTGTGCCGCCACACGACCTTGTTCATCTTTAGTTTTACACAAAGTTTGTGAAATCACCGCACGCAAAGATTCTGACAACATCGAACGTACCATCTCTTTTTCTGCCGCTGGAAACACGTCCACAATACGGTCCACGGTCTTAGCAGCGGAACTTGTATGCAAAGTACCAAATACCAAGTGACCTGTTTCTGCTGCGCTCAAAGCCAGACGAATAGTTTCAAGATCGCGCATCTCGCCCACGAGAATTACATCGGGGTCCTCACGCAGTGCCGAACGCAGCGCGTTTTGGAATGACAAGGTATGCGGTCCAACTTCACGCTGATTAATCAGACATTTTTTTGATGTATGCACAAATTCAATCGGATCTTCTACCGTTAAAATATGTCCCATCTCGTTTTCGTTGATGTAATCCACCATCGCCGCCAGAGTGGTCGATTTTCCAGAGCCTGTCGGACCTGTCACCAAAACAATGCCTCGCGGCGTATCTGCAATCTCTTTAAAAATGGGTGGGCAATTGAGTTGCTCTAGTGTTAAAATTTTTGAAGGAATTGTACGAAATACCGCGCCTGAGCCACGATTCTGATTGAAAGCGTTGACGCGAAAACGTGCCAAATTAGGTATCTCAAACGAGAAATCGCACTCCAGCGTTTCTTCATACACTTTGCGCTGACCATCGTTCATGATGTCATAAACCATGTCATGCACTTGCGTGTGGTCCATCGTCGGCACATTGATTTTTCGCACGTCACCATGCACACGTATCATCGGTGGCAGACCAGCGGACAAGTGTAAATCCGAAGCTTTGTTTTTCACTGAAAAGGCCAGTAAATCTGAAATATCCACAATCAGCTCCCGTTATATTTTATAATTTAATTCTACTCTTAAGACTTTACATAAAGTTTATTCTTTAAGATACTTGAATTATGACCATAATCTCCTCTTCCTTGCAAGCGATTCACTCAAATATTCTTGCTGCCAAGTTAGCTATTAATAGTAATGATGAAGTGCAATTGCTGGCTGTTAGCAAAGCGCAAAGCGCTGAAAAGGTACGCGAAGCTTATTTGGCAGGTCAACGCTTATTTGGCGAAAATTATGTGCAAGAAGCCATCAATAAACAGGCGCTGTTGGAAGATTGCAACATCGAATGGCATTTTATCGGTCCGATACAAAGTAACAAGACACAGCTCATTGCACAGCATTTTTCTTGGGTACACTCGGTAGATCGCCTGAAAATAGCCGAGCGCTTGGCAGCCGCTCGGCCTGCAGTGCTGCCTCCATTAAACGTTTGTATTCAAATCAATAGCAGCGAAGAAACATCCAAGAGCGGCGTAGATATTACTTCTACAAGCATATTGGCGCAGGCAATTAATAAACTGCCTGCGCTTAGACTTCGTGGTTTAATGGCCATCCCAGCGCCTACAAAAGACCTTGCAAAACAACGGGCGCAATTTAAAATAGTGAAAGACACTTTTCTGGGTTTGCAAAAAATCGGCTTTAAGCTTGATACGCTTTCTATCGGTATGTCCGATGACTACATTGCGGCGATACAAGAAGGTGCTACCATTGTGCGTATTGGTTCGGCAATATTCGGTGCACGACCTTAACTTTAAAACTATTGAGTAAACAATAATGAAATTAGCATTTATTGGCGGCGGTAACATGGCAACTGCGCTAATTGCAGGACTGAATACCCAGCAATTTGAGATGTCAGATATCATCGTTGTTGAGCCAGATGCGGGCAAACGACAGGCATTAACACAACAGTTCGGTGTTAAAACCACCGGCGAATTAGCAGATGTGAGTGAGTACGAAGTGATTTTATTGGCCATTAAGCCACAACAACTACCAGCTCTTGCAAGAAACCTTGTGCCTATAATAAAAACACAGCTGATTATTTCAATCGCCGCGGGAATTAGGCTGAAAGATCTAAGTCGCTGGCTAGGAAACTATCAAACCATCATCCGTACCATGCCCAACACGCCTGCACAGATACAAGCCGGCATCACAGGTTTATATGCACTACCTCAGGTTTCGGAAACACAAATAGCTAAGGCAGATCAAATCCTAAGCGCTGCTGGAAGTACAGTATGGTTAGACTCTGAAGAAAGGCTGGATGCCATTACCGCCATTTCTGGTAGTGGGCCAGCCTATGTATTCTACTTCATAGAGGCGCTACAGGAAGCAGCCTTGGCATTAGGCTTAAGTGAAAATCAAGCCAAACAACTCAGTATTGCCACTTTTAAAGGCTCAAGTTTGTTGGCTGATAGAAGCACAACACCTGTAACCACTCTGCGTGAGCAAGTTACCTCCAAAGGCGGCACAACGGAACAAGGTTTACTGAGCCTAGAAAATTCCAAAGTAAAGCAGGCCGTGGTCTTGGCCACAAAAAAAGCTTATGAACGTGCCAAGACACTAGGTGATGAACTGGGCCTCGGTTAACCGAGTATAAGGATAAATTAAAATGTTTTCTTCGGCGCTAGATTTTTTGCTCAACACACTGCTGAACATGCTGACCATGATGTTTCTGCTACGCTTTTTTATGCAATTATTTAAAAGCTCATTTTACAACCCGCTTGGGCAGTTAGTAATGACGCTTACCGATTTTGCTGTGAAACCCGCTCGCAAATTTATTCCAAGCTGGAAGAAAATTGATTTATCTACCTTATTTTTAGCTATTGTTACGCAGTTCTTATTGCAAATGGCTTTGCTATGGTTGCGCGATTTTCCACTGAATGTTGCCGGTAGTGCAATATGGCCAAGTATTTTTGGTATGAGCTTACTCGGCGTATTGCGCGCTACTCTCGATTTGTTTTTTTATGCCATTTTGCTACAAGTGATTTTAAGCTGGGTAAATCCGCATACGCCTATTGCTCCAGCGCTAAACAGTCTTACACGTCCACTACTCGCGCCAATTCAACGCATTATCCCTATTACTAATGGCATCGATTTCTCGCCTATTGTTGCATTGATTTTGCTACAAATGCTTAATGTATCCGTGATTTCTTCATTACAGAAAGTCATGCTATCGATTTTTTAATCGCAATTATTTATACTTTTACTAATTAATAATAATAAGGTGTTAAATTTCACTCGTTAATCACTATGATAACCTCACCATTACTAACCAAAGTCAATGAATATCAAGCGTGGCGAGCCAAGCTTACCAAAACGATTTCTGATTATCGCGACTGGCTAGCCAGTAGCCCGCAATCGGATGGTGTAAAAGAGTTACGCTTATTCGATATATTAGAAACCTTGGGACGCGATCAAATCGTAATCGCATTTCTAGCCGAGTATTCGCGCGGAAAGACCGAGACGATTAACGCGCTATTCTTCTCCGATTTTAATCAGCGATTGCTTCCAAGTGAAGCAGGTAGAACCTCTGTGTGTTCAACTGAATTACTCTGGGATGCCAGCGATGAGCCTTCCATCCAACTACTTCCCATCGCTAGCCGCAAAAGTGAAGACACGCTCACTTACCTAAAGACAATACCTAATGCTTGGCAAAAATTTCGGTTGAATATTCACTCTGCTGAAGAGATGAAATTTGCCTTGAACAAGCTAATTGAGGAAACAGAAGTTACACAAAGTGAGGCCGATGAGTTGGGCCTGTGGAACCCAAACGATGCCAACATGATGGATGAGTTCAAAAGAACTGGGCGAGTAAAGATCCCAGCTTGGCGTCATGCGATTATTAATTACCATCACCCACTGCTTAAGAATGGCTTGGTAATCATCGATACGCCTGGCTTAAATACGCTGGGGGCCGAGCCGGAACTTACGCTAAATATCATTCCAAGTGCACATGCAGTGGTCTTTTTAACGGCAACCGACACCGGTATTAACAAGACCGATTTAAATATTTGGAATGAATACATTAAAGGTAGAGCGAAATACAAATTTGTATTGTTGAACAAAATCGATATCATGTGGGATGAACAAAAGTCCAAGCAAGATGTAATCAACGAAATTGATCGTCAAGTAAATATAACAGCACATCAGCTGAACGTTTCACCTGAAATTGTATTCCCCATATCATCACAAAAGGCCTTGATTGCGAGAATTAGGAAAAACTCAGAACTGCTCGAACAAAGCAGAGTACTTGAGCTGGAAACAGCCCTAGGCAATCAAATCATACAGGCCAAACACGAAATCTTAGGTAGAACAATTGCAGCAGAGTGTAGCGAGATGATCAAAGGCTCACGCAAGATCCTGCAGCAGCGACTATTAAGCTTGCGCAATCAGGTGGCAGAGCTAAAAGAGCTAAGAGGGAAAAATCTTGATGAGTCCCAGCATATTCTTGCAAAAGTGGTTACAGAAAGAAAACGCTACGAAGCTTCAATTCCCACATTTAATTTGGCGAACGAGAAGATTAGTAATCACGGTAAAAAACTGCTCAAGCATTTGAGTGTAGCTTATCTGGATAATTCCATTGCAGAAAGCCGCAAAGCAATGGGTGATAGCTGGACCACTGTTGGTCTCAATCAAGGAATGCGTAATCTAATGAAGCAAGCAACAGAGCTTGCCGATTATGTAGCCAAAGAAAGCAAAACCATTAAAAAATTGGCCGACAATATTTATAACGTATTTCAATCGAAGCATGGGTTTGAAATTTTTGAGTCGCCCGAACTCGATATGTCTAGCTTCTTAAACAATATGCGCGCCTTAGAAAAAATTACAGACGATTTCTGTAAAGATCCAATCAACGTACTGACCGAAAAACATTTTTTGATTCGGAAATTTTTCTTAGGGCTGGGCGCACAAAAACAAAAAATATTCGAGCAAGCTCGCAAAGAATGTGAGCATTGGCTAATGGATGTACTCGGTACATTGAAAATACAATTGACGGAACATAAAGCTACACTAGTTGACCGCACTAAAAACTTGATGAAAGCTAAGTCCAGCGCTGAATCGCTAGATAGTCAGCTTGCAGTTGTTGAGCGAGAATACGCACTGCTGTCTAAGGAAGCACAAGCTTTGGATGGTATGTTGCTATATCTGATTCTCGCTACCAAACCTGCAGTACAGGCCAAATTGGCAGATAAAAACAATTTCGGATTGGATAAAACGCTACAAATGCCGGATTTACCTTTTTTGAACATACCAACCGTTTCGCTACCACCCCCGCCCTAAATCTTAGCTCCAAACAATATCAAACACCTCGCGAGAATATTGGTTATCTGCCTGCAGCACTACACGTTTGTTTATAAAATCAGATAAGTTAGCCAAACTTTGCGATTCTTCATCTTGTAATAAACTAACCACTTTGGGTGAGGCAATTACCTTAAATTCTTTGGCGTCAAATTGTCTGGATTCTCGCAATAGCTCGCGCATAATTTCATAAGCAATGCTTTGCGCAGTCTTATATTCTCCGCGGCCTTGACATACTTCGCACTGCTCACATAATAAATGGGCTAAACTTTCGCGGGTGCGCTTACGCGTCATTTCCACCAGCCCCAGTTGAGTAAAACCATTCACACCGGTACGCGCACGATCTAGACTCACTGCTTTCTTCAGCTCTTCAAGCACTTTCTCGCGCTGCTCTTCCTCATCCATATCTATAAAATCGATGATAATGATACCGCCCAGATTACGTATTCTGAGCTGACGAGCAATAGATTGTGCAGCTTCCAAATTGGTTTTAAAGATAGTGTCTGACAAGTTTTTACCGCTAACGAAACTACCTGTATTTACATCTACTGTGGTCAAGGCTTCAGTTTGGTCAAAAATTAAATACCCGCCAGATTTTAATTCCACTTTACGTGAAAGTGCGTTTTCATATTCTTTCTCGATATTATAAAAATCAAAGATTGGGCGCTCGCCCTGATAGTGATATAAAGGTTTTAGAGCTTTTGCGACATAGAGTTCTGCAAACTCCTTCATACGCTCAAATGTTTCTTTGGAATCCACACGAATACTTACCGTATCATCATTCACTACGTCGCGCAAAATACGTCGGGGCAGACTTAAATCATAAAATATTAGTGAGCGCTCACTAGCATTTTGACTATCTTCCTGGATTTTTGTCCAAACCTTTTGCAAATATTCAATATCCGCTAGCAACTCATCATCTGTCGCACTTTCACTCATTGTGCGAATAATGAAGCCGCCTTTGCGTACTTCCGGAAGCAGCCCCAACAAACGATTTCGCAACATTTCACGCTCATCCTCGTCTTCGATGCGTTGCGATACCCCTATATGATCCTGATGCGGCAAGAACACTAAAAAGCGTCCGGCGATGCTAATTTCAGTAGTTAATCTTGCACCTTTTGTACCAATCGGCTCTTTAATCACTTGCACGACAATAGACTGCCCTTCACGAAGCACTTCCTGAATAGGTCTCTCTGTTTGCGGTTCACCTTCAATGTGACATTCCATCACATCCGCGGCGTGCAAAAAAGCTGCCCGTTGCAAACCGATTTCCACAAAAGCTGATTGCATACCTGGTAGCACGCGGCATACCGTACCGCGATAAATATTGCCAACAATGCCTAGCGACGAACTACGTTCAATATGCAACTCTTGCGCTATGCCTTGTTCAAGTACTGCCACACGTGTTTCTTGTGGTGTGACGTTAATTAAAATTTCCTGTCCCAAACTTTATCCACTCACTAAAAATTATTTACGTGACATCTCGTTAATAAGCTTAACTGACTCGTATAAGGGTAAGCCCATCACGCCACTATAACTACCTTCGATGCGCTTAATCCACGCGCTAGCCTTGCCCTGTATGGCGTAACTACCGGATTTATCCCGGTGTTCTCCGGTGGCAATATAAGCATTAATTGCCGCATCACTGAGCGGCATCATTTCTACTTGCGTTGTACTTAATAACACTTTTATTTTTTTGCGATAACTCACTGCAATTGCCGTATGTACATCATGTGTACTTGCAGATAGTTTCTTGAGTACTTTGAATGCATCTTCATCGCTAGCTGGTTTACCTAGAATTTCGCCATTCAGTGCAACAATGGTATCAGCGGCCAAGAGAGGCAAATAAGTATAGTCACTTTTAAGAACTTTACTCGCCGCCAAAGCTTTTTCATGCGCTAAACGCTTCACATAACTCTCCGGAAGCTCATTCGCAAGCGATGTTTCATCAATATCTGTCGGTAACGCGATGCAATCGATTCCAACCTGCTTTAACAACTCCACGCGACGCGGGCTGCGCGAGGCTAGAATAATCATTTGTATATGATTTTGTTTCACCATATTTTATTTAATATATTTATTCACTATGGCGCTACTTTAATTTACTATGTTTAAATCATCAAACAAAAAAACACAAAATGGTCGAATACGCTTATTTAGTTAAAACCACCATCGCACTGTTTGCCATCGTTAACCCCTTGGGTTGTTTGCCTGTATACATTACTACAACAAACGGCTGGAGCAAGCGTGAACGCGCAAAAACCGAGCGCACAATGGCTTTGACGGTATTTATTGTGCTAATAGCTTCAGCTTTCGCTGGTGAAGTTATCTTGGATTTCTTTGGAATTAGCATCCCTTCTTTCCAAGTTGGTGGCGGGATTTTGCTCATGTTAATTGCCATTGCCATGATGCACGGCAAGCAAAGTGAATCGCGTCAAACCAAAGAAGAAGCGCATGACATGGCAGAACGCGAAGTCATTGCCAAAGCGGAACGCGAAGTTGTTGCCATTGTGCCGCTTAGCATCCCCCTGCTGGTCGGGCCCGGCGCAATTTCCAGCATAATTTTAAGCGCACAGCAGCAGTCTTCATTAATAGGGCATATCTCGCTTGCAATACCTGCCTTAATTGTTGCGATGGTTGTTTGGCTGGTGTTGCAACTCGCAGATAGTATCACCCACTATATGGGCACCATCGGCATTAATGTCATCACGCGATTGATGGGCCTAGTTCTAGCAGCCATGGCTGTTGAATTCATTGCACATGGCCTGACTGGTTTGTTTCCGCAATTGGCCGCTTAGCTGTAAAATAGCAGTATTAACGATTAAGAATTAAGCTGTGAAAAAACAAGTCTGGAAACCAAATACCACTGTTGCTGCCATTGTTGAACAAAACGGAAAGTTTTTATTGGTAGAAGAAACTACTGACCGTGGCAATCGCTTTAATCAGCCTGCAGGACATTTAGAAGACGGTGAAACACTGATTGAAGCGGTAATTCGTGAAACCTTAGAAGAGTCTGCGTACAAATTTACGCCAGAAGCCTTACTCGGCGTTTATCATTGGAAACATCCGCATAACGACACTACATATTTGCGCTTTGCTTTCATCGGCAAGGTGGATACACATTATCCCGAACAGATACTTGATGATGGCATCATCCGTGCCGTTTGGATGAGCGTGGACGAGATTCGCGAAAAGCAGAACCTGACGCGCAGCTCACAGGTACTCTCTTGCATAGAGGATTATCTTGCTGGAAAACGCTATCCGCTAGAAGTGGTAACACATCTCTATGAGTAAAAAACACGTTGTGGTTGGCCTCTCTGGAGGTGTTGATTCATCGGTAACTGCAATGCTGTTGAAACAGCAAGGTTACGAAGTCACTGGGCTCTTTATGAAAAACTGGGAAGACGACGATGACGATGAATACTGCTCCAGCAAGCAAGATTTAATTGATGCCGTTTCGGTTGCAGATAAACTTGGTATCGAAATTGAAGCTGTTAACTTTAGCAAAGAATATAAAGACCGCGTGTTTGCTAATTTTTTAGAAGAATATCAAGCGGGCCGTACTCCAAATCCTGACGTTTTATGCAACGCAGAGATTAAATTCAAAGCATTTTTAGACCACGCAATGGGGCTAGGCGCAGATTTAATTGCCACCGGCCACTACGCTCAAGTACGTGAAAATCCTCTCAAGCCTGGCAGTTATCAATTACTCAAGGCCGATGATGGCAGCAAAGACCAAAGTTATTTCTTGTATCGCCTTAATCAAGCACAGCTGAGCAAAACACTGTTCCCGCTTGGCACTTATTTAAAGCGTGAAGTACGCGAAATGGCACGCGCTGCCGGTTTAATTAATGCTGAGAAGAAAGACTCTACTGGCATTTGCTTTATTGGTGAGCGGCCTTTTCAAGAGTTTCTACAACGCTATTTACCAAAAGAACCCGGCGATATCAAAACACCGGAAGGAAGATTGGTAGGACAGCATGAAGGTTTGATGTATTACACGCTAGGACAGCGTCAGGGTTTAAAAATCGGCGGCTCAAAAGAAAGTAACGGCGAACCATGGTTTGTGGCAACGAAAGATATGGCAAAAAACGAACTGATTGTGGTGCAAGGCCATGAACACCCGTTGTTACTCAATGATGGTTTGAAAGCCAGCCAACTACACTGGATCAGCGAAGAAGATCCGAAAACCAATTGGGTATATGCCGCCAAAACACGTTACCGCCAGCCAGATGCCCCCTGCGAAATTGATGCTTTACGCAAAGATGAAGTAGAAATTAAATTCGGCCAAAAACAGTGGGCAATCACTCCTGGGCAATCCGCCGCGGTATATGAAAGTAACGTATGTTTAGGTGGTGGCATTATCACAATAGCAATTTAATCTAAACTGAATAATAGTTCTCTAAACAGAATGTACTCCAAATTATTTCTCAAGCAGTAACTCATCTATCTCCACATACCCTTAATATGCGGAATCAACTCACATAAAACATCTTACGAATCATATATATAGATTTATTGTAATAAATATTGTCTATATATTGTGTTTTATTGTTGACAACACCCTATCCTCTTGAGTTATAGTAGTGGCACACGGTTCTCGATTTTTGATTCTAAAAACGGGATAAAAGGGAATTTGGTGAGAAGTACCAAGATTATCTGGTACGTCAAATCCAAAGCTGCCCCCGCAACTGTAATCGGATAGCACTTGCATCTATAGCCACTGGTTGATACTGGGAAGGCTGCAAAATGTGATCACCCGAGAGCCAGGAGACCTGCCGTGAACATTCTTTGCATGACAAAACGCAAAGAACTTTTTTATAACGTTTGAGGCGGGGTGTCCTCGGCAGATGAAAGGTGTTTGTACACTTTTTGCCAGCTGGTCTTTACCATTAGACAACCATGTTGTTTGTTGATGAAGGCAACCTGCCCTTTAAAAAGGGAGCTTTCCATGGATGATGTAAGAACATCAACGACAGATTCACTGCAGTCTACACAATCACCCTCATTGCAAGTTATTCGGCGTAACGGTGCGGCAGTAATTTTTAATCTTGATAAAATTTCTATCGCTATCACCAAAGCTTTTTTAGCGGTTGAAGGTAATCAAAGCGTGACCTCGCAGCGCGTACGTGACCAAGTAGAAGCCTTAAGTCAGTTGGTAAACACCGCTTTACTGCGCCGTTTACCTGGGGGTGGTTCCATACATATTGAAGATATTCAAGACCAAGTCGAATTGGCTTTGATGCGCAATGGCAATCATGATGTTGCGCGTGCTTACGTGTTGTATCGTGAAAAGCGTAACTCGGAACGTTTGGCCGAGCGCGCAAGTCAGTCCTCGCAAGAAGCTCAATTGAATATCAATGTTAACGGAAAACTTCATCCACTTGATATTACTAAGCTTAACGCAATGGTTACTGAAGCTTGTATCGGGTTGAAAGAAGTAGATGCCAGCACTGTGGTGGATCAAGCGGTGCGAGACTTATACGATGGCATTTCGTTTAATGAGGTACGAAAAGCACTTATACTGTCGGCACGTAGCCTAATCGAGCGAGAGCCGGCCTACAATTATGTCACCGCACGTTTGCAATTGGATTTAGTCCGAGCAGAGGTATTAGGTGAAAACGTAAGTCATGACGACATGTCGACACGCTACGCTCAATATTTTCCTCAATATATTAACATCGGTATCAAAGCAAGTTTACTGGATACACGTTTAGCGCAATTTGATCTAACGCAATTAGCTGCGGCCATACGATATGAACGCGATTTTCAGTTTGGATATTTAGGTTTGCAGACCTTGTATGACCGCTACTTTTTACACATAGAGGAACGCCGTATCGAATTGCCGCAAATATTCTTTATGCGCGTAGCAATGGGATTGGCAATTAACGAGATTGACCGCGAGGCACGTGCTATTGAGTTTTACAATGTGCTTTCCAGTTTTGATTTTATGAGCTCTACGCCTACTTTGTTTAATAGCGGCACGATGCATTCACAATTATCTTCCTGTTATTTAACAACTGTCAGTGACGATTTGGATGGCATTTATCAAGGCATTAAAGAAAATGCGTTACTACAAAAGTATGCGGGTGGACTAGGTAATGATTGGACACCCGTTCGTGCATTGGGCGCACGCATCAAAGGCACCAATGGCAAAAGCCAAGGCGTAATCCCATTCTTAAAAGTCGTCAATGATACCGCGGTAGCCGTTAATCAAGGCGGTAAACGCAAAGGTGCGGTATGCGGTTATCTAGAGACTTGGCATTTAGATATTGAAGAGTTTCTGGATTTGCGCAAAAACACTGGCGATGATCGCCGTCGTACGCATGATATGAATACTGCGCATTGGATTCCAGATTTATTCATGCAACGTGTGACAGAGAATGGTGATTGGACATTATTCTCACCCTCTGACGTACCAGACTTGCATGATTTATACGGCAAGAAGTTTACCGCAGCTTATATTGAATATGAGCGCAAAGCCGACGATGGCGAAATCAAGCTGTTCAAACGCGTTTCAGCGCTCAATATGTGGCGCAAAATGCTTTCTATGTTGTTTGAAACAGGCCACCCTTGGATTACATTCAAAGACCCATGCAATATTCGATCGCCTCAACAGCACGTAGGTGTAGTGCATAGTTCTAATCTATGTACCGAGATTACACTGAATACATCCGACACCGAGATTGCCGTATGCAATTTAGGTTCTGTGAATTTAATGCGGCACTTAAAACAAGATGGTAATAAGTTAACTATTGATCAAGCCAAACTTGCAGTAACAACTAAAGTCGCTATGCGTATGCTGGATAACGTAGTCGATATTAATTTCTACGCTGTAGGCAAAGCACGCAATTCTAACTATCGTCATCGTCCTGTGGGCATGGGTATTATGGGTTTCCAGAACGCTCTGCATGCCATGCGTATTCCATATGCAAGTACGGAAGCGGTAGAGTTTGCTGACCGCACAATGGAAGCAGTTTGCTACAACGCCTATTGGGCATCTACTGTTCTGGCAGAAGAGCGCGGAGCATATTCCAGTTTCAAAGATAGCTTATGGGATCAAGGTATTTTACCGCTTGATACACTGGATTTATTGACAAACGAACGTGATGGAAATGTCGAAGTAGATAGAGGCATTACCTTGGATTGGGATGCTTTGCGTAACCGTATCCGGCAAGTCGGTATGCGAAACTCTAACTGTATAGCCATTGCACCAACTGCCACGATTTCTAACATCGTTGGTGTGTCAGCAAGCATTGAGCCTGAATATCAAAACCTGTACGTAAAGTCTAATTTATCTGGCGAATTCACCATTGTGAACGAGCAACTAGTAAACGACTTAAAAGCGCGTGATTTATGGGACGATGTGATGATTTCCGACCTCAAATATTACGACGGCTCGCTCGCGCCGATAGAGCGTGTGCCAGCCGATTTAAAAGCACTCTACGCAACCGCATTTGATGTTGACCCAACTTGGCTGATTGAAGCCGCTGCGCGCCGCCAAAAATGGATAGATCAGGCTCAATCATTAAATTTATATTTAGCGGTACCTTCAGGCAAAAAACTCAACGAGTTATATATGCTGGCTTGGCAACGAGGTTTAAAAACTACTTATTATTTGCGTTCTATGGGCGCAACCTCAGCCGAAAAATCTACAGGATCGGGTGGTGAGCTAAATGCGGTTGCAGCAAATATGCATGAACACGCACAAGAAATAGCGCCAAAGATGTGTGCGATCGATAATCCTGACTGCGAAGCCTGCCAATAAAACTAAGGACAAAAAAATATGCTCTTATTTGAAGAAG
>Ga0315912_10003745_pt1 | contig 14895 bp, 14 predicted proteins | sample VfabasoilMG_FD_204469 | JGI IMG/M metagenome (GOLD analysis project Ga0315912, IMG submission 204469) | Garden soil microbial communities collected in Santa Monica, California, United States - V. faba soil | ecosystem: Environmental > Terrestrial > Soil > Garden | place: USA: California... | reverse complement strand
CAGGAAACAATCTGATATTCCTGCTATTAGCGTGTCTGCTGGCGGTGATGTTGGTGTCTGGTTTTGTCAGCCGACTGTCTCTGGCGGGTTTGGAACTGGACGTCACGCTTCCCGATCACTTGCCCGCACGAAGCAATATTGGCGCTCGTTTACGGCTAAGGAACGAGAAGTCATGGATGCCATCCTTTTCGATCTGGGTCAAGGGTGCCGAAGGCTGTGTATATTCGTCGGAAGTATATTTCCCCTTGTTGCAGGCAAGTGGCTCGGTGGAAGAGACCGTGGATGTTCGTTTTGAGCGCCGAGGTCTCCACGCTCAGGATAGTTTTCTGGTGCGTTCCCAGTTTCCGTTCGCCCTGACTGAGAAAAGTGTTCTGGTTACCCTGCGCCGGGAGGTGATTGTCTATCCCTGCCTGGAGACACAGGCCGGATTTGAACATCTGCTCGAAACGATGGATCATGAGTTGCGAAGTTTATTACGGGCACAGGGGAATGATTTTTATCGTCTGAGACCGTATGAGCAGCAGGAGTCCGCCCGTCATGTGGATTGGCGTGCCAGCGCGCATACCGGAGAATTACTGGTGCGAGAGTTCGCTGCCGAACGGGAACCGCTAGTGGAATTGTTCCTGGATTTAAGAGTTCCCGCCGAATCGCTTGACTGGTTTGAACGCGCTGTGGATTGTGCCGCCTGTCTGTGTTGGCGAGCAGCCGGGTCCGGGGCGAGAATTCGCTTTCGCACGCAGGACACGGACCTTGCAGAAATTCACGCAGTATTGCGGTACTTGGCCCTGGTTCAGCCACGAGGATATCGCACGGGAATTCCACCGGGAAGTGAACCCGGAATTCAGCTTGTGTTATCTGCCGACCCTGAAAGAGCAGCTCAGGAAGGCTGGCCCGAGACGCAAGCAATTAAGTAGCGGCATCAACTACCGCTGATCGTCATCTCGCGGATCAGTATGGTTGGCGCGGCAGTAGAAGTTCGGAATTCAAGATCATTTGCCATTTGCATTCCGTTCAGCATCTCCATGAGATTGCTTGCGATGGTTACTTCAGAAACGGCGAAGGCAAGTTCTCCGTTTTCGATCCAAAGGCCCGATGCTCCGCGCGAATAGTCCCCGGTAACGGTGTTAGTTCCCTGCCCCATCAGCCCGGTGACGTAGAGTCCGGTGCCGAGGCTACGGATTAACTCCTCGGCGGTTCTGCTTCCTGGTTCCAGATAGAAGTTGCCGTGTCCAACACTGAGGTTACCGGAGCCGCCGCGGCTGGCGCTGCCCGTAGTTCGCATGCCTAGTGTTCTCGCCGTGTACGTGTTGTTGAGAAAATTCCGCAGGATGCCATTCTCCACAATGACTGTACGTCGCGATGGAACGCCTTCGTCATCGAACGGCGATGAGCCGAACAGCCCCGGGATAGTTGGGTCATCGATGATGGTTACGTGTTCCGATGCAATGCGTTGGCCCAATTTATCCGCCAGGAAGGATGCCTTACGGTAAATAGCATCACCGTTGATAGCCTCAAAAACGTGTCCGACCAGAGAACTGGCGACCCGTGGTTCAAAGATAACAGCGGCTTTTTGAGTAGGTACCTTTCGGGCGTTGAGGCGTCGAAGAACGCGTTTGGCGGCCAGTTGCCCAACCTGCTCGGGCGGCTCCAGAAGAGCAGCGCTACGATTCGCGGTGTAGTAGTGGTCCTGCTCCATCGAATCGCCATCACGCGCGACGGGTGTGACGCTCAGCCAACAACTGCTGCCTTTGTAGGCGCCATGAAATCCTAGCGAGTTGGCAAAGGCGTGCGTCGAGACGCCGGAGCCGAACGAGCCGCCTTCGGAATTGTTGATTCGCGCATCAACATCGAGTGCGGATCTTTCTGCTTTGCGGGCCATTTCGATTTTCGTGGCGGCGTCGAGTTGGCCTACGTCGTCGTTGTAAAGAGCGAGGTCTCCTTCAAATTTTCCGAGTTCGCCAGGATCTGGCAGGCCAGAGTTGGGATCTTCTCCAGTGAGTGCGGCGAGATCAACTGCCTGACGCACCATGGATCGAATACCATCATTTGTTAGATCGCTTGTGTAGGAAGAACCAGCGCGTCGGCCTATCATCACGCGAATGCCAGCACTACGCGAACCGCTTTCTTTAACAGTTTCCACTTCGCCCATCCGCACGGTTGCCGTGAATTCGTCGCCTTCCGAGGCAGAGCATTCCACAGCGGTCGCCCCCATCTCCATGGCCAAGCGGACTCCGTCCTGCACAATTTGCTCAATCATCGGGCGGTACCACCGACTGTCATTTTGTCGATCCTCACCGTCGGGATACCGACGCCCACCGGAACGCTTTGTCCTTCTTTTCCACAGATACCAATGCCTTCGTCAAGCTTCAGGTCATTGCCGACCATGCTGACGTGCTTCATCGACTCTGGACCATTACCGATCAGCGTTGCACCTTTCACAGGGCGGCCAATCTTGCCGTCTTCAATGAGGTAACTCTCCGTTGCCGAGAAAACAAAGTTGCCGTTGGTGATGTCCACTTGTCCGCCACCGAAATTCACGCAGTAGATACCTTTCTTGACGGATTGGATAATCTCATCCGGAGAACTCTCCCCTGCAAGCATGAAGGTGTTTGTCATACGGGGCATTGGGATATGCTGATAACTTTCTCGTCTCCCGTTGCCAGTGGCGCTTGAGCGGAGAATACGACTGGAAAGTTTGTCCTGCAGATAGCCTCGGAGAATCCCGTTTTCAATGAGGACATTGCGTTGGGTGACGGCTCCCTCATCGTCGACGTTGAGTGAGCCACGGCGGCTGTTCATGGTTCCGTCATCAATCACTGTCACCAGTGGCGAAGCTACTTGCTGGCCGACGCGGTTACTGAAGGCAGAGACCTGCTTACGATTGAAGTCAGCTTCCAGTCCGTGGCCAACAGCTTCGTGCAGAAGGACTCCAGGCCAGCCAGGTCCGAGAACGACGGTTTGTTCTCCGGCAGGAGTATCTACCGCATTCAACTGCAAAATCGCTTGCCGTGCAGCTTCTATAGCGAACTGCTCCGGAGTCTTTTCGTTGTGGAAGAAGTCCAGCCCGACGCGTCCACCGCCACCCGCATAGCCGCGTTGTGGAACCCCGTTGCCTTCACGTGCAAGGGCAGAAACGTTCATGCGCGCCATGGGCTGGCGATCAAAGCTGAGCGCTCCATCGCTGGTCGCCACTAGGACGTGTTTGAGAGTGTCAGCATAAGTTGCCTGAACCTGAAAAACACGGGAGTCATACGAACGGGCAGCTTCATCAGCACGACGGACTAGCTTGAGACGGTCAGTGATCGGCGAGTCGGATGGAAGCGTCAGGACCGGGTACAGATTGCGCTTATCGGATTCCGTGAAACCAGTTTTGTCGACCTTGGCAGGAGCGTCTGCAATGCAGGCAGCTACTCGCGCAGCGTGGCGTATGCGGTCTGGAGACAGATCGTCACAATAAGCGTAGCCAGTCCGTTCGCCGGAGATCACACGAACGCCAACACCAAGCGTCACGCCTTGAGTGGCGCTCTTGACGATAGACTCGTCGAGTTGGATCATGGTGGTGGCTAGGTATTCGAAGTAGACGTCAGCGTAGTCGCCACCACGCGAGAGCGCTTCGGAAAGATAACTCTCCAGGTCACGCTCAGTGAGCCCAAACTTTCGGGCGAAGAAGGATTCAGACACTGCCATACTTTCAGGCTAGCATCAGGGATGGGCTTTCTGAATGCGGTTTATCTGCTCCTGGCATGAGTCCGCAAATTCAGTCGACTTGCGCCATGCGATCTGTCTACGTTTGACGTCCTGCCACATGGCGATTGCGCCGTTGTAGTCACCGGCCTTTTCAAGGAGTTTCCCAAGCTGAGTCTCAGAAGCACCTACGCAGTTAGGTTCTTTGTTGGAAGGCCAGTTGGTGAGGCTCTTGCGAGCTGCGTCAATTGCGCCGTCAAGGTCGCCCATACGGTCCAGACTTTTTGCAAGGTCGCGAAACAGGAAGCCTCGTCCGATAACGTTGGGAGGCAGGGATACGGCTGCGCGCAATTGCTCCAGTGCTTCTTTGTGGAAGCCCGCCTGCGTGAGCGCGTCAGCGAAGTCGGAGCGAAGATCTGCGTCGCGAGGCTTCTGCTCAACCGCAGTCATGTATTCGCCCAACGTGCCGAAGCGAAATACAACACCGGCGTTGACCCGGGTGGAAGGGAGCGGAGCCTCCGCTATGACTGGTTGCGGTTCGGGTTGCCGTTCCGGCTGCACCGGATCTGGAGTCGATTGCGTGACCGGTGGAGGGGGTTCCTCTACAGGCGCGGATCGCTCGGCAGTCACGAGGTAGACCAGCGCGACGATTGCGGCGCAAGCCAAAAGGATCTTCGGCAGGTGCTTTCCGATGGAAGGCCCGGCGGTACTCTGCTTTTGCCGGATGCGCTCAATGCTGGCGATCAAACGGTCTACATCGTGGTGAAAGCTGGCGTGACTGATACTCACCGCCTGCCGCCGCAGCAAGCCTTGGAGCACATCCGGGATCTGTTCTGACGGCGGCATCACCGTCCCGTCCAGCAATACCGGAATCACAGTAACGCCGCGGTTCAGAGCTGCTGCGATTTCCAACAGGACAAAGTCGCGAGGATTCTCCAATCGGCGATTGCCGTGGTCGTCCTTTGCATGGAGCCAACCATCGCCGATCATGACGAGGAGACAATCGCAACCGGCGATTTCGTCCTCTATGACACGCTCAAAATCCTCACCGGGCATGATGGCATCGATGTCCATGAAGATGTTGCTCTTCCCGAATTTGTGCACGAGCCGATCATAGAGCCGCCCGGAGTGGGCGGCACTGTCGTCTCGGCGGTAGTTCAGGAAGACGCGCATCGGATTGGAGAATTAGGCTCCGAAGTATTTGCCGACGATGGGAGCAAGTTTCTGTTTGGTTGCCTCTGGCACGGCTTCCTTGTGCGTGAGCAGCGCGTGTTTCAATGCTGATCCGCACTTGCAGTGCCGGTCTTTCGGCATTGCGGCTACTGCTGCGGCTACCACTTTTGCTGCGTTCTCGGCATTCTTGACGAGGTTGGCGATGATGTCGTCCACCGTCACTGCGTCGTGCGCCGGATGCCAGCAGTCATAGTCGGTCACCATGGCAGCAGTGGAGTAGCAGATCTCGGCTTCTCTGGCGAGCTTGGCTTCTTGCAGATTCGTCATTCCGATGACGTCCATTCCCCAGGAACGGTAAACGTTGCTCTCGGCTTTTGTCGAAAAGGCTGGGCCTTCCATGCAGAGATACGTTCCGCCGAGTTTCGACGTAACGCCCACCTGGTTGCATGCGCCGTGGATCACTTCGGCTACCTCGTGGCAAACGGGATCGGCGAAGCTGACGTGGGCGACAAGGCCTTCGCCGAAAAAGGTTCCGATACGACCTCGGGTGCGATCAAAGAACTGATCGGGAATCACGAAGTCGAGCGGCTTGTGTTCTTCTTTCAACGAGCCGACTGCGCTGAGCGAAAGAATGCGCGTAGCACCCAGCATTTTGAAGCCGAAGATATTGGCGCGAAAATTCAGCTCAGACGGAGAAAGCTTGTGGCCTCGGCTGTGACGTGCAAGGAACGCGACCTTGCGTCCCGCGAGTTCGCCGATCATGTATGCATCCGATGGCGCGCCGAACGGCGTATTAACGTTCAACTCTTCCAACACAGTGAACCCAGGCATGGAATAGAGTCCGCTGCCACCGATGATGCCAATTTCGATATTCAAGTCTAATGCTCCTCTTCGATGATTTCTAATAGCACTCCGCCGGTTGACGACGGGTGAATGAAAACGTAGTTATGTCCGCCCGCGCCTCTGCGTGGTTCATTGAGCAGCCTGGCTCCGGTAGCGCGCAGGCGCGCCAGCACGTGGTCAAAGTCGCGTACCTTTAAGGCTACATGATGCAGACCTTCGCCGCGTTTGGCAATGAACTTTGCGATCACGGAATCCGGGGCGGATGCTTCGAGTAGTTCAATGCGCGAGTCGCCACATGGCAGCATCGCTACGTGGACCTTCTCGGATTCCACCGTTTGGCGGAAAGACACTTTCAGCCCCAACTGATCGCGATAGAAGTTCAGCGCCTGTTCGATGGAGCCGACCGCGATGCCAAGGTGATCTATGGTTGCTTCGCTTGCCGTGTGCATGACTCGGGCGCGCTGCGGTGCGGACTGGATAGCGCTCAGCAGTTCGTCGATGCCTTTATTCTCTGATGCTACGGTTTGAATCACGGGGACGTGAAATTCTTCCAGATCCTGAGCGAGCTGATTCGCGCCGGGCAGGTCTGCTTTGTTGACTGCAAAGACATCGGCAATCTCCAGAATGCCTGCTTTGATGGCCTGGATATCATCTCCCATACCTGGGGCGAGCACGACGACACACGTGCGGGCTACCCTTGCGATCTCTACTTCGTCCTGGCCTACACCGACGGTTTCAATGAGGATCACGTCACGACCTGCGGCGTCGAATAGCGTCACGAGTCCACGCACAGCATCCGAGAGTCCACCGATTGCGCCTCGTGTGGCCAGCGAACGGATGAACACACCGGAGTCAGCAATGTGCGACTGCATGCGGATGCGATCACCGAGAATCGCACCACCTGAATAAGGGCTGCTGGGGTCAACCGCAGCTACGGCGACGGTCTTGCCTTGTCCCCTTGCTGCGGCGATCAATCGATTGACGAGGGTGCTCTTCCCTGCTCCGGGTGGTCCGGTGATGCCGACAACCAACGCACGGCCTGTATGCGCGGACAACTCACGCAGCAGTTCGACGCCGATTGCGGTTCCATCTTCGACGAGAGTAGCCGCGCGTGCCAAAGCACGCACGTCCCCGGCAACCACCTTGTCCGCAAGTGGTGTCATTAGTCCTGCAAAAGCTGTCTGGCGATGATGAGGCGTTGAATTTCACTGGTGCCTTCGCCGATAGTACAGAGCTTGACGTCGCGATAGAATTTCTCAACGCCGTAATCTTTGATGAAGCCGTAGCCGCCGTGAATCTGGAGCGCCTCTCCTGCTGCGGAAACTGCCGCCTCCGAGGCGAACAGCTTTGCCATGGAGGACTCTTTAGTGACTTTCTTGTGTTGCGAATGGAGAAACGCCGCGCGATAGGTGAGCAGTCTGGCGGCTTCAATATCGGTGGCCATATCTACAAGTTTGTGTTGAATGGCTTGGAACTCGGAGATGAAACGGCCGAACTGCTTGCGATGCTTAGCGTGTTTGAGCGCGGATTCATAAGCACCTTGCGCAATGCCGATAGAGAGCGCAGCAATCGAGATGCGGCCTCCGTCGAGAATGCGCAGAGTGTCGATAAAACCTTCGCCTTCCTGCCCAAGCAGTTGGGACGCGGGAACCTTGCAGTCTTCCAGAAAAATCTCGCCAGTGGCACTGGCACGCATTCCGAGCTTGTTCTCTTTTCTCCCGAGTCGAAATCCCGGTGTCCCCGGTTCCAGAAGAAACGCAGAGATCCCGTGATGCGATGCCGCGCGATCGGTAACGCACATGGCGATGCAGAGTTGCGCGTAGTGAACGTTGGTGCAAAACGTTTTAGAACCGTTGAGAACGTAGGTGTCGCCTTCGCGCACAGCCTTGCTGCGTGTGCCTGCTGCGTCGGAGCCGGACTCGGCTTCGGTGAGCGCCCATGATCCCAACCATTCTCCCGATGCGAGTTTTGGCAGATACTGTTGTTTCTGTTCAGCGGTTCCTGCCAGATAAAGATGATTCGCGCAAAGTGAGGTGTGGGCGGCGACGATCAGGCCAACAGACGGATCGACTCGGGCCAGTTCCTCAATGACGATGCAGTACGAAATATAGTCGAGCGCCGCACCGCCGTATTCTTCCGGGAATACGCAGCCCATGTAGCCGAGTTGCCCGAGCTTGCGAATCACCTGCGCTGGGAAGATATTGCCTTCGTCCCATTCAGAAACGTGAGGAGCAATCTCGCCTTCGGCGAACTCGCGAACACTCCGTCTGAGTTGGAGCTGTTCTTCGCTGTAGCTGAAATCCATGGAGCCTAGACGATCTGTCGCGTGGCGGCGTCCCAGCGGACGGTGCGGCCTTGCAGATAGCTTTCAACGGCCATTCTACAAGCGATAGAAACACGATAGCCGAGTTCAACCGGGCAACCGGGCTGGTGATTTTCACGAATGCTGGCGAAGAAGTTTTCCAGATGCGCGTTGCGTGGTGTCGGCGTCTGTCCGAAGGACTCCGCATCGCTGGGGCGGTTTACTTTCTGCGGACTGTAACGCAACTGCTGTCCGCGCACGAGTGTTCCATCGGTGCCGAGAACTTCTTCGGAAGAGCCAGGGTGGCTGTTGCCGAAACCGGAATCCCAACTAAACAAAATCTCTTCAGAATGTTTCATCGAAACCGTCATGGTGTCTGGCACTTCGCGGCCGTCCTTCCAGAGGTAGATCCCGCCGGACATCGTGACCTCTTCAGGAATCGAAAGGTCCAGCACCTTGTACCAGAACGAAAGTTGTTGCGAAAGGTTCTCGTGAACGTTGCCACCAGAGTAGTCGTTGAACAATCGCCAGTTGACGAAGCGGTCTGCGTCAAAGGGACGTTCCGGTGCGCAGCCCAGGAATTCGTTCCAGGCAATGGAATCCTGCGTCATGGATGGATACACAGGGCGCACCCACTGCGCTTTGCCATGCGGTGTGTTGCGGTACATCTGCGCATGGATGGCGGTAATTTTCCCGAGCTTGCCTTCACTTATGATGCGTGCGGCGTCGGCAGCCATTCCTGATGTACAAAACTGATGTCCAACCTGCACAACCAAGGACGGCGCAAGAACAGCAGCGGCCCGCATGCGTTCGGATTCTTCAACAGTGAAAGCCATGGCCTTCTCGACATAAATGTGTTTGCCTGCGCTTAAAGCGTCCAGGAACGGTGTAGCGTGCAGGTGCTGCGGAGTTGCAATGAGTACTGCATCGACAGACTTGTCATCAAGAATCTTGCGGTAATCACCAAACGCCCGAACCGTCGCGCCCAGCATGGCCACTTCCTCGCGACGCTTCTCATAGATGTCCGCCACTGCGGTGAGTTCAATATTGGAACAAGTGCCGAGTTCACGGGCCAGTTGCATTCCGCGGTCACCAGCGCCGATGACGGCAACACGCAGGCGGTTGTTCGAGGTCAACACCGCAGCCGGAACAGCAATCGCACCAGCCAGACCAGTAGCGACACTGCCGATAAAATTACGGCGCGAGTCACCCGGAATAATCTTGCGGGACATCAACTCCATCTTATACCGGATTGTCAGGCCCGAGCGTCCCCGGTTTCTCGCCGACAAAATCCCCAATTGCGCTAAAACACCCAACCCTCCTACCTCATCCACCCCTAACTCCAACAAAAACTAGGACCACCATCCTGGAACTCAAAATGCTACCTACGCTACAAATGACCTCGCCCTCTCCCCAAACAGCAAGCTGGTCCGGTGGAGTCTCACCCTTCGCCGTCAGTTGGCGAAAGCTCATGATGTGGTGGTTCATCGTCACAGACGGACTGCTCTTCATCGGCTTCCTCGCCTCTTACGGCTACCTTCGCCTAGCCGCAGGCTCATGGCCGCAGCGCGACAAAATCTTCCACATGGAGTTCATCGCGCTCATGACCTTCACCCTCATCACCACCAGCGCCACCATGGCAACCGCCGTGGGAGCCGCGCAGGCCGGACAACGACATATCGCGAAACGCTTCATATGGCTAACGGCCATAGGGGGTATGGCGTTTCTCGCGATGCAGGCCTACGAATGGAGCACGCTCATCGGCGAGGGCGCTACGCTCACGTCTAACCCTTGGGGTCCGGCGGCATTCGGGGCCTGCTTCTTTCTCATCACCGGATTCCACGGCACGCATGTCCTCACCGGAGTCATCGTGCTCATCACCACCGCCATCCGAACGTCAAAAGGAATCACCCAAGCCGAAGGAGTAGAAATGGCCGGACTCTACTGGCATTTCGTCGACCTCGTCTGGGTCTTCGTCTTCACGTTCTTCTATCTGATCTAAGGGAGCCACATGGATTACAAGAAATACTGGGGACCATGGATTTCGCTGTTGGTACTAACGCTGGTGATGCTCGTAGCCGACCGGGCCTTCACGGGAACCATCCTGCTCACAGCGCTCCTGCTAGCCATGACAGCAAAAGCCATACTGATCGCGGGAACATTCATGCACCTGAAATGGGAACACAAAGGACTGATCTGGACAGTCGTGCTCGGATTGGTCGTCGTGGGAGCCGCATTATTCGCAGGCATCGCAGCCGACGGAGTACGAGCCCACACCATGGCTAATCGCTGGTAGCTGGCATCTTCGGCCAACGAATAACAGGGCGTCGCTTGTTCATCGCGCAATCTCTCAGGAATAGATTGATCAGGTTTTGATAAGGCATGCCCAGTTCGGCCGCCATTTCTTTAAAATAGCTAACTGAAGTAGTATCCAGCCGAAGTGTGATCTGGCGCTTCAGCCGGGCCGCATAGGGGTTCTTTTTGGATTTGGAAAAATCGTATTCGCTTCTCATGAGTGACACCAGTACTCCCTTTCTTCACTTGGTTTGGCTCGACGCGCAGAAATCAGCCGAATCACCGAGCCACCCTGTCGATAGCAATGACTCACTACCAGGCAACGAGCCTTAAGGCTAAACGCCTTCCGGGGATCCCAGGCAAACTCTATATTGCCCATAGCATTATTTTAGCATTATGGAATGCGAACTGTCCCCGCGCAATCCAGCCGCCTCACGCTCCCATAACGTCAGAAGCGCCGAGCCATATTCATCGCCTGTGAAGCGTGTGTGCGCCAAAACATTCGTGACGTCGCTCACCTCCATTTCAAATCGCGAAGCAACCTCCGCTTGAAACGCCGCCACCGATTTTCTGGCATTGCAATATCGTACAGTTTCCTGAAGGCCAATCAAATAAGCCCGCACAGCCCGTGGTTCGCACGTGGTCAGGTTCACAGCAACGTGCATATCAAAGGAGCCGAGCAATCCCGGTGTCACCGGATACACAGACATCTTCTTCTCCACCAAATGGCGAATTCGGCTTACCGAAGGCTCTGACCCTGCGACCCCTGCAATCACGCCCTCCCGCAACGCCTTCGCACAATCAAGCGGCGTTTCCAGCGCAACAGGTGCCTTCAACGATACTCCCCAGGTACGACTCAGATGATCCAGCCGCCGCCCAAATCCCGAACTGGCAAGAAAGCCAAACACCTTTCCTTTCAGATTGTGAACCGTATCAATCGGCGTGGTGGAAAAACCCGTAATCGCAAGCCGGGTCAGCAAACACAACGTCTTGCATTGCGACCCAAGCTGATGCACAAAGTCCCCCGGTATCAGCCCAATATCGGCCTCACCATGATTCAAGTACGAAAGCGCATCTCCCCCGAACCGACCCGTCACCTGCTCCGGAATCACATTGTGGCGACTGCGCAATGTCCCATACTGCGCATTGCGTCTCGGCTCCCACATCAGCATCAGCGAAGGCAGCAACGAAAGAGCATTGTTTTGCGCAATGCGAAGGCGCACTTGCGGACGGCTCTCGGTCAGCAAACGCACCGCTACAGAAGCCCGAGGCGTCGGCGTGTTCAGCCACCGCGATAGCGTCGCCCGATTCAGATCCGTGAACTCCGGGAACCGCCGTAGCGCTTCCGCCAGCGACTCCAGCGACCCATACCGTTCCCGCAATCTCTCCAACTGCTTCTTCACCGATTCCACATGCACCATTATGCAACAAATATTATGTTGCAGCATCCAGAAGGGCAGCTTACGATAAGGGTGAGATGAACCAAACCTACCAGAAGATCTTGGAGTTCTCCTTTGACGAAGGAATGCCCGACCTGCCCTTCGCCGCCCGCCTTGCTCGCGAGAACGGTTGGAGCCGGGCCTACGCTGCCCGCGCCATCCATGAATACCGGCGGTTCATGACGTTAATGGTAATCGCCAACCACCCGGTGACACCCTCCGAACATGTGGATCAGGTCTGGCATCTTCACCTGCTCTACACTCGCAACTATTGGGATCAGTTTTGCGGCAAGCTCCTCGGAACCCCGCTCCATCACGATCCAACCGAGGGTGGGCTGGAAGAGGGCGCGAAATTTAGAAACTGGTACTCCAACACACTCAAAAGCTACGAAACCCTATTCCACGAACCGGCACCAAAGGACATCTGGCCTGACGTCGATTCCCGCTTCAGGCAACAACGAACGTTCCTTCAGAAACTCCTCAGGAGAGCCTCATGACAAATCCGATTTTCGACTTCAATGCCGCCCAGTTCTTGATCTTCTACGCCGTGATCTGCTGTCTCACCATAGCGACATGCGTATGGTGGGCCAGGGCCGCCGATGACACAGCCAACAGCGCGTTGCCGAGTGACACCGGCTCGCCCGACCCATACGCAGTCGCCTATCTGCGCGGCGGAGAGTCGGAATTGACAAAGACAGTGATCGCCGGTCTGATCCGTCGCGGATACCTTCGACTCCAAACCGGCTCAAAGTGGGCAGTGGACCAAGCGACGGACGCGCCTCCCATCGAACACTTGACGGCAATGGAAACGTCAGTTTGGAAGCGGTTTGGCGAACCACTGAAAGCTCACAGAATTCGGCTCACCTGCCCAACATGGCCGCAGTATGAGGAGCAACTCCAGCGCGACCGCCTCCTTGCCTCAGAAGAAACACAACAAAAAGCCATTCTGGGATGCGTGATAGCTACCGTCTTCCTGATGACGCTAGCAGTAGCAAGGGCCATGGTGGGAGTCGCCAGACATCGACCCATTGGATTCCTCGTCATCATGGCCGTGGTCGCCTGTGCGCTGGTATGGCTCCTGGGACGCGCTTCCCGATTGAGCGACCTGGGAAAACGCTACCTGGACTCGATTCACGGATCGTACGCGGCGCTTGCCAAGACAGGATCAGATCAACTCCAGTCCGACGACTTCCTGCTCTACGTCGGCGTCTTTGGAGCGACAGGACTCTCCAATCGCGACAAGGACTACACCAAACTGTTTCAGCAAAGCGACGCGTCCGGAGACGGCGGCGGCGGAAGCGGTGATGGAGGAGGAGGCTGTGGCGGAGGTGGCGGCTGCGGGGGCTGCGGAGGCTCTTAACGTCCCTCGCGCAAGGCGTCTCCGCTGATGTCGTGTATCATCACATCCATCAATAGATTCGGCAAACGCTGCCCAGCCAACTCCACCTTCAGATAGTTATCACTCATCCCAACCATCCCGGACTGCAAGGTGACCACACGCAACGACCGACCGACGAAGCTCTTTCGAAAGGCAATGTTCTTGGCCATCGCGAGTTCGGTCAGAATCCGATTCCGCTGACGCCGCACTTGCATTGGAACCGCCGAGGCGAATTCTGCTGCGGGTGTTCCGGGCCTCTCCGAATAGGTGAAGACGTGCAGGTATGTGAAGGGCATACTCTCGATGAATGCTCGGCTTTCTTCAAACTCTGTTTCCGTTTCTCCCGGAAACCCAACCATGACGTCAGCCCCGATTCCAGCATCCGGCATCCACTCGCGCGCCAGCAATAATCGACTGGCGTAATGCCTGGACCTGTACTTGCGCTTCATGCGTTTCAACACGCCATCACTACCCGACTGCAAAGGCGCATGTATATGCTTGGCAATGCGCGGAGAACTGGCAACCAAACCGAGCAGTTCCTCACTCCAATCCATCGGCTCCACCGAACTCAGCCGCAAACGCTCAATGGGAGTCTCATCCAACAAACGCCGCAGCAACCCGACCAACCGCATCGAACCCGACTCGCGCCCCCAACGCCCAAGGTTGATCCCGCTCAACACCACTTCTCGAAACCGTCCTGCCAGCGCACCAACCTGCTCGACAACCGAATCGGCAGACGCGCTCCGGCTCCGCCCGCGAACCGACGGGATAATGCAGAAGCTGCATACGTTGTTGCAGCCGTCTTGGATCTTCAGATTCGGTCGCGCACGGTCACCGGCGTCTTCGACGGGCGCGGATAAAAACTCCCTTTGCGCGCCCACATCGCCGACATGGATCTCGCCATGAAAATCCACCCCGCGCCGCGCCAGGATCTCCGGGATCTGTATCTTGTGCGAATTGCCAACCACCCACTCGACCCCAGGCATCGCCGCCAACTCGTCTGGCGAGCGCTGCGCATAACACCCTGTCACTAGAATGCGCGCACCAGGATTCTCCCGGTTGATCTTGCGAATTGTCTGACGAACGTCATCATCTGCACCGGCTGTCACCGTACAGGTATTGAGAATGACAATTTCTGCCGATCCAACATTGTCTGCGGCCTGTAGGCCCTGATGCTCCAGCATCGAGCCGAGAGCTGCGCCGTCTGCCTGCGTTGCCCGGCAGCCGAAATTACGTATATGGAAGAGTGCCACCTCTACCATTAGAACACCTCAACTTTATGAAGCAGCCATCCATAGACCGCGTTCTGTCGCAGGACGAAATCGACAATGTATTCCGGAACCTGCGCGACGCCGCAGACGACGACACGCCTGCTAAGAAAGCCCAACCGTACGACTTTCGACGGCCGGACCGCATCGCCAAGGACCAACTGCGGGCCATTCACGTCCTGCATGAGAACTTTGCGCGCACCTTGGCTTCCAGCTTGTCTGCCTATCTCCGCGCCTACGTCATGGTGAATCTGGTCTCGGTGGAACAGCTCTCGTTCCTGGAATTCTCACAGGGGCTGCCTTCACCGACCATCATCGCGCCCCTGGCCATGCGCCCGTTTGACGGCAATGCCGTCATTGAGCTAAATCCGTCTCTGGCGTTTCCCATCATAGAAATACTGCTCGGAGGCGCAAACATCGTCACGGCACAAAAGATAGACCGCGAGGTCACCGAGATCGAGCAGAGCATTCTCGATGCTGTGTACCGCATCATCCTGCACGACATGACCCTAA
>Ga0315912_10003744_pt1 | contig 14898 bp, 13 predicted proteins | sample VfabasoilMG_FD_204469 | JGI IMG/M metagenome (GOLD analysis project Ga0315912, IMG submission 204469) | Garden soil microbial communities collected in Santa Monica, California, United States - V. faba soil | ecosystem: Environmental > Terrestrial > Soil > Garden | place: USA: California... | reverse complement strand
TAAACACGTTCACCATTGTTTGACTCTTTAAACACCCCCGGGTTGATAGCGGAGAGCTCATCACGGCTTTTTAGCTGTACTCGATAATCTTCTACTTTTTGGGTTGCCCAAGGCATCACAAAAAAACTTAAAAGCGCGATAACCACCACCACCGGGAGAGCAAAATTTAAAATAGGGCGTATCCATTTTGCGACACCCAAGCCGGAGCTAAACCAAATTACCATTTCTGAATCACGATGCCAGCGAGTGAGCGTGAGCAGGACAGATAAAAAAATCGTTAGTGACAAAATCATCGGCAGAAACCTAATGATGTTAAACCCCAACATTGTGGTGATTGCATCATTTGGTATCCAACCTTTTGCTGCGATACGTACAAGAAAGCCAGCGCGCTGTGCGATGACAATACCGATGAGGATTAAAAATGCTGCCCCGGCAGTTGAGATTAACTCATGTGATAAGGATTTATTAAAAATTTTCAATTTACATATTGCGCTTTGATTTCGAGTCAAAACGCTGGATAATTAGATTCAACTTGTAAAAAATTAAGGTTTAACATTAAGGTTACTATATGGAATTTAGCATAAAAAACGGGAATCCTGAAAGCCAACGTGGTGATTGTCTTGTTGTAGGTATATTTGAAGGCAAGAAATTGTCGGATGCAGCAAAGAAATTGGATGATGCATCAAATAAAGCAATTAGTACAGTGCTCAAAACGGGCGATATGGAAGGTAAGATCGGTACAACGTTAGTAATGCATAATATTGCCATGATTGCGGCGACGCGAGTAATGCTGGTGGGTTTGGGCAAACAGGGCGAGTTTGGAGAGGCACAGTATCGCAAAGTGGTACGTGCAGCGATAAAGGCAATGCCAAAGGGCGTCAAGAGCACAGGTTTTTATTTAGCTGGGCTTCCAATTAAAAAAGCAACTGCACAATCAAAAGTAGCCGCTTTGGTAGAAGTGGTGATGGATACTACTTATCAAGTGAATTCAATAAAACTCAAAAAGGCAGAACCAGTGACATTAAACAAAGTCACGATTTATGTCGAGAAGTCAGAAAGCGCACAAGCTGAAAATGGCGTAAAACATGGGCTGGCGATTGCTGCCGGGGTTTCGTTAGCGAAAGATCTGGGTAATTTACCCCCGAACGTCTGCACACCAACTTATCTAGGTGATCAGGCAAAAAAACTTGCCAAAAGCTATGGTTTTAAAGTGGAAGTGCTAGAACAAGCTGAAATAAAAAAACTGGGCATGGGATCTTTTCTGGGAGTAGCACAAGGTAGTAACGAGCCACCGCGCTTAATTGTTTTACAGCATAACAAAGGCAAAAAAAGCCAGAAGCCTGTAGCTCTAGTGGGCAAAGGCATTACCTTTGATACAGGCGGTATCTCGCTAAAACCCGGTGCTGATATGGATGAAATGAAATATGACATGTGTGGCGCAGCCAGCGTGCTGGGCACATTCAAAGCAATTGGAGAATTGGGCTTAGCAATCAATGCAGTAGGTATTATTCCAACATGCGAGAACATGCCAAGTGGCAATGCAATTAAGCCGGGGGATATCCTAACCAGTATGTCAGGCCAAACGATAGAGGTCTTAAATACTGATGCCGAAGGCCGTTTGATTTTGTGTGACGCACTTACCTATGCCGAACGTTTTGAACCAAGCGCAGTAGTTGATATTGCAACATTGACAGGTGCTTGCGTCATTGCGCTAGGACATCATCCAAGTGGATTGTTTAGCAATCAGGATGCCTTAGCCAAAGAGCTACTAGAGGCTGGTGAGAAGGCACATGATCGTGCTTGGCACATGCCGATGTGGGACGATTATCAAACTCAGTTGGATAGCAATTTTGCAGATATGGCTAATATTGGTGGGCGTGCTGGCGGTAGCATTACTGCGGCATGTTTCCTATCGCGTTTTACGAAAAAATATCATTGGGCACATTTGGATATTGCTGGTACTGCATGGAAATCAGGTAAGGAAAAAGGTGGCACAGGGCGCCCAGTACCCTTACTAACCACATTTTTAGTGAATCGTGCGGCGGGAGTTAAATAGGTAAAAATGACGCGCATCATTTTTTATTCCAATCTTGCTGATAAGCAGACTACCTTGGCTACTTTGTTGCAGCAAGCACTCGAAAAGCGTCATCAAGTGACTATTTTGGCTGAGAATGAAAAGACGGCAAGTAGCACAAGCGATGCTTTGTGGAAAAGTAGCGCAATTGGATTTATACCAAATGTGTTATCGTCACATGCCTTAGCTCCAGAAACCCCGATTGTGATTGATTGGCAAGAAAAAACCTTGTTTCAGGACGATATTTTGATTAATCTCACACAACAGCAATTGGTATCATTTAGTCGGTTCAGAGAGTTGATTGAATTAGTTAGCAACGATGAAGATGATAAAGCTGCGGCGCGGCAGCGTTATAAATTTTATCGTGACAGAGGTTACGAAATTAAACACGTCGGATAACTGTGCTCAACGAATTAAAGCTATATAGCTAACAGATAGGAATATTTTGGCAGAAAGTAAAATCCCAGTACTTACCGAGGTATATCAGCCTAAAGCAGATGCCAAATCGGCTCGCCAAGATGACCCGACCTTGGGTATTTCACCCGAACTTGTGTCGAGAGTGGCTGCACATGTAAGACCAAGGCTAGAAGCGGAAATTACCCAATCTGTATTGGAAAGCTTGAGTGCGTTCGTTAGAAAAGATGTGATAAAAGAGTTTCAGCACGAGATTAGAAAAACACAAGAGGAAATCGTTTCAAGTACAAAAGATTTTGTCGATAGAACCAAGGCTGACCTCAAAACCGAAATTCCGCAGATGTATCAAGATGGTGTTGATTTGGCGCAAGCGAATTTAATGGAAAAATTCTCTGAGCTAGAAGCAAATGCGACATCAAAATTCGATGTGACACTAGCAGAAGTTGTACAAACCGCAACGCAAAAAGCTATTGCTGAGGTAGTTGCGCAAGCAGAAAAGGCTCAAGTTGATACTAGTGCGAGTGTTTTGCAATTTATTGATAAAGAAATGCAGGCGTTTCAACAGAAAACACTCGAAGAAAATCAAGTGATATTGCAAGCGCACCTTGACTCAATTAGTCAATCTGCTCAAGAGGCTGTGACAAAAGAGATACAAGCCTTCCAGGAAAAAGCAATTGCAAATCATCAAGCGCAATTGAATGAATCGCTTAACAATATTCAACTGACTATTTTCCAAGATGCAGAGCAAACCTTGCAGGATGCACTAGAAGCGCTTCAGCAAAAAACGATAGAAGACCATCAAGCACAATTAACCGAATCCCTGAGTAGTTTGTTGCAGGTAAAAGGCGAAAATGCCGAGCAAGAGTTGATGCAGAAAATGCAAGTTTTTCAAGAGAAATTGCGCACTAATCACCAAAATCAATTAGAACAGACAGTTGATGCTGCGCTAGAGTCAATTAGGGCGCGGGTAGAAGAAAGTACGCAAGAGCAAGTTGATATTATGGAAACTCAGGTTGGGTCAATTCAGCAGGAAACGCTGGCGCAGCTGCGTGAGACTTTCAATGAGGAGAAAACAGAAATTTTTAATGCTGCCGCGGCTGAAATTAAAACCACATTTACAGAACAAATGGCCGCAAAAAGTATGGAAGTTAGAGAGAATTTCCTAGTGCTGGTAAATGGAGATTTGCCATCGGTGCAGGAAGTGCTAAAAGAAAACATTCAACAAGTGCTGACTGTAGCAATGCCTGATTTGGAGGATAGCCTGCGCACTCAACTTACTGCTGAACTGCATCAACTATTGCTAAAAGTGAAATTTGTATTGCCTGACTAATTAGTCTTCATTAACAAGTTTGGCGTAAGCTTCAGCAGTTAAGAAGTGGCTAGTATCATTGGCGTCAGTCGGATTGAACTTAAAAATCCACGCTTCATAAGGCTTATCATTAATGCCTTCTGGCGCGTTGAGTAGATCATCATTAATTTCCGTCACTACGCCGTTCATGGGAGCATGTAAATCCGAACCTGTTTTCACAGATTCAACTATTCCACAAGTTTTGCCGTTAATAAGGTTATCGCCTACTTTAGGCGGTTCGATGAATACAATGTCTCCGAGCATGTCTTGGGCATAATCAGTAATGCCTGCAAGCCAATATCCATGCGGATCCCGGCGTGCCCATAAATGCTCGGAAGTGTAGTGACAATGTTGAGGAAATTTCATAATGAATAATTGAAGTTATGGATATTATTTTCTCATAAAATTTTGACTTGCGTGACAAAAAGGTAACAACTTTTGATATACTTAATAAATATTTTACAAATATGCTATAAGTTAATGACAACTAAACATTTTTTAGTTAGAATTCGACTGGTATATTTCACCTTAGGGACTTCTTTGTGAAAAATTTACTTAAAAAATTTATTTTATTTTTTGTAGCGTTTTCGCTGGTTGCGATGCCGGTAGAGGTGTTGGCTGCTAAGAAATCACATAAGAAGACCTATTCAAGTCAGAAAAAGCATTATATTAAAGCTTCAAGTCGATATAGCTCAAAAGCACGTGCACGTCAATTAAGAATACAAAAACAGCAAGCGATCGACCTCGGTGTGAACTACGATGGTAGTGGTGCGCTCCAGCTGTCTTCAGCTAAAGCATTGATTATTAATCAAAGTACAGGTGAAGTGGTGTATGCAAAAAATACCAACTCCCTGAGTCCGATTGCGTCCATCACCAAACTGATGACGGCGATGGTAACGTTGGATGCTCAACAATCGCTGGACGAGGTGATTTATGTATCTAATCAAGATGTTGATTACGTAAAAGGTACTAGTTCAAGACTGTCGGTAGGTTCAAAGCTTAGCCGCGGTGATATGTTGCAATTAGCTTTAATGGCTTCTGAGAACCGCGCTGCATCTTCCTTGGCCAGTAATTATCCGGGTGGTCAATATGCTTTTGTTAAAGCAATGAATGCTAAAGCGCTTGCGCTAGGCTTGGTAAATACACATTTTGTTGATCCAACAGGTCTTGAAAGTGAAAATGTTTCTACTGCTGAAGACCTGGTTAAAATGGTACAAGCTGCTTATCAATACCCTGAGATTCGCTTAGCGACTACCAGCCCATCGCACGAGGTCTATATTGAAGGTCGTACATACCCTGTCAATTTTAACAACACCAACGGCCTTGTGCGCGCTGGTGAATGGGAGATCGGTTTATCAAAAACAGGATATATTAGTGAAGCAGGGCGTTGTTTGGTGATGCAGGCAAAAATTACGGGCGAGCCGATGATTATTGTGTTGCTGGATTCCAGTGGAAAATTGACGCGTATTGGCGATGCGAACCGCATTCGTAAGTGGATGGAATATAACAGTACTACGACCACAGGCCAAACTGATATTGACGTTCCTAGCGCAACGGTGACAGCGGGTAATATTTCCTAAAGAATTGCTTGAAATAAAAAAGCGGCAAAGACCGCTTTTTTTATTGTTATTTTTTTGTACTTACTTTTTTTGTAGCAGATTTTTTAGTTGCTGGTTTTTTAGCAGAAGCTTTTCTAGAAGAGGATTTCTTGACTGGCGCTCCTTTTGCTGCTTTTTCTGTCAATAAAGCGAGCGCTTCTTCGAGTGTCAATTCCTCAGGCGAAACACTTTTTGGCAATGTTGCACGTATTTTTGCATGCTGCACATAAGGTCCATAGCGGCCGGCATAAACCTCAATACGGCCTTCACCCGATGGGTGCGCACCTAAATCGGCAATAGGAGCCGGACCAGAATGTGCTTGAGCAAGTAGCGTTACAGCACCTGCCAAATCAATGCTAAACACACTTTCAGATTTTGGTATCGACTTAAACTTGCCATCGTGATTCACGTAAGGGCCGAATCGTCCAATGTTAGCCACGATTTTTTTGCCAGTTTCAGGGTGTTGCCCTAAGTCGCGTGGCAAAGAAAGTAACATATGCGCGATATCAATATTGACATTAGCTAGTGGCACCTCTTTGGGGATACTCACGCGCTTTGGTTTCTTTTTTTCGCCTTCGACAGCCATGCCAACTTGTAAATATGGGCCATAAGGGCCATTCATTAAGTAAATCTCTTTACCAGTTTGCTCGTCGGAACCTATTACCACAGGGTCACTACCCGCTTGTGCTGTCCCATTCATACTACGCTTGTAGTCGCATTTTGGCTCATCGTTGTAACCAGTACAGCCAATAAAACTGCCATAGCGACTCAATTGTTTTTGCAGTGGTTTGCCACATTTTGGGCATGCTTCGTCTAAAATTTGGTTGCCGGGTCTATCAACATCTGCCTTACTTAAAACTTGCTGGTTAAATCCTTGCCAGAATTCGTCCATAAGCGGTATCCAGTCGCGCTCACCGCTAGCCACGTTATCTAGCGCGTCTTCCAGTTTGGCTGTAAAGTCGTAATCCACGTAACGGGTAAAATGCTCAGTCAGAAACTTGTTTACTACACGGCCAACATCAGTAGGTGTAAAACGCTTTTTATCAAGCATTGCATACTCACGGTCTTGTAACGTACTGATGATGCTGGCGTAGGTGGATGGGCGACCAATACCGTATTCTTCCAACGTTTTTACCAGACTGGCTTCAGAATAGCGCGGGGGCGGCTCGGTAAAGTGCTGTTCGCCAAAAATCTTTTCAACATCTAAAATTTCACCCGTTTCTAAATGCGGCAATTTAGCCTCTGCGTCCTCATCGGTATCGTCAGTATCCTCTTTGTATACTGCAATAAAGCCTGGAAAGATCAGGGTTTGGCCGGTTGCACGGAACAGGTTAGCTTCGGAACCAACACTTAAATCAACACTCACTGCATCAAATTTGGCAGGCGACATTTGGCAGGCTACTGAGCGCTTCCAAATCATTTCGTATAACTTAAATTGTTCGTCGTTCAAATATTGGCGTAATTTGGCAGGTGTACGGAATATGTCGGTTGGACGAATGGCTTCATGTGCTTCTTGTGCATTCTTGGCCTTGGTCTTATACATTATTGGAGATTTTGGCAGGTAGTCTACTTCAAAATTCTTTTTTACATAATCGCGAATCTGCATCACTGCTTCTGTTGCCATGCTGAATGAGTCGGTACGCATATAGGTAATCAAGCCTACAGTACCACTGCCGACATCAATACCTTCATACAGCTGTTGCGCTATTCGCATAGCGCGGCTAGTGGTAAAGCCAAGCTTACGTACAGCTTCTTGTTGCAGGGTAGATGTCGTGAAAGGAGCTGCAGGACTACGGCTACGCTGTTTCTTTTCGACCCGTGAAACAGTGGTCTTACCTGCACTGGCGAGTAATAATTTTCCAACAATATCCGCTTGCTGGTCGTGGTTAATAACACTGAATTGCTCAATCTTCTCATTATTGAGCTGAATCAGTTTTGCACTAAAACTGTGTTTATGTTTGAGTGCATCCAGATGAATACTCCAATATTCCTGACTGGTAAAAGCTTCAATTTCCAGCTCGCGCTCAACAATCAAGCGCAGTGCTGGGCTTTGTACGCGGCCTGCGGAAAGCCCGCGACGGATCTTTTTCCATAACAATGGCGATAAGTTAAATCCAACTAAATAATCCAATGCGCGGCGTGCTTGTTGCGCATTGACCAGATTCATGGCGATATCACGCGGGTGCTCAATGGCGTGTTTTACAGCAGTTTGTGTGATCTCGTTAAACTCAACACGCTTTAAAAGTTTATTTTTTAGTATGTTTTTCGATTGCAGAATCTCAGCAATATGCCAAGAGATTGCTTCTCCTTCGCGGTCCGGGTCGGTTGCGAGATAGATTGAATCCGAGCTCTTAACTGCCTTGGCAATGGCATCCACATGTTTTGAATTTCGCTCAATAATGTCGTACTTCATAGCGAATTTATTGGCCGGGTCAACAGCACCATTTTTTGGAATTAGGTCGCGTACATGGCCGTAAGAAGCTAATACTTCAAAATCGCTTCCAAGATATTTCTTGAGCGTTTTAGCTTTAGAAGGCGATTCAACAATGAGTAATTTGGACATTTAAAAGTGATTGTTGGAGCTGAAAATAATAGAATTGCCGAGATAATAGCAAGCTAATGCACATATAGACAACACGAAAAAAATAGATTGATGCTAGTTGCGCGTAAATTCAATGCGTTTCCCATCGTTGCTGGCAATGCTAAGCGCCGCGCCATCGTTAGCGATATCACCAAATAGAGGGTCTTCGTCATCCGCTTTAGCTTGACTCAAACTTTTAAAATCATATAAATCAAAATCAGCCAAGTGAGATGGTTCCACATTCGCAATCGAACGGAAAATATTATTAATGCGCCCAGGTTGCTCTCGCTCCCATGTCTGCAACATGTCTTTTACTTTTTGCCGCTGTAGATTTTCTTGACTGCCGCATAAATCGCACGGAATAATTGGAAAGTTCATTTGTCTCGCGTAGCTACTGATATCTTTCTCGCTACAGTACGCCAACGGACGAATCACAATATTTTGTTTGTCATTGGTGGCAAGCTTGGGAGGCATTGCTTTCAGTTTTGCACCGAAAAACATATTTAAAAAGAGCGTTTCTACAATGTCATCTCGATGATGTCCAAGCGCAATTTTATTCGCTCCTAGCTGTTTAGCCGTTGTGTAGATAATGCCGCGGCGTAAACGAGAACATAGGCTACAAGTTGTTTTGCCTTCCGGGATTTTTTCTTTTACTACGGAATAAGTGTCAGCCTCTACGATACGATAATCCACGCCTAATTGTTCAAAATAAGACGGCAAAATATCTGCAGGAAAGTTGGGCTGCTTTTGATCCAGATTCATCGCAATTAGTTTGAAGTTGATTGGCGCACGTTCTTGCAAAGCAAGTAACATCATGAGCATGGAGTGGCTATCCTTACCTCCGCTCATGCAAACTAATACGGTGTCACCTTCTTCAATCATGTTGTAATCACCAATTGCTTTGCCGGTAGATGTAATCAGGCTGTTGCGCAGGCGAATGAAGTTGCTGGAAGGATTGTCCGGTAAGTGTTTGATCATAAGTTTAGCGACCTGCCACCATCTACTGCTAACACGTGCCCAGTTACAAATGGCGCATCTGCAATTAGAAATTTTACAGCTTTGGCCACATCGGCTGCTTCCCCAACACGTTTTAGCAAGGTTTGTGAAATCACGCGTTGACGATACACCTCGTCAAATTGCGGATTATTGTCCGGCCAAAGGACCGGACCGGGTGCAACGGCATTGACGCGTACTTCTGGTGAAAGCTCTTGCGCAAGCGATTTGGTGAGTGTGACTAATCCTGCCTTTGCTACGCTATAAACGACGTAACCTTTTTTGGGACGTTCAATATGCATATCGGTAATGTTGATAATGCAGCCACGATTTTTGCGCAACTCCGGTGCGGCTGCTTGAGCCAGAAACATAGGCGCTTTCAAATTGCTGCCTACAAGATCGTGCCAATTTTTTTCGTTGATGCTGCCGACCTCAGTGGGTGAATAAGAGGAAGCATTGTTAATTAATACATCAAGTTTGCCAAAATGCTCAATCGTCTCGTACACTAAACTAGACAATACTTCCATATTAAGTAAATCACCTTGAATAGTCGCCACAGAATTGGCACGTTGGAGATTTAATTCGGCTTGTAAAGCACGCGCTTCTTGAGCAGAGGTTTTGTAATGAATCATCAATTGCGCGCCTTCGGCATGTAGCTTGCGACAAATCGCCGCACCTACGCGTTTTGCGCCGCCGGTAATCAGTACAACTTTATTCTGCAAGGCTAAATCCTTTTCTTCCATCGCAATATTATAATGGCTTATGTCTGCATTACCTATTCCATCACTTGAATCAAAGACGCACAGCCAAAAGTTGTGCGAGCTTATTAAGCAGAGAATCGTTGAGGCTGGCGGCTGGATAAGTTTCGCAGAATTCATGCAAATGGCACTTTATACGCCGTACTTAGGTTATTACAGCGGCGGCCTGCAAAAGTTCGCAGATATTAAAAAAGGTGCTGGCGATTTCGTCACGGCGCCAGAAATTTCACCAATATTTGCGCAAACTATTGCCCTTCAAGCAGCACAAGTATTGACTATAAGTCATGGTGATATTTTAGAACTGGGCGCAGGAACAGGTAAGTTGGCAGCTGATTTGATGCTGGAGTTGTCGCAATTAAAACAACTGCCCAAGCAATATTTTATATTAGAAGTAAGTGACCACTTGCGCCATACTCAGCAAGAGACATTACATAAAAAATTATCTGAAGATTTGTTCAGGCGAGTGGTCTGGTTGGAAGCACTACCTGAAAATTTCACTGGGTTAATTTTGGCAAACGAAGTATTGGATGCGATTCCTGTGCATTTGGTTTATAAAAATAATGATGTTTTATATGAGCGCGGTGTTGCGTTTGAGGGTGAGTTTATTTGGCAAGATGAGTCATTGCAAACGGGACAGTTGCATGAGCTAGCAACAGATTGTGAGCTCTTAAACGACTATTTGACAGAAGTTTGCCCTGTGGCTGCAGGGTTAATCAATAGCTTGGCCGATGCATTAAAACAAGGCGCGATATTGCTTATTGACTATGGTTTCTCCGCTCGCGAGTACTACCATCCGCAACGCAATCAAGGCACCTTGATGTGCCATTATCAACATTACGCGAATAGCAATCCGCTTATTAATATCGGGCTGCAAGACATTACCGCACATGTTAACTTCACGCAAATAAGGCAGGCTGGAGAGGCGCGTGAAATAAGCCTCGCAGGCTATGTGTCACAAGCACAGTTTTTGATAAATTGCGGTATTTTAAACCTGCTAGCAAAGGTTTCGCCAAACGACGTAGTCACTTACGCGCCATTGGCTGCGGCTACGCAAAAATTACTTTCCCCCGCAGAAATGGGTGAGCTATTTAAGGTGATTGGATTTACAAAAAATCTGGAAGAACCTTTGATTGGGTTCGCTAGCGGCGATAAGTCCCATACACTCTAGTACAATCTTGGTTATGACTGAATTATTAGAAACAGAAGAAAAACAGCATCGCCGCATTCGTAGCTTTGTACTACGCCAAGGGCGCCTAACCAAAGGCCAAGAGCGTGCATTAGAAATGGGTTGGCCACAATTTGGTATCAACTACAGCGAGCACTTACTGGATTTAGATCAAATATTTGGTCGGGCAGAGTCTGGAAAAATTCTGGAAATTGGTTTTGGTATGGGCGAAAGTACCGCTAAAATTGCGCAAACCTTACCAGATTACGATTTTCTTGCGGTGGAAGTGCATACTCCGGGTGTCGGCAGCCTGCTTAAGCTGATTCAAGAGCAAGTGCTTACTAATATTCGGATAATCCAGCATGATGTGGTGGAGGTGCTGCAGCACATGTTGCCTGATAACAGCTTGGATGGTGTACATATTTTCTTCCCCGACCCTTGGCATAAAAAACGGCATCATAAAAGGCGTTTGATACAAGCTGAGTTTATCAAGTTGTTATGTTGTAAGCTGAAATCCGGCGCTTATATTCATGTTGCGACCGATTGGCAAGAGTACGCGGAGTGGGTATTTGAGGTTCTAACCGCAGAACTACAGCTTAAAAATACTGCAAAAGATTACGCAGAGAAACCAAGCTATCGACCACTCACCAAATTTGAGAGTCGTGGTATCAAGTTAGGTCACGGTGTTTGGGATTTGGTTTTCGTTCGCAAATAACCATTGCCCGATAATCTTTTCAGCTTCTTCAACCCCTTGTTTTTTCAGGCTAGAAAATAATTGCGCCGTGCAATTTTTCCAATTCTCACTCAGTTCTTTACGCACTCTCATCAATGTTTGGTTTGCTTCGTTGCGTGAGAGCTTGTCTGATTTTGTTAGTAGCGTATGTACAGGCTTACCTGTAGTACAAAACCAGTCCAGCATTTGTCTATCGAGAGGTGTTAAAGGATGGCGGCTATCCATTACCAGTACCAAACCTGCCAAGCTGTTGCGCTCGGTTAAATAACGAGATAACACCATTTGCCAGTGCGCACGCATGGCTTCAGGTACTTTGGCATAGCCATAACCGGGCAAATCCACCAAAAACTTATCATTACCTTTATCTGGATTAAAACTAAAAAAGTTGATGAGCTGCGTCCGACCGGGTTGCTTGCTGACGAAGGCCAAACGGTTATGGTTTGCAAGCGTATTGAGGGCGCTAGATTTACCAGCATTGGAACGCCCTGCAAAGGCAATCTCTGTGCCGTTTGCAGGCGGCAAATCACTTAAATGATGTGCGGAAATGTAGAAAGCAGCGTTTTGAAATATTGACATTTCGTAGTTTAAATTAAATTGAATGGCCTTGATTTAATTAGGTTTTCGCGTGGCGTTTTAAGGCGCACATGCTATCATGAACAGGTAAATTTTGATAAAATATTTCGATAAAATAAATAGTTAACTCTTTTTGGAGAATATATGCGCATTGGTTTTTCTGTGATATTAGTCTTGTGTTTAACGGTGTTACCAGTTGCCGCTGCGGACAAAAAAACAGAGAAGGTATTGTCTGTAGTTAGCTCTACTGAGAAAACAGCACAAACTGTGTGCGCTGCTTGTCACGGTGCCGATGGCAATAGCAGCATCACATTAAACCCTAAGTTGGCGGGTCAGCATCCCGAGTATTTGTTAAAGCAACTTACCAATTTTAAAGAAGGCAAACGTGCGAATGCAGTGATGGGCGAAGTGGTTGCAAATTTAAGTGCTGATAACATGAGAAATTTGGCTGACTATTACGCGACCCAAAAACCAACTTTAGGCAAGGCAAAAGCAAATGGCGCAGGGTCACTGGGTGAGAAAATCTATCGTGGTGGTATTGCTGCAACGCAGGTACCAGCTTGCGCGGCTTGTCACGGCGCAAATGGTGCGGGTATTCCAAAGCAGTTTCCACGAGTGGCTGGCCAGCATGCGGACTATGCGCTCCAGCAGCTTAAAACTTTCCGTACAGCTGAGCGCGCAAATGCGCCGATGATGATGACAATTGCAGTTAAAATGACCGATGCGGAAATGCAGGCAGTTGCCGATTATATGCAAGGCTTGCGTTAAGTTACTACTTTGCCGCTAACATCACTCTAAAGCAGACCGCACCGTTAACATTTTTTGCCAAACTTAGCGCATAGCCTGCCTGCTTGGCGTCAACGGATGCATGATACAAGCCAACACCAAGGCCGTTGTGCGAGGCGATATGCTTTTTGAATAAATCATTCTTAACCGATGCGGCAATAGCTTTTCCTGTGTCAGTTACGTCTATGCAATAACCGTCCTGTGTATCATTTAAGATCTCAACTTTAATTTGCGTATCTGGTTGATACTTGGCTTTTTCTATAGCATTGCTCAACAAGTTGTCTAGCACAGTATCAAGCACTTCTGCATTAATATCCAGCTTAGGTAGTTCTTCGGCAATAAATTCGATATCTGCTTGTCGATGACGTAATTGCAAATCTTTCCACCAAGCAGATATTTTTTCGAGTCTTTTCTTTTCTTCACCTGGTGATTTTAATTTATCGAGGGTAGACGCAATTCGTTGATTCAACATAGGCAACTGGCGACGGATTAGGTCTAATAGCGCTTCATTGTCTGTTTCATCAGTGCGTTGGGCTACAGTGACCAAAGTGCCAACGGATTGCAAAATATTTTTAATGTCGTGTGTAAGGCGAGAGCCACTTTCGTAGAACGCTTGCATATATGCGTTTTGACGCAAAGTTTCTTCGCGACGTTTGGCCAAATAAAACTCACCCATAATTTGGGTCAGTAGCCTTACATGCACATACAAAGCAGGCGAAATTTGCCAGCGTGTGTGTAAAGTCATGTGCAAATCTTTAAAGTTAAAATCGGTACTATGGGTAGAGGTTTCGCCTAATTTCCCTTGCGTTTCATCTGCCAGCCAAGTAACACCAGTAACCCATGGCAAGCCCGTCATTTCTTGCATTGCGCCTTGCACAAAATTGTTCGCGTTCGATTCTATCTCGCCTAAGTTGGCAATATTTTTTACCCACTTTTCAAATGGCATGCCAACGCTTGAGAGGTAGCGTGACATCAGAAGCTCGACGCCGGAAAAGCGCGTGCTAGGCTTCCATAATAGGCTAAATGCAATCAATATTAGCGCCAAGCCAAATATCGTGATAAACATAATTTGAATGTAATTCACCTTGTGTAAAGTACCAACAGCAAAGCTCGCAAGCACGATAATGAGAGCTATCATCGTGAGTAATAAGGTATAGAAAAAATCTAATATAGGTATCTGACCAGTATTCACCTTTTGACTAGCTACAAAAAAGATGGCAAGGGGCAACAGTGGAATAAGGTAGGTAATGGTGAATTTTGCGGCTTCTAAATCGTTGGAAGCGCTAAGCAGCTTGGGCACTACCCACAGCAGCAGCATAGCTAACAAGTAACTGGCTGCCAGAATATGAATTATGCGGTTTGATCTGGATTCTTCTGCGAATATACGTCCGCCTAGTAGGCCGAACAATGCAGAAAGCCAGGTAGCGGTAAACCACCAATTATTAAAACTAAAGGCCAGCCAGCCAAAGGTTATAAATAAAATGATGCTAGCTTTAGATAATCTTTCTGCACTACGCCAAATTGGTTGCCACATCAAAAATAAACCATAGTGACACAAGAAAAAAGCACGTTGCAGGTTGCTGGCACCTTCACCCCAAATTAAAAACGCATGCAGACTCAGCAGCATTAGCGCCAAAATACGTTGTGAATTTTTGATTAGAAGTTGATTGATTTTAAAGTTGTTTAGCATATTAATTTAATAATAATTAGGCATTAATGAGTGTCAATATTTTGCCACAAACGTTGAAATTTCATCGTTTTTATCCAGATTTAAATCACTAAACTTAGCTGTAAGCAGCCATGTATAAGGCTCTGCAAGCTGGTATGAAAATTGCATATTTTCTGTCAGATGCGACATACCTAGATAAAAATCGC
>Ga0315912_10003743_pt1 | contig 14899 bp, 14 predicted proteins | sample VfabasoilMG_FD_204469 | JGI IMG/M metagenome (GOLD analysis project Ga0315912, IMG submission 204469) | Garden soil microbial communities collected in Santa Monica, California, United States - V. faba soil | ecosystem: Environmental > Terrestrial > Soil > Garden | place: USA: California... | reverse complement strand
TGCCCGGCGCGCAAGGCTTGCGCACCGAGCGAGAACAAGCCGTAGGGCGTCTGGAAAAAATCAGCGTCGAGATCCCCGCTGCGATAGTCCGCAGGCGGACCATTGCCCGCGCGGTCGGGAGCCTCACCCGGAGCTGGAATTTTCCAGGGAGGTGGGTAGATCAAGGCGATTCGCACGAGCCAAGTTCAGCATGCGATCAGCGAGTGCACAAGTTCCCCGGGCTCGCTCCCACCCCTGATTTCCCAAATTCCAACCCGCTCGACGCCCCGGTCGTGCCCCGAGCGAGCAGGGGATCGGTCAGCCCTGGGCGGAGCTGCGCACGCCGGGGTTCAAGGCCAAGGCGAGTTTGTGAGCGAGTTCTTTGGACGTGAACGGCTTTTGTAGGAAGCCTGCCAAGCCTTTTTCGCTGAAGCCGCGCGTGGCCTCCATCTCGTTGTATCCACTGCTCAGGATCACCGGCACGTCGGCGCGCACGGCGCGGATCTCGCGGAACGCTTCTTCACCGTTCATCTCCGGCATCGTCATGTCGAGCAGCACGACCGCAACTTCGCGTACGTGTTGCCGGAACAGCTGCACGCCCAAGCGGCCATTCACGGCCTGGAGCACGCGAAAGCCGAAATGCTCGAGCAGGCGACTGCCGGCGTCGCGCACGCCCTGATCGTCGTCGATCACCAGCGCCAAACCCTCACCACGAAAGGCGGCGCTCTCCGCTCTTGGGGCGACCGCGGGCGCACCACTCGCTGGAAAGAAGACCTTGAACGTCGAGCCTCGGCCGAGGCTCGAGTAGACTTTGATCGTCCCCTTGTGACCGCGCACGATGCCCAGCACCGCAGCCAAGCCCAGGCCGCGACCTGTAAACTTGGTGCTGAAAAACGGGTCGAAGATGCGCGTCTTGGTGGAGTCATCCATGCCACAGCCCGTATCGTGCACTTCTAGATACACATACGTGCCGGGAACGATGTCCTCACTCGAGAACAAGCTCTGCACGTAAAAGTCGTCAATCTCCTGAACCCCGGTGCTGACGAGCACCGTGCCCGCTTGCTCACCGATCGCCTCCGCGCCGTTGATCACCAAGTTCATCACGACCTGCTGAATCTGCGCGATGTCCGCTGCGACGCTGGGCAGGTCTTGCGTGAGCTCCAAACGCAGCTGCACTTTCTTGGAGATCGTCGTTTCGAGCAAATTTGCCAGTTCGCGGACGTGCGTGGACAAATCGATCGGGCGGACTTCGAAATGTCCTTTGCCGGAATAGGCCAGCAGTTGGCGAGTCAGGTTGGCCGCGCGACGCGAAGCCGAAATCACGTTGTCGAGATCGGGACAGGCCGGACTCTCTTTGGGCAAACTCAGCATCGCAGCCGACGCGCTGCCCAAGATCGCCGTGAGCAGGTTGTTGAAGTCATGGGCGATCCCGCCTGCCAACACGCCCAGGCTCTCGAGCTTCTGCACTTGCAGCAGCTGCGCGTGCAGCCGTTCGCGCTCTTCTTGACTTTGCTTGCGTTCACTCAGATCCAGCATGAATGCGACGCCCGCGCCGCTCGCTTCGCGCAGCGCCGCCCCGCCAATCAGCACCGGGACCCGACTGCCGTCCTTGCGAAACAGCTCCTTCTCGTACGGGCTACACACGCCGTCTCGCAGCAACTCCTCGAGCGCGCGTTCGTCCGCGGCTTCGTGACCGGGCACGGTGCTCTTGCGCCAATCGAGGAGACCTGCTTCGACGTCAGCTGCCGTGTAACCCAGGATTTGCAAGATGGCGTCATTGGCCTCGGTGATCGCGCCGCTGGCCCGGCAAAACATCAGACCAATCATGTTCGACGCGAAGACGCGGCGGAAGCGCTCTTCGCTGACGCGAGCCTCTTGCTCGGCGCGCACGCGCTCGGTCACGACCAACGCCATCCCGAGCACGCCGATCACTGCGCCATCCGAATTTCGTCGCGGGCTGAGCTTCAGATCGTAAGTGCGACCGTCGCTCGTGTAGCGCACTTCACTCTCGACTCCGGACAGAGCACGCTCCAGGGCTTGCAAGCCTTCGGGAAAGTCCTTGTACGCAGCCTTCGCGTTCACACCGATCAGCCCACCCGGCCGCGAACCACCGGGAGGATTCACGCCATCGTTCATCACGAACACGCCGTGCACATCGACCTCGAAGATGCGGATCGGCGCGTGCTGCAGTACGAAATGCAGTACATCAGCCGCTGGCGCGGCCGACACCCCCGCCCCGCTCGGCGCGCTCAGCTCGTCTGGCATCGGAATTCGACTCGTGCCGCCAGCGGCGAGCAAGATCCGAGCCGGGCGGAGGCGGTTGCCGCTCCTAACGGAAGGCGGGGCAGCGACCTCGGACGAGCCCTAAACGTCATGCGACGAATACGGCAGCGCCCGGCGTTCACTTAAGATCCGGAAAACAAAGCCGAAAGGCCGCGCAATTGAGCCTTTTTCCTGCCCAGCCCAAGCATTCCGGGCTGGCAGGCCGGCACGCGGATGGCGCTCAGCCGGAGCCGAAGGCAGCGTCGGCTTTCGGACAAACCGAGCCGGCTTGCGGGCGTCCCGGGGACGGCGCCGAGAACAACTGATTCAGCGCATCGTTGATCGCGTCTGGCTTGGCGCGCAGCACGGCCTTTCCACCAGCAGCTTGCATGGCGCTCACGTGTTCCGCGCCCAACACCAGGCCGTGTAGGTGGGTGGCGGGAATGCGTAGTAAGCGCTGCGTCAGGCTCAGCAATTCGGCCCGACTCAGATCGGTTTCGAGTGAATCTTCGAACGAAGCCAGCAGCGCGGGCAGGCGCGCGAGCGCGCTGACCTTCGAGAGCTCGCGACGCATGCCGACCAAGATCGCTTGTTGGCGGCGCGCGCGACTGAAATCCGAGCGGCCATGACGCGAGCGGGCGTACATCGCCGCAGTCACGCCATCCAGGCGCGCAACACCGGCAGCCAAGTCGAGTTTGCGATATCCAGAAGTGTCGCGCGGGTCGAGAAAGCGATCGACGATTGGACACGGCACATCCACGCTGACACCACCCAAGGCATCCACGGCTCTTTCGAACACGCCCAAGTCGATCGCGACGCTGTGGCCAATCGGCAACCCGAGTGTGTTCTCGACGACACGCCCGAGCAGCGCCAACGGATCTTCCCCCGAGCGCCGCGCGACGTTCATGACGGTGTTGATGCGGTCTTCGGCGTGGCCCGGGATCTCGACCCAGAGGTCGCGCGGGATGCTCACCAGGCCGAGCGCGTCGTTCGGTTCGTCGAACACAGCCACGAGGATCGTGTCCGAGAGCCCCGCGCCGCCGCCAAAGGGCCGGCGATCGAGCCCGACCAGCAGGTAATTGTCCGTATATTCGAAGGGTGGCGTACTCACACGCACAGCCACGACCGGCGCGGGCAAGACGCCGGCATCCGCGTCGACATGGGCACTGGCAAGCGCTGGCAGCTGCTGCGGCGGCGCCACCACTGCGAGCTGACCCTTGTTTTCGCTGGATCGGACGGGATTGACCAGCGCGCGACGGTAGGGACGAGCCGAAAACCAATGCCACGCGCAGGCCAGCGCGAGCGCGAGCGCAGCGCAGACGATGAACAGACGACGCCAACTTGCCATGGCTGGCACGCATTGCAATGCGCACGCCAGTGTCCGCCGTGTACACTCCGCAGTGTGACGATTGCCGAAGAGAAGCTGGGACCGATTCGTGCATTCGTGGCCACGATTGGTGCCTCGTTCATCTATTTGCTGATCCGCATCTTCGGGCGGACTCTTTCGCCGAGCGCTGTCCCCTGGCTACGCGGACCATTCGGGAGCGCGTACATTGGCGACAAACCTTACGAAGAATGTGCCAAACACGAAAACCTGAGCGTTGAACGCCGTGTCACTCAGGGCGGGCTGATCCCCGATTTCGACGCGCTCGCGAGCGATGAGTTCGACGTCACGCGCGTGCATCCGCGCGTGCGTCACTTTTACGAACACACCGCGCGCTATCGCATGGATGTGTGGGCGGAGAGCGCGCTCCCCGCGAGCATCGGTTTGTGGCTACTGGTCACGACCATCAGCCGCAAGGTCAATCAACTCAACTTCCCGCTGCGGGTCTTGGAGACGGCCAAGGGCATGGACAGCGAAATCGTGCTGCTCAGGGACGGGCAGGGCAGCGTTCGCTACGCCGGTTGGTACCGAAGACTCGTCGACACGGGGCGAGCTATCTACACCGGCTTCTACATGGTCGGGCGCACTCCGGTCGGGGATTGTCCGGCGGTCAAGGTCGTGTTCCCCATGCCGCACGGCAACGCCACGGTGCTGCTACGCCCTCGCTTGGGGCCGGCGGGCGAGTTCGAGCTGTCATCCGAAGGTCGCGGCTTCGGCGATGTCGGCTTCTATCGCATCGATCGCCAGAGCGACGGCCGCCTGCGCGTGTGGCGCGTGCGCTCTCTGAAAGAGCATTTCCGCGTGTACGTGGACGCCGCAGGCACGCTGCGCTGCGACCACCGCGTGCGCTTCCTCGGCCTGCCCGTGTTGCACCTGCACTATCGCATCGAGCTGCTCGCCGCCTGAAAGGCGGCTCAGCTGCCGGCGCGCAGCATGTCGAACAGCAGCTTGGCCACCACCGAAAGCACCACCACCGCCACGACCACTTGCACGAAGCGATCGCCTTGACGCAGCGCCAAGCGTGCCCCGAGTCGTGCGCCAACCATGTTCGCAACTGCCATGGGCAAGGCCAGCTGCCAGAGAATCGCGCCGCGCCAAGCGAACAGCAAAAATGCCGCCAAATTGGAGCCCAAGTTGACGACCTTGGCGTTGCCCGAAGCGAACAGCGGCGAATCACCGAAGAGCGTGACGAACAAGACGATCAACAGTGAGCCAGTGCCCGGACCGAAGAAGCCGTCGTAAGTGCCGAGCGTCAGCGCGATCAGCGCGAGCGTCAGCCTGGGGTGCAATAGCGGCGTTTTGCGGACGCGGATGCGTGAGCGCAGCAGCATGAAGCCGAGCGCAAACAACAGCAGCGCGGCGATGATCGGCCGCAGCGGTTCCGGGCGCATGGCGAGCAGCAATTGCGCACCGAGCAAGGAGCCCAAAAAGCCGAGCGCAAAACCAAGCGGTGCGCGCTTCCGGTCGAGCCCTCCGCGGCGGAAGAAGGTGACGAAAGAGGTGAGCGCGCCCGGGGCGGCTTGCCCCTTGTTGGTCGCCAGCGCGAGGCCCGGCGGCAAGCCGGAGGCCAACAACGCCGGCACGGTGAATAGCCCTCCCCCGCCCGCAACCGCGTCGACGAGCCCCGCCACGAACGCCGTGCCGGAGAGCAAGAGCAGCAGCACGCCGGAAGGAGTGGTCACGCAGCATCGCTGCGCAGCGACTGGCGCAGACCGCGATTGGCCATGACCGACAGCATCACGCAAACGATCAGCGCCGCGCTCAAGAGATACGGGTATTCGGCTCGGAACTCGTACAAGCCAGTGCCCGCGAGCGGCCCGAGCATGCGACCAAAGCCGAGCGCCGAGCTATTGAGCCCCGCGACCACGCCTTGCTCGTCTTCACTGACGCCGAGCGACATGCCCGCGGTCACGCCAGGCAGCGCGAGGCTTTGCCCCAGGGCCTGCGCTGCGAGCGCCACTGTCAGCATGCCGAAGCGGTGTGAAAAGACGAGCAGCACGTAGCCGAGCAACGCCACCGGCATGCCGATGGTCATCAAGCGCAGCGGCGACCACTTGTAGCGACGCACCAAGTAGCCCTGAGTAAAGACCGCGACCAAGCCGTACACGCCGAGCGCCATGCCGACCGTGCGTGGCGTTTCGTGGTTCGAGAGCTGTAAGCGATCTTGATAGTAGAAGCTGATCGTCTGCTCCATCGCCACGGAGGCCAAACTGAGCGTGAAGCCCACCGCCAAAAGCGGCCACACCAGGCGCGCAATGTGCGCGGTGGGCTTGGGCGGCTCGGCTCCGAGTACACGCTTCGAATCGGGTAGAAAGAACCACACGAACGCGAAGTTGAAGAACGCGACGCAAGCCGAGAAATAGACCGCGGCCAGCAAGCTGACCAAGGAAAACGCAGCGCCGATCAAGGGCCCGAAGATCACTCCCAGCCCGAAGGCAGCGCCGATCATGGCCATGCCCGCGGTGCGATCGCGACGGCCAGTCATGTCCGCCATGTAGGCCTGGGCGGTGGGTAGCGTCGCCGACGAGAATGCGCCGCCCAGCAAGCGCGCCCCGAGCAACGCGGCGAACAGCAGCGGGGTGGGCCAATGCGCACGCGCCCCCCAATCTGCCAAGAGCGCGAAGCCGAGAAAGCTGATGCCGAAGCCGAGCACGCCCGCGAGCAGCACGCGCTTGCGTCCGATGCGCTCGCTCAAGCGTCCCCAGGACGGGCTGACCAACACCTGCATCAGCGCATAGCTGGCAGAGAGCGACCCGACCTGCAGCTCGCTCAAGCCGAGCTCACGCCCGAGGGGCGCAAGGATCGGAAACAAGACACTCAACCCCAGGATGCTGTTGAAGAGCGTGATGAAGAGTAAGCCCCGAGGGGACATGGCGATGCGCGGGCGTAACTGAGTTACGAGCTCTTTGACACAAGAAAGCTGTGCTACTGGACAAAAGTCTAGCTAGGGCCTAACAAACCCGGGCGATGTCCCAGCCCGTGAACGAGCCCACTGCTACGCCCCCCGACGCACCCTTCGACCCCGTGCCGGTTTTGGCCGCGGAGCTCAACTTACCGCGCGCGTCCGTCAGCGCCGTCGTCCAGCTGCTCTCCGAAAGCGCCACGGTGCCGTTCATCGCGCGCTACCGCAAGGAAGCCACGGGCGGGCTGGACGAAGTGCAGATCCGAAATATCGAAGAACGGCGCACTTATCTGGTGGAGCTGGAGGCGCGCCGCAAGTCGATCCTGAGCGAGATCAAGAGCCAGGGCAAGCTCACCCCGGAGCTGCAGAAGCAGCTGGCCAATGCCGGCACCAAGGCCGAGCTCGAAGATCTGTATCTGCCGTTCAAACCCAAGCGCCGCACGCGAGCCACCATCGCCAAAGAGCGCGGGCTCGAGCCGCTCGCGGATTTGATTTGGGGTCAGGGCCAAGCTGGCTCGCCCAACGAGAACGCGCAAAAGTTCGTGAATCCGGAGAAAGAAGTGGCGGACATCGCGGCGGCGCTGGCCGGCGCGCGTGACATCTGCGCCGAGCGCATCGCCGAAGATCCGGAGGTGCGCAAGCACACCCGTGAAGCCTACGTGCGCGACGGCTCGATCCGCGTCTCCAAGACCAAAGATTTCGAAGACAAAACCACCAAGTTCGATAGCTACGCCGCGTTCGAAGAGCCGATCGCCAAGATCCCCTCGCACCGCTATCTGGCGATTCGCCGCGGCGAGAGCGAAGGCGTGCTGCGCGCCGGGCTCGACGTAGATCAGAGCAACGTCGTCCCGTTCATCCAAAAGCACGTGAAGCTCGACGCCGCCTCGCCCTGGGCAGGCGAGCTTTCGGGCGCAATCAAAGACGGCGTCGATCGCTTGTTGCTGCATTCGGTGCAGGTGGACGTGCGCGTCGAACTCAAGATGCAAGCCGACAAAGGCGCGATCGACGTGTTCGCACAAAATCTGCGCGAATTGCTGCTGGCAGCGCCGTTCGGCACGAAAACCGTGCTCGGCATCGACCCGGGCCAACGCACCGGCTGCAAATGCGCGGTAGTCGACGAAACCGGCAAGTTGCTGGAGCACGAGACCATCTACCTGGTGCAAGGAGACGCAGCGCTCGAGCGCGCGCGCCAATCACTGCGCGCGCTGTGCAAGAAGTATCCGCTCGTCGCAGTGGCAGTCGGCAACGGCACGCACGGCCGTGAAACCGAAGCATTCGTGCGTGACTTGCTGAAGGAAGAAGGCCTGACCGCGAGCAAGACGCCACTGTGCGTCCCGGTCAGCGAGGCCGGCGCCAGCATCTACTCCGCGAGTGACGTCGCGCGTGAAGAATTCCCGGATTTGGACTTGACCGTGCGCGGCGCGATCAGCATCGCGCGGCGCCTGCAAGATCCGCTCGCCGAGCTGGTCAAGGTCGACCCCAAGAGCATCGGCGTCGGCCAGTACCAACACGACGTATTTCAGCCATTTTTGGCTAAAAAATTGGATGAAGTGGTGGAGAGCTGCGTGAACAGCGTGGGCGTGGAGGTGAACCTCGCCAGCGCCCCCTTGCTCTCGCGCGTGGCCGGCATCGGGCCGACGTTGGCCAAGAAGATCGTCGCCTACCGCAATGAAAAGGGCGCCTTCACCAGCCGCAGTAAGTTGCTCGAAGTGCCGGGCTTCGGTCCGCGCACCTTCGAACAGGCCGCCGGCTTCTTGCGCGTGCGCGGCGGTGAGCACCCGCTCGACGCCAGCGCAGTGCACCCCGAGCGCTACGCCCTAGTCGAGAAAATGGCCGCAGATTTGGGCGTGCCCGTGGTCTCGATGATCGGCAATCGCGAGCTCTTGGAGCGCCTGGACCCCAAGCGCTACCAAGCGGGAGACGTCGGCTCTTTCACGGTCAACGACATTTTGAGCGAGCTCAAGAAGCCGGGGCGCGATCCACGTGCCAGCTTCGAGCCACCCAAGTTCCGCGACGACGTGCGGACTCTAGAAGATCTGAAGACGGAGATGGTGCTGGAAGGCGTGGTCACCAACGTGACCGCGTTCGGCGCCTTCGTGGACATCGGCGTGCATCAAGACGGCTTGGTTCACGTCTCGCAGCTGTCCGACCGCTTCGTCAAGGATCCGAATGAAGTCGTCAAAGTCGGCGACAAGCTGAGCGTGCGGGTGCTGGAGGTCGACCTCGTGCGCAAGCGCATCGCGCTCAGCGCCAAACGCGGCAGTGACGCGCAGGTGGGTGGCGCAAGCGGCGCTCGCCCTGCTGCGGGCCCCGGCGGCGGCCGCCCCGAACAAAACCGCGATCGGCGCCCCCAAAACCAAGGGCGCCCTCAAGGCGGCGGCAAGCCGCAACCCGCGGCGCAAGGTTTCACGAACAACCCGTTCGCCGCTCACTTTCGCAAGTGAATCAAGCGCCGCGTCGCCGCCCAGGCTGCGAGCCAGGCCACGCCTAAGCTGGCGTGGCCCAGCAGCACGTGCACGGTGTTGCCGTTTTCGCAGTGCAGCTCGAGCAGCAGATTCGCGGATAAGCCCAGCGCAGCGGCGCTCAAGCACACCGTACGCATGGACGGCCGCTCATCGCGATCGATCGCCCAAAGCAGCGCCGCGATCGGCAAAGTGAGCAGGGCGCCATAGCGGAAGCAATTGGCAGCACCGCCAGAGTCGGCGAAGCGGCTGAGCTCCGTGGCCGGCGCAAACGCCGCCAGGACCGGCACGGCCAGCGCAAATGCCAGCAACCCCAGATAATCGCCGAAGGCGTCTCGGCGTGGGGCCTCGGACAGCTCTTTGCCGAAAGCGAGCACGATGGCGATGAAGTAGATGCACAGGAGAAGCGCCACGCGCGACAGCGGATAGTGCGCGAAGTCCGCGCGTCGTTGGAGCAACCCACCTGCGCTCAACAGCAGCACGAGCGGCAGCAGCACGAGCATGAAGCGCTGGGACGTGGGTCGGGAACGAAGCCAAGCTCGGGGCCCCGTTTCGCGCGCAAGTCGTTGTTCGATTTGCTCGAAGAGGCCGTCAGCGAGCGGCAGTCCAGAGCTTTCGTGCGCGCCTAGGCTACGGCCGAGCTCACCCTCGCGTGCGAATAGCTCACGACAATGCGGGCAAGCCGCGAGGTGCTCCTGCACCCGTTCGAGCGGAAGGGGCGCGCCGTTCACGAACGAGTCACGTATTTGCGGGCAATCCATCACTTGCTCCCCGCCACGCTGGGACTGCCCTCGTGGCTGCTCTCGGGGTCGGGGGCGCCATCGCCGAGGCGCGCGCGTAGCGCAACGTAGCCGCGATGCGCGCGGACTTTGACTGCCGACACGGTCGAACCCACGGCCTCGGCCACCTCCGGAAAGCTCAGGCCGCCGAACCAATGCAGCTCGATCACCTCACGCTGGTCAGTCGGCAATGCGCGCAGCGCGCGCGCCGTTTCGCGGGAGGCATCCGAACGCTCTTGCCCGCGCGGCCCCTCGAACGGCTCACCCACGCGATCGTCCTCCAGGGATGTTTCACGGCGGCGCTTGTTGCGCCGGAAGTACTCGCGCTTGAGGTTCAACGCGATCGTGAAAATCCAAGGCTTCAGCTTGCGACCGGGCTCGAAATCCAGCCGGCTGCGGTGCAAATGCAGGAACGTCTGCTGAACCAGGTCATTGGCTTCCTCCAGGCTGCGCAGATCGCGGGCCATGGCGCGCTGCAAGAGCGGCGTGTAGCGTCGGAACAGCTCGCGAAAAGCCGCTTTGTCGCCGGCAATGTAAGCGGCCATGAGCTCCTCGTCACTGGGCACGGGCGCAATATAGCCAGCATTGCCCTGGGCAATGCAAATACCGACCATTTCCCGCGCCTTCGCTCGCCTCTCGGCAAGTCCCGCGTCGCGCGCTCACGCATGAAGGGCGCTCAGCCGAGCACGAGCCAAGGCACAGCGTTCGGCGCACGGGGTCGAAGCCTGGCTTTGCGGAAGTAGCGCTCATCTTCGTAGTAGGCGAGGGATTGATCCGCCGACCAACCCGGAACCCCGAGCACGGGCAATGGTTCGAGCCGCACGGGGTCGTCCAGAAAAACGGGCAGGCGCGCGGCCAGCGCACCATCCACGAAGATACGAAATGCGGAGCTCGTGAGCGCGAGCTTGTCGGCGGCGATATGCGCGAACAGCGCCTTGCCCATCAAGCGTGGGTGAGGATCGCGCAGGGCATCGAGCAAGCCGTGACCAAAGACCAGAAAGCGAGTGGTTTGCCCGAGCTCGGCGCGTCGCTCCCAAAACACTTCACGGAAGCGCAGCGCGGCCAGCGCCTCGAAAATCGTGGGCTCCGTGCTGAGCACCAATACGCCCGATTCATCGAGGTGCGTGGCGGCGTTCTCGCGCGCACTGCGCTCGCCCTTGCTGGCCGCGAGTTGCAGGCGATGGATGGCAGTCTTCAGCGCTGGAAAGTGGAGCCAGATCAGCCCGCCGAACAGGTCGTGAAATGAGCCCACTCGCGTCGGAACGGACGCTGTTCGCTCGAGTAGGCGATCGAAACCACCTGAAAGCAGCAGCTGCTCTCGGTCCTGCGTCGAAAAATCGAACCAAGGCTTCAGCGCGGTTTCGACTCCTTCCGAAAGCTTTCGCAGCTCGCTGGGCGCGGGGAAGTGATCGAGCTCCAGCAGGCGCTCACGCACGCGCGGCTCGAGCACGGCAAATGCCGGGTGCTGGAAGCAATGCGCGGGCAGGCGCGCGCCAAGGCTCATGGTTGAGCGGGGATCTCGAAATGCACGCTGGCGCCGCCGCCAGGGCGATTCTCGGCCCAGGCGCGGCCCGCGTGAGCGCGCGCAATGCGCTCCACCAAAGACAGGCCCAAGCCCAGCGACGACGAGCCGTCACCGCGATAAAAAGCATCGAACACGCGCCCGAGCGACTCCGTGGAAAAGCCAGGACCCCGATCCGAAACGGAAAACTGCACGTTCCCGGAGCTCAGCGAAAGCTGCACGCTCTCCACCCCTGCCCCATGTTTTTGGGCATTCTCCAGCAGGTTGCACAGCGCACGATCGAGCAGCGTGGGATCGCCCTTGATGTGCACGTTCGCAGCGTCGTTGCGCAGCACGCTCGGGTCGACCCCAGCGCGTTCGATGGCCCGAGCCACGAGCAGACACGGCTCCAGGCTCTGCAGCGTCAGTGTCCCGAAGTCGAGCCGCGAATTGGCCAGGAGCTTCCCGATCAGATCGTCGACCTCGCTGATCTCGCGTTCGATTTTGTCGAGGGTGGCAGAATCAGCCGTGCTGCGCAAAAGCTCGGTGAGCACACGCAAGCGCGAAAGCGGACTGCGAATTTCGTGCGAGACCGCCGCGAGCAACTCGCGCTGATCGTTCAGTTGACGCTCGATGCGCCGCGCCATGTCGTTCACGGCGTCGGCCAACACTCCCACTTCACCCATGTGGTGTCGACCCAAGCGCACCCGGCTCACGAGATTTCCCGAGCCGATCTCGCGAGTCACGCGGATCAGATCGGACAGCGGGCGAACCAGCTTGCGAGCCAGCGCGCCCGAGGCGCCCCACAAACTCAAGCAAGCAGCGGCGATTGCCAACACGAACGTCAAGCCCGGCACGCGGCGGCGCTTGTCGATGCACACCGAAAGCGCACCCAGCGTGGACTTTCCGCGCAAGATTGGCACCGTGAACTCGGGCTTGTCGCAACCCGGTCCGATTTGCTCGACCGGCTTCTTTTCGGTGTCGCGCAGCGTCAGGTCGACTTCGAAGGCCGTGGCGATTTCTTGCGCCAAGCTGTGGCGCTCTTCCGGCTGATCCCAGACCCGCTGGAAGCGCTCGCCGACGAAACGCTGGATGCGCAGAACGTCGCTCTCCGTGCTGGAGCCATCCGGACGCAGCGCGCTCACCACTCCGCTGACCACCATGCCCGTGAACAGGATGGTGACACCGAGCCACATGAACAACTGGCGATGCAAGCGGGCGCGTACGAAGCGCCGAAACTTCATTCCGAGCCCTTTGCCATCACGTAGCCAACGCCACGCACCGTCTTGATCAAGCGCGGCGGATCATCGAGCAGCTTCTTCCGCAAATGCGAGATATGCACGTCGACCGTGCGATCGCTGACGGTGACGTCGCTCCTGCCGGCGTGCTCCAGCAAGCTCGCGCGCGGCACCACTCGCCCAGCGCGGCGCATCAGCGCCAGCAGCAGATCGAACTCGATGCCGGTCAGATCGGCAACCTTGCCGTCGACCGTGACCTGACGCGCGCCGACGTCCAGACTGACGCCGCCCACGTGCAAGTGCTCCTTGCTCGGATCGAGCTCCGTGCGACGCAGCACGGCGCGCAAACGCGCAAGCAACTCACGCGGGCTGAAAGGTTTGCCCAGATAATCATCCGCGCCGAGTTCGAGCCCGACCACGCGGTCGGTCTCGTCACCTTTGGCGGTGAGCATGATCACCGGTAGACGGCTCTTCTCGCGGATTTTCTTGAGCACCGACAGCCCGTCCAAGCCCGGCATCATCACGTCCAAGAGCACGGCGTCGAATGCGCCCGACTCCAGCACCGACAGGCCCAACAGACCGTTGGCTGCGTGGCTCGAGCGAACGCCGTTTTGCGTCAGGTAGCTGTCCAACACTTCGAACAGCCGAACGTCGTCATCGATGACCAACACGTGAACCGACATGAGCGGGGGCGCCGAGCGTACCACCGCCAGCCCAGCGCTGTCAGGCATCTGCCACTCGCCGCCGTCCTCGCTCGCGTTTTCGCGTCTCACGGCGTGTTTTCGGCGTGGGACGCGTGCTGCCGCGTGCGTTCGGCGGCGCGCACGCAAACGTCCGCGATGTGGTCCTCGAACGCCTGGCGCCGTTCGAGGGAGTGGTAGTGGCAGCCGTACAGACCCGACGCGAAGCCAGCAACGGTGCCGAGCGCGAGCACGAAAATCAAAGCCCGGTGTCTCATCTTCTTTCTCCTTCTTGCAATCCTTCGCGCGTTTTTTCAGCGAAACGGCCCAAAGCCGCGCGCAAAAGGCCCCGCTTCGATCAGCTCGGCCAAGACCCGGCGTTGTCGGTCGTCCAAGGTTTCGTGGACCTTGCCGAACGAATCGAGCGCATTCTGACGCACGCGTTCGATGACCCGATCGTGGCGCTCGAAGACGCCGTCGATGGCGCCGCGATCCAGCGTCTCGCCGCGGATGGCTTGGGCAACCTCCGCGCGCGTGTCGCGGAACTCTCCGCGCGCTTCATTCAGGTCGTCCATCAGGCCGTCGACCGCTTCGCGGATGACCTTCTCTTGGCCAGGCGTCGTATCCAGCCGATCGAGCAAACGATTCAGGATGAAACGCCCGCGGCCGGCGCGGAAGCCGAACCCGCGGTGGCCTCCCGAACAGTGGTGCCCCTCATGACGATGGCGCGCAAAGGTCGCGGTCAATCCCAGCAAACACGCAGTCCCGAACAGAAATCCAAACATTTTTCAGCTCCTTCACCGAACAACCTGGGCGCGTTCTGTGAAGAACAACGCGGCCCCGCGGTTAAGAAGCGTTAATTCGAGGCACGGAGCTCGAGCCCGCCGCCTGACAGCTGGAACGCAATCTGCGCTATGCTCGACGCCCGGCGAGTCAAAGGACTTCCATGGGCGACGAACACGGATCAGCCAACGAAAGCGAGAACCTAGCGACGGAAAGAGGCGAGCCCTCACCCGCGCTCGTTGTGCCGAAACCGGTCGTCCAATTGCCACGGCCGGTCTCGTTGCCGCCGCGTCCAGGCAGCGGCCCGCTGGTTGCACCGCGACCACTCGGTACGCCGCCACCGCCTCCGGTGCGCAACGTGCAGCCCAGCCCACCAGCGCCGCCGCCTCCACCGCAGCGCGCGAACTCGTCGCCGCCCCTGCCGTCGAGCGCGAACTCGTCGCCGCCCCTGCCGCCGAGCATGCGGCCGCCACCGCCGAGCCTGCGGCCACCGGGTTCGCTACCGAGCGCCTCGCCCACGCTCAACCGCCCTGCCAGTTTCCGTCCCGACGGCGGGCGGGTTCAAGAGCTCTTGGCGGAACTGATGAGCGCGCGCAAAGAGCTGAGCGAGACGGCCACCGAGCTGCGCAAAGTGAAGAGCGAACGCGATGCGTTGCGCATCCGTTTGGCACACGCCGAAAACAGCGCGCGCGAGCTGGCCTCGGCGTCTCGCGCCGAAGCACAGCTCAGAACCGAGTTCGTCGACGCGCACGCCGCGAGCAGCGCCGCCTTACGCGCGCGCGTGAGCGAACTCGAAGCAGCCCTGGCCGCGGCGAGCAAGCAGCCCAAGCCGGAGGAGCAACTCAGTCTGCGCCAGATCCGCGGCATCGGCCCGGCATTCGAACGCCATCTGCTCAGCTTGGGCATCAGCACGCTGTCTCAAATTGCAG
>Ga0315912_10003742_pt1 | contig 14899 bp, 8 predicted proteins | sample VfabasoilMG_FD_204469 | JGI IMG/M metagenome (GOLD analysis project Ga0315912, IMG submission 204469) | Garden soil microbial communities collected in Santa Monica, California, United States - V. faba soil | ecosystem: Environmental > Terrestrial > Soil > Garden | place: USA: California... | reverse complement strand
TGCGATCGCGCACTTCCCGGTGGTGGGTGGCGGGCGACCCTTTAGCATTCGGATTGGCCTGAACACTGGCCCGGTCGTGGCAGGTGTGATCGGCACCAAAAAGTTTATTTACGACTTATGGGGCGACACGGTGAACATTGCCAGCCGGATGGAATCGCACGGCATCGAAGATCAAATTCAAGTGAGCGCCAGCACCCACGCGCGGCTTAAAGACAAATATAAATTTGAAGACCGCGGGCTGATCTCAGTGAAGGGCAAAGGCGATATGCCAGCGTTTTTGTTGTTGGAGCGGTTGAACGGGCATTAGAGCGGGTGTTAGCGCACTCAAGTAAGGTTGTAAACAAAAAGCCACTGCCTGAGGCAGTGGCTTTTTTGTTTCACAGTTTGTAGAGACTTGAGTTATCGTACCGGCGTCGGGATGCCTGGGGTCTTGGGGACGAAGTTCTGCCAGCCATCCACAATTTCCACGGACTTCTTGCCATCCGCCAACGTGACATCGCGTTGTTGTTGCAACCACTCATCTAGCGCCGCGCGGCGCTTTTGCGCCAGCGTTTGCTCCGAAACGGGTCGCTCTTCCTTCGCTAGCACTTGGATAATATGCCAGCCGAAGGAGGTCTGGATCGGTTCACTGAATGTCCCAACCGACGTATTGAAGGCCGCCGTATCAAACTCAGCGACCATCTCGCCGTGCCCAAACCAGCCCAGCTCGCCGCCTTGTTGCGCGTTGGAGGTATCTTCCGAAAACTCCGCCGCCACCGCTTCCCAATCGCCACCTGCTTTGAGTTTGGCGTAGATTTGGTCAATTCTGATCTTCGCTTCCACTTCCTGCGAGGTATCGGAGGTGACCCCCGTCGTGCGGATGAGGATGTGCCGCGCGTGAACCTGTTCCTCAGTGGTCTTGATTTCGGCGCTGAGGGCCTCGGTCAACTTGTCACGATAGAGCTCGATCTCCAGAAAATGCTGATAGTCGGTCTGCGACAGATTGGCCTGCTTTTGCAATTCACCAAAACTCCCCGCTTGCACGGTCGCGAAGCCTTCAGCAGTGTAGGGCGTGGCCGAGGGGAGCGGCGTTGGGCTCGGGCCTTCGGTGCTGGTCGCGGTGGGCGCGAAGGTCGCTGTTGGGGTCAAGGTGGGCGCGGCGGTTAAGGTCGCCGCGCGTTTCGGGTCGGAGGTCGCCGTGGGTGGGATGACATCGGTGGGGAATGGCGAGGGGGTCGCCGAGGGGGTCGGCGTGCCATTCGGATAATAATTGAATGACTCTTGCTCGCGCTTAATCACTTCGGCTTGCTCCACCGTGATCCCCCGTTTTTGCGCCTCCTGCCGGATCAACTCGTTGTCAATCAGCGTGTTGATCACTTCCCGCCCCATACTTTCGAGCGAGGTGGTGCTCGTGTCGAGTTGTTCGGCTAACTGTTGCAATTGATTATGGAAGAAACTTTGCGATTGTTGATCCGAACCAAACATCTGCATGGTCTGCGCGGTCTGAAAATAATTCAGCACCGTCCGGTAGCGTTGGTAACGCACGGCCTTTTGAAAATCACCGATCGTGATCTCCACGCCGTTGACAAGCGCCACCGTGCGGCGCGGCACCAGCACGGCCTGATCGAAAATGCCAAAGCCAATGCTGAGGATGACGATCCCTATCACAACCGCTGTGCCGATTAAGATATAGCGGTTCAATTGTTGCTCGCGTTCGGCGCGCGAGAGTTGTTTGCGCGTGGGGGTGACAGGACGCGCGGGGCCTGTTTTACTCATCTCCGCTCTCCTTACACAAAACTTCACAGGTCGGCTTGGACAGACCTGTGAAGTTTAAGTTGCTAATCGCTGGGGCGCGCGGGCTAGCGCGGTTGGTCGCCGCTAAAGGGCAACAGCGCCAAATGGCGCGCGCGCTTCACGGCCACAGCCACTTCGCGTTGATGTCGGGCGCAAGTGCCCGTTTGGCGCCGCGGGCGAATCTTGCCGCGGTCGCTCACTAAGGTTCGCAAGAGATCGGTGTTTTTATAATCAATCACCTTGCTTTTTTCTACACAAAATTGGCACACGCGCACGCGCCGCACTGGCCCACGTGAGCGCTCATCGCCCTCTTCTTCCGTCGCTTCGTCTCGATTGTAACGGCGTTCTTGTTCCACGATCTCAATCCTTGCTCTTCACAGTCACGGTCGGTCGAATGGTAAAGAGTTACCTTTCAACCGGTCGGGCTGTTAACTATCAAAACGGAAACTCGTTATCATCCATGGGCGGCTCGCCTAACGGCCCAGCTCCGCCTTCACTACTGCCGCTCGCCTTGTTTAAGCGTTCGCCAAGCATAATCATCCGGTCGGCCACAATTTCAGTGTTCACATGCTTGCGGCCTTCGGGGTCTTCCCAGCGGCGCGTTTGCAAGCGACCTTCGATGTACACTTGCTGGCCTTTGGTCAGATACTGGTTACAGGTCTCGGCCAAATTACCCCACGCCACAACGTTGAACCACTCGGTCTCTTCGTGGCGTTCGCCATCGGGCGAAGTCCAGGCCCGAGAGGTCGCCACACTAAACGAGGTGACCGGCTTCCCCGAAGGCGTGTAACGCATTTCGGGGTCGCGTCCGAGATTACCGATGATCATGACTTTGTTTAGTCCGCGGCTCATAGCAGGCTCCTCTCAGCCCTTCGCTAGGTCTTAGGCGTCAGTGCGGATGATGTGAAACCGGATCACTTGCTCGGTGAGGCGCAAGTTGCGCTCCACTTCGTGCGTAGCGGCGGGCGTCATTTGTGTTTGGAGCAAAATGTATTGGCCCTCGTTTTGTTTGTGGATGGGATACGCCAAACGGCGGCGGCCCCACAAATCTACCTGAGCCACTTGCCCACCGGTCGCGGTGACCCAACCTTTGGCTTTTTCAACTAAAGTATTGAGCGATGACTCATCGAGGTCGGCCTGAGCAATAAAGGCCACTTCATAGTTGCGCATGTGGAATGCCTCCTTTCTATGGGATAAGCCCCGGTCGGCCTCGCGGGCGCGAGTGCCTAATGGGAGCAGAAAGTGCAGGGGTCTAGCCCCAGCACAACGGGGGGCATCTTAACACAGACACTGGGGTTTGACAAGGAATTTTAAAGACACCGCCGTTTTAGTCGCCCGCCGGGACCTTAGAATAATTTTCAGCCTCCCCGTGCTCCGCGGGGACTTCCATAAAGAAGGTGCTTCCCCGCCCAAGTTTGCTATCCACCCACACGCGCCCGCCGTGTCGCTCGGCGATAGATTTGACAATGGCAAGCCCTAAGCCGGAGCCTTTGATCTGTGTGCTACCCCGTTGGCGAACACGGAAGAATTTTTCAAACAAGTGTGCTTGATCGGCGGGGGCGATGCCCACACCCGTATCGTTCACCGCCAGCAAGAACTTCGCTAAATCGGCGCTGGCCTTGAGCGTCACTTGCCCACCAGCGGCCGTATACTTGATCGCGTTATCCACTAAATTGGCGATGGCCTGTCGCAACAACGTGCGGTCGCCAGAAAGCGGTGGTAAGTTTTCGGGCAGTTCAACCGTCAGCGTGATGTTCTTGTTTAACGCCTGCGGCTTCATCGTGTCAATCACTTCATACACCAGCTGATCGATCCGACACGTCTCGCGCGCCAACCCCACGCCCGCTTCAATCCGCCCGAGGTCGAGCAGGTTATCAATCAATTGCGTCATCTGCTCAATGCCGAGCGTGATCTTATCCGCAAACTCACGTTGTTTGTCACTGAGCGCGCCTACCATCGGCAACATGGTGGCATAGCCCCGCATAAAGGTCAGCGGCGCGCGCAGGTCATGGCTCACGGTGGCGACAAACTCCGACTTCATTAAATCGAGTTCCTTAAAGTGCGTCACATCGCGCAAAACGCACACCTTACCCAGCACCGCACCTTCGGCACTGACGATAGGTGAGGCCGAGGCATAGAGCGTGCGTCCAGTAAGCTCGATTTCGGTCTTGCCCCCTTCTTGATTATCTTTCAACAGGCGAATTAATTCAGGATACGGCAACGCCTCGGCCACCGTGCGCCCGGTGGTCGGTTTGCCCGTGAGGTCAAAGACCGCCTCGGCTTCGGGGTTGAGCAACAGAATCAGGTCGTTGCGATCGGTGACGATGACGGCATCCGGCGTAGAAGCGACGATGGCAGCCAAGCGTTGTCGCCCCTGATTGGCCGCATCAAACAGACGCGCGTTGGCGACGGCCACCGCCGCCTGTCCTGCCAACGTGGTGAGAAAATTAAACTCCGCCTCGGTGAAGTTGTGGGGTTGATCATAGCCGAGCCACAACACCCCATAAAACGTCTGCTCTTGGCGCAAGGGCAAGGCCAACAAGGCTTGCAACTTGTTGCCGACCGGCGCAACATCCAACACTGCTCGCGCGCGCACCAAATTTTCTAGCACCACCCGCCCCTCGACGCGTGCCAAGTTCAGCACACCTCGATCCAACAGCGCCATCAATTCCGCCGCCGCGCCCACAGCAAAGGTCTGTTGCACTGGTGGCGCATCAAAACCGACCCGCGCTTCTTCGGTGGGCACCAACACCACCCGCGCCCCGCTCGCCCCTCCGGCGCTGAGCGCGCCTTGCAAGATGATCGGGACGGCTTCGCTCAAATCCAACCGCGCGGCCACGCCTTGGCTCACGCGCAACAGCAGGTTCAATTCATCCAATCGATCTTGCAGGCGCAGACGCATCCGCTCGAAGGCCAAACCCGCGCGCCCGATCTCATCTTCCCCTTGTACAACCACCGGGCGATCCAACTGCCCCTCTGAAATGCGCTGTGCCGCCAAGGCCAAATCTTCTGCGGGGCGCGTGACCCGATTGGCGATGAACGAGACCAACACCAAGAAGAGCGAGCCGATGATCAACAAGATGGCGATGACGGGCGTAGAAATTTGGGTCGCCAGTTCCAAGACCACTTGATTAGGGATGACGATGGCTACCTTCCAGCTATAACCGCGTACCGGGTGATAGACCACGATGCGCCGCGTGCCGTTGGGCGCGATGTCTTCATAGGCGAGATTGCCATCCGCATCGGAACGTAAGGGGTCCGCCGCTGGTTCCGGGTTGAAGCTTTGCAAGAGCTGTTCGGCTTCCGGATCGTAAATGACTACATGATTTTCATCGAGGATGAAGCCATGCCCGTTGCCACCCGCCAAGCCTTGCAAGTTGTGGATGACCGATTGCATGAGCGGGTTGGTGGCGAAGTCCGCCCGCCCGATCAACACGCCGCGCGGTTGTTGCGTTTGCGGATCCAAGATCGCCGACGTAAACAAAATTTCAACGGATGATTCGGCAGAGGGCGGATAGACAAGATACTCTTGCGGCGGAATGCCATCCAGCGCAGTGCTGACCAAGGCTTCTTCTTCGCCGGTGAGGCCAAAGTTGGCCTCGCGCCCAGCGGGGTAACCTTCCAGCGGCGCGCCTTGGGCATCGAAGAGCGTCAGTTGTTTGAAGAACGGCACACGCCCCAGCACCTGCGCCAGGCGTGCTTTTTGCAACAAGGTGGGATCATCGAACCACTTCTCTTGCCCAGCCATGTCGCGGATGAGGCTGTTGCCCGTTTGGATGAAAAAGGGGATGCCATCATCGGCGTTCTGCGCGGCGCGTTGCATTTCGTCAATGATGAGGGTGGTCGAGACATTGGTCGCGATGGAGATGTTCGCCCAGAACAAGACACCAATGCCGATGACGAACAACGGGATGAGGGCGAACAACAAGCGGCGGTTGAGGCTAGAGACATAGGGCGGTGGAATGCGCCCGGCCCGAAACGGCCAACGCTCCGGCCATATACGTCGCGCGAGTTGGGCGAGGCCGCCCGCTAACACCGCTTGTGTGATAAACACTGGGGCCGCGGCCCACACTAAGGAGGCCACATATTCCCAGCCGGTTAAACTCAACAAGGGCGAATAAGCAGAATAAGATAAAAACAAGAGCGGGCAAAAAACGATCCCGATCACCGTCCCAGCGATTAGCGGGTGGCGCAACACACCAGCGGGTTGACCGCGATAATCTTGCCGCGCACACCAAGCCACTAACCCGGCGATGAAAGCGAATTCAAAGGGGGTCGCCGCCGAATAGGTATCCCACGCGGCGCGCGAGAGTCCGGTGACAAACCCAATGAGCAGGGCAGGGACAACCCCTAACCAACCACCGGCTAAAAACGCTGGCACAAACGCCAAGAGCGCGAGACCCGGACGGCGTGGCTCGGCGGGGAAACCGGGGATCGGCAGTAAGTTGGCGGTGGAGAGATGGAAGATGAAGAGTTGTGCGCCTAGCACGCCGAGCGCGGCTAATCCGGCAGTGGCGGTCCATTGACGCGTGGTCAGCTTTTGAAACTCAGCCCGGTTCTGCCATAGCGCGACCAGCCACACCCCACTCCATAGCGCAATGATTACATACCCATAGAGGCTCGCCGGGAGCTCAATATAAGGGGTGAGGGTGAAGCCCCATAGCTCAAAATTCATGGCGAAACCTTGAAAAGGCGCGACATCGTGGGGATTATACTGTGATTTAAATTTGGGGTTAGGTGCTCGGAACTTTTGGTTTTTGGCAACGTCTTAATTTAATGCCTATGTTCAATCTGTCACCCGCCATTACCAATCTGCTACACTCCTTTTAAATAGGTGTAACATTAGTCTGTTAGTGTATTGCTGGTTTATTCGTCAGATACCATTCGTCATTGCCCGGAGTCTCTATGCCTACTCATTCCCCCTCTCGCCTCTGGACGGCCCTGTCCTTATTCGTGATCGCCTCGCTAGCGTGTAGCTTCTTTGGTGAGCCGACGCCCACCCCACTCCCCCAACCCACCGCTACAGGGCCAACGGTGACGCCGATGCCGCCCATCCCGCCCAGCGTGGCCGATTACCTCCCCACCCGCGGCGATGAGATGCCCGTCAACGGCAACATTACCATCTACTTTGACGCGCCGATGGATCGCGCTTCGGTGGAGGCGGCCTTTGCGGTTGAGCCTAAAGTGGCTGGCACTTTTGAATGGCAAAACGATCTGACGTTGGTGTTCAAGCCACAGGCCAGTTTTGAGCGCGCCGCGCGTTATACGGTGAACATCGCGGACACTGCCAAAAGCCAAGCTGGTTTGGCGCTTGCGCACCCATTCTCCTTTAAAGCGGAGACCGTTGGCTTTTTGGAAGTGACCCAAGTGATCCCCGCGCCGGAGACAGCGGGGGCCGAGGCCAATTCGGTCATCACGATCTTGTTCAATCGCCCGGTCGTGCCGCTCTCCGCCCTCGCCGACCAAGCCAACCTCCCCAACCCACTCAGCCTCGAACCCACCGTGAACGGCACGGGCGAATGGCTCAACACCAGCATCTATGTCTTTCATCCCACCCAAGCCTTGCTGGGCGGGCAGACCTACACTGGGCGCGTGAAGGCCGGGCTGGGCGACACGACAGGTGGCGTCTTAAAAGAAGATTATGAATGGCAGTTCTCGATCCAGTCCCCTCAAGTGACCTTCACCGATCCGCCCGCCTTTCAGACGAATGTGCCCTTACAACGTTCGTACTTTGTCACGTTCAACCAGCCGATGGATCGCGCCTCGACCGAAGCCGCCTTTAAGCTCAATGCACCTAACGCCCCGGTCATCCCCGGCGTTTTCACTTGGAGCGATGAAGATCGCGCACTGACTTTCACGCCCACCGAACGCTTGGCCCTCGACACGACCTACAGTTGGCAGATCGGCACTAGCGCGCGGGCCGTAGGTGGCGCGGCGTTGAGTGCGGCCTTTGATACGACCCTCCTCACCGTCAAAGCGCCGGCCATTGCGTCCACTAGCCCCAGTGATGGGGCGCAAAATGTGGATATGTACAACGGCTTCCGCCTTTACTTCACCTCACCCATGAACACCGACTCGATTGAGTCCAACATCGAGATCACCCCCAAGCCAACACAGGTCTATACCTATTGGAGCGATGGCGATTTTAGTTTTTATATGGGCTGGAACTTACAGCCCTCTACCGATTATCAGGTAACGGTCAAACCGGGCATGACCGACCCGTATGGCAACGCTATCCCAGAGGGCCGCTCGTTGACCTTTCGCACTGCCGCCATTCAACCCCAAGCCTATTTCAACGCCAAAGGCAATATCGCCACCTACAACGCGGGCGGCACGACCACCGAACTCTTTGCCACGACGGTTAATGTCGATCGGTTGCACTTTGAACTCTATCGGCTGACGCCCCAGACCTTCCTCACCCAGATCAGCCTACACCGCTACGATACCTACTCACCCAATGCCACCGACCAGATTCGTACGTGGGACGAGGACGTGCCAGAAGCGATCAACGAACAAGTCCTGACCCGCATTAAATTCCAAGCCGATGGGAGCGCGCTCGCGCCCGGCGCGTATTATCTGCGCATGAGCGCCCCCGAAATTGCCAACACGCCCGAACAATACATTGTGGTTTCCGGCGCGAACCTGACTTTTAAGAGCAGTTTCAAAGAAGCCCTCGTGTGGGCAACCGATCTCAACAGCGGTCAACCCGTCGGCAACTTGCCGATCACGCTCTACGATCAAAATATGGGCGTGATGGCACAAGGTCAAACTGACGCCCAAGGCCTGTTCAGTGTAGACAACCTGCCTAAGCGGGCCGACTTGTGGTCGCCAATCTTCGCCGTTTCAGAAGGCGGGCCGGGCGCGAACGCTTTTGCCGTCGCCGCCTCCGATTGGTCGGCGGGCGTGGATGGCTGGGATTTTGGCATCGCGGCGGAATACTATCCCCAAGAATATCGTGTCTATGCTTATACTGACCGCCCGCTCTACCGCCCGGGGCAAGTAGTGTACTTCAAAGCCATAGCGCGGCACGATGACGACACGCGCTACACCATCCCGGATGTCGGCCCAGTGAACGTGCAAATCGTCAATGACCGGGGCGAACAGGTGTATAGCGACACGTTGTCACTCTCCAGTTTTGGCACGCTCGCTGGAGAATTTAAACTCGCCGATGAAGCCAGCCTCGGCTATTACCAATTGAGCTTTTACAATGACACCCAAAGCCTGTATGGCGGCGTGTCGTTCAGTGTAGCGGAATACCGTAAGCCGGAGTTTCAAGTGAATGTCACCTCGCCCATGACCCAAGTGGTACAAGGCGACACGATCCTCGCGACGGTAGATGCTAGCTTCTTCTTCGGTGGCGCGGTGTCGAATGCCGATGTGCATTGGTCAGTGCTGGCGGCGGATTACGTCTTCAACTTCACCGGCTCAGGCTATTACGAGTTCTATGATTATGATTATTCCTCCGGCGAATCGGGCCCAGTGTATGGCGCGTTTGGGCGGCTGATCTCAGAAAAAGACGCCAAGACCGACGCGCAAGGCCGCGCGGTGCTGGAAGTGAAGGGCGATCTCTCTGATAAGGGGATCTCACAACTCTATACGATAGAGGCCCTCGTCACGGATACCAATGGGCAACAAGTGGCGGCGCGCACGGAAGTGATCGTCCATCAAGGGCGGTTCTACATCGGCGTGCGCCCGACCGAATATGTAGGTTTTGCTGGACAACCACTCGCCTTCAACCTCACTACGGTAGATTGGAACAGCAACCCCTTCCCCAATCAAAAAGTGCATGTGGTCTACAACGACCATCAATGGAACTGCGCGTTGGAAAAAGACCCGGACACCAACCAAGACGCTTGGGCCTGCCATGTCAAGGACACCCCAGTCGCTGAAGGCGACGTGACGACGGATGCCAACGGCCTCGCCACCATTAGCTTCACGCCTCCGACGGGCGGCACCTATCAGGTCAAAGTCACCGGGCAAGATGATGCCGGTCATTCGGTAACGGCTTCGAGCATCGTGTGGGTCGCCTCCGAACAATTCATCTCGTGGCGGCAGGAGAACAACGACCGAATTCAATTGGTCGCGGATCGTAAAGACTATCGGCCGGGCGACACGGCGGAGATCCTCATCCCCTCGCCCTTCCAGGGTCCGGCGCTGGCGCTCGTCACAATTGAGCGGGGCCGCATCTTAGAGAAGAAAGTCGTCACGCTCGACACGAACAGCACGGTCTACCAACTGCCCATCACGGCCAACTACGCGCCCGATGTGTTCTTCTCGGTGGTCATCATCAAAGGCGTAGACGAGAACAACCCCACCCCCGCTTTCAAGATGGGGCAGACGCAACTGAAGGTCAGCCCTGAACAACGTCTTTTGCAAGTGACCCTCACCCCAGACAAGGCCAAAGCTGGCCCGCGTGACACAGTCACTTATAAAGTGAAGGCAACGGATTACTCCGGCCAACCAGTACAAGCCGAGTTCTCCATCGGCGTCTCCGACCTCGCCGCGCTCTCGTTGGCGCAACCAAATTCGGGGAAGATTTTGGACGCCTTCTACAGCGAACGTGGGCTGGGCGTGCGCACGGCGTTGGCGTTGACGTTGGATGTCGAACGCCTCAACTTGGCGGCGGATAAGGCCAAGGGCGGCGGCGGCGGCGCCGAAGCCGGGTTTAATGAAGTGCGCGGCAACTTCCTCGACACCGCCTATTGGAACGCCACCGTCACGACCGACGCGAACGGCGAAGCCTCGGTCAGTGTGCCACTCCCCGATAACCTCACCACTTGGCGCTTAGATGCACGTGGCCTCACCGCTGACACACTCGTAGGACAAGGCACCACGGATATCATCGCCACTAAAGACTTGCTCATCCGCCCGGTGACGCCCCGCTTCTTTGTGGTAGGCGATCAGGCGCAGTTGGGCGCGGTGGTGAACAATAACACCGATCAGGATATTCAGGCGACGGTGACGTTGGCTGGGACAGGTGTGGCACTGAAAGACTCGCCCGCAACGCAAAACGTATTGGTTAAGGCGCGTGACCGAGTGCAAGTGACGTGGAACGTGATGGCGAGCGACGCACCCACCGCCGACCTCACCTTCTCGGTGGAAGGAGGTGGGTTTAAAGACGCTTCTAAGCCCACGCTCGGCCTCCCACCAAACCAACTCTTGCCGATCTACAAATACTCCGCACCCGAAACGGTGGCGACCGCTGGGCAGATTGATAGCGAGACCTCCGTGCTAGAGGCCATCAACCTGCCGCGCCGCTTCGATGCTTCGCAAGGCGAGCTAAGTGTGCAACTAGAACCCTCGTTGGCGGCGAGCATGAGTGGCGGTTTGCAATACTTGGAGCATTTCCCCTATGAATGCACCGAGCAAACTGTCTCGCGCTTCTTGCCCAACGTGTTGACGTATCAGGCCTTTAAGCAGATGAACCTGACCAACCCAGAGATGGAACAACGCCTGACGGAATTGGTCAGCTATGGCGTGCAACGGCTCTACGCGCGTCAGCATGTGGATGGCGGCTGGGGCTGGTGGCCTACTACCGAGTCTGACCCGTATATCAGCGCCTATGTAGTCTTAGGCTTGCTCCACGCGCGCGAGGCGGGCTTTAAGGTGAACCAAGGCACGCTCGACACCGGCCTCGCTTATCTGAATATGAATGTAGTGAAAGGCAGTTTAGCGAGTGGCAAACGCGCCGCGCCAATAGCGGGCGGCCTGCTTCCCGTCACATCCTCTGCCAACCGCCAAGCATTCTTGCTCTATGTGCTGGCCGAGGCTGGGCAACCTGACACCAGTTCAACTGTCATCCTTTATGAAGACCGTGATCAGCTCAGCACCTATGGCCGCGCCTATCTCGCCATTGCGTTGAGCCGGATTGACCCCAATGACTCGCGTATCAAGACCCTGCTCTCTGATCTACAGAATACCGCGATCCTCTCGGCAACGGGCGCGCACTGGGAAGAGGCCGAGAACGACTGGTGGAACATGAACACCGACACGCGTTCGACGGCGATTGTGTTGCACGCTTTAGCACGGCTCGACCCGCAAAACAACCTGCTCCCGAATGTGGTGCGCTGGCTGATGGTCGCCCGCAAGGCCGAAGCCTGGGAAACGACGCAAGAGACGGCCTGGGCGCTCATCGGCCTGACGAATTGGATGGCCGCGAGCGGCGAGCTCAAGGGCAACTACGACTACAACGTGACGCTCAATGGCACTGGGCTAGCGACGCGCCGCATCAGCGCGGCCAACCTGCGCGAGGCCACCTCGCTCCAAGTGGCAGTGGGCGACTTGCTGAAAGATCAGGCGAATCGGTTGGTCATCCAACGTGGGGCGGGCGATGGGCGCTTGTATTACACCGCGCATCTCAATATCTATTTGCCAGTGCCAGAGGTACGGGCGCTCAATCGTGGCCTCACGGTAGCGCGGCAGTACACCATCATCAGCGATACCTGTGGTGGAACCGACCAGTCCGCCTGTCCACCCGTGACCGAAGTGCAAGCTGGTCAGGATGTGCGTGTAAAGGTGACGTTGATCGCACCAAATGACCTGTATTATGTGGTGTTAGAAGACCCGCTCCCGGCTGGGGCCGAGGCGGTGGACACCAGCCTGCAAACGACCTCGGTGGTGGGCGAAGCGCCGCAACTCAACTCTCGCGACCCCTTCTATTACGGTTGGGGTTGGTGGTGGTTCTCGAACAGCGACCTGCGGGATGAAAAAGTAGTTTTGTTCGCGGATTACTTGCCCAAGGGGACGTATGAGTATGTCTACACTATTCATGCGTCATTGCCGGGCATTTATCAAGTCATCCCCACCTATGCGAGTGAGTTCTATTTCCCCGAGGTCTTTGGGCGGGGTGATGGGACTGTGTTTACGATTAAGCCATAACGTAGAGGGCAATAGATAGTGAACCGAAGGCAGTCGGCAGGATAACTCCTGTTGACTGCCTTTTGTTTTTCTCGCCTTTTGAGAATTCGCCCAAATTTTCTGCCTACTTATCAGTAACATAGAACTATTTACCTATCTTGCCAATATGTTATAATCATGGCTTAATGGCAGGTGAGAAACCGCTTTTAGTCTACCAAAAGGATTAGAGGGCTGGTCAAAACGAACTAATCCGTTTGGGGTAGCACTTTTAAAATGGCTCAGCCTAAAATCAGTGTTGGTTTCTAAATGAAGTCAACACTGGTGTTGGGCATGAGCCTTGTTTCGCCTAAACAAGTTGGCGAAAACTGGTTCTTGCCATTGGCGTTGGCGTTGGTTGGTGGCCTCACTAATCAGTGTGTCAAACGTCAGGCGGAGGAGGAGTAAGGAGGAGGTCATACGCTTACCTTAACAGAACGTTCACATTCGGTTTCAACTTTTTTTAGATCGGCTTTATTGCTTACTCAAGAGGAGTACAAGCGCACATGAAACAATTTGCAACTTCTAAAACCCTTCGCTTCGTTGGCTTCGCCCTCGCGGTGTTTGCCGTCGCCGCGTTAAGCTTGGTCAACGCGCGTTGGGCCACGGCCGCTCCGGCCACCACCATCACCGTCACCATCCCCCGCCCGGATGCTGGCCTCTATGGTTTTGAACCAGCGTATGAAGAGCTTGGTTACGACGTAGAAGGGTCGTTCGATGGGTTCGGCTTTGATGACACGGCCATGTTTAAGCTCTACCACTCCCAAAGTGGCACCCTCATTGACCTGACCCAAGACCCAGATTTCTTCTTCGAAGCCGACCCGAACACCGGCGATTTTGAAGCGGAGTTCTACGTTGATGCCGCTGATTTACAAGAAGGCGCGTGGGACCTGAAGGTTTACTTCAAGGGCTACGAATACGTCTTCCCCACCTCGCTGTACATCTACGATGGTGATTTCACTGACCTTTCCCTCCCGCCGGGTAGCATCACCTGGGATGAACCGGCCTATGCTGGTCAAAACCTAGATGTCGAGGCGTATGTGGATTACTTCTCCACCTTCGATACCCTTGCTGACCCCGGCCAGATGACAGTCGTGTGGTACGTAGACGGCAACCCCGTCGGCACGTCGCCGGTGGACTTCGCCAGCAACTACTTGGAATATGGCACGACCGAGTTCACCATTGATGCCGCTGACATCAACAGCACCACGGTTGAAGTGCGGGCTACACTCACCGGCACCAGCGCGGTGAACTTGATCCCCTCCAATGACTCGACCAGCGCCATGGTGGAATTTGATGCTCTGCCCGGGGATGGTGACATCACCCCGCCAGTAATTGAAGATATCTACGTCCTTGGCCGCCCGCGCGCCACGAAGGCCGAAACGGTGACGGTGGTTGTGAACATGTTGGACGACGATCTCGCAGAAGAGCCCTCTTGGCTCTATGTTGGCTCGTTCCGCTATAGCCCCAGCGCCAAGAACTTCGTTTTCTCTGAAGGCAACTTCGGCGAGTTTGAAAGCTTCCAAACTGATTTGGGCGAGGCGCAAGTCCCACTAGGCCTCATTCGCAAGCCCGGCTTGCAAGTCATCTTTGCTTTTGCATATGACTACAACTTGAATGAGTCAGAACCAGCCTTTACCCAAATCGCCTACATCCCTGGCCGCGGCCCGAACCCAGTCGCAAGTGGCCCGAATGCCGTGAGCGTCGCTGAAACCAGCGATCCCATCGGCACCGATCGCGGTCGTACGGCGGTCTTCCGCTTCCCGCTCGCCGCTGGCGATCGCATCACCGCTACGGTAGATGGTGTGGCCGACACCGATCAGGACTTGTACTTCTGGGCGGATGGCAGTGGTGACCTCATGGCTGGTGCGGATACCCTGGACTATACGCTCCCGCCGACCGCTACCATGGATCTCTATCAATTAGAGGTTTCCATCCCCGACACTGCTTCAGCAGCGCGGATCACCTATACCTTGAGCTACAACATCATCGCCTCTGGCACCGTGCCAGCCGCGAGTGATCTGCCGCTCAAGGCGCTCAGCCCGTCGGGCAAGGCCTTCCGTGGTGCGCCAGTTGTCAATACGAACTCCAGCGCTTCACCCGCGCAAGCCAAGGCCGCCGCTCCGCCGCCTCCGCCTGCGCCCACCAAGCCGACAGTGTTCAAACTGTATGTGCCGGTGGTGACGAAATAGTCAGCCTGTTCTCCAATGTCAGCAACGATCAGTGTGATAAC
>Ga0315912_10003741_pt1 | contig 14901 bp, 15 predicted proteins | sample VfabasoilMG_FD_204469 | JGI IMG/M metagenome (GOLD analysis project Ga0315912, IMG submission 204469) | Garden soil microbial communities collected in Santa Monica, California, United States - V. faba soil | ecosystem: Environmental > Terrestrial > Soil > Garden | place: USA: California... | reverse complement strand
CGCGCGCTGCTTGTCCTCGGTCTCGGTCGTGTTGCGGTACCGGCGGCCGTTGACGCGGAAATCGTAGAACCAGTGATGCTCGCACCGCGGCGACGTCGAGCAGAACAGCGGGTTTGACTCGCCACCGATGACCGGTGGCAAGTCTCGACCGCATCGCTTACGAAGACTCATGTCGGCGCCCTGCGGGGCTATCTTCACTCATCGCACGCTACCCTGCTGTTCCTCATGCAGTAGCCAGCAGAGAGCGAATCCGGTGTAGAAGCCGGCTCTCTGAGCCAGAGTCGGTTCGGTATGCGCTAAAACCTCACAGTTCGAGAACACGGTATCTGACGCCTTCGCTAGAAGACGTTCGACAGTCTCACTATCGGTTCCCTTGTCGAATTCGGCGAGTAGACGCCTGGCGATCGGCAACACGTCGGCGGACGTCTCCACAGAGAACGAGCCGTTGTGATCGTCCTCAGCGATCAAGCGGAATGCACGCGCGAGTCGCGTGCGTGTCGAGACTTCCGCCTTCGAAAAGCGGGACTTCTTTGTGGCTTTGGTCTCGGGTCTTGAACTGACTGTCTTCGGCGTCTTCATGGCGGCCTCGAAGGAAGAGGCCGGTAGGCAGGGCGTGCGAAAATACTGCAAGCCTCGCTCACCGGCGATCACGGTGACGTGGTTAGGGTCGGGCGCGAGTTACCAGCTCGCGTTCGGCCCGTCTCTCGCTGGTGAATATGTACTTCACTCTGCAGCATGTCAAGTCCACCGTATCGAGTGCTGCAGCCGTGGGGCCGTCGAGTCGAGTATGAATCGACGGTGCTGAGCACGCATCTGACCGTTACCGGAGCCTTCGCCGCTATCCCGCTGAGTGAGACGTAGTAGGTCGGCACCCTACGCGCCGATCAGCACCGCGTCGCGCAGTGCGAAGACGAGCCTGTCGTCGCGCTTCGCCAAGTCACGGCGCAGGCCCTGAAACTCCTGCAGCAGCGCTGTCGAATCCTGAGCAGCCGACTCCCCTTCGGTCATGACGCGCTCGCGGTTGTGCAGCTTGACCATCGTGCCGCCGGCGAAGTTCAGGTACCGGCCGCGCGTGCCGTTGGCGAACGAGGGCACGTCGGTGAACGCGTCGGGATACGGCGCCACGCTGGTCGCCACATCGATCGACGGGCTGCCGACGCGGTCCATGGCCGTGCCGGCCGCGACCATTTTCTCAATGAGCTCGTCAAGCTTGGTGATGACGCGATCGAAGCCCTGGGTCATCGTTTCCGTAAACTGAATGCCAGACTCCTCGAGATTCGAAAACGACGCGTTGGCCAAGCTGTCGATGATGTGCTTCTGCTTGTTCAGTTCCGTGTTCAGTAACTCGGTGTCTTGCGACGACTGCGCATTTGCAAGCGCTGCCTCGAGCTCGGCGGCCCGCTGTTTCGCCGCCTCCAGTCGCGCATTCTCCTCGTCCGTCAGCTGCCGGTGAAGTGCGCCTTGCTCCGCCATCTTCTCGAGGATCGGCTGGAAGGCGATGGGCACTTCCTGTCCGGTCTTGAGCGCCGTCTGCACGTACTTGTTGACCGACGTCGCCATCTTCTCGTTGACGGTCGTCAGCTCGATTCCGGAGGCGACAAGCACGCGCCAGTCTTCGATCAACTCCAGAGCCTGCTTGTTCAACTCCTGCCGCTTGAACGCTGGGCCAAGTTGATCGAACGAGAACCCATACTTCTGAATGGCGGCCGTCAACCGCTCCTGATCCTGCAGCTGCTCATCGGCGAAGACGCCGAGTTGCCCTTGCAGCCGCGCGATCGCGGCCTCGACGTCCTTGACCTTCGCGGGCGCGCGCAACAGGAAGTCGACGCTCGTGCCGGCCTGCCGCGCCTGCTCGGCGAGCACCGTGATGCCGCCGGCGGCGTCGATGAACTTGTCGCGAATGTCGTTCGCCTGGCGCCCTTCGCCACCAAAGAGCTTGCCGAACAATTTGCCGATGCCACTGATGGCCGGCCCCAGGAGCGACCCGATGCCCGGCAGCAGGCCGGACACGGCGCCCCCGATAGTGTCGCCGAGCACCTTCGAGAGTCCGCCCGAGAGCGCCTTGCCGAGCCCGGTGGACGTGTTAGCAAACAGCTTCTGCGTCAACCCTTCGCCGAAGACGCCGGCGATGGAGTCGAGCACGTTGCCGCCACCGGTCAGCGCCTGCATGACCGTCGGTGCGAAACTCTTTTTCAGGAAGTCGCTGAAGTTGAAGCCACGCGCCGTCGGCGGCGCCGACGGCCCGAAGACGTTCTCGCGCCGCAGCACTTCAGGGAGATCGCCGAAGACGTTCTGATTCCGGTTCGTGAATTGGTCGAGCAGGTCGACGCGTTCAGCCAACAGGCGGTTGCCCTGCTGAATGTCGTCCAGCGCCAAGGCTTTCTGTGCCGCGATCTCCTGCTCCTCCATCTTCTCGGTGATTTTGCCGAGCACGTCATCGAGCGCGTGCAGGTCATCCCAGAGCGCCTCCTGTGACCGGCTGAACTCTTCAGACGCCTTCGAGGCCCCGCGCGAGCCATCGACGTAGCGCCGGATCGCATCCTCGGACAACCCGAAGCGGTCGGCGATCTTCTCCTGTGACTCGCCCAATTCCAGCGCCGCGCTGATCTCGGCGCGCTCCACCGCGGTGAGCTTCGCCACTTCGTCCTGGGCCGCCTTCAGCCGCTGCGCATACGTTTCGACGGACTTGGCCGCGTCCGTATGCGACGGCAGGGGCTTGAGCTTCGCGAAGTCTTCCAGCGCGGCGCGGCGCTCGGCGCCGCCGCTGAGAATGCCGACGGCCGACAGCGCACCACCGAGCGCCCCCCCGCCGGTGAGCGACCCGCCAATCGCCGCGGTGGCCAGGCGCTCGATCGTCGCGAGGATGCCGGCCTCCTCCATTTGCTCGGCGGCCAGCGTGAGACCACCCAGGAACGACTGCGTGCTACGGAGCGCCCGATCCTTGAACCGCTCCCACGCGTCGCCAGCACGGTCGAGCGCGCGCAGCTGCCGCTCGGTCGCCCCGTCGGCTTGCGACGCGATGTTCTCGTAGCCCTCTGAGACGGTGGCCGCGACGCCTTCGAAGCTCCGGCCAAACAATTCGGTTCCGAGCCGGTTGCGCTCCTGCACCGAGTCGACGTGCTCGAGCGCGACGACGACGCGCTCGAACTGTTCGTCTGGCTTCAGCCGCTGCAGACCCTGGAGGGAGAGGCCGAGCTCTTCGGCCGCGTTGCGCACGCTGCCGCTGCCACCAGACAAGCGCGCCCCGAGCTTGAAGGCGGCACTCGTCGCCGCGTCGAGCGAGTCGCCGCTCTGCTTCGTGGCGATGTCCAGCTTTTGCAAAAATCCGACGGAGAGGTCGGTCTTGCCCGCGAGGTCGACCAGCCGGCCGGCGCCATCGATGGCCGCGCGGCCCAGATTCAGTACGGTGTTGACGGCCCGATCGATCACGGCCGTCGCGCTGAAGGCGCCAGCCATCCCGAGGAACGCGCCCTTCAGTTGATCCGCCGCGACGGCCGACAGCGAGAGGTGACCGGGAATCGGCGTGACCTTGTCGGCGAGCGCCTGCAGATTCGCCGGCACGTCCTGGCCCATCGCGCGCAGCTTCGCGACGGCCTCTTGCGCCTGCGTGCCCACGCGCTGCAGCTCCTGTGCGGTGAGCTTCGAGGATCCGCCGATGCGATCGACGGCCTCGACCGCGAGCAACGCTTCGCGGATGAGCGGGCGCCCCGAGTAGGCGTCCGTCATCCGGTTCAGCGTCTTCTCGACGCTGCCGACGCGCCCCTCGAACGTCTGCAATTCCCCCCGCGCCGACGCGATGGCGGACTTAAAATTTGCGAAGTCTGCCAAAAACCGTGCGTTGACAGCCATGTTCAACTCCTCACGTTTGAGCCCGTCAACCCGGAGACCTCAGCGCCTGATCCTTCGTTCGCTTCCTGTTCGACAAGAGCGATGTCGACAGACGCGACACCGTCGCGCCAGCGAATCGAATCGTTGAGTCGACACTCGATGTCCGCGACGACTGAATTCTGTGCCTGCTGAAAGCTCGCCAAGCGGTGACGCTTACCCTCGCGAGTGATCGCGTCTTCGTCAAGTTGAACGTCGACCACGAATCGAATGGTGCCGATGTGGCTCATGATTTAACTTCGCCCAAACGAACGAGATGGGTACGCTCGCGATCTCGATCTGTTATGCCTCGTTCGGCCATCGCCGCTTCCAGCTCTGGGCCCTGCAGCGGATCGCACCACCAACTCACCGGCAGCCGTTCGTAGTCGGCTCCCCAAGTCGCGAGCAGCTGCTGCCGGTTCTCGTCTCTCACTCGCTGGACCGCTGACGGCGAGTACTCCGAGATCCAGGTGTCGCCATACGCCGGCGTCTTGTCGCCTGTGACGACCGACACACAGGTGATCATGTCAACGTGCGTGAGCTTCGCGAGCATCGGTGACTTCCAATACTCCCGCGACCAGACTGCCGTGGCTCGGTCGAAGCCGATACTGAGCCCCCGCCAGGTCGCCCGTTCGCTCAGGAGTCGGCTCGTGGCGGTGCATGGGGGCAGGAACAGCGCAACGTAGAGCCCTTTGTGCTTGTTCACGAATCGAACTTTCGCACCCGGAATTCGTCGATCGCGTTGATGATTCACGGCCACGAGACAGAACTGGGCTGACACGTCGGAGAGCACCGCCGGGCCGAACGCGCCATGAAGCACCATCTCCGAAAAGACGAACCCCTCAACTTCGCGCGACGGGACGTCGTACGGGACGAGCAATCCAATGAGCTTGACTCCCTGGCTCACGCCGTCGCTCCGCTGCTCAGCGCCGGCGCAATCACGCGAGCAGCTGTTCGCTGTGGCGCGGCGGTTTCACCAAAGTAGGCATCGAGGTTCTGGGGTGGCGGAACCATCCCAGGCAGCCCCCCGATGGCCGCGTCAAATCTCTGACTAAACTCTTGGTCGGAGAGTGGCTCCATCTGCCATTCGTTGAAGATCGACTGGCGAAGTCGAAACAGCGCCTCACGTCGCGCGCTGGCATCGCCTTCGACCAGGATCGTGCGACTCCCGGCCACGTTAGAGTGAGAGAGCGAGGCTGTCTCAGGGACACTCATCTGGAGAAGCTGGTCGATACGTGCGCTGAACTTCCAGAAGAGCTCCGACGGAGCCGTCTCGGACATGAACTGCTGGAAGACTCTTCGGATCTGATCGAGCTGACCAGACTCGTGTCGCTCTTGCAACTGGAGCGCGAACAGTTTTCGTTGCGCGGCAGTGAGCGCCTCCTGCCGCTTCTGCACCTCCTGTTGCGCTCGTTCGATCTGCGGCTTGAGTTCTGCCTTCCGCGCAAGAAGTGGCGCTTCGTTCTCACTGACTGCCGCCACCGCCGTACGACGCCGTTGGAGAATCGCCGCGGTCTCTTCAGCCACCTCCGCCGCGACAAGCCGGTCGAAAACAGCCTGTCTAACTCGTTGAATCATGTTCGTCATCGCACCCTCCAATCAAAATCCTGCGCGCGCGATCGCCTGGCGGATCGCAACGCATCGCATCTCGCTCGTCCACTCGCGGCGAGCTATACTTCCGATTTCCCGCAGCATGTTTCGGGACGTCGCCGACAGCCGAGAGGTGGTTTGATCGATCAGCAACCGGTCTCGAGCGCCTCCTCCACTACCGTCGTCGAACGTGAACACGCGATGACATAGCGCATCCGCCGCGTCGATGAGACCGCTCTCCAGGAGGTCGCTCGACACCTCCAACACTAAAGTGACGTCCTCAAGAGGCACTCGTCGCATGAACATCCCGTTGACACAGTGTCGCAAGCTTGTGAGGCGGTCCATGTCACTCCCTCGGTCCGAACATCGACCCGAAAAAGCGCAGCTGTCTCTCGTCGACCGGTCGCTTCACCTTTACCGCGTGAACGCCTGCGCGAGAACTGGGCGTCAAACCGAGATGAGAGCGCAGCGTGCTCACCTGCGCGCGAAGCTTCACTGTTTGATTTTGGATTCCCTGCGCGATCGCCTCCTTCAGCCCCAGTCGTCGGGCTTCCGTTTCGTAACGACGCAGGTCGCTCAGGGCGAAGCAATAGTCGGTGAACGATCCGAGATCAGCGTCTCGCAGGACGCCGGCGGTGGTTAGAGGCCCGATCAGCCGACGCCATTCGTCCAGCCCTTCTCCGGTTAGATCTGCCGGCGGCTCATCAGAGGCCGGCAACGGCAGTGCGGGTTCCGAGTAATTGACCCGAGATGGCCTAGTCTCGCCGTGGGCAAGCTTCAACACCGTGGGCATCGGTCTAGGCCCTCGTCGTCCCATCACTGGCCCCCCTGGGTTGCGAAAACCTGTCCGCGCGCGCGTGAAGCTTCCCAGACGGTTTCGGGGAGTTGTCCTCCAAAGAAGGCAGACCGGTATACCCCTCCCTCAGCTCTCAAAGTCACTCTGGCACTGTGCTGACGCGCCTTCGTTCTCACGCCACACCTACACGGACACTTGGGCCCTCAGTGCGATCAGAAAACAACCTTCGCCCAGCCTCGGCTGATGCGCATGCCCGATGAACCACGTCGCGCGCGACGTCAGGGTGCCGGCCGTAGTCGATCCGCAGGCTCGCGGCACGGTCCTTCACTGCCTCAACCAGGGAACCTCCGGACAGGGAGTGGTCGGCATCGAGCTGCTCGTATGCCAGACGCAGGAGAACGCGGTAGTTGCCGCTATCGCTTGGTTGACGGGCGGCGTCGGTCGGCGGGTGGTTTAGTGCCACGCGACCTAGGATTGGTTGCGGCTTTGCCGCTGCTTTAGGTTGATCAGGTTCAGGTATAGGTTCGGCGGACGCCGGTGTCCGCACTGGCTCGTCATCTACGTCCGCACTATTGCCCGGCGTGTCCGCGCTCTCAGTTGCGAACCTACCGAAGCGGTCACGAGTAGTGTGGACGCCGGTGTCCGCACTGGGACAGTCACAAGCACGGACACTCGCGTCCGCGATTGGCGAGAGATCTAGGCTATAGGTATGCGCACCTTGTCTGCCTGAGCGGCGTTCGACAAACACACGTCCAGTCGCTTCCAGCTCGCAGACGATTCTCGATACCTGGCGAGCTGACAGACGAAGGCGCGCGGCGATCGTCGCTTGGCTCAGAAAGCAGCGACCAGAATCGTCGTGGATGCGATCAGCGAGGAGCGACAGCACGGCATATTGCTGCGCCGATTCCCAGAAAGGTGGCATGGTATTCAGCTCGCGAGTCAACCGAAAACTCATGGCACGTTGGCACCGCGGGACCGTCGCGACCGTGAGACAGCGACTCGCATTCTGCGTTAGGCCTCGATCAGCTCGCCAGGTTCACGCGTAGGCATCAACGCAGTCTTCCATCGCGCGTTCGGGGTCAGCGCCTGGAAGGCAACGTTTCTCCAGATGCGCGAATAGACGCGACGGTAGCGGCCGACGAGGTCACTCACCGCGCGCTGACTCCGTATCGTCAAGCCGACTCGCCACGGCGACGCGCTCAACGCCGTCGACGTGCCTGATCGAATCGAAGGCGCGGCACTCGATTAAGTGGGCGAGCGACTCGACTGGTTGATGGCGGCTAGGGCGATCCGCTTCGCGCTCGAGCCAAGCGCGATCGAGATCGACCGTGAGGACGACGGTGGCTCTCATCGTTCAACCAGGCCTTGGGTCGCCTTCCGAGACTCACGGAAACCCTCTGACGCCGTCTTCCAGCGTCCCAGCAAAGCGCGCAGGTCTTGCACGTCGTAGAGCAATCTGCGAATTCCTGGCACTCTGATCGGTCGAATGTCGCCCCGGCTCACAAGCTGCCTAAGCAACCTGGGGCTTATTGAGATGAATCGCGCCGCCCCCCTTTCATCCAGGGCAGCCGGCTCGACGCTCATCGCGGTCAACCCTTCGCTCCGATGCCGGCCGTGGCCCGAGCAGCCGCGCGAACGTCGTCCGCGTTGTACAGACGGATGCCTGACTCGGTTCGCTCGAAAGGTAGTCGACCCGATTTAGCCCAGTTGCGGATCGTCTCTGCCGACCGGCCCACGAGACGGCCCGCGGCACCAGTGGTGAGCGGGCGATGATCGGAGGTGTGTGCTACTGACTTCTGCATACTAGAAGTCAGTATTCAGCTATGGGCGACGGCCCGTCTGTCCCTTTAAAAGGTACGTCTCGCGCGTTGAACTAAACCGCGGTCAAGTTCACGCCTGGCCTTCCGGGCGCGCGCTTTCTTCCGCACGTCGCGTGCTCGAATGCATTCGGGCCGCTTGCATGACGGCGTGCTGCCGGCGCGGCGGCGATCCTTGGCAATGAACCATCGATCGCACCATCGGCATGGAGTTACATGCCAATGCCCGTCTCTGAGTAGGGCCATGATGTTGAAGTAGGCGATCGCCGCCCACCTAGGCAATCCGCGGCACTTGGAAGGAAATTCTCCTGCGTTGAACGACTCCAGCGCGGCATTGAGCCGAGAGACCGCGGGTTCGGAGATCTTCCGGGTCCGCCACTGGTTCGCCCAGTGGAGAAATCGTTCGATACCGTCCTGCCATTCGTCGTTCGCTGCCTCGCTATGCGCAGGCTGAACTGTAAACGCGCGATACGTTTTCGGCCGTGGCATGACCTGCCCTCCGCTAGCAGCAGCTCCGCCGACAAGGAAATCGACGGCAGCCGGCGCGGAGAGCCGGTCTTCGGGGATCAGCCTAGCCGTCGCCGGTCAGTCTAACATCGCGGCCGGGTTAGGATTCGCGGCAGCGCGGCCCGAGACCAGCCGCACGATGGGCTGTGAGCGCGGACTGTTAGTTCCCGCGTCGGCCCGGTCGCCTCGGCGCCCGATCCGAAGTCGCCGACGGCCTAGTCGAGGCTCGTCACCAAATTCGAACGCGGTCCGCAGGCTTAATGAACAGTTGGTCTCCAGGGAGTCACGTCGAACGCCTCGTACCATGCGTCGAGATTGCGAACGACTCCATTGACGCGGTACCGTCGGGGTGAGTGTACATCGCCCAACAGTCGTCGCTTTACTTCCTGATCCCGCGCTTTGCCTCGCCATACTTGCGCCCAGCCGAGGAGAACGCGCTGATCGCCGGTGAGGCCGTTTAGCGTGGGCGCGGGCTTGCCACCGAGCGACGCTCGATAGGCGTCCAACGCCAGCGACACTCCGCCTAAATCGGCAATGTTTTCGCCCATCGTCTGGGCTCCATTTACGCGAAAGCCGGGAATCGGTTCGAATGCCGAGTACTGCGCACCCAGCTTGCTCGCACGCTCCGAGAACGTGTTGGCGTCGGCCGGGGTCCACCAATCGCGCAGAGCGCCGCTGGCGTCAACCTTCCGGCCCTGGTCGTCAAACCCATGCGTTAGTTCGTGGCCGATGATGCTGCCGGCGGCCCCGTAGTTGATCGCCGGATCCGCATTCGCATCAAAGATCGGCGGCTGCAGAATACCAGCCGGAAACACGATGTCTCGCAAACTACTGTTGTAGGCGTCATTCGTCTGAGGCGTCATGAGCCACTGACTTCGATCGACGGAAGAGTTGAGCCGATTGAGCGAGAAGCGCCAGTCCGCTGCTGCAGCGCGACGTACGTTCCCCACCAGGTCGTCGTCTCGAATTACAACATCTGAATAGTCACGAGTGCGATCTGGGTAGCCGACCTTGACTGAATACGTGTCGAGCTTCTTCAAGGCTTCAGTCTTGGTTTCGAGACTCATCCAGTCGAGGCTCTGAATTCGAGAGCGGTAGGCCTCGGTCAAGTTAGCGACCAACAACTCGATCTCCCGTTTGGCGCGAGTGGGAAAGTACTGAGCGGTGTAGAGCTGTCCGACCGCCCACCCGAGGTTGCCAAAGACGTCGGTACGCTCGGCGCCGATCGGATCGCCCCCGCTCACTGTGCGTACGCCTTGCTTCCAACGGATGGCTTGTTCTTGTTGCCCTAAAAGGGTTTTTCGCCTGAACTCGAAATGCGCGTCGACGAAAGGCTTGGAGAGGTATACAGCGCTGTTGTCGACGATTCGGTAGGCCAGCCAGGCGCGCAGTGTATCGAGCGGAGTGGCCTCGAAGATCGAGGCGATCCGTGGAATGGCGGTGCGCTGTCTGACGATGATCCGGGTTAGGTCCTTTAGGCCAGCTTCATCGAGGAAGGGGCGCCACCTGAAACCCGTCGCCAGCTTCTGAAGCTCATCGAGCGTCATCGGGTTGTAATTGGCGTTCAGGTCTCGATTCTGCATGGTGTTCCAACTGACCAACGCCACGCGTGTTTCCAACTCGACGATCTGTCGCGCACTTGTCGGCGCGTCGGGCCAAGCGACCAGCTGAAGTAGCGTGGCCGCGTACAGCTCGAAACGTGACTTCTCGGAAGCGAATTCAGGGTTCACCAAATAGCGCCCATCGGGCAGGCTGACGCCTGCCTGTGAAAGGTACACGGCGTAGCGCGCTGGGAACTGTAGATCGACGTCGATCGACATCTCGAACAGTCCAGACTCGAAGTCGGAATTGTGGCGGCCCATTAATGCGGCGATTGCGTCTCGCGACTGGGCGGCCCGCACCGCGGCCAGCTGTGGGGCCAGCGGTGTCGCCCCAAGCCGTTCGATGTGACGCTCGTTCATGAAGGATCGGTAGAAAGCGCCTACCTTGCCTTCCACACTCGAGGGCCTGTGTCCAGCCTTTGTAGCGGCGCGCTCCAAAATCTGATGGAGCCGCTCTTCCGTGAGGTTCGTCATTTCGACCCGGATTGACATTTCCGACTGATCGGACGGAATGTCTACAGTGTCGAGCCAGTGACCGTTGGCGTAACGGAAGAAGTCGTTACCCGGACGTGTCTGAACATCCGCGCCGATGCTATCGAATCCCCACGCCCCATAATGTGGCTTCGAGCGCTCGATCAATCCCGGTGGTTTTAGAGGCGAGCACGACCAGAGCAAAGCGGCGAGACTCAATGTCACGGCTGAACGCCCCCACCAGGGGGGAGTAATCGATCTCGTCGCGAACGGCTTCGCCATGATGAGCGGCTGTCTACGGTGTGGCCTTGTCGTCGTTGAAGATGTCGTACGCGATCTTCCAGTCGGGTCCAACCCGCTTGTAGATCGTCACGTACTTGCCTTGAGCTCTAACAGCCCCACCGCCTCCGACGCCGCGGAGAAGTAGACCGCTTGGATCGCCCGGACGAACCTGAACGTCGCTCTGTCCCACGTCGAATCCGAGCTGTCCCGACGACGATGATGCGATGGTCTTCAACTTAAGGTCGGCGAGTCCTTGCTCGAATTCCTTGGCGTAAAAAGCCTGAATAGCCTGTCGTCCAGTGACCAATGGTCTATTCGGCGGCATCAGGATTGCGTCCTCGGCGTACAGGAGGGCCAGCGCAACCGCATCCTTCTTGTTAAAGGCCGCCTCGAACTGCCTCGCGAGTTTTTCGAGCGCCTGATCTACTGGGCGATTTCCCGATCCCGCCCCGCCCCCCGTCGTTGTCAGTTGGGCCTCCGACAGGCCAACGGATAGGGCACCGACAACGACGAACATGGCCAAGCTGATAGCGCTTCTCATACGAGTCCCCTCCGTTTGATCGAACGTTCCAGATTGACGGGCGCGGCCGCGCGCAAATCGCTAGAAATATTCACTGGTTCCCCGGCAGGCCGGCACGCCCAATCATCAGCCTGTCGCAAATCACCACCGGTCAAGCCTTGAGCGCAGCTTGCCGAGCGGGCACCGGGGGCCGGCGCCCGGCGTTGACGCCGCCTCGGAAGAACTGTTGCCGCCGAACGCCGCGGCCAGCGCCAAGCGAGAGTCTGATGCTCAGAGTGTCCATCGACTAGAAAAACGCCAGAGATCGCCTTTCTGGTCGGGGACGGTATAAATGGCAGCGGCCGCGCGGAGGCCGCGGCCAACAGGTCGCGTCACCCCTCAAAGAGCTTTCGTGCCTTGCCCTTCACCAGGATTTGCCTAGCGATCTTCCAGTGAACTTCGGCGCCTTGCGTTCGCATGTTTCGTGCTTCGTCGGCTGCAGCCCTCACGTCGGGAACCTTCTCGCGAGTGAGATGACCTTTTACGGCCACGTAGCTATCAAAAATCGCAGCGCGCTCAGCGGCCGAAATTCCGAGCTTGAGAGCCTGCGACTCGAGCCAGTCGACTTCGTTGTTTAAGAGCCTGAGCGTCGTGAGCAGCTGCGGATCTACAGTTGAAGAAACTTGCGTCGCTCGGTCGATGCAGTCGTTCACCAGCCCTTCGACACGCTCGACTGCACGCGCGACGCCGGACAGCGGAATCTGATCAAGGTCGGCATCCCGTTGAAGAGCATGTTGGAGCCACCAACCGAGCAGGAGCGTTGCGAGAACGTTCGTCGCCCCGTCCGCCGTCAGAGGACATTGTTTCCAATCGACGACGACGCCGAAGACTATCGCGACGACGACGACCCAGAAGAATGGCCAGCGGTTGCGCACACGCGATCAGGAGGCGGCTTTTGCCCGCTGTCTGCTCGTCTTGTCCGCCTGTCGAACGTAAGTCTCGATTTCTCTCGGCAACAGCGGCTCGTTGTGGGACACGTACTGAACGACGCTCAGCACTCGCTCGATTCCGACCTCGCGCGCCAACCCGCCGAAGGCCTCCTCGAGAAACGACGTCGGGTAGCCGAACGTCGCACCGTCGAGAACGACCACCAGCGTCTCATTTTTGGCGACCGCCTGTTCGAACCGAGGCCGCAGAAACTCCTCCCGGAACTCTTGCCCTGAGTTTTCACCCTCGTCGCGGAACCGCGGTCCGGGGAGCCTCGTGAACTCTTCTGCAATGTTTATCTGGGCCATTTCCTACTGCCCCTGCTTCGTCGTCCAATGGTACGCCGTACCCCGGAGACTTTGGCTCATCTCCGTAAAGTCGAGCGCATCGACGCGGCCGGCCACCGATTTCGTCATGACCCGAAGATTCCCCAGTAATCCATCCCTGGCCATCTGACGGAGCCGCCCGAGGCCGAATCCACGGCCCGGCTGCTCAATCGACGCCCCCACTCGTCCTTCGAACACATCCTTCAGTAACACCTCTTCGCCATACCCAATCAGAGTGTCTCCGGCGCGCCTAAGAAATGATCGCGCCGCCGGGCTCTGAAGTATCCCTATACCAAGGTCCAAGAAAGCGAACTCGGCGACCTGCTCACGGCATTGGACGCTGGCGAACCATCGACCTGGCTTTCGCCGCTGTCTTCGCTCAATAAACTCCCCCGAATGAAGGTGCGTGTTCGACATGAGCTCGACGAGGGCCTTATAAGAAGCAGCGGCGAGGTGGCGCGGCACGTCGGCATTCTCCATCGCGAACTCTACCAACTCAGCAGCCACCTTGCTCTGCACTTGCGTCGATGACCATCTCCGAACGAGGCCTTGAGGCGCTGGCAACTGGCCTGGCGGACGCACGAAACCCTGAAAGAACCCCGAAGCCTTGAGGGTCGCTGCAACGGCAATGTCGTTCGGGAGGTTCCCACGGACCCCACCGCCTCGCCCTTGTTCAATAGCGTCATCGAGCGCGGCTCGAACGATGAGCAGGCCATCGATGGTGATCGACTGGACGTATCGCAGATCGACCCACACGCGGGTGTGACGTCGCGCGAGCTGAGCACGCAATACGCTCCAAAATTCCAGGACCTGGTCGCGGGCATCGAACAGACAGAGCTTTGGCGGTGCCGTCACCGTCTCCTGATCGGAGGCGATCGCGACGTGTCGGGATCTGCGGCCACGGCGACGGCTCCGCCTGTCGTCACGGCGTTCCTCTGCTCGACGATCCCGCTTGTCCCGCCGGACCTGTTCAATGTGCCGGCCTCGGGCGGAGCTCCACAGTCGCTTCAAGCGACAGCCACCATGCGCGCAGCCAGCTCGGCGGCAGACACCGACTTGAGCCTACCGCAGTGTGACCGCTTTTGTGCCCATCGGCGATGCGGCGCTATGCAAAACCTTGCGTGTTTATGCGGGTTTCTAGGCTGGTCACATCAGCGGGCCTTGCGGCGCCGATGTTGAAAGGCACCAACGAGATAAGCCCTGCTTTTGGAGGCCTTCGCAATGCGGAGGTCAGGAGTTCGATCCTCCTGCCGTCCACCAACCTCTCCATCAAATTCGAATTCCGCCGCTCGACGCCGGGCCGTCCCCCGGCGGCGTTGCGGTGGTCCGCCCGCCGAGACGCGCTCGTTGTGCCATGAGAAAGGTGCCCGGGACGAGAGCAATGTCCGGCGCAGAGCAGACAACGCTCGCGAGACTGAATCGTAAGTGCTTCGAAACACGCAGCTTGTAGCCTGACATGGCTTGGCTGCCGCCTTGCCCTTCATGGCGGCAGGTTCCTGGCTCCTAAGGGAAGCAGGGCTCGTCCGGCGCCTCAGCGCAATCGCATACGGCGGCTACACGAGCCCTCCTTCCCATCCCCACCCGCCTCACCGGCCCATCCGGCCTACCCGGCCCGCCTGGCCCATTAGAATCGATCGACCTCGCTTGGTACTCACTCGCCTGTCCCTCGGCCGCGCTCACGCCCTGGCAACCTCGATCGCGCAGCACGTGCAGCGCGCGGGCCTGCCTGTCGTCACGCTCGTCCCCCTCGGCAGCCTGCGGCGCTTTGCGCCCGAGATCGGCGACGTCACGCTGCTCGCCGTCGCCGCCAGCGATCGGCACGCCGACGTCCTGGACGGTCTCGCGGCGCTCGGCGGATCGATCGGCGTGCTGCGGCGCACCGACAAGTCGATGGCGCTGAGCACCGAGAAGGGACCCGTGGCCGTGTACCTCGCGCCGCCAGAGGACGCGGGCGCGGCACTGCTCTGGCACACCGGCAGCCGCAAGCACACCGAGGCCATCCGCGTGCGTGCGCGCGCGCGCGGCTACGAGTTCGTTGACGGCCGGCTGCATCGCGCGGGCGCGCGCGTGGACACGCCCACCGAGGACGTCATCTACAAACGGCTGGACCTGCCCTACATTCCGCCCGAGCTGCGCGAAGACGGCAGCGAGGTCGAGGCCG
>Ga0315912_10003740_pt1 | contig 14901 bp, 6 predicted proteins | sample VfabasoilMG_FD_204469 | JGI IMG/M metagenome (GOLD analysis project Ga0315912, IMG submission 204469) | Garden soil microbial communities collected in Santa Monica, California, United States - V. faba soil | ecosystem: Environmental > Terrestrial > Soil > Garden | place: USA: California... | reverse complement strand
GCGAAGCGCACACGGCGCAACGTGGCCGCAACAGATTCATCTACCTCGGCGTTGCCGGAGCGAACGACGATATTGGCGTTCAGCACCTCGCCATCGCGGGCAATCGTAACCGAAGCCGTGACAGTGGCGGAATCATCGGTGACGCTGTCTGGCACCACCCAGGCGTCGGAGTAAATCTTCTTCACGCCGTCGTAGAAATTGGCATACGGAACTCCCCCACCACCCGGACCTTGGGGCATGTCAACCGTCGTGCCGGCCGATAAGCCGGAGCGCAGATTCTTTACGGTGCTGTTCAATGCCTGCAAATTCTTCGACGAAGTCTGGTCCGTCGCCTGGGCCTTGACGCTGGTGTCCTTCGCCGTCTGAGTTCCCGTCCGACGAATTGTCGGCTTCAAGTTCGGTTTGATCTTGGGTTTCGTCGTTGGCGTCAGAGATTCCGAGTCATCTTTCTCCTGCTCAGGCGTGGAAGTCTTTTCAGGCTTCGGTTGCTGCGGCGCAGGTTTCGGAGGCTCGGCTTGCGGCTGCCGCAACTGTTGCGGCGCTGGCGCTGGGGGAGGCGGACTGCCATTTGGTGTGCCGCCGCCGGCGATCTTCTCGTATGTCGTTTCATACGGCACAAACGTCAGAATGCTCGGATCATCGATCTTGGTAGTGGACGTGAAAAACCCCGGCCCGACGAAGAGCACCCCCACCAAGAAGAGGTGAAAACCTGCCGAGGCGATGACGCATTTCTTTTGGATTCGATTCATCAGCGTTTGGGTTGTTCGGTGCGGATGGAGAACTTTGAGATGCCAGCTTTCTGGCAGCCGTCGGTGAGTGCCACAAAGTCCTTCATCTTGCTGTTCTCGTCCGCGCGAATGAAAATCACTAGGTTCGGATTATATTTGTAATCCTGGGCAAGCTGCGCGATCAACGCATCGAGTCTCACTTGCTTCGTGTTCATCCAGTAAGCGCCCCTGGGATCAATCTCCACCGTGCGAATATCCTTCTTGTCCGGTTGCTTGTCGCTAGGGCGATCCAATTTGGGCAGACTCAGCGGGATGCCTTTGTCCAGCAACGGGGTCGTGATGACGAAGATGATCAACAGCACAAACGCCAGATCCAGCAGCGGCGTGATGTTGATCTCGCTGAGCGTCACCAGATGACTGCGTTGGGAGAAGCGTCGCATTAATCGTCACTCAAATACTCCGTCTCCATCTTGGAAACGATTTCCTGCGCAAAGTTGTCCAGCTCGACCGTCAGGACGCGCAGGTTGTGCACCAACCAGTTGTAACCGAACATCGAAGGAATCGCGACAATCAATCCCGCCACCGTGGTAATCAACGCCGCCGACACACCGGGCGCCATTGCTTGCATGGTGGCGCTGCCTTGCTGTGCGATGTGGCCAAATGTGCTCATCACACCCCACACCGTACCCAGCAACCCGAGGAACGGCCCGCCGCTCACCGCAATCGCGAGCAGGATCAGGCCGCCTTCCAGCTTCAACGATTCCTGCGCCACGGCGTTTTCCATCAGGCGCTTCACGTGTTCCATGCTTTTGAGCGAGACGTGCTTTTTGCGAGCATCGCCGGCCGCGGACTTCAACCGCGCGTCCAGTTCCACGCTACCGGCCTGATAGACGGCAAAGAGCGGACAACCCTCCGCCTGAATGCGCCGGTCGAACATGTCGAGCACGGTCTTCTGGTTCTTGAACTCGAGGGTGAAGAACTGATTGAGCTTCTTGGCGCGGCGCATTTGCACGGCTTTGTACGCCATGACCGTCCACGCCATCACGGAGAAGAGCATCAAAATGACAATGATGACCTTGGCCTCAACGGTGGCCTGGCCCCAAATATAAAGGAGTTCGCTCTGTTGCGAAGCGTTCCCCACGGCAAATAAACACAATTCGTTCATGAATCGCGACGAAAAGACTAGTTCGTCCAACTTGGTCGTGAGGAACCGAAAGTCGTCCAAGAAGCAGTGCGTCGAGCACTCTGTCAGCCATATGTTTTACCGGGGTGTGCACGAAATGCAAAAACTTTTTACTCACAAACCAAAAAAACTTCGGCGCCGGAGCGCGGTGGAGCAGAAGCTTCGTCATTCGGAACTTCGCAAGTGAAGCCGTGGGTGGAGGCAAATCCTTGCTCCCATCAATCTGGCGCGGAGAGGCGTCACGGCCACGTAAACCCACTTTACACCGCGCCTGATTGGGCCAAGCTACCGTCATGAAGAAGCTCCTGATCCTGCTACTGCTACTGGCCCTGGCTGGCAATTCGTTCAGCGCTTTTGCCGAATCCAAACCCGCCGGCTCGTCCGTTCCTGGCACGGAAGTCGCCCAGACTGTTTCCTTGATAACAGGTGTGGCCATCTCCCCGCTGATTGGCGTCAGCTCGGTGGGGGCTTACCGTTGGTGGCAGGCAAAAACTCCGGAGCAAAAGGCCAAACTGCCATGGTTCGCCAATCCACTGTTCTGGGTGCCCGCATTCGTGTTGGCGGGCGCGTGTCTGATCAAGGACACCGCTGGTACAGCTCTGCCCACCGTGGCCAAAAAGCCGCTCGATGTGGCGGATGCGATTGAAAACAAGATCAGCGGGCTGATCGCCGTGGGCGCGTTCGTGCCCATTGCCGCGGCTATTTTCAGTTCCCAAGGCAGCAATGACGGCACTTCATTGAGCGGGCTTGGCTATGCCGGCATTGATCTCTCCTGGTTCTACAACGCCCTGATGATCCCCATTGCCATGGCGGCATTCGTCATTGTCTTTCTTGCCTCAAATGCCATCAACATCCTCATCTTGCTCAGCCCGTTCACAACGTTGGACGCCGCGCTCAAGGGCTTTCGCGGCGCATTGCTGGCCAGCGTGGTGGGGACATCATGGGCAAATCCGTGGGCCGGCCTCGTCTGGGCGCTGATTCTCATCTTGGTTTCGTGGCTGATTGCCGGATGGTCGTTCCGGCTAACCCATTTTGGGGTGGTTTTCATCTGGGATATCCTCACCGTGCGCCGGCATCGCTTCAAACCGCTCGCGACGGAGAATAAAATGTTCCTCAGTCGCAAGGTAGAGAAAGCTCCGGCGCGCAGTTATGGCCGGCTCAGCCGCGATGCGCAGGGCAACCTGGTGTTCAAATACCGCCCGTGGTTGGTCATGGCCGAATGCACCCTCACGCTCCCGGCTGCCAATTACGCCATTGGCAAGGCGGTGTTCTACTCAGACATCCATCAAGTGAACGTCGAGAAGGTAAAGACCTTCATCATCCTGCCGCCGCGCTACCGCGGCCATGAAGATCAACTGGTCCAAACCTATCAACTCGACGGCGTGCACCCCGCTGGCTTGCGCGCCGCATGGCAATGGCTCAAGAGCATGTTCGGCGCGGGGGCGCCGGTAGCAGCGACGGCGTGAATCGAAAAGATGGCGCAGCACGGGCTTGCGCCCCCGTCCTGACCGCGCCACCATGCCGCGCAATCATGCGTCCACGATTGCATTCTGTTCGCCCGGTCCACCTACTCATTCTTTCCGTCTGCGCCTTGGCGGGCTCCGCCTTCGCCAATCCAGCATTGACCAACTGGCAGACCGCCCGGCTCACCTTCCAGCGCATCGGCTCGGCAATCGACGAAACGAAACCTGCCCCCGCCCAGCAGCAGCTGGCAATGGCTGCCACCAACCTGCCCGCGCCTTACGGGGCCATGGCAGTCATGTTCGCTACCCAACTTGAGGCGGCGGCCAAATTGCCGGCCGACAAGGACAACCCGGCTCGTGGAAAAGCACTGGTGGCGCTGTGCGCGGCCATGGGCGCATATGACCGCGCTCTCAAGTTGCAGGCGAAGTTCGCTGATCAGGAAGATTTGCAGGATGACCCGGCCTACGCCTGGCGGCTCTTCGAGTCCGGCCAGACCGACGCGGCGATCGCGGAATATCGGCGGCGCATCAAGGAAGAGATGGTGGACACCTTTGCGGAACATTACCGGGAGCAACTCCGGCTGCTGGTCCAGCGCGCCACCAATCTCAACAACATCGCCTTCTCGCAGAAGCTGGTTAAAGAGCACTACCTGCGCGGCTTTGAGGAAAAGGCGGATATCTTCGGCGCATTGCAGGAATTGCATCGCGTGCTCCCGTTGGCGAGGGACTCGGCCGAAGCCGTGGAGATCATTGCGGCCATCACCATCCGTCTTGACGCGCTGGGCGACGCTCCCGGACGTGACGCGTGGGAAAATCAGATATTGACCCGTTATGCTAACGAAACCGTCGCGTGCGCCAATGTGTATCTGGAGCGCGGCATGCGCGCGTTTGGGGCCAAGGATTACCCCGCCGCCCTGGTGCTTTTCCGCAAGGTGGCGACTGAATATCCGGGCACTCCGGCCTGGGGCGACGCGCAATACTCGGTGGGTCTGGTGCATCAACGCGAAGGCCGTAATGACGAAGCCATCCTTGAGTACCAGAAGATTTTCCCCAGTCCGGTCCGTGACCACGACCTGGATGTGAACAAGAGTGATGACTGCAAGAATTATCGAAATCACACCGCGCTACGGATCTCGGAGTGCTACGTGGCCAAGCAGGATTTGAAGTCGGCACTGGCATACGCCGAGGCAGCCCGGGACAAATATACTTACGTTTCCTATTGCAAAAACTGCCTGCGCGACGCCCAGGAAAACCTCGCCCGGCGCATTGCCGACCTGAAAGCGCAGCTCGCCGCCCCGGCGACGGCCAATCCGAAATAAACTCGCATGCACTCTCCTTCCCCGCAGCCGGCCGGCATCCGTCGGTTGCTGCCGCGCATTGGTTCGCCCGGGTACCACCTGCTGCTCAGCGCGGTGGCCATTTTCATTTTGGGCCCGCTCGGAGGCATTTCCGCGGCCTACATGAATTTCTCCATCGGCTTTTTCATCGGCGGCCAGGTGCTGGCGGGCATTCTGGGCAGCGCCGTCACGCTGCCATACGGTCCCGAGGGAAAGCACGGGGCAAATTACATCCAGACCATGTCCGCCTCGGTGGCCGGGATGTGCGGCATGGGCGTTCTGTTGCAAGCGATGGTGTGGCTGGGATTGCCGCAGCCGCCCGTGTGGCAACTGGTGCTCTACTTCACCTGTATCGGCATGTTGGGCGTGGGCATCGGCATGCTTTACACGCCGATCCTTGTGGACCGGATGCAGCTCAATTATCCCAGCGGCTTTGCGGTGGCGAACATCCTGCGCGCTCTGACGGATAAGGATCTGTTGCGGAAATCCATCGCCAAACTCGGTGGCGGCATCGGCCTGGGCTACGTCGGCGGTCTGGCGGCATTGAAGATCCCCGTGGTCGGCGGCTGGCATCTGTCCATGGGTACGATCGGTGCCGGCATGATCGTGGGCGCGCGACTGACCATCCCCGCGCTCGTGGTGGGCTTGATTGGTCTCGCCATCACGCCTTATTTGCAGGAGATCGGCTGGCTGCAAAAGGGTGAGACCTACCGCAAGATCGGGTTCATCATTTCCCTGGGCACCATCCTTGGCGCGGCGGCGCTCGACATTGTGTTGATCCTGATTGAATTCGCCAAACAGGCGCGCACGCGGCAGGCGGCCGCCACCAAGGCCACCGAAGAATGGAAGCGCGTGAACATGTTCCGCTTGGTGGCTTGGGTAGTCTTCTGGGGTATAGCGCTCGTGTTTACTGGTAGCCAGGTACTGCAACAGCCCATCAAATTCATGGTCGTGGCAGTGCTGCTTTGTTTTGTGTTTGCCATGGTGAATGGCATCTCGCTGGGCATTTCGGATTGGAATCCCATTTCCGCCGCTTTCGTTACATCGGTGTTCATCATGGTCGCGCTGGGGTTGAAAGACCCCGGCGTTGGTCTGATGTGCGCGTCCGTGCTGCTCATTGGTTGCAGCGTGGGCGGCGACATGCAGCAAGATCGCTCCACTGGCTGGCGGCTGGGCACCAATCGCGTAAATCAATTCCGTTACCAAGTCATCGGCATCGTCATGGGCGCGTTGCTCGCGGTGGTTTTGGCGCGTACGTTCATGGAAGCGTATCCGGTACTCAAACAGGATCAATTTGCGGGCAATGTGGCCGGCGCCGAGCAGTGGCAATCAGCCATGACCCTCAAGGTGGTGGGCGCCATCCGTGGCGTGACGGACGAGAAGCCCTACGTAATGACGGCGCTAAAGATCGGCATTGGGCTGGGCCTGCTGATTGAAATCATCCGCAAGCTGGTGAAACGCAACGCTCGCTACAAACAATGGAGCAAGGAACAGCGCGGCGGACGCGTATTTGATTTTTGCTTCGATGCCGTTCTTGTACCTAGTCCCTACGCTTCGTCGTTCGGCGGTTTTGTCGAATTATCTGCCGTGTATTGGTGGACAGCCGGTGGACTTATTTCAGCCGGTTACGACTGGCTGACTGAGCGGACAAGAGCCAACGCAAAGAATCAGAACGGCGAAGCGCTGCCGGATGATATGAGCACGATGTCGCTGGTCGGCGGCGGAATGATTGCCGGCGACGCGCTCGCGGCCTTGAGCCTGGGGATTGTGGGGCTGATCAAATCGGGTGCGTTAAAAAAGCTGTTCGTCCGGTGAGCTGATTGCCGAATTTTCCAGCCTTTGACCTTGCCAAAGTAGCGTTCAAGCCTGAGCCAGGCCAGAACTCCAACGGTCCGAAGCAATCAAGCGAGGAACCTGCACGCCTAGCGTGTTCGCCCCTTCATCGAATTATTCGCAACCGTCCGGTCACTTCGCGAATGAACTGATCATTCGAGTTTGGAGTAAGTCGATTCAATGGATGTCCTGCCGTTTTCATTTAACCGGCTAATCGCTTTTTCCCGTGCTACTCGAGACCCTTTATGAACAGAAAACCGGCGGATGACTTTCGTCACCCGCCGGTTCGTGATTATTACTTGCCTATCGGCTTAGTTGCCGCCAGGCGGCAGACCCGGGCCCGTCGGATTGTACGGGTCGCAGTTCTTGATCGCCGGATGGATCTGATGATTGCCATGCAGCATTTCACCACCATCATCAATGTCTGGCGCACGCACGCCGAACACTGCCGTCCCATTCGCGATCGAGACGCGGGCACCAGCGCCATTGACAGCGCCATCCGGAGCCGTCATGCCGTTGCACGCGCTGATCGCATTCCGGAAGCCCTTCAGGTACTTGTCGCTGCCAGTGCCAGCACCACGCAGTAACGCGAGTTCCTGTGTCGTCAACACCCAGATGCGGATGCGGTAACGATCTGGCACGCGGCCTTCTTTCCCATTCGCACCGAGCGCATGGGCGTTGCCGGGTTCGCCACGGTCTTCGATGTCCACGCGGAACAACGTTGCCCGTGGGGCGCGGCGGCCGTTCGGATCCGCCCAATCACCCACACCCGTGAACACTATCTTGTTCGACGGCGCTTTGCGTGGCAGCGGACCGATATTCCGGTTGCCGCAGACCTCACCATCAACCGTGCCGGCGGCGTAGAAGCCATCGACGAGGTTGGTATCCAAGCACGCACATTCGAGCGTGTCGTAGTAGCGCGCATGGAAGTTACCGCGCAGACCACCCTTCTGGTGGCGGACGTGCGTCCAGCGACCATGGATGCACGGATTGCCGAGGTAGAAGTCATCCGTAACTTCGCATACCCGGTTACCCACCGGCGCACCGACCTGGCCACCGTGCGTGACATACCGCACGTTGGCCGGATAGACGATCGGATCGTCCTGCCGACCGCCGCCGGTCACCCGGCAGGCATTCGGAATCTGACAACCCACCACCGCCGAACACTCGGTCGAAGTAGTGATCAGGTCGAGGCCGTTCGTGGCGTTGTGCGTGTAGGCGCAGACGTTGGTCTTGCTGAGGTCGACCGAGGCAGTGACCTGCACATAGTTGCTGAACGCCACACTGCAGCTCGGGTCGCATACCGGCGCGTCCACACACAGCTCGATATTTGTGCAGGCACCCGCCGCCAAGCTGAACGACATGTTGGCAATATTCGCGCAAGCCCCACCCAGGCTTACCAGATGCGGAGCGAAGATGCGGATGTTTGCCAACGGCAGGTCGCCGGTGTTGCAGATGCGGATCGTATTGGTCACGAGGTGTGGCTGGCCATCGCACGGAATCTCGATGAAGTGCTCTCCATTAACCCGGGTGTCGCACGTAATACTGATCTCGCGAACGTCCACGCCCGCGGCGTCGTTCGTGCAGACCAGGATCCCGCTTTGTGAGCCATAACCGCAGGCCACCACGGTGCCGCCATCTTCTTCGCAGGACAGCACACCCGGAATGACGCAGGTGTAGGACTGACCCACTGCGAGGGTGGTCGGGAAGTTGCAGTTGGTCATGTAGGCGGCCAGGTTCGTGTCCACCACGGTTACGTTGGTCAACGCATCGTTGCCGCAATTGTAAACCGTGATGCGGTAGCAGAACGCCGGGCAGTCTTCGCCGTTCACGACGCCGATGGCGAGCTTCGACCAGTTGGTGTCACAACCCGAGGGCAGTTGGCAGACAACTTCCTTCGTCACGCAGATTTGCGGCGGGCAAATCACCCGGCAGGTGTTGGTCGCTTGCGCCGACACTTGCGTGCCGCAGATGCTGCGGCCGGTGGCGGTCACCTGGTTCGGGTACTCGCCGCAGGCGTTCGAGACCGTCTTGCTGTAAGGCGCTGATGCACCGGGCAACAATTGCGGGATCGTGGTAATCGACCCATACACGTTGTCCACGACCGCGATGTTCGTCAGGGTCACGTTGCCGCAGTTACTCACGACACCACTGACCGTGTTGAGCGCCGGGAAGATCACGGTGTCGCAATTCTTGGTCACCCGGACACACGGATTCTCGGTCACGATGCAGACATTGGTCGCAGTGCCCGATACCTGGGTGCCGCAGACGCTCCGGCCGGTGGCCGTCACTACGTTCGTGAAGTTGCCGCAAACCGAGTTCGTCACCAATTTGCTATACGGAGCCGAGGCGCCGGGCGCCAGCGTGAGGTTGGCAACGATCGACCCGTAGAGGTTGTCCACGATACTGATGTTGGTCAGCGTCACGTTACCGCAGTTGGTCACCACGCCACTGACGAGGTTGCCCAAGCCGATGGCCACCGTGTCGCAGTTCTTGGTGACCCGGATGCACGGATTCTCCGTGACGATGCAAACGTTGGTGGCGGTGGCGGAGATGTCCTGGCCACAGAGACTGCGACCGGCCGCCGTCACGATGTTCGTGTAATTGCCGCAAGTGGTGTTCGTGACCAGCTTGCTATACGGCGCCGTGGCGCCGGGCGCGAGCGTGAGGTTGGCGACAATCGGGCCGTAAATGTTGTCCACGATGCTGATGTTGGTCAGCGTCACGTTGCCGCAGTTGGTCACCACGCCACTGACGAGGTTGCCCAAACCGAGCACGACGCTGTCGCAATTCTTGGTCACGCGGATGCACGGCGTGGCGGTGACGATACAAACGTTCGTCGCGTTGCCGGATACCTGCGTGCCGCACGGGCTGACACCGCTGGCGGTGACGATGTTCGTGTAGTTACCGCAAACCGAGTTCGTCACCAGGCGGCTGTAAGGAGCGGTCGCTCCCGGAGCGAGGCTGGCGATGTTACCCACTGAGCCGTAGATGTTGTCCACGATGCTGATGTTGGTCAGCGTTACATTGCCGCAGTTGGTCACCACGCCACTGACGAGGTTGGCCTGACCGAGCACCACAGTATCGCAGTTCTTGGTCACGCGGATACAGGCCAGTTCGGTAACGATGCAAACATTTGTGGCATTGCCGGATACTTGCGTGCCGCAGAGGCTGCGGCCGGTGGCCGTCACGATGTTGGTGAAGTTGCCGCAAGTTCCGTTGGTTACCAGCCGGCTGTAAGGAGCGGTGGCGCCCGGAGCCAGCGTGGGAATTGTCGCCAGCGTGCCGTAGAGATTGTCGACGATGCTGATGTTGGTCAGCGTTATGTTCCCGCAGTTGGTCACCACGCCGCTGACGAGATTAGCCTGGCCAAGCACCACGGTATCGCAGTTCTTGGTCACGCGAATGCAGGGGTTCTCGGTCACGATACAAACATTCGTCGCCGTGCCCGAAACTTCCTGACCGCACGTGCTGCGGCCGGCCGCGGTGACAATGTTGGTGTAGTTGCCGCAGACCGAGTTCGTTACCAGCCGGCTGTAGGGCGCGGAGGCTCCGGGGGCCAAGGTCAAATTTGCAACGATTGGTCCATAGATATTGTCGACGATGCTGATGTTGGTCAGCGTCACGTTGCCGCAGTTGGTGACCACGCCGCTCACCAGATTGCCCTGGCCGAGCACCACGCTGTCACAGTTCTTGGTAACCCGGATGCACGGGGTCGCGGTAACGATGCAGACGTTCGTGGCGGTCGCCGAAACGAGCTGGCCGCAAGTGCTGCGACCGGAAGCGGTCACGATGTTGGTGAAGTTGCCGCAAACCGGATTGGTCACCAGCAGGCTGTAGGGCGCCGATGCGCCGGGAGCTAGCGTGAGGTTGGCCACAATCGAACCGTAAAGGTTGTCCACGATGCTGATATTCGTCAGCGTCACGTCGCCACAGTTGGTGACCACGCCGCTCACGAGGTTGCCCTGACCGAGCGCCACGGTGTCACAGTTCTTGGTGACGCGAATGCAAGGATTCACTGTTACGATACAAACGCTGGTGGCATTCGCCGAAACTTGGCCACCGCAAATGGTCGTTCCGGTGGCGGTCACGATATTGGTAAAGTTGCCACAGGTGTTGTTGGTCTTAAGGGCACTGTAGGCTTGCACGCCCCCGGGCGCCAGCGTGATACCGGAGACGAGCGTGCCATACAGATTGTCAACAATGCTGATGTTGGTGAGCGTAATGTCACCGCAGTTCGTGACGATACCGCTGACCAGGTTGCCTTGACCCAATACGACGGTATCGCAATTCTTGGTCACGCCAATGCACGGATTAAAAGCCAGTCGGCAAACCGCACTGGCTTGGGCCGAAACTGGGCAACCCAAAAACTGATCGGCACCGGAGGCCACAAAGACATTCGTGATCGTCTGACACACCGGGGCATAGCTGCCGGAGAACACCCGGCCTTCACCCGCCGCCAATGTCAGCGGCCCAAAGTTCGTAGTTCCCAAGGGCAAATAAGAGAGCGTCGCTGTCACGTTATTGAGCGCCACGTCGCCGCAGTTGGTCACAGTACCAGTCCAGGTCACCGTCGCGTTCTGACCGAAGCCATTGGTCACGCAAACGACCGTCACACAAATCCGCGGATCGATCACCGTCAGGTTCGCCGAAGGCTGGGCGCCCAGCGGTCCGCCCACATTCGAGGTCCCGTTCGTGTCGTAGCCCTGCACATTGCCAATAAAGCTCACCAAGCCGGTGCAACCCGGCGGCAGCGTCCGTGTGTACGAGGCGCCCCCGAATGGCCCGGAGCTTACATTGATTGGGCCGTAGATGCTGAATCCGGGTGCCGGATCCAAGACCACGTGGCTGCCAAGGAGATTGCCCGGCGGAATCGCGTTGGCTGTGTTGATCAAGTTAGGCGAGGTGAACGGCACGCATGCCGCCAACGATCCTACGGTGATGTTGGTCACCACCGAGCGATCGCCGTTGCCGTTGACTCCGCACTGATCAAGATAGTTCGCCGTAATGACGAACCCGATCGTGGAGCCGCGCAACGCAAATCCGGGAACAGCGGCGCCCGCGCAGTTTGTCCCGAAGACGTTCATTTGGGAGCCGATGCCGTGCAAACACAACTGTGCCTCCGCCGTTAGCGGCCGAGACAAAAAGATCATCGCCATTGCCATGACGAGGCCAAGAAGTGGTGACTGGAGCCGGCAACACCGGACCTCATTAGTGAGCTGATTTGTTTTCATGATTAATCTCCTGCGTGCCATTCCAGATAAACAATACGTCTGGTCGTCTAAATCGGATTAGCGACACTGGTGAACTGTCGCGCTGTCATCCTCTATTGCGCTCGAGGCGAACACAAGCCTTTCCAAATCAGTATCGTTACGGATTTCTCTCGGGCGCCGCTGAATTACGGTTTCTCAAGTTCGTTAATGATTCGGATCGTTTTCACCACAAAGTACATTGGACCGATCTCGGACAAACATCAGAAGACATTGCAGGGTTCATTCATCGGACACTTGTCGCTAATCGGATCGCCTGACTCACCAACGGTGGGTTATCGCTTCCCAATGGCTTCGGAGATCAGGGAGTGAAACTACGGAAGAGAGTTCGGCATGCCCAAAAAGTCACTTGCTTGAATTTTTGCACCGCGAGAGTGGACGCTGCCACTGGTGGAGGCTTGGGACATAACCCGTCGAGCACTCAAATCTCCGGCGGCTGGTCACCCCAAAAGTAGAAACCGGCGGATGACTTTCGTCACCCGCCGGTTCGTGATTATTACTTGCCTATCGGCTTAGTTGCCGCCAGGCGGCAGACCCGGGCCCGTCGGATTATACGGGTCGCAGTTCTTGATCGCCGGATGGATCTGGTGATTGCCGTGCAGCATTTCACCACCATCATCAATGTCTGGCGCACGCACGCCGAACACGGCCGTCCCATTCGCGATCGAGACGCGGGCACCAGCGCCATTCACAGCGCCATCCGGAGCCGTCATGCCGTTGCAGGCCGAGATGGCATTCCGGAAGCCCTTCAGGTACTTGTCGCTGCCAGTGCCAGCACCACGCAGTAACGCGAGTTCCTGTGTCGTCAACACCCAGATGCGGATGCGGTAACGATCTGGCACGCGGCCTTCCTTCCCATTCGCACCGAGCGCATGGGCGTTGCCGGGTTCGCCACGGTCTTCGATGTCCACGCGGAACAACGTCGCCCGCGGAGCGCGGCGACCGTTCGGATCAGCCCAGTCGCCGACACCTGTGAACACAATCTTGTTCGCCGGCGCTTTACGCGGCAGCGGACCAATGTTCCGGTTGCCGCACACTTCGCCATCCGACGTGCCGGCGGCATAGAATCCGCCAACGAGGTTCGTGTCCAAGCATGCACATTCCAGCGTGTCGTAGTAGCGGGCGTGGAAGTTCCCACGCAGACCACCCTTCTGGTGGCGGACGTGTGTCCAGCGACCATGGATGCACGGATTGCCGAGGTAGAAGTCATCCGTGACTTCGCACACCCGGTTACCCACCGGCGCACCGACCTGGCCACCGTGCGTGACATACCGCACGTCGGGCGGATAGACGATCGGATCGTCCTGCCGACCGCCACCGGTTACCCGGCAGGCATTCGGCGCGACACAACCAACCGTCGCGTCGCAGGCAGTTTCCGTGTCCACGGGAACGCCATTGGTCGTGTAGGCGCAGATGTTGGTCAGGCTGGTGTTGATGACCGCCGTGACATGCACCGCGTTGGTGAACGCGACACCGCAATCCGTGCCACAAGCAACCGCGTCAACGCAGAGCGTGATGTTGGTGCATTGGCCCGGGTTGAGGGCGTAAACAGCGCCGAGCGCATTCGTGCAGGCACCGTCGAGGGCGAACACACTCGCCGCGTCGATCCTGGCAAGCACCGGAAGTCCACCGTCGTTGCAGATACGAACACTGTGGGTCACCAAGTGCGGCTGACCGTCGCAGGGGATCTGGATGAACGAACCACAGGTGCTGTTGCCGACGGCGTCATCCGAGCAGACTGTTGCCTCGCAAACCACAGAGGCGGGAACAATCTCCACCGTAGCCGTATCAATGGCGTTGGTGCGGATACCACTGCTGGCACCAGTGCCCGCGGCCACGACGGTGTTGACGAGATCATCGCATAGTTCAACGCGAGGGATGGTGCAAGTGAAGGACTGTCCGACAGCCAATGTCGTCGGCCAGTTGCATTCATTAAACGAACGACCTTGAGCAGCCAGCGCGGCAGCCAAGTTCGTGTCGGTCACGGTCACGTTAATCAACGGCTCTTGGCCGCAGTTGTTGACCGTAATGCGGTAGCAGAACGCCGGGCAGTCATCCTCGGTCGAGGCGCCGCGGGCGAAGTCGGAGAACGTGCCACAGGTGTTACCCGGCAGATAGCACGCGACTTCCTTGGTCACGCAGATGCGCGGGTTCAACGCCACGCAGACCACACAAGTAGCGCACGAGGTTGTGGCCTGGATGCGCGCACCGCCCGCGTTGACATTGCAACCCGGAGCGTCAGCCACCACGTTGACCGCGTAGTCCAACCGGCCCGCTTGAGCGCAAGTGAACGTGCAATCAATGTTCGCCGTCGCACCCGGAGCCAACGGACCGACATTCTGCGGCGTTGCCGGGCAACCGCCAGCCGTGCTCGTCACGATCACATTCTGGAGCGTTGCGCTGCCAGTGTTGGTGACCACGATCCGGATGGTGTACGCCTGGCCAACCTGCTGCGTCGCGCAGTTGGAGTCATACTTGAAGAAGTTCACTCCGCCGTTCGTGCTCACGAGGATCGCGCACTTCACATCAATCGGCGTCACCACCACCGCGTTGGTGTCCCGGGCCGTAAGGGCCTGAGTGCCGCCACCGCTGGTGAGGCCGTTCGCCGTGGCTGTCACGACGTTGGTCGTGTTCAAGCAGTGACTCACCGCCGGAACAATGCACTGAGCCGTTGCGCCGGGGGCCAATGAGCCGGGGAAGGCACAGGGCACCAGGTTGAGGTCAGGATTCGGAACGCTGTCATCAACGATGCTCAAGCCAGTCAGAGTCACGTTACCCGCGTTGGTCACCGTGATGCGGTAGCAGAACGCCGGGCAATTGGCGGCGCTGTCCGGAATAGTTTTCACGCCGGTCGCGAACTTCTGGAGATTCAAGTTCGGGCTGAACGCGTCACATCCATTGGTCAGGTAGCACACCACTTGCTTGAAGACACGCAGCTGCGGCGCGCAGTTCGGAGTGCAGACAGCGCTCGCCTGCGCGGAGACCGTGCAACCCAGGAACGGATCCGTGCCGGACGCCGTAAACACATTGGTGATGACCTGGCATTGGGGATTGTAGGTGCCAGTAAACCGGCGGCCTTCACCCGGG
>Ga0315912_10003739_pt1 | contig 14905 bp, 11 predicted proteins | sample VfabasoilMG_FD_204469 | JGI IMG/M metagenome (GOLD analysis project Ga0315912, IMG submission 204469) | Garden soil microbial communities collected in Santa Monica, California, United States - V. faba soil | ecosystem: Environmental > Terrestrial > Soil > Garden | place: USA: California... | reverse complement strand
CGGCGCGCACTTCTGCAGGCAGGCTGTTCTGGCAGACTGACGGAACGACGGCGTCGGCACGCCGTTGTCGGCTTCGGCAGCCTGACAGCTACGGCCTGCCGAAGCCCTGTCCGAGCGCCGAAACCCACCCTCACCGACCGCCCGTCCCCCTCCGCCCATGGACGACATCGCACTGCGCTTCGGCGTCGCCCTCGGGCTGGGCATGCTCATCGGTCTCGAGCGCGAGCGCATCAAGGCAAGCGAGGGCGGCCTCGGTGTGCGTACCTTCGCGCTCATCGCGCTGGGCGGCGCGCTGGCGGGCTACCTCGACATGCACCTGCAGCAGCGCACGCTCGCGCTCCTGATGTTCGGCGCCTTCGCGCTGCTCGTGCTGTGCATGTACGTCGTGACGGCCCTGCGCGGCGACCCGGGCATCACCACGGAGACGTCGGCGCTGCTGTGCTTCGTGCTCGGCGTGCTGTGCACCTGGGGCGAGCTGCAGGTGGCGTCCTGGGTGGCCGTGGCGCTGACGCTGCTGCTCGCGCTGCGCGACTGGCTGCACGCGCTGGCCCGGCGCATCGAGCCGGCCGACGTGAAGGCCACGCTGCAGTTCGCGATCGTGACGCTCATCGTGCTGCCGCTCGTGCCGGACCAGACCTTCGGCCCCGGCACGCTCGACGTGATCAACCCGCACAAGATCTGGCTCATGGTGGTGCTCATCTCGGGCATCAACTTCGCGAGCTACGTGCTCATCAAGTTCAGCGGCAGCGAGCACGGCATCGGCATCGCGGGCCTGCTCGGCGGGTTCGTCTCGAGCACGGCGGTCACGCTCGGCTTCAGCCAGCGCAGCCGCGAGCCGGGCGCCGACGCGTCGGCCCTGGGGCTCGGCATCCTGCTCGCCTGGACGGTCATGTTCTTCCGCGTGGCCGTCATGGCCGCGGTGATCGACGGCGCGCTCGGCCTGGCGCTGGCGCGGGCCATGGGCGTGCTGTGCGCGACGAGCCTGCTCGCCTGCTGGCTGCTGTGGCGCCGGCGCGACCGCCGCGGGCGCGGTCAGGTGCCGGCCACGCACAACCCCTTCGAGCTGAGCCAGGCGATCCAGTTCGGCCTGCTCTTCGGCGTGGTCGTGTTCGTGTCCAAGGCGGCGCAGCAGTACCTCGGCGACGCCGGCGTGTACCTGGCCTCGGGCCTCGCCGGCCTGACCGATGTCGACGCGATCACGCTCGCCATGGCCGACCTGGCCAAGAGCGACGAGCAGGCGCTGGTGCTGGCCGCGCGCGCCATCCTCGTCGCGGTCCTGGCGAACACGCTGGTGAAGGGGGCGATGGCGGTCGGCATGGGCAGCAAGGAGCTGCGCCGCGTGACCCTGCCGGCCTCGCTGCTGCTGCTCGGCGCGGGTGCGACGGCGGCGCTGCTGGTGTAGGCCGCGCGCCGGGTGCGGCGCCGGGGGCCGGGGTTGCTGGCCGGGGTTGCGGACCGGCGCGCCGCTCAGCGCGTCAACGGCTCCTCGCGCAGCAGCTCGCCGCCGTAAGCGAACTCGTAGCGCCGGTCGGCGGCGAGCGGGCCGTGCTCGCTCGTGCCGCCGCCGGGCCAGCGGATGGTCAGCGCATCGACGGTCGTCGCCGCGCCCAGGCCGAAGAGCAGCTCGAGGTCGGAGTGGCTCTCGTAGCTGCCGCCGATGGCGACCTCGCGCACCTGCGTCCTGCCCCCGGCGCTGAGCGAGACCTTCGCCCCCTCGGCGTCGGCGCGGCCGCCCGGGCCGGCCAGGCGCAGCGCGAGCACGTGGCCGGCGCTGCCGGCATCGTTGCGCAGCACCCACGGGCGGCCGTTGCTGTTCGTCACCACGAGGTCGTGGTCACCGTCGCCGTCGAGGTCGGCGCGCGCCAGGCCGCGCCCGACGCGCGGCTCGCGCAGCGAGGGGCCGAGCGCGCCGTCCGCCAGGCGGAAGCGCCCGCGGCCGTCGTTCACGTAGAGGTGGTCGACCTGCGCGTAGGTCGAACGGCTGCCGGGAAGCTGCTCGACCACGTCGTTGATGTGCCCGTTGGCCACGTAGATGTCCAGGTCGCCGTCGTTCTCCAGGTCGAAGAACAGCGTGCCGAAGCCCAGCATCGCCACGCTGGGCTGGCCGGCTCCGCTGGGGCGCGAGACGTCGGTGAAGAAGCCGCCGCCGTCGTTGCGGTAGAGCGTGTTGCTCTCGGCCTCGAAGTTCGCCACGTAGAGGTCGGCGTCCAGGTCGCCGTCCAGGTCGCCGAAGTCGGCGCCCATGCAGGCCTGGCTGCGGCCGTGTTCGTCGAGGTCCGCGCCGGACAGCCCGCTCACGTCCGTGAGCCGCCCGCCCCCGTCGTTGCGCAGCACCAGGTTGGCCATGCTGTCGTTGGCCACGAACAGGTCGCTGTCGCCGTCGTCGTCCCAGTCGCTGCCCGAGATCGCCAGCCCCTTGCCGCGCGTGCCGGCCAGCCCCGCCGCCGCCGAGCCGTCGTGGAAGCGGCCGCTGCCGTCGTTGATCCAGAGCCGGTCGTCGAGGCCCTCCCAGCCGTCCACGTGGCAGTAGACCTGCAGGTCCGGCTCGCCGCAGTAGCGGTGCTCGCCCAGCGGCATGTCGAGGAAGGCCAGCGAGTAGAGGTCGAGGTCGCCGTCGAGGTCGATGTCCACGAAGGCCCCGCCGATGTTCCAGCGCCCGTCGACGAGGCCGATGGAACGCGCGACCTCCTCGAAGCGCGCGTGCCCGTCGTTGCGGTAGAAGCGCTCGTCGCCGTAGGCCGCGACGTACACGTCGCGGTCGCCGTCGGCGTCCACGTCGCCCACCGCCAGGCCCATGCCGTAGAAGGCCTGTTCGAGCCCGCTGCCGGCCGTCGCGTCGCGGAAGCGGAAGCCGCCCTCGTTCAGGTAGAGGCGCGCGGTCGTGCCCGTCGCGTGGCCGGCCTTGGTGCGCTGCCCCTCGTGGAACTCGCCCTCCGGCAGCGTGCCGCTCTGCACGAAGAGCAGGTCGGGCTGCCCGTCACCGTCGAAGTCGCTCGCGCCGACGCCCGAGCCCATCGTCTCGAACAGGTACTTCCTGCCGCGCGCGCCCGTCGTGTGCACGCAGTCGATGCCGGCCGCGGCCCTGACGTCGGGCAGCAGGTCGGCGCCGGCGGGTGGGCTGCCGAGTGGGCCGGCGGGCGAGCCGGCGGACGAACTGGCGGGCGCGTCGACGGACGTGTCGGCGGGCCGGCTGCCCGGCTCCTGGCCGCCGGCGCGCCCCTCGTCGGGATGGCAGGCCGCGCCGGGCACACCGAGGCCGAGCAGCAGCAGCAGCGAGGGCAGTCGCGCGAGATGCATGGGGCCGCACAGGATGCCATGCGAACGCCCGCCGGGAGCGCGGGAGGGCTCGTGCCCGCTACGGCGTCGTGCCCTGCACGCCGTTGCTGGCCGCGAAACCGAAGGGCCCGCCGGCGTCCGTGATCCAGACCTGGTAATAGGTGGCGAAGCCCGAGGGCAGGCCGGTCGGCCAGGGGAAGACGATGTCGAGCGTGCCGCCCGGGCTCGTGACGTACTTGCGGATGAGGTCCGGCGACGGCAGCAGCACGCCGCCCTGCAGCGGGATCGACGCGAGCGAGAAGCCGGCGAAGACGTAAGCGAGCGCGTTCGGCGCGGCCGACGTGAGCGCGGCCGTGTTGAGGCTGGCGGGCGTCAGCGGGCCGGACAGGACCAGCTGCGGGAGGCCGGCGCTCCCGGCGAGGGCGCCGCCGAGGTCGAGCCAGACGGACGGCGCCTCGAACGCGCCCATGTCCACGACGGGCGCGGGGCCGACGCCGGTGTCGGCCACGGCGAGCACGTCGGCGAAGCGCGGGCGGCCGGCCCAGTCGAGCGTGCTGCCGGCCTGCACCGCGCCGTTGTCGCCCGCGTCGATGGCCGGAGAGCCCGGGCCCGGCGTGAAGTCGAGGGCGGCGGCGTCCACGAAGGCAGGGTCGCCGTCCACGTTGCCGGTGCCGGCGAAGCCGCCCTGCACGAGGCTGTAGAACACCGGCGTGGCCGCGTTCACCTGGTTCGCCGCGCCCTGCGCCCCGCTCGGCCCCGTGTTGCCCCACAGGATCGTGTCGTGCACCTGCAAGTCGCCGCCCGTGCCCTGCTTGCGGATGCCGGCGTTGGTCTGGCCGGGCGCGCTGTTCGAGACGAGCGTGCAGTTGCGCACGCGGGCGCTGCCTCCGTTGCCGAACCAGATGCCGCCGCCCCCGCTCGGGCCCGAGGCGGTGTTCTCCACGAACACGCAGTTGCTCACGACGATGCCCACGCTGGAGAAGAGTTCGAGCGCGCCGCCCCGCAGGGCGGTGTTGCGCAGGAACAGGCAGCGCTCGAAGCGCACGGCGCCGCCGCCGGCGATGTCGAAGGCCCCGCCGAAGGAACCGCCGTCGCCGTCTTCGAAGCTGCAGTCGGTGAAGGTCGGCGCGGCCGAGGTGCTGATGTAGCCGGCCGCCCCGCCGAAGGTGCAGACGTTGTCGACGAAGCGGCAGTGGCGCAGCGTCGGGCTCACGGCGGAGAGACAGAGGATGCCGGCGCCGCGGTCGCGGTTGCCGCCCGCCGAGTTGGCGTTGCCGCCGCGCACCACGAAGCCGTCGAGCACCGCGGTCGCGTCGGTGCCGGCGGTGGTGATGAGGTGGAAGCTGTTGTCACCCAGCAGGGCCGAGCCGTCGTCGCCGTTCAGGTCGCCCGAGAGCACGCTGTCGGCCGTGCCGAAGGGCGGACGCTGGTCGGGACCCGTCTCGCCGCCCGCGAACGAGCCGTAGATCGTGACGTCGTTCTCCAGGGCGAAGGCCGCCGTGCGGTCGCCGCTGCTGCTCGGCAGGTACACGCCGTCGGCCACGAACACCTGGTCGCCGGCGGCGGCCACGGCCAGGGCCGCCTGCAGGCCGCCCGGCCCCCGGAACGCGTTGGCCCAGCTGCTGCCGTCGCCCGCGCCGGTGGCCAGCTGGGCGTCGACGTAGAGCGTGCCGGCGGCGGCGACGGGCCCGAACAGGAGCGAGCAGGCGAGCGCGCGAACAGCCGCGCGGCCGCGCGGCGACGGCGTGGTCATGGGTGGGGAGTCGGGGGTGGCGGGCGATGACGGGGAGGCCGCGCGGGCTGGCGAGCACGCGCGCTGGGCGCGAATCCTAGCAGGCCGCGCGCGAGCGCGGGCTGCTGCACGCGGCCTGCTCCCGATCCCGATCGTCTCCCCACGGCGCGCGCCGTGCGGTTCGGGCCGAACCGCGACCGCGCGCGCCGCGGCGTCTCAGGGCTCGTTCACGTAGATGAGGTGATCGGTCGGCCGGATGCTGCCCAGGATCGGCGTCGGATACGGCCCCAGGAGCGGCGCCGTGTAGTTGTCCGCGAGGTCGGTGAAGTGGCCGAAGGTGCCGGGCGGGGTCGGCAGGATCGGCGTCCAGCCCCCGCGCGTCGAGCCGCCGTACTTGAGTTCGGCGAAATCGCCCGTGCACGGGCTCTGGTGCACGAACACCCCCTCGTCGACCCACGCGCGCTCGTTGCCGGGATAGACCGCCGGGCTGCTCCAGAAGCCGATGCTCGAGGTGACGAGGTGGAACCAGGGGTTCGTCGGGAAGTTGATGGCGAGCGACGCGAAACCGCCGGGCGTCCCGGCCGTGTTGGTGCACTGCGTCGTGCCGCTCAGCTGGCGCAGCGTCTGGTGCGTCGGGAAGGTGGTCATGGTGCAGACGCAGCCGGCAGCGAGCGGGTTCATCGCGCCCTGCAGGATCGGATCCTCGTTCACGCACACGAAGGGCGGCGGCGTGGTCGGCCCCATGTCGCGCGCGGCCTCACCCAGGAGCGGGCCGCCGCCGGCGATGGCATTCGAAGGCACGAAGGGCTGCAGCGCCGTGTGCGGCGCCACGATCGCGTACGTGCTCCCGGGGTGGAAGACGCCCGGACGGTCGGAGAAGCCCGGCCGATGGATGAAGCGATCGCAGGCGTGGTAGAGCACGAGCACGGCCTCGAAGCCGCCGGCCGCCGTAGCGCAGGTGTAGTCGGCGTAGCCGTAGAAGAAGGCCGTCGAGTGCGGCCCGGCCGGCGGGATGCAGGCCGGCTTGGGGCAGAGCGTGGTGCTGCCCGGGACCGCCGACAGGTCGGCCTTGGCGGCGAAGCGCCAGACCTGCTGCACCGTGCCCAGGGGAGTGATCTCGTCCCAGGTGCGCGTGTAGTCGAGGATGAGCGTGCCGGTCATCACGGGCGATGCCGTGCCGGTGTCGAAGACGGTGAGCGGCACCGCGTACTCGCCGCACTGCACCATGCCGGGCGTCGGCCACGAGACGCGCAGGTTGCGCTGCTGTGCGATCTGGCAGTTGTTCCAGCAGATACCCAGCGCGTCGACGGCGTAGCCCGGGAAGGGCGGCAGGTTGGGCACCACGGGCACGCAGCAGGCGCCCGCGATGTCGAGGTTGTCGGGACCGAAGCAGGACTGCGCCGCTGCCGGCGCGGGCGGCACCAGCAAGGCGGCGGCCGCGAGGAACGGAAGCAACGCAAACGACGAACGACGCGAGAAGTTCATCACGAGGGATCTCCCGAAGGGTGACTGCGCCCGTGCCGTGCATGCGTCGGACGGCACGGCTTCCAAAAGCCCGAGGCCGGAGTCTATGGCCGGATCCCCGATTTGGATACCGCGCCGGCAGCGTCGCGCCTCAAGTCCCGGCTCGTGGCGGACCGATCCGCGCTAGGATGTCCGCGATGCCGTCCGCGATCCTCGAGCGCCTCACCTCCTGGCTGGGCCTGCTGCTCGGGGTCTGCACGGCGGTCCTGCCGCCCCAGGGGCTGGTGCTGTGCGTCGAGGTGGACGGCTGCGTGAGCGTCGAGCTGGCCGCAGCGCAGCGCGATTGCGGCGGGTGCGAGGGGCATGCCCCCGAACACGGGCCCGCATCCGGCGCCTCGCAGCTGAGCCGCGGCGACGACTGTCCGTGCGTGGACGTGCCCGTGCCCGGCTCGGCGCAGGACCAGCGCCTGCCGAGCCGCGGCGCCGCCCCGAAGAGCGCGCCGCTCCTGGCGCTGCCGCTGCCGGCGCGCTGCGCCGCGACGCGGCCTGCACTCCTGGCGGGCCCGGCCGCGCGCGACCTGGCGCCGCGCCCTCCCGACCTGCTGCGCCACCTGGCGAGCATCGTGCTCCTCGTGTGATGTCCGGCCTCGCCGCCGCGCCGCTCGTGTCGACACGACGCGCGGCCTGACGAGTCGCCGTGGACACCCGAAGGAGGCCCGACACGGGGCCTCCGCCGACGTGGAGCCTGCTCTTGGAACCCAACGCCCTGCGTGGCCGCCTCGCGCGCGGTCTGCACTTCGCTCGCGGCCTGCACTTTGCGCGCACTCTGCCCTTCGCAGGCGGTCTGCTCTTCGCGCGCGGACTGCCCTGCGCTCCCGTGCTGCTGCTCGCGGCCTGCGCCAGCTACACGCCGCAGCCGCTCGTGCCGGAGGCCGAGCTGGCGCGGCTGTCGGCCACGCGCACGGAGGCGTTGCACATCGAGTACGCCGTCGGTGCGGCCGCAGCGCCGCTCGTCTACGACCCGGCCGACGGGCTGGACGAGCACGAGCTCGCGGCCCTCGCGCTCACGCTCAACCCCGAGCTGCGCGCGCGCCGCCTGGCCATCGGCGAGACGCAGGCCCTGCTCGTCTCGGCCGGCAAGCTGCCGAACCCCGAGCTGGGCCTCTTCGTGCGGCCGGGCATCGGCGGCGCCTCGGGCACGGCCTGGGGGCTCGAGTGGCTCTTCGACCTGTTCGCCCCGGCGCGCCGCGCGGCGCTGCGTGGCCAGGCCGAGGCCCGGCTCGCGCAGGTCACGGCCGAGGTGGGGTTGGCCGAGCTGCAGCTGGTGGCCGCGGTACGGCGCGGGCTGCTCGCGCTGCTCGCCGGGGAGCAGGCGCTGCGCCTGTTGCAGGACGAGGCGGGTCTGCGCCAGGAGGCCGTCGCCCTCGTGCGCCGGCAGCGCGAACTGGGTGAGGCGAGCGAGCTGGAAGTGGTGCTCGCCGAGCTGGATGCCGAGGACCTCTCCTCTGCACTGCGCCATCAGCAGGCGGCCTGCGCACGCGCCGAGGCCGCCCTGCTCGAGACCGTCGGCCTGCCGCCGCGGACGCTGCTGCCGCTGGCCGGACGCGGGGCCGACCTGGGCTTCCGCCTGGTGGACGCACCCGGCGACGAGCAGCTCGACGCGCGCCTGCTCGCCGAGCACCCCGCGCTGGCGGCGCTGCAGGCGGCCTACGCCGAGGCCGAGCAGGAGCTGCGCCTGGCCGTCGCCCAGCAGGGCTCGGCGCTCTCGATCGGCCCGAGCTTCGAGCGCGAGCTCGACGGCAACGACAGCCTCGGGCTCGGCGCCAGCCTCGAGCTGCCGCTCTTCGACCAGGGCCAGGGCGAGATCGCCGCGCGGCAGGCGCTGCGCGAGCAGCGGCGCGCGGAGTACGCCGCCGCGCTGCACGCGCTGCGCGCCGGGGCCTTCGCCGCGCGCGCCGAGCTGGAGCGCGCGCGCCGCGAGGTCGAACGCCTGCAGCAGGACGTGCTCCCGCTCGTGGAGCGCGCCGAGGCCATCTCGTCGGAGGCGCTGCGCGAGCGCGCGCTGCCCATCCACGCCTGGCTGGCCACCCGCACGCGCGCCACGGCGGCGCGCCAGGGCCTGCTGCATGCGCTCGATGCCTATGCGGCGGCCTGCATCGAGCTGGACGCCGCGACGGGCACGTCCACCGTCGCGCTGCTCGCCCCGACGACAGAGGTCGCGACACCGGCCCCCGATGCGGCCACAGGAGACAGCACCCCATGAACCCCGCTCCCTCGCACCCTCCCGCTCGACCCGGCGGCGCGCTGCGCAGCGTGCTGGCGGCCCTGCCCTCCGTGCTCGTGCTCGCCGGCCTCGGCGCCATCGGCGTCTTCGGCCACGCGCATGGCTGGAAGGCGCCGGCCTTCGCCGAGGTGTTCGGCGCGACCGCCGCCGACGCCGGCCCCGCGACCGCCGCCGACGCCGGCCCCGCGGCGGCCGACGACCCGACGGGCGCCGACGACGCCTGGTGCGCGACGCACGGTGCGCCGGAGGCCGAGTGCATCGCCTGTCACCCCGAACTCATGGGCGGCACGCGCAAGGGCTGGTGCAGCGAGCACGGCGTCCCTGAGAAGAACTGCACGCTCTGCCACCCCGCGCTGCTGCTCACCGGCGTGCCCGACGAGTGGTGTGCCGAGCACGGCCTGCCCGTGGCCGGCTGCACGCTCTGCAACCCCGGCCTGGCGGTGCTGCGCGAGGCCCCCACCGACGCGACGAGCCCGCTCGTCAGCCCGGGCGAGCACGGCCGTGAACGCCCGGAGGACCACCCGCTCGGCGCGCCCGAGGGCGCCGGGCACGAGGGCGCCGCGCCCGAGGGCGCCGGGCACGAGCATGCGACGCCCACGCCCGCCGGCCTGCGCGACTCGCGCACCTGCCAGAAGCACGCGCTGAAGGTGCAGTTCGCGTCGGTGGCCGCGCTGCACAAGTGCGGCGTGCAGCTCGCCGCTGTGGTGCAGCGGCCCATGCTCGACTCGCTCGTCGTGAACAGCGAGGCCGACTACGACCGCTCGCGCTACGCCCGCATCGGCACGCGCGTCGAGGGCAGCGTGCTGCGCGTCGAGCACGACCTCGGGGACGCGCTGAAGGCCGGCGACCCGCTCGTGCTCATCGCCTCGGCCGAGGTGGGAGCGGCACGCACGGCCTTCCTGGCGGCGCAGGCCGCACTGGTCGGCGCACGCCGCACGGCCGAGCGCATGGCCAGCTCGGGCGCCTCCGGCGTGCGCACCGAGGTCGAACTCCTCGAGGCCGAGGCCATGCTGCGCGCGGCCGAGCTGCGCCTGCTCGAGACGCGCCAGGCGCTCGCCGCGCTCGGCCTGCCGGCGCCGCCCGAGGACATCGCCCCCGACGCGCTGGCCGTGCTGGGCCTGCCGCCCGCCCTGATCGAGCGGCTCGCCGTCGACCAGCCCGGCACCGCCGAGCTGGGCAACCTGCTGACGCTCGTCGCGCCCTTCGACGGGCTCGTCGTGGCGCGCGACGTGGTGCTGGGCGAGAACGTCGGGCCGGAGCGCGTGCTCTTCGAGCTGGCCGACACGCGCCGCATGGCCATCGCCATGGACGTGCCGCAGGAGGACGCGCACCGGCTCGCCCTCGGCGCCGAGGTGCTCTTCCGGCCCGACGACGCGCGCGACGAGGTGGTCGCCGGCCGGCTCACCTGGATCTCGAGCGCGGTCGACGACCTGACGCGCACCGTGCAGGTGCGGGCCGAGGTCGAGAACCCCGCGGCCAGCCTGCGCGCCCACGCCTTCGGCCACGCGCAGATCGTGGTGCGCTCGAGCCCGCTGGCCGTGGCCGTGCCGACCGAGGCCGTGCAGTGGGAGGGCTGCTGCTACATCGTGTTCGTGCAGCTCACCGACACCGTCTTCCAGACGCGCAAGGTGCGGCTCGGCGCGCGCGACAGCCACTACACCGAGGTCGTCGGCGGCGTGCTGCCGGGCGAGGTCGTGGCGACCGCCGGCAGCCACGTGCTCAAGTCGAAGATCCTCGAGAGCAGCCTGGGCGCCGGCTGCGTGGACGACTGAGGCCCGCCATGCTCGAAGCGCTCATCTCGTGGTCGCTGCGCCGGCGGGCGCTCGTGCTGCTGCTCACGCTGCTCGGCTGCGTCGCCGGCCTGCTCTCGCTGCGCCAGCTCGACATCGACGCCTTCCCGGACACCACGCCGGTGCAGGTGCAGGTGAACACCGTGGCGCCCGCGCTGGCGCCCGAGCAGATCGAGCAGCAGATCACCGTGCCGATCGAACAGGCCATCGGCGGCCTGCCGGACCTCCTGGGCCTGCGCTCGATCTCGCGCTTCGGCCTCTCGCAGGTGGTGGTCACCTTCGGCGACGACACCGACATCTGGTTCGCGCGCCGCCTGGTGAGCGAGCGGCTGGCCGCGGTGCAGCTGCCGGACGGCATCGAGCCGCCGCAGATGGGCCCGGTGGCCACCGGCCTGGGCGAGGTCTTCCACTACGTGCTCACGAGCGACGACGGCGACCTCACGGCGGCGCGCACGGCGCAGGAGTGGATCCTCGAGCCGGCCCTGCGCGCGGTGCCCGGCGTGGCCGAGGTGAACAGCTGGGGCGGCTTCGAGAAGCAGTACCAGGTGCGCATCGACCCGGTGCGCCTGGTGAAGCACGGCGTCACGTTCGAGCAGGTGACGGAGGCCGTCGAGCACAACAACGGCAACGCGGGCGGCGGCAGCATCACGAGCGCCGGGCAGATGCTGCTCGTGCAGGGCCTCGGCGCGCCGACGACGCTGGAGCAGCTCGGCGACATCGTGGTGGTGGCCGAGCACGGCGTGCCGGTGCGCGTGCGCGACGTGGCCGACGTGGAGATCGGGGCCGAGATCAGGCGCGGCGCCGTCACCTACCAGGGCCGCGGCGAGGCGGTGCTCGGCCTCGGCTTCATGCTCATGGGCGAGAACACGCACGCGGTGACCGAGCGCCTGAAGGCGCGCCTGGCCGAGGTGGCGCCGACGCTGCCGCCCGGCCTGCACGTCACCACGGTGTACGACCGCACCGAGCTGGTGGACCACGTCATCGACACCGTGCGCCAGAACCTCTTCGAGGGCGGGCTGCTCGTGGTGGCGGTGCTGTTCCTGTTCCTGGGCCGGCTGCGCGCCGGGCTCATCGTGGCCTCGGCCATCCCGCTCTCGATGATGTTCGCCTTCTCGGGCATGCTGCAGTTCGGCATCGCGGGCAGCCTCATGAGCCTCGGCGCGCTCGACTTCGGCCTCGTGGTGGACAGCACGGTGATCCAGGTGGAGAACGCCGTGCGCCGCCTGGCGCGCGACCGCGGCCGCCGCCCGGTGCTCGACGTGGTGCGCGAGGCCGCCCTCGAGGTGCGCAAGCCCACGCTCTTCGGCGAGCTGATCATCATCCTGGTCTACCTGCCGATCCTGACGCTGGAGGGCATCGAGGGGCGGCTCTTCCGGCCCATGGCGCTCACGGTGGTCTTCGCGCTCGTCGGTTCGCTGGTGCTCTCGCTCACCGTGATGCCCGCGCTGTCGAGCTGGCTGCTGGCGCGGCGGCGCACGGCGGACGCCGCGAGCGATGCAGGTGCGGCGACCCACGCCGAGGGTGACGTCGACGAGGAACGCGAGCCGCTCATCGTGCGGCAGTTGCAGCGCGCTTACCGGCCGCTGCTTGCCGTCGTGCTGCGCCAGCGCGTGGCGGTGCTCGGCCTCGCGCTCGCGGCGCTCCTGGCCGGCGTGCTCGTCGCGCGCGGGCTGGGCTCGGAGTTCGTGCCGCGCCTCTCCGAGGGCGCCCTCGCCATCAACGTCGTGCGCCTGGCCGGCACCGACCTCGCCGAGTCGGTGCGCTACAACACGCAGATGGAGCGCGCGCTGCTCGCGGCCTTCCCCGACGAGATCGCGCACGTCTGGTCGCGCATCGGCACGGCCGAGATCGCCACCGACCCCATGGGCGTCGAGCTGACCGACCTCTTCCTCACGCTGAAGCCGCGCGGGCAGTGGACGCGGGCCACCGACCAGGCCGAGCTCACCCGGCTCGTGGAGCGCGAGCTGCGCGACATGCCGGGCCAGCGCCTGGCCTTCAGCCAGCCGATCGAGATGCGCCTCAACGAGATGGTGGCCGGCGTGCGCGGCGACGTGGCCGTCAAGCTCTACGGCGACGACCTCGAGCAGCTCGTCGAATCCGCCCAGCGCATCGGCACGATCCTGGGCTCGATCGAGGGCGCCGCCGACCTGAGCACGGAGCAGCTCACCGGCCAGCCCGTGCTGCAGGTGCGCGTCGACCAGGAGGCGCTCGCGCGGCACGGCATCGCCGGCCGCAAGGTGATGGACCTCGTCGAGGCGATCGGCAGCAAGCCGCTGGGCGAGATCGTCGAGGGCCAGCTGCGCTTCCCGCTCGTGGTGCGCCTGCCGGAGCGCCATCGTCGCGACGCCGCCGCCATCGGCGCCATCACCGTCACGACCGAGGCCGGGCAGCGCCTGCCGCTCGCGGCCCTGGCGCACATCGAGGAGGTGACCGGCCCGGCGACGATCACGCGCGAGTGGGGCCAGCGCCGCATCACGGTGCAGACCTCGGTGCGCGGGCGCGACGTGGGCAGCTTCGTGGCCGAGGCCAAGGCGCGCCTGGCCGACGGCTTCGTGCTGCCGCCCGGCCGCTCGCGCCTCGAATGGGGCGGGCAGTTCGAGCACCTGGAGCGTGCCCGCGAGCGGCTGCTGCTCGTGGTGCCGGTCGTGCTCTCGCTCATCGGGCTGCTGCTCTACCTCACCTACCGCGACTTGCGCGATGCGCTGCTGGTCTTCTCGGGCGTGCCCTTCGCCGCGGTCGGCGGCCTGTTCGCCCTGTGGGTGACCGGCATGCCCTTCTCGATCTCGGCCGCCGTCGGTTTCATCGCCCTCTCGGGCGTGGCCGTGCTGGCCGAGATGGTGCTCGTCTCCACCATCCGCCAGCTGCGCACCGCGGGCGTCGGCCTGGCGGAGGCCATCGCCCAGGCGTGCGCGCTCCGGCTGCGGCCGGTGCTCATGACGGCCCTCGTCGCGGCGCTGGGTTTCGTCCCGATGGCGCTCAGCAGCGGCGTCGGCGCGGAGGTACAGCGCCCACTGGCCACGGTGGTCATCGGCGGCGTGCTGAGCAGCACGCTGCTGACGCTGTTCGTGCTGCCGGTGCTGTACCTCTTGTGCGCGCGGCGGACGCCGGAGCCCGAGCCTCAGCCGCCCGTGCGTTCGTAGAGGAACTCGGGCGCGAGGTCGGCGCCATTGGGCCAGACGAGCGTTCCCAGCTCGGGGTCCAGGCGGAAGCGCGCGAAGACGGCCGTGTCCTTCAGGGGCTCGAAGACCTCGCCCCACAGCTCGTCTTCGAGGTCGATCTCACCGCCCGTGCCGTCGTCCCAGCGCAGCGCGATGCGGAACCCGCCGACGTGCCGGGCGGACACGAGGCGCGGAAGCATGGGTCACTCCAGCGGGGCGATCGCACGCAAAGGCAACCGCTGCCGAGCGCGGTCCCAGTCCTCGAGCAGTTCCTCGACGTGCAGAGCGCGCCATTCCAGCACGAGTCGGAGGGCACGTAAAGGCAGCCGCCCGGAGAGCTGCAGGCCCGACTTGATCTCCAAGACGGCCTCGTGCTCTCCGTATCGGGCGTTGCGTTGCACGGCGCGGATCACGACGGACTGCGGGGAGCCGCGCCACACGCACACGACGCGTGCTCTTCATGCCGGCAACGCGCGCAACACCCTGGCAGGCGGCAGCTCAACCAGTACGATGCGCGCTGCCTCCGGGGGGCAGCGCGCCCCGCGGCGCATCGCCCGTCCGGAGGCTTCGACTCCCCAGGCACCCCCAGCAGGAGCACCACTCATGGGCAAGGGCATGGACCGCAAGAAGGAAGCCAAGAAGAAGCCCGCCAAGACGCCGAAGGAGAAGCGCGCCGCCAAGATCGCGAAGAAGGCGGGCGGCTGAGGGCACGGGCCGTGAGAGCGCGGTCGTGAAGTCTTCGCGCGCCGGCGCGCATCGCGTTCCGCTCCTGCTCGCCCTGCTCCTGCCCCTGGCGGGCGGCTCGCGCGCCACGATCCCTGCGGTCGGTGCGCGCCCCGGACTACCGCCGGCCCCCGGCCCACTCCAAGCCGCGGGCGACACGACGCTCGAGAGCCTCGTCGATGCGCTCGAGGCGGCACTGGCTGGGCCGACGCAAGGCGGCAAGCGCTCGTCCAGCAGTGACGCGACCCGCGCGGGCCACTCGGCACCCGACAGCCATCCCACCACCAGCACCGACCGGTTCCCGCAGCGCGGCGACCTCGAACTCACCGGGGTGATGAGCGGACCGGAGGGCCGCTTCGAGCGTCGCATCCTCATCCGCAGGAGCCCGTTCGCGTTTCGCGAGGAACTCGCGCCGTACCGGGCAGTCGACGAAGCCGGAGTGGGTGACTCGCGAGCACCGGCCGCGGCGGGCCTGCAG
>Ga0315912_10003738_pt1 | contig 14905 bp, 3 predicted proteins | sample VfabasoilMG_FD_204469 | JGI IMG/M metagenome (GOLD analysis project Ga0315912, IMG submission 204469) | Garden soil microbial communities collected in Santa Monica, California, United States - V. faba soil | ecosystem: Environmental > Terrestrial > Soil > Garden | place: USA: California... | reverse complement strand
CGGCTTCCGTGACGGTTTCGTTGCCGGTGTCGATGAAGAACCAGTCATCGCCGGCGAGACCCGAGAGGTTGACCGCAACATCCGACCAGGTGCCATCGAGGATGTCCCCGATGCTCGTGCCCGTGAGAATGGTCTGGCCGGTGGAATTGATCAGGGTCGCCATGGCGATAACTCCGTCAGAGTTTCAGCGTGAATGGGAAATAGGAAACGACAACACCGCCGTTTGGCGGTGTTCATCGAAACTTGTGAGGATCTGAGAGTAACTACATCCAGACTTCATGCGTTCTTACTTGTACCTGCATTAGCACATCGACCGGGGCTCCTCCACCCTCCTTGCCAAGTTGTGGCACGGTCTGCGCGAGGAAATTAATGGAGACCATGAAGAGTGTCAATTACGCCTCCGTGAAAAATGTGTCGTGCTTCGCACTCATCGCTAACGTCGAAACTTAAAGTGAGTTCTCAAGTCGCGGAGACTGTGTACGGCAATAGCAGACGGAAGCGATCGAAGCGATGTCTGGACGTCACTCCCGCACTGCATCAGGGGTCAGGTCACACACAATATTTTCGTCACCGGCGTCCCCTGGACGACGTTCATTTTCGCGATCCTTTCGAACTGACTTTTTTACTGTCATTCCGGCTTGCATCAGAACCGGAGCAAATTGTTCTTCGCCGTCATTCCGGATCGCAATGACGTAACGAGCGGAGAGTGGAGGGCGCGTGTCCTCGCGCGCCGTCGGAGGCGGAAATGTTTCCGCAACGTCCGGCCGCCGGGGCCTGTCCCGGCAGTTCTTAAGCCGGGAACGGCGGCCCTCCAGGAGAGGCGAATGTTTTTTGGAGGGCCCGCGTCCCCGCGGGCCGACGAAAGTGGAAGCGTCTCCGCAACGTCCGGCCGCCGGGGCCTGTCCCGGCAGTTCTTAAGCCGGGAACGGCGGCCCTCCAGGAGAGGCGAATGTTTTTTGGAGGGCCCGCGTCCCCGCGGGCCTGGTTCAAGCGGCGGCCCTAAAGGAAAAAAGAGGGAAAAAAAGGGACGGTTGGCCGCCCCTTCCGTTGACTGCCTGCCGTTGCGGATCAGCCGGGCGTGGTGCCGACGAACAGATCGGTCTCCGTGATCGTCACGCCCAGGATCGTCGCGAAGTGAATAGCCCCGAACCCCGTACCGTCACCGTCCTGGTCGTAGTACAGCTCGCCCGTGGTCGAATTGAACAGGATGTGGTCGTTGCTGTCGGCTGCGACCGGCGTTCCGGCGGCGGACACGAAGTTGGCCGCCGTGAAACCGCCACTGAGTGCCGTGAAGACGCCGGTGTCGAGGAAGAGCTGGTCGCTGCCCAGTTCGAAGTTGCTGACCGTGTCGATCGTGGAGTTCAGGTCGCCAAACCAGAACGAGTCGTTGCCGCTGCCGCCGTCCATCTCGTCGTAGCCATCTCCGCCGATCAGCACGTCGTTGCCGGTCCCGCCGAAGATCTCGTCATCCTCGTCGCCGCCGTACAGGAAATCGTGACCATCGCCGCCGAAGATGTCGTCCTCGTCCTGCCCGCCGGCGATGATGTCGTCGCCGGCTTCACCGTACAGGTTGTCCCGGCCGTCGTCGCCGTTGATGGTGTCCACGCCGTCGCCACCGTGGAGCGTGTCGTCGTCATCGCCGCCATTCAGCTCATCGTTGTCGTCCCCACCGAAGAGGATGTCGTCGCCACCGGCGCCGTACAGCTCGTCGTCGCCGCCGAAGGCGTTGAAGAGGTTGATGGCGTTGTTGCCGATGAACGTGTCGTCCTCGTTGCCGACGATAATGAACTCGACGTTGGTATAGGTATCGACCTCGCTGCCGATCGTGACCGTGCTGTTCACGGTGTCCACCGTCGCGCCGGTGTCGCGATTCGCGTAGTTGATGGAGTCGTTGCCGTCACCGCCGTCGAGATCGTCGTTGCCGTAACCGCCGTCGAGGTCGTCGTTCCCCTCGTCGCCGTACAGAACGTCTTCGCCGGCGCCACCGCGCAGCAGGTCCGAGCCGGCACCGCCGAAGAGGAAGTCGTTGCCGCCGCCGCCCTGCAACACGTCGTTATCCGCATTGCCGCGCAGGACGTCATTTCCATCACCGCCGAAGAGGAGGTCGTTGTTATCGCCGCCCCTGAGGTCGTCATCGCCGACGTCGCCGTGAAGGACGTCGTCGCCGGCGTTGGCCTGAATGTAGTCGTTGCCGCCGCCGCCGTGGAGAACGTTGGCGTCGCCGTTGCCGAACAGCGTGTCGCCCAGGCCGCCGCCGTTGACGTTCTCGATGCCGCTGAAACTCTCGCTGGCGTCGCCGCCGATCATGGTTCCCGCGCCGAGATCCACGACCACGTTGGACTCGCCCGAATAGTCCAGCGTGTCGATGCCGTCGCCGCCGTGGATCGCGTCGTTGCCGCCGCCACCTATCAGGACGTCGTTGCCCGCGCCGCCTTGCAGGTAGTCGTCATCGGCACCGCCGCTCAGGTGGTCGTCACCATCCTGACCGTCCAGGAAGTCCTCGCCGCCGCCGCCGAACAGGAAGTCGTTGCCGTCGCCGCCGCCCAGCGTGTCATTGCCGTCGCCGCCATTGAGGAAGTCGTTGCCCGCCCCGGCGCTCAGGTAGTCGACGCCGCCGTTGCCATAGAGGTCGTCGTTACCGTCGCTGCCGAACAGGAAGTCGTCGCCGTCGCCGCCGAACAGGCGGTCATTGCCATAGCCGCCGTGCATGGATTCGTCGCCATCGCCGCCGACGCCCAGGTCATCGCCCATGCCTCCATCCATGAAGTCGTTCCCGGTGCCGCCGTCGAGGAAGTCGTTGCCCGCGTCGCCGCTGAGGGTGTCGTTGCCATCCGCGCCGTACAGGTTGTCGTTGCCGTCACCGCCGGACAGCGTGTCGCGCCCGTCGGCGCCATACCCGCCGTAGCCGCCGTCGAGGAAATCATTGCCTGCGCCGCCACTGAGCGTGTCGTTGCCCTGGCTGCCGTCGAGATCGTCATTGCCCGCACCGCCATTGAGTATGTCGTTACCCCTGGCGCCATTGAGCGTGTCATCGCCGTCGCGGCCGTAGATGAGGTCATCGCCCAGCGCGGAACCGTACACGTCGTCGTTGCCGGCCCCGCCGTCGAGGTAGCTGCTGCCGAAGAAACCGGCCTCGAGGACGTCGTCGCCGTCGCCGCCGTACAGGCTGCCGCCCGTGCCGTTGGCGTTGACCAGGTGATCATTGCCCGCACCGCCGTAGAGCACGGCGTCGCCGCCGGCGACCAGGTAGTCATCGCCGGCTCCACCGTCGAGGTAGCCGTCGCCGAGGAAGCTGCCTGACAGCATGTCATTGCCGCCCGCGCCGTACAGATTGTCGTCGCCATCGTTACCACCATCCAGGCGGTCCGCGCCGGCCCCGCCGATCAGCGTGTCGTCGAAATCCGTGCCGAACACGTTCGTGATCCCGTTCAGGGTGTCATTACCGTCGCCGCCGGTCTGCGTGCCGGTCGCGAGGTTCACGATCACGCCGGCCGACTCGTCCTCCCAGGAAGCGACATCGTTGCCGTCGCCAAAGAGAAGATCATTCCCGGCGCCGCCAATGAGCGTGTCGTTGCCGTCGCCGCCGTACAGGACGTCATCGCCGGCGCCGCCCCGGACCAGGTCGCCATAGCTGCCGCCATAAAGCATGTCGTTGCCGCCCGCGCCGTACAGGTGATCGTTGCCGTCGCCGCCGATCAGCGTGTCGTCGCCCTCCTCGCCGTCCAGGACGTCGCTGCCCGCACCGCCGTCGAGCACATCGTCGCCCTCGCCGCCGAGCAGCGCATCGGCGCCGTCGCCGCCATACAGCGTGTCGTCGTCCTGGTGGCCGAGGAGGGTATCGTTGCCGTCATCGCCGTCGAGGAAGTCGTTGCCGCCACCGCCGCCCAGCGTGTCATTGCCGTCGCCGCCGAACAGGCGATCGGTCCCGACGTTGCCGTGGACGCCGTCATTGCCGCCGTCGCCATACACGCTGTCGTCGCCATCGCCACCGTTGAGGAAGTCATTGCCCGCGCCGCCGCGGATGTCGTCATCGTGATCGCCGCCGCTCAGCGTGTCATTGCCGTCGCCGCCGTCGAGGAAGTCGTTGCCGTGGCCCCCGTCCAGCGTGTCGTTGCCCGCCTCGCCGTAGAGCCGGTCGTCATTCTGGCCGCCGTTCAGCGTGTCGTCGCCGTCGCCGCCGTCGAGGAAGTCGTCGCCGAGTTCGCTGTTCAACATATCGTTGCCCGCGCCGCCGTACAGCCGGTCGTTGCCCGCGCCGCCGTCCAGGATGTCGCTGCCGTCGCCGCCGTCCAGGAAATCGTCGCCGATCCCGGCGCTGATGTTGTCGTTGCCGTCGTCGCCATGCAGACGGTCGCTGCCGTCGCCGCCGTCCATGCCGTCGTTGCCGTCGCCGCCGTAGACGCGATCGTCGCCCGCATCGGCCAGGAGCGCGTCGTTGCCGTCGCCGCCCGTGAGTTCGTCGTTGCCGTCGCCGGCCAGGATGAAGTCGCCGCCGTCGCCACCGTCGAGGAAGTCATTGCCCACGCCGCCGTTCAGCGTGTCGTCCCCGGACCCGCCCTCGATGTGATCGTCCCCGGCGTCGGCCAGCACGGAATCGTTGCCGCCCGCGCCGGCGATTTGGTCGTCGCCGTTCGAGCCGAACAGGATGTTGGTGCCGTCGTCCCCGGTCAGCGTGTCGTCGAAGCTGGAGCCGAGGACGTTCTCGATGCCGTCGAAGGTGTCCGTGCCGTAGGTCGTCGTCGCAGTTCCAGCCGCGAGATCGACCGTGACGCCGGCCGATTCGCCGAAGTACTGAAGCGTGTCGGTGCCGTCGCCGCCGTGAATGACGTCGTCGCCCGCGCCGCTGTTGAACGCGTCGGTGCCGTTGCCGCCGAACAGGAAGTCGTTGCCCGCGCCGCCATTGAGGCTGTCGTTGCCGTCGCCGCCGTAGAGCACGTCGTTGCCGTCGGCGCCATTCAGGTTGTCGTTGCCCGCGTTGCCCCTCAGGGTGTCGTCGCCGTCCTCGCCGAAGGCGAGATCGTTGCCGTCGCCGCCGTCAATGCTGTCATTACCGGCGCCGCCCCAGAGGATATCGTTGCCGTCGTCGCCGTAGAGGTCATCAATCCCGTCGCCGCCCTGGAGATTGTCGTCGCCCGCGCCGCCGTGCAGCTCGTCGTTGCCCGCACCGCCGCTGAGGAAATCGTTGCCCGCCGCACCGTACAGGGTGTCGTTGCCGTCGAGGCCGAACAGTTCCTGGACCGCGCCGGATCCCAGCAGCGTGTCGTCGAACGACGTGCCGAACGCGCTCTCGACGTTCTCGAAGGTGTCGGTGCCGTCCGCGGTGGTTGCCGTGCCGGTCGCGAAATCCACGGTCACGCCGGTGCTCTGGCCGGAGAACGTCAAGGTGTCGTTGCCGCCGCCGCCGTCGATGGTGTCATTGCCCGCGCCGCCGTCCAGGAAATCGTCGCTGGCGCCGCCGTACAGCGTGTCTTCGCCGCCGTCGCCGTAGATCCTGTCGGTGTGGCCGCCGCCGTCGATCGTGTCGTTGCCTGCGCCGCCCCGCAGCACGTCGTTGCCGTCGGCGCCGTAAATGAAGTCATCGCCCGCACCGCCGTACAGTTCCTCGGGGGCGGAGGTGCCGATCAGGGTGTCGTTGTCGCTCGCGCCGTAGAGAATGAAGTCGTCGGCGTCGATCACGGGCGCGCCGGTCAGCGTCGCGATCTGGACTGCGGCCACGCCGCCGAGGGTGGAGCCGTCGGCATCGTAATAGAGCGCGCCGGTCTGCGTGTTGTAGATGATGCGCTGTTCGGTGGTCGTCGCCGCCGTGACATTGCCGGACAGGAAGGTGTCGCCGTCCAGTGCCGTGCCCGGGATTTCGGTAAAGAGTCCATCCACGTACAGCACGATGTGATCGGCGCCGGGGACGAAGTCGGCGATCGTGTCGATGTTGCTCGCGCCCGGCGTGCTGTTGAAGACGAACAGGTCGTCGCCTGAGCCGCCGGTCAACGTGTCGTTGCCGAGACCGCCGTTGATGATGTCGTCGCCGTCACCGCCGGAGGCGGTATCCGTACCGGCGCCGCCGTCGAGATGGTCGTCCCCCGCGCCGCCGTTCAGCGTGTCGGCCTGGCCCTGGCCGAGGAGGGTGTCGTTGCCTGAGCCGCCGTTGAGGACGTCGATGCCCTGGCCGCCGTCCAGCCAGTCGTTGCCGTCGGCACCGGAGAGCGTGTCGTCGCCGTCGCCGCCGGTGACCGTGTCGTTGCCGTCATTGCCGTTCAGATTGTCGATGCCGGGGTTGCCCGCCATGGTGTCGTTGCCGGCGCCGCCGGTCATCGTGTCGTTGCCGTTCTCGCCGTAGACGAAATCCTCGCCGGCGTTGGCGTCGATGATGTCGTGGCCGGGGCCGCCATACAGATCGTCATTGCCCGCGCCGCCGCGGATGGTGTCGTTCTGGCCTGCGCCGAACAGGTGATCGTCGCCCGCGCCGCCGTCCAGCACGTCGTTGCCGACGCCGCCGTCGATATGGTCATCGCCGCCCTGGCCGAAAACCACGTCATCGCCGTTCTCGCCCCACAGCGTGTCGGTGCCCGCGCCGCCCTGGAGCACGTCACCGCCGTTGCCGCCATAGAGATGGTCGTCGCCCTTGCCGCCCTTCAGCACGTCGTTGCCGCCTTCGCCGCGCAACACGTTGTCGCCGGCGTTGCCGACGATGACGTCAGCCGCATCCGAGCCGGTGATGTCCACGTCGAAGGCGCCGAGCGCGATGACCTGCTCGATGTTGGCGCCGATGACGTAGGTCGCGATCCCGCCGCCGGTGTCGTCGTCCTGGAGGAAGACGATGTCCGTGCCGCCGCCGGTGGCTTCGACCACGACTTCGTTGCCGGTGTCGATGAAGTAGCGGTCGTCACCCGCGAGACCCGTGAGCGTCACGACCAGGTCGGAGAACGTCCCGTCGAGGATGTCGCCGATGCTGGTGCCGTTGAGCGTGGACTGGCCGAGAGAGTTGTTCAGGGTCGCCATGACGAATGCTCCGGGTGTGGGGCTGGAGGTCGGGAACACCGGCGGTCGCCGGTCCGGTAGAAGCTAGACGGAGGCGGGCAGGGGAGTCAATCCAAAAAAATTGTTTTGCGCCGTCATTCCGGGCGAGGCCGGAGGCCGAGACCCGGAACCCAGTCGGTGTCATGGACTGGGGACTCGACTGGGTTCCGGATAAGCGCTTCGCGCTTTCCGGAATGACGTCAAAGGCGACGCAAAGGATTTACTCCTGCGATTTTTTTTTGCCGTCATTCCGGGCGGAGCCGGCGAAGCCGGCGGAGACCCGGAACCCAGCCTTTGACTCGGACTTTCGTTTTTGACGTCATTCCGGAAGCCGCGACATAGCCTTCAGCCCCGGGCTTGACCCGGGGGGCTGTCCGGAACCCAGTCGGTGTCATGGACTGGGGACTCGACTGGGTTCCGGATAACGGCTTCGCCGTTTCCGGAATGACGGCATGAGCCGCGGGGAGGGGGAAAAACGAAGGGGCGGTTGCCCGCCCCTTCGTTGAGTCAACTGCTGTGGCCGTCGATCAGGTGATGTTGAACATGAAGAAGTCGCCTTCGTTGAGCGTCGCCGGTTCAGCGATCAGTATCGCGAACAGCACGGCAGTTGAACCCCCGCCGTTGCCGTCCGCGTCGTAGTAGAGGTGGCCATTGGTTTGGTCGTAGATGATGTAGTTATCAGCATCCTCCGCAACCGTGCCGAGCGAGAATTCACTGGCGTCCACCGTCGAGCCGATCGCAGAGAAGATCGTCGCATCCAGGCCGATGGCGTCACCGCCCGCAATGCCTGGATTCAAGAAGGCATCGTTGATGGTATCGACGTTGCCCGCGCCCAGCGCTGTATTGAAATTGAAATGATCGTTGCCATTGAAGCTGCCATCGAGTTGGTCATTGCCGCTGCCGCCGTACAGAACATCGTTGCCGTGGCCGCCCCGCAAGTCGTCGTCTCCGGCATCCCCGGCCAATTCGTCATTGCCGACATCGCCGTAGAGGATGTCGTTGTCGTTTCCGCCGTTCAGCGTGTCATTGGCATCTTCGCCATGCAGGAGATCCTCGCCGTCCCCGCCGTTCAGCGTATCGTCTGAGCCCCCTCCGTACAGGCGATCGTCGCCGTCGCCGCCGAACAGCGTGTCAAACTGGGAGTTGCCGTTGATAACGTCGTCGCCCGTGCCGCCATCCAGGGTGTCATTGCCGACGCCGCCCGAGATGTCGTCGTTGCCTGCCTCTCCCCAGACTTCGCTGCCGCTGGCGTCACCACCACCGGAAATGAGGTCGTTGCCGTCGCCACCATAGATCACCATGTGGCCGTAGCCGCCTTCGATTTGGTCGTTGCCGTCGCCGCCGTAGAGCCGGCCAGGCCCGTCGTCCTTGTCCAGAAAGTCATCGCCATCGCCGCCGAACAGGACATCGTTGCCATCGCCGCTGAACAGGGAGTCGTTACCACTGCCGCCGTCCATGGTGTCGTCGCCGCCTTCGCCGAGCAGCACGTCGTCGCCCGCGTCTCCATAGATGAAATCGTTGCCGTAGCTGCCCTCGACATGGTCGATGCCCGTGCCGCCGTAGATCACATCGTTGCCGTTGCCGCCGAAGAGATCGCCGTTGCCGTCGCCGCCGACGAGGGTGTCATCGCCATCGCCGCCGTACATCTGGTCGTTGCCGTCGCCGCCATCGAGGAAGTCATTTCCGGCTCCCCCCGTCAGGTAATCCCAGCTGCCAGTACCGCCGTTCAGCGTGTCGTTACCGTCGCCGCCATCCAGGAAGTCGTTGCCGGCGTCTCCGTCAAGCGTGTCATTGCCAAGGCCTCCCTCCAGCCGGTTGGCGCCGCTGTCGCCACTGATGTCGTCGTCGAAGTCGCTGCCGACGACGTTTTCGATGCCAACGAACGCGTCGTTGCCGTCTCCTCCAGTCATGGTGCCGGTGGCGAGATCAACGACGATCCCGGCAGTCTGGTCCTCATAACTGGCCGTGTCGTCGCCGAAGCCGCCATTCAGAAAGTCGTTGCCCGCGCCGCCGATCAGCGTGTCGTTGTCCGATTCGCCGAACAGCGCATCGTTGCCGTCGCCGCCGTCGATCCGGTCGTCGCCGAATTCGCCGTGCAGCAGATCGTGGCCGTCGCCACCATAGAGGGAATCGTTATCGATGCCGCCAGACAGTCTGTCGCGGCCAGCGCCACCATCCAGAGTGTCGCTGCCGTCCTCGCCGTAGAGGTGATCGTTGCCGTCGCCGCCGTCGAGGAAGTCGTTGCCGTTGCCGCCGAACACGAAATCGTTGCCGTCGCCGCCGATCAACTCGTCGTTGCCGTCCCCTGCCTCGAGCCTGTCATTGCCGTCGCCGCCATCCAGGCCGTCGTCACCAGAGTCTCCGGTCAACTCGTCGTCGCCCTCATCGCCGAGAAGGAAGTCGTTGCCGAGTCCGCCTGCCAGATGGTCATTGCCCGCGCCGCCCATGAAGGAGTCGTCACCGTTGCTGCCGTTCAGAGTGTCGTCGCCGTCGCCACCGAGAAGCACGTCGTTGCCGTAGCCGGCGGACAGGAAGTCGTTGCCGGCGCCGCCGTTGAGTGTGTCGTTGCCGTCCTCGCCGAACAGGCGGTCATTGCCGTCGCCGCCCTCGATGTGGTCGTTGCCGTCGGCGCCATCGATTCCATCGCCGCCGTACAGGTGGTCGATTCCGTCGCCGCCGCCGAGGAAGTCGTTGCCATTGCCGCCCCAAGCCAGGTCGTCGCCGTCATCGCCATAGATGCCGTCGTCGCCGCTATCGCCGTCGAGGAAGTCGTTGCCCGTGCCGCCGGACAGGAAGTCGTTGCCCGCGCCGCCGCCGAGCGAATCCACGCCGGCTTCGCCGTAGCCCTGATCGTTGCCGTCGCCGCCGTCGAACTGGTCGTTGCCGTCGCCGCCCTGGAAGAAGTCATTGCCGCTGCCACCCAGAAGGACATCGTTACCGTCACCGCCCACCGCTGAATCGTTGCCCGCGTTGCCCTGCATGAAATCGTTGCCGGCATCACCGGACAAGGTGTCGTTCCCGTCGCCGCCATAGAGGTTGTCGTTGCCGTCGCCGCCCTCCAGCGAGTCATTGCCTGCGCCGCCGTTGAGCGTGTCGTTGGCCTGTTCACCTTGCAGGGTGTCGTTGCCGTCGCCGCCGGCGAGGAAATCGTTGCCGAACGAGCCCTTCAGGAGGTCGTTGCCCGCATCGCCGTACACGCGATCGTCGCCATCGATTCCGTCGACCGTGTCGTTGCCGTTGCCGCCGTGGAGCACATCGTCGCCACCGCTGCCTGCGACGATATCCGTGCCGTCGCCGCCGAAGAGATAGTCGTTGCCCGCGCCGCCATCCAGGAAGTCCTGGCCGTCGCCGCCATAGAGGACATCGTTGCCGTCTCCGCCCCCGACGATATCGTTGCCGTCGCCGCCGCTGAGGAAGTCATTGCCGGCGCCGCCCGTAAGGTAGTCATTGCCATCGTCGCCGTAGATCGTGTCGTCGCCGTCGCCGCCGTCGAGGAAATCGTTGCCGGTGCCGCCGAACAGAAGGTCATCGCCCGCTCCGCCGGCCAGTATGTCGATACCGCTGGCGCCGCTGAGGAAGTCATTACCGGTACCGCCCGTCAGGTCGTCGTCGCCGTAGTCGCCGCTGAGCTCGTCGTTGCCATAGCCGCCGTCGAGGAAGTCATTGCCGTAGCCACCCTCGAGGGTGTCGTTGCCGGCGGCGGCGTGCAGCGAGTCATCGCCGCCTTCGCCCTGGAGGAGGTCGTCACCCACGTTGCCCTCGAACGTGTTGTCGGCGTCGTTGCCCCTGAGGATGTCGTCGAAGTCCGTTCCGATGACGTTCTCGATGCCATACAGGGAGTCCACGTCGCCGTCCTGGCCGGCGAGGTTGGCAATGAGATTGACGGTGACTGCGCCGGTGCCGGAGGCGAATGAAACCGTGTCGTTGCCGTCGGCGCCGTAGAGGGTGTCGTTGCCCGCGCCGCCGTCAAGAAAGTCGTTGCCCGCGCCGCCATCGAGAAGGTCATTCCCGTCGCCGCCGTCGAGGAGATCGTCACCGCCCGCCCCGTAGATCGTGTCGTCTCCGCTCGCGCCGTAGAGTTCGTCCGGATCGGGCGTGCCCAGGATTACTTCGTCCTCTGACGCGCCGTAAAGCATGAAGTCGTCGGCGTCGATCGTGGGCAGGCCGGTCAGCGTCGCGATCTGCACCGCGGCCACGCCGGTATCGGAACCGTCGGCGTCGTAAAAGAGGGCACCGGTCTGCGTGTTGTAGATGATGCGCTGTTCGGTAGTCGTCGCATCGTCGCTGCCGCCGGCAAGGAACTGCGTGCCGAGCTCGCTGCCATGGATCTCCGTGAAGATGTTCTCGACATCCAGCAGGATCGCGTCGTCGCCGTTGCCGAAATCGGCAATCGCGTCGATGTTGGAGGCACCGGCAGCAGTGTTGAAGAAGAACAGGTCGTTGCTCGCGCCACCCGTCAGCGTGTCGTTGCCGAGGCCGCCGTTGATGATGTCGTTCCCATCGCCGCCGTTGACTGCATCGACGCCAGCGCCGCCATCGAGATGGTCATCGCCGTCGCCGCCGTTCAGCGTGTCGGATTGACCCTGGCCGAGGAGGGTGTCGTTGCCCGCACCGCCATTGAGGATGTCGATGCCCTGGCCGCCGTCCATCCAGTCGTTGCCGTCGGCGCCGGCCAGCGTGTCATCGCCATCCCCACCGGATAGCGTGTCGTTGCCTGCGTTGCCGTTCAGGTTGTCGATGCCCGGGTTGCCGGCGATGTAGTCGTTGCCGGCGCCGCCGGTCATCGTGTCGTTGCCGTTCTCGCCGTCGACAAAGTCTTCGCCGGAATTGGCGTCGATGATGTCGTGGCCCGGACCGCCATAGAGATCGTCGTCGCCCGCGCCGCCGCGAATGATGTCGTTCTGGCCCGCGCCGAAGAGATGATCCTCGCCCGCGCCGCCGTCGAGGGTATCGTTGCCGACACCGCCGTCGATATAGTCGTCGCCGGCCTGGCCGAAAACGACGTCGTCGCCGTTCTCGCCCCACAGCACGTCGTCGCCCATCCCGCCCTGGAGGGCATCTCCGCCGTTGCCGCCGTAGAGCAGGTCATCACCCATGCCGCCCTTGAGGACGTCGTTGCCGCCTTCGCCGCGCAGTTCGTTCTCGCCCGCGTTGCCGACGATGAAGTCGGCGGAGTCGCTGCCGGTGATGTTGATGTCGAAGTCGTCGAGCGCGACCACCTGCTCGATGTTGGCGCCTACGGTGTAGGTCAATATGAAACTGCCGTCGTCGCCGGCCTGGATGTAGACGATGTCCGTGCCGCCACCGACCCCTTCGACCACGACTTCGTTGCCCGTGTCGATGAAGTAGCGATCGTCGCCCGCGAGTCCGGTGAGCGTGACGATCAGGTCCGACCAGGTGCCGTCGAGGATGTCACCGACGCTCGTGCCGTTGAGGGCGGGCTGGCCGAGAACGTTGTTCAGGATCGTCATGGCGATTGCTCCGGGTGGACGTTTCAGCGTCGGGCGCGCCGGCGATTGCCGGTCACATCAAACCTAGACGGAGGGTCAGGGGAAATCAATGTTAATCCTGCTCCTCGCCGTCATTCCGGGCGGTCCGCATGGGCTGACCCGGAATCCGGCTTCCGTCATCTGATGACGTTATATAAGGAGAGCGCGGACGGTGGCGGCATACCGGCCGCCCGGCGATGGAACGGGCGCGGCGCGGGATACAATGGCGCCATGCCGAACGAACCCTTCCGCATCCGCAATGCCGTCGCCGCCGACATCCCGGCGGTGCTCGAGGTCGAGGCAAGCTGGCCGGCCGAGTCGCGCGCCGGACGCGACAAGTTCGAGTCCCGGCTAGCGCGGTTCCCCGAAGGATTCTTCGTGGCGACCATTGCGAATCCCGCGGGCAGCGGCGAGATCATGGTCGCAACCTGCACGTCACAGCCGGTGAACTACGATCCCGCGCACCTCGAACGTTTCCGCACCTGGGACGCGGTCACGAATGGCGGTTACCTGACGGAGAAGATCGATCGCGCGGCCAACAACGCGCTGTACGTGGTGTCCGGGGTGATCGATCTGCGGCACCGCAATCTCAACCTGTTTCCGGCCGGTATCCTGGCGCAGGCGGCGCTTGCGCAGAAGATGGGCTACCGCTATGTCGTCGGCGGCGCGGTGATGCCGGGCTATCGCCGCTACTGCGAGCGGAACGGGCCGATCGAGGCGTGGGAGTACGCGCAATTGCGCCGTGGCGGTCATCTCGCCGATCCGCTATTGGCGATGTACGAGTCCATCAAGTTCCATGTGCCCGATCGCAGTCACGTGATCCCCGAGTACTTTCCGGACGAGCCGAGCATGAACAACGCCGCGATGGTCGTCCGCGATCTGAAGAAAGATCCCCTCCAGCCATAAGCCTGGGCGGTTTTGCCTTTGATGTCATTCCGGGCGCCCAAAGGGCGACCCGGAACCCAGTGTCTTTGCCACTTCCGGAATATCAAAGCCACTGGGTTCCGGGTCTCGCGCTGGCGCGCTCGCCCGGAATGACGGCGAAGGCGAAGGATCGAGTCAAAGGCTGGGTTCCGGGTCGCGCGCTGGCGCGCTCGCCCGGAATGACGGCGAAGGCGAAGGATCGAGTCAAAGGCTGGGTTCCGGGTCTCGCGCTGGCGCGCTCGCCCGGAATGACGGCGAAGGCGAAGGATCGAATCAAAGGCTGGGTTCCGGGTCTCGCGCTGGCGCGCTCGCCCGGAATGACGGCGAAGGCGAGGGAAGGAAGGCCGCCGGGGACGATGTGCAGGACGCACAAGTGCCGCGAAGGCCAGGGATGGCCGAGAGCGGCCGGCGGCCCTCCAGGTGAGGGTGACGTCAGGAATACGTGGCGAGGCGAGCTACGGCGTGACGCGGCTAATGAATTCCTCGTACTTGCCGGTCGGGCCCTTGGGGATCTCGTCCATGAACGTGAAGCGGATGCGGAACGGGTGCCCGAGGTTCTCCTGCGTCTTCGCCTCGACGAGCTGCGCTTCGGCATCCGTGAACGGCCGGCTCGCGACGAGCCGCAGTTCGATCTCGTCGACGCTGTGCTGGACGATCTGGTACTGGCGCACGACCACGCCGGTCAGTGCCTCGATCTGGCCGTGTTCGCCGAGGTATGGGAACTCGCTGCGGCCGTCCGGCAGGATGATGCGGTTGCGGCGGCGGCCGTGGATGCGGCGCAACACCGGCAGTCCACGGCCGCACGCGCACGCCTCGCCGGATTCCGCGATGTCGCCGACCTCGTAGCGGATCAGCGGCATCGCGTAGTTGTGCAGCGCGGTGATCAGCACGCGGCCCGGCACGCCGGTGGGGCAGGCCTTGCCGTTCTCATCCACGATCTCGAGCAGCACGTTCTCGGATTGCACGTGGTAGTTCTCGCTGTCCGGGCATTGCAACGCGATGTAGCCCGTTTCCTCGCAGCTGTAGATGTCGATCACCTTCGCGCCCCATGCGCGCACCATCAGTTCGCGCTGCTGCGGCGACAGCGATTCGCCGACGGTCCGGACTTCGCCGAGCGAGGGAATGCGGATGCCGTGCCGGATGCAGTGTGCGGCGAGCGCGGCGAGATTGGACGGAAAGGACATGAGCGACCACGGTTGTTCCTTCTGGAGCCACTCGATCTGCGTCAGCAGCGGCGCGGCGACGTGCAGCACCGCCGCCGGTTCGGTCGGGAAGATTCCGTTCACCGCCGAGCCCCAGCCGCCGGCCTTGAAACCGTGCTCGCGGCTCGCGCGCTTGCCGTGCAGCCAGCGGATCGCCGCGCCCTTGCGCGAGAAGTCGCGCCGGTGCCAGACGTGATCGCGCAGCGCGAATGCGCGCCACAGGAGGCGCGTGATGTCGGTGCGCATGAACTCCACCGGCTTACCCGTCGATCCGGA
>Ga0315912_10003737_pt1 | contig 14906 bp, 14 predicted proteins | sample VfabasoilMG_FD_204469 | JGI IMG/M metagenome (GOLD analysis project Ga0315912, IMG submission 204469) | Garden soil microbial communities collected in Santa Monica, California, United States - V. faba soil | ecosystem: Environmental > Terrestrial > Soil > Garden | place: USA: California... | reverse complement strand
TGATCCGATGGGCCCGCACCGGGCCTCGGGAAGGGAAGCGTCCATGAGATTCCTCAAGACCTCTTTGCTCCTCGTCTTGTTCCTTCTGATGCCTTCCTGCGGTGACCCGCCCCTCGCGCCTTCCACGACCATGACCTTGAAGGTGAGGGTCCCTCTCTTGGGGGAGTTCCGGCCATCGCTCTTGGGTTCCGCCAGCGACACCCTTCTCTATGTGGTACGGGACAACACAGGCGTGAGGATGACCGGGTCCTTGGTCCCGACCACGAACGTTGCGCTCTCTGGTTCCTATACCCTCAATCTCGACAATGTCCCGGTGGGCAACGGGAGCGTGCTTTCGGTCCAATTGAACGACGCCAGTACTGCTCCTGACACGCCCTTGGCCATCGGCGCCATGTCCCTGGATGGTTCCATCCTGACGGCGGGGAACCTAGTTCTGGAATTGGGATCCATTCAACGCAATTGCTATAACACGGTTGTTCCGAATTATTCTAATTTCGAGTATTCCTTCCTGTCGGACGCGGTTACTTTCGGGGGTCTTCCGATTTACGACCTAAGGGGTCAGGCCCCAATGCCTACGCCCTATCCGGGAATGGAGCATGGGCTTTATTCCCCTCCGGCTACTCAGCACATTGCTTTCATGGGGAACGGAGACTTGGTGAATTTTGCATATGTGCCTCCTGCTACTCAGTTTTTCTTTGATTCGGCGTTGGCTAAAGGCGGAAGTGCTGTGCCTGGGGACGTTTTTTGCATTAGCCTCGCTAGCACGACGGGGCATGCTTGGATCCAGATCATTGACCCTGGGCAATTCAATACCAATGGGCCCCACTTCAGGTTCCGCGTCAACACCACATTGCCCTATTACGCTTATGAACGGTTGCCCCTGGACATCACCAGTGCCTGCTCTGGCGCTTGGTGACGGCGTCCCGGTGATGACCTTCCCCGACCTTCTCAGTCTCTTCCTGCCCCTCTTCGTGGCCATGGACCCCTTGGGGGTCCTCCCGGCCTACCTCCAGATGACCCAGGGCCTCACCCCCAAGAAACGAAAAGCTCTCCTGGGTCTCTCCATCTTGACCGCGGGGGTCGTGGGGCTTCTCTTCATCCCCCTGGGGCCCGCCGTGCTCAAGGTCCTGGGCCTCAGGCCCGGGGACTTCCAGGTGGCGGGTGGATTGTTGGTGTTGGTCATCGCCCTGAGGGACGTGGTGCTCGACAAGAAACCGCTCCCGACCAACGGAGGGAAGGACGCTGGGGTCGTGCCCCTCGGCATCCCGCTCTTGGTCGGCCCCGCCGTCTTCGCGACCCTTATCCTCTTGCGGGACCGTTTTTCCTTCTTCGAGGTCGGGTTCGGTTTGGTCCTGAATCTGGTCCTCGCTTGGTGGATCTTCTTGAGGTCCGAGGTCCTGATGGGATGGATGGGGGTGACCGGGTCCCGGGTGGTCTCGAAACTCGCGGCCTTGCTCCTCTCCGCTTACGCCGTCATGATGATCCGCGTTGGTCTTTCTTCCTTCAAATAGAGCGTCCTTTCATCCCGGAGCCGCGAAGTAAGGAAACTCCCCCGTTTTTGTCCTAAAATACGGCCTCGCTGTTTTCGCTCGCGGTCCCGCGATAGACCTTTTTCGGAGAACCTGTGGAACGCCCCAAAGTCCTCGTCGTCTATAAAGAGAGCGCCTACAGCGGCTTGAAAGCCTCCGCCCGTCTCGTGCGGAGCCTCCAACGGAGCGGTTATTGGAAAGTGGCCTTGAAGAGCCATCGGCTCCACCAGCTCACCCTCAGGACCGTCCTTCAGGCCCTGCGCGAGAAGGGTCATGAGCCCGTCCAGGTGATGCGGGACAAGGTCCGCAGCCTCAAGGATGTCGACCGGAAGTTCCGTCTGGTCGTGACCGTGGGTGGGGACGGGACCCTTTTGGACACCTCGCATTTCGTGGGGAAGGCCCCTGTCCTGGCCGTCAATTCCGATCCCTCCCGCAGCGTGGCTAGGTTCAGTGGCTGTAAGGGGGAGGGGTTCGCGCGGGTGTTCCAGAGGTTCCTGGAAGGGAAGGTCCGCCCGGTGCCGGCCGTTCGGCTGGAGTTCACCTTGAACGGAAGGAAGGGCCCGTGGTTGGTCCTGAACGACCTCTTAGTGACGGCCGCGAGCCCGGCTGGGACCTCCCGGTATATCCTCAAGGTCGGCCGAAGGACCGAGGAACAGCTTTCCAGTGGCCTTTGGATATCCTCCGCGGCTGGCTCTACGGCCGCCAGCCTTTCCGCGGGCGGTAAGGCCTTGCCGGCCACGGCCAAGAAGTTCGAGTACGTCGTTCGGGAGGCTTACCATCGGAAGTTCGGGCCGAGACGGCTCCTGAAAGGGATATTGTCCGTTGGGTCCCGCTTGGAGGTGGTCTCAAGGATGAAGGAAGGACGGATCTTCGTGGACGGGGCCAACCTCAGCGTCCCTTTCCGCATGGGGGACAAGCTCAAGGTCGGGATCGCGCAGGAACCCTTGAGGTTGATCGGCCTGAGGAAGTAGGGCTACTTCCCGGACTTCGCGGGGGAACAGCCGGAATCCACGGACCGGACAGCCAGGGTGAAGATCTCCCCGAAGTTGCGGATGATGTAGCGGATCCCCGCCACGTCCTTGTTGAGGATGCCCTTGAAGTCGCCGATCTTGACGAACTGCTCTTGATAGATCGAGGCGAAGGGGTGGTAGCTCCAATGCCAGGGTTCGTCCACGATGGACCCGCCTTTCCCCTGATAGACCCGGCAGAAGCCGTACCGGGGCGCGTTCCTTTCCATCCAATCGTAAAAATCCCGCACTTTCTTGGGGGTCCCTTCCTTCAAGGGGACCAGTTGGCCCCTCAGGGAGCGCTCGGTGATGTCGAGCTCCGTGCCCCAGTGATGGCGGGAGAGACCCGGGATGGAGACGGTGCTCATGATGATACGCACCTTCGCCCCCTCGGTGAGGTCCTCCCGGTCGGCCAGTCTCCGGTCGTTCTTGTTCCAGATACGGCGTTGGTTCCCGAAGGAGCGGTAGCCGGAGACCAGTTGGAGCCGCCAGCCGTCCTTCAGGGCCGCCTCCCGGAGGTCCCGATAGGCTTCCATGACCTCCTTGAGGGCGAATTGGCCGGACTCCTCATCCTTCCAGAGTCCGCGCAATTTCTGCAGGCCCATCAACTGCTCGTCCGTGAGGGCTGGGGGGGTCGGAACGGGGAAGGCTTGGAAAGCGGGCGGCTTCAGGGAGGTCCTTGTGGGGGCGCAACCGACGAGGCAGCCGAGGAGCAAGAGGGTGGGGAGGATCCGTTGGAACAAGGCTATTTGAGGTCCTTGGAGGAGAGGATCCTCAGGTCCTTGTCCATCTCGTAGACCCTGGGCACGGCTGTGTCCAGGTTGAGCTCCAGGACCTGTTCCTTGGTGAGCTTCTCCAGGTCCATCACGATGGAGCGCAGGGAATTCCCGTGGGCGGCCACCAGGACGTTCTTGCCTTGCTTCAGATAGGGGATGATCGTCCCGTTGAAATAGGGAAGGGTGCGGGCGGCCGTGTCCTTCAGGGACTCGGAGAAACCCGTCTCGTCCTTCGGGGGTGGCACATCGTAGCTGCGGCGCCAGACCTTGACCTGGTCCTCGCCGTACTTCGCCGCGGTCTGGGCCTTGTCGAGGCCCTGGAGGGCCCCGTAATGCCGCTCGTTGAGGGCCTTGTCCTTGACGATGGAGAGCCCGGATTGACCGATCACCCCGAGGATGACCGCCAGGGTCTTCTGGGCCCTTTGGAGGTCGGAGGTGAAAGCGATGTCGAACTTCAGGCCCTTCAAGTGGCCGCCGGCCCGAAGGGCCTCCTTCTCACCCAATTCGGTGAGGGGAACGTCCACCCAGCCGGTGAACTTGTTCTCAAGGTTCCATTGCGATTGACCGTGGCGCACGAGCACGAGCGTTGGCATCGAAGACCCCTTTCATCGATCGGACGGCTTGAAGTCGGTGGATTCTAACCTTGGGGAGGGGTCGTTGGAAAGGGAATAGCCCTCGCCTTGAACCGCCGGGAGGCCTATAGGATACTGGCCTTCTTTCAGGAGGATGGATGGGGAAGTCGGACGAAAGGTACATGCGGCGGGCCCTCGAGCTCGCCGAGCGGAAGGGCCGTTACGTCTCCCCGAACCCGAAGGTGGGAGCCGTCCTGGTGAAGGGCGGCCGGATCGTGGGGGAGGGAGCCCATTCCCGTTTCGGGGGCCCTCACGCCGAGGTGGTGGCCCTCCGTCAAGCCGGACGCAACGCCCGTGGCGCCACCCTCTATGTCAATCTGGAGCCCTGCTCCCACCAAGGCAAAAGGGGTCCCTGTTGCTTGGCCGTCGCCACCGCGGGGGTCCGGGAGGTCGTGGCTTCCCTACAAGATCCCTATCCGCCCGTTTCGGGCAGGGGATTCCGCTTCCTGCGCCGGTCCGGGGTGAAGGTCAAGGTCGGGACCTTGAAGACCGAGGCGGAACGATTGAACAAGACCTTCCTACGGAACGTCCGTTCCCCGAGGCCATGGGTCATCCTCAAGGCCGCGATGGGCTGGGAGGGCGGGATGGCCTTCCCCGGGGGGAAGCCCCGTTGGATCACCGGGAAGAAAGCCAGGCGAAAGGTCCATGAGGCCCGTTCCAACTCGGACGCGGTCCTGGTAGGAAGCGGGACGGCCTTGCAGGATGATCCCTCCTTGACGGTGCGGCTTCCAGGTTGGACGAGGAAGGATGGTTGGCCCCTCCGGGTGTTGTTGGATGGGGACCTGAGGGTTGGACCCTCGGCCAGGATCTTTCGGGACCACCCCAGGACCTTGGTCTTTTGCTCCAAGTCCGCCTCCCGCCTCAAGGAAAAAGCCCTCTCCCGGTCAGGGGCCTGGGTTTTCAGGGTCGCCAGGGAAGGAAAAATGCTATCGTTGAAGGCCGTCCTCAAGGTCCTCCATTCCCTGGGCGTGGGGACCCTGCTGGTGGAAGGTGGGGCCAAGGTCCACGAGGGTTTCCTGCGCGAGGGCTTGGCGGACGAGGCGCTCTTCTTTGTCGCCCGACGGAAGGTGGGTTGGAGGGGGCCCCGGTTGGACTTGGGGGGGATCCTCCCACGGTTCAAGGACCTCAAAATGGAGAAGCTGGGGGAGGATTTCCTCCTGAGCGGGTATCTCAAGATCTAGGTCCAGGGGTCCGGGATGTTCACGGGTTTGGTCCAAAGGGTGGGTTGGGTGCTCTCGGTCGAGAGGATGGGCGGGAACCTGTCCTTGACCCTCGGGGCGCCAGGGTTCTTCCGGACCGTGAAAAAAGGCGGAAGTGTGGCGGTGGACGGTTGTTGTTTGACCGCGGAGAAAGTATCCCGGGATAAGGCCTCCTTCCAGGCGGTGCCGGAGACCCTTCGGCTGACCCAGTTGGGGGGGCTCCGCAGAGGTTCGTTGGTCAATTTGGAACTTCCCTTGAGGTCCGGGGACCCGCTGGGGGGCCATCTGGTCCAGGGTCATGTGGACGCCACCGTGGAAGTATTGTCCCTGCGCAAGGAAGGGTCCGGAAAAAGACTGGCCGTGAAGGTAGCGGCCCCATGGCGCCCTTACCTGGTCCGCAAGGGGAGCCTGGCCTTGGATGGTGTCAGCCTGACGGTCGCCGCCGTCAAGAAGACCGGGGTCGAGGTCGCTTTGGTGCCCCATACGCTCAAGCACACCACCCTGGGGAAAAAAGCCCCGGGGGACCGGCTGAACCTGGAAACCGACGTGGTCTCGAAGCAAGTGGCCAATTTCGTCCGAAAGACCGTGAAGCGCAGGAAGTGGGAAGTGGCCCGTGGAGAAGCCTACTGATCCCCGGGCCGTCAAGGAGAAGGCATGAAGATCGATAAGCTGGGGGATGGTCAAGGTCCCCAAAAACCGCAACCCATCGCGCCCATGTTCGCGCCGGCCTTGGCGGACCGCATCTCGCGCGTGACGGACCCGGCCCTGAGGGCGGAACTGGGCCTGCTCATCACCGACGTGGAAGAGAAGGGGAAACGCCTCTACGCTTCCAAGGGTCGCAAGGAATTCGAGGACTACAAGGCTTCCGTGAAGGGTTTCATGAACAAGGTCGTGGCCACCAGTTTCCGCCTGGAGGAGAAGCACGGGAAGAAAAAGGACGGGAAGTTCGTGATCTACCTGACCATGGAGAAGGTGGACGAGGCCCTGGAGGGCCTGGCGCACCTGCTCCTGGCCGGTCAACAGGATTCCCTGAGGCTTTTGGCCACCTTGGACGAGATCCGCGGGATGCTTTTCGACCTTTATCTATGAGGAACGATCCAACGAGGACGGGGCGCTTCTGATGGGGAACAACAATGTTGAAAAGGCCGTCGCCGACATCCGGGCCGGCAAGATGGTCGTGGTGGTGGATGACGCGGACCGCGAGAACGAGGGGGACCTCGTCATGGCGGCCGAGAAGGCCGGTCCCGAGGCCGTGAATTTCATGGTCAAGGAGGGCCGTGGGTTGGTCTGCGTGCCCATGACGGGCGAGGACCTGGAACGCCTGGACCTGGCGCCCATGGTCACCGAACAGCAGGACAGCTTCCGCACCGCCTTCGCGGTCTCGGTGGACGCCCGGGAGGGCGTCACCACCGGTATCTCCGCGGCGGACCGGGCCCGCGCCATCCGCACCCTGGCGGACCCCGCCTCGAAGGCCTCGCACCTCGTCCGTCCGGGCCATGTCTTCCCCCTCCGCTATCGCAAGGGCGGCGTCCTGCGCCGGGCCGGCCACACGGAAGCCTCCATCGACCTGGCCCTCCTGGCGGGCCTGAGGCCGGTCGGCGTCATCTGCGAGGTCATGAAGGACGATGGCACCATGGCCCGTCTGGAGGACCTGAAGGCCTTCTCCCAGAAGCATGGTCTCACCCTCATCACCATCGCCGAGCTCATCCGCCACCGCCGGGCCACGGAGAAGTTGGTCCAAAAGATCCTTGAGGTGCCCCTCCCCACCGATACCGGCGATTGGAAGGTGGCCGTCTATCGCGCCTCCACCGAGGACGATGATTCCCTGGCCTTCGTGAAGGGGGACCTTTCGGGGCCCCCGGTGCTGGTCCGAGTGCACTCGGAGTGCCTCACGGGGGACGTCTTCGGGTCCCTCCGATGCGATTGTGGGGAGCAACTGCACGCCGCTATGCGTCAAATAGACAAGGAAGGGCGGGGGGTCGTCCTCTACATGCGCCAGGAAGGGCGGGGCATCGGTCTCTTGAACAAGCTCAAGGCCTATCAGCTCCAGGACAAGGGCCTCGACACGGTGGAGGCCAATGAGAAGCTCGGGTTCCCGGCGGACCTCAGGGACTACGGCATCGGGGCCCAGATCCTCGTGGACCTGGGGGTGAAGGAGATCCGCCTCTTGACCAACAATCCCAAGAAGATCGTGGGCCTGGAAGGATATGGTCTTAACGTGGTGGAAAGGGTCCCCATCGAAGTGGCGCCCAACCCGACCAACGCGAAGTATTTGGACGTGAAACGTTTGAAGTTAGGACATTTTCTTGGCAAGAAAAAGGACTAAAGCCGCCGTCGGTCGCTACAATACCCCCCCTTATCGCCATCCCGCCCGTCGTCAGGAAAAGACCGAATGAACGTCAAAACACATGAGGGAAAGCCCGAAGGCAAAGGCCGTCGCGTGGCGGTGGTGGTCAGCCGCTTCAACGACCTCATCGGGCAAAGGCTCCTGAAGGGGGCCTTGGACACCCTCGCTTTCCTAGGCGCCGCGGAGAAGGACATCGAGGTGGCCTGGGTGCCGGGCGCCTGGGAGCTGACGGTCGTGGCCGACAAGTTCGCCAAGAGCGGGCGGTTCGACGGGGTGGTGGCCCTGGGTTGCGTCATCCGGGGGGAGACGACCCATCATGAGCACATCGCCGCGGAAGTGGCGGCGGGTCTGGGACGCGTCACGGACGCGACGGGCATCCCCGTGGCCTTCGGGGTCCTGACCACGGATGACCTGGAGCAGGCCCTGGCGAGGGCGGGGGAACGGGAGAACAACAAGGGAGCGGAAGCCGTCCTGCATCTGCTCGAAACGATCGAGGTGCTGGGGAAGTTGAAGTAAGGAAAACTGTCCGACAAGGTCGGAGGACTGACAGGGCCTATTCGGCCCTTTCGTGGCTGGACCGCCGGATCGACCGGGGAACGCTTTATGCAAAGGGACAAGGGATGGGGTTGAAACGCAGGTCACGGGAGCTCGCGCTCCAAATGCTCTTCCAGATGGACCTTGGCACGGTGGCGATCAAGGACCTGGAGACGGGGTTCCTCCCCGGCGCCAGCGCTCCTGAACCGGCCAAGATCATGGCCTTGAGGATGGTGCGCGGCACCTGGGACAAGATCTCCGATATCGACAAGGCCCTCCGGGGCCTGGCGGAGAACTGGGACCTCGCCCGCATGGCCGCCGTGGACCGGAACATCCTGCGGTTGGCGGCCTTCGAGATCCTCTACGAGCCGGAGGTCCCCAAGTCGGTGGCCATCAACGAGGCCATCGAGATCGTGAAGAGGTTCAGCACCGACGAGTCGAGCAAGTTCGTGAACGGGATCCTGGACAAGCTGGAGAAAAAGGCTGTCTGAGACCCGAGGGCCCGGGAAACGTCCCGGACCCTCGGGTCTCAGGGTGGTTCAAAAGGACGTGAGAGTAAATGGAAGTCGACATTCCGGACAACATCCGTGTCTTCATCGATGAGTTCGTGGACTCCTTCGCCATGTGGGACCTGCTCATCTATTGTTCCAAGTCGGAGAGCCAGGTGGAGACCCCCAAACGCGTCGCGGAGATGCTGGGGCGACCCTCCGATGAGCTGGCCAAGCCCGTGGTGAAGTTGGAGAAATTGGGCCTTTTGGAGATGGTGGCTCCCCCCGGCGGGCCAGCGGGCTTCCTTTTGAACCGCGCCTCGAAGTTCTATCCCTCCTTGGAGAAGTTCTGGACCTATAACGAGGTCCAGGAGAACCGTCTCAGGATCCTCAGTTATCTCCTGCAAAAAAAGACCCGTTAACCGTCCTTAAAGGGCGTAGGTCCTCCTGCCGTCGCCCGTTTTCCCTGCTAAAATACGCCCCATGCGTTACGGCATCTTCTCGGACGTGCACAGCAATCTCGAGGCCATGACCGTCGTCGCCGCGGGAATGAAGGGGGACGGGGCCGAACAGTACCTCTGCCTGGGCGATTTCGTCGGTTATTACGCGGACCCCAACCCGACCCTGGACCTCATCGCTTCCCTGGATTGCTGGAAATCGGTGCTCGGCAACCATGACGCCGGCGTCCTGGGCAAGACCCCCCTTTCCAAGTTCAATCCTCCCGCCGCCGCTGCCATCACCTGGACCCAGTCCCGTCTCGATCCCGAACACCGGCGATTCCTTTCCTCCCTGCGGATGCGGGAGGAGATCGGCGAGATCCAGTTGGTGCATTCCTCCCCCTTCCAGAGCGAGGAGTGGCATTACCTGACGAACCAAGAGGACTTGGAGCGCAACTTCCGCTACTTCCAGGGCTTCATCTGTTTCTTCGGGCACGTGCACAAACCCTTCGTGGCGGAGCAGGGACCGGACGGGACGGTCAAGGTATTGGAGGGGACGGAATTCTCCCTCAAGAAGGACCACCGCTATCTCGTGAACGTGGGGTCCGTGGGCCAGCCCCGCGATGGGGACGTGAAGACCTGTTATGTGATGTACGACTCCACGGCCAAGACCCTCTCTATTCGTCGACTAGGCTATGACCACGAGACCACCGCCAAGAAGACCCTCGCGGCTGGACTGCCGGATTACCTTGCCCAGAGGTTGAAGACCGGTAAATGAAGCCTTCTCCCGCCATCCAAAAGCGCGTCGAGGAGCTCCGAAAGGAGATCCGTAAGCACGACAAGCTCTATTACGACCAAGCCCAGCCCGAGATCTCCGACCGGGAATACGACAAGCTCTACCGGGAACTGAAGGACCTGGAGGAGGAGCATCCCTCCCTCAAGACCAAGGACTCCCCGACCCAGGTCGTTTCCGAGGCCACGGGGAAGCACTTCAAGACCCTGCCTCACCGCGTGCCCATGCTGTCCTTGGACAACACTTATTCCCTGGAGGAACTGAAGGAATTCGATGAGCGCGTGAAGAAGGGTCTGGGGGATGGGAAGTACGCCTACATGTGCGAGCTCAAGATCGACGGGGTCTCGGTGGAGCTCATCTATGAGAAGGGGGTCCTGACCCACGCCTTGACCCGTGGCGACGGGGAGAAGGGCGACGACATCCTGGTGAACGTGAGGACCATCCAAGGCCTGCCCCATAAGCTCAAGGACGCCAAGGCCCCCGACCGGGTGGAGATCCGCGGCGAGGTCTTCTTCACGCACGACACTTTCCAGGCCATCAATGAGGAGAGGGAGGAGCGGGAACTGCCCCTCTTCGCCAACCCCCGTAACAGCGCGGCTGGGACGCTCAAGACCATCGATCCCGAGGAGGTGGCCAAGAGGCCCCTTCGCATCATCCTTTATTACGTTTTTTCCCCCGGCAAGCTCCCTTTCGACACCCAAAAGGGGGCTTTGGCTTGGCTCAAGAAGAACGGGTTCCCCGAGGACGAACACGCGCGGCTCTGCAAGGACATCGACGAGGTGCACTCCTATTGCGAGGAATACCAATCCAAGCGCGGGAAGATCGAGTTCGATTGTGATGGAGTGGTGCTCAAGATCGACGACCTGGCCCAGCGAGACAAGCTCGGCACCACCTCCAAGATCCCCCGTTGGGCCATCGCCTTCAAGTTCGCGGCCCAAAAGGCTGAGACCATCTTGAAGGACATCACCCTGCAGGTGGGTCGCACCGGCGCCATCACGCCGGTGGCGGAGCTCGAACCGGTCCTTTTGGAAGGGACCACCGTTTCTCGGGCCACCCTGCACAACCAGGACGAGATCGAGCGCAAGGACCTGAGGGTGGGGGACAAGGTGTTGGTGGAGAAGGGGGGGCTCGTCATCCCGAAGGTGCTCCAGTCCTTCCCCGAGAAGCGCAAAGGCGGCGAGCGCCGCTTCAAGATGCCCACCGAGTGCCCTATCTGCTCGGCCAAGCTCGTGAAGGAGCAGGAAGAGGCCGTCTGGCGCTGCGAGAACGTTTCCTGTCCGGCCCAGGTGGAGAGACGCATCGGCCATTTCTGCAGTCGGGACGCCATGGACATCCGTGGCGCCGGCATCAAGGTGGTCCAGCAGTTCCTCTCGGAGGGTCTCATCAAGGATTACTCGGACCTCTACGCCCTCAAGGAGGAGAAGGTCGCGGCCCTGGAACGAAAGGCCGAAAAGTCGGCCCAGAACCTCATGGCCCAGATCGAGGAGTCCCGGCACCGCACCCTGGGCCGTCTTCTCTTCGCCCTCGGCATCCGGCACGTGGGGGTTCATGTGGCGGAGATCTTGGCCACCCGTTATAAGGACGCTTGGGCCGTCGCGGAGGCCTCCGAGGAGGAATTGACCGCTACCGACGGCATCGGCCCCATCGTGGCCCATTCCATTGTGGCCTTCTTCGCCCAAAAGGCCAATCGGGACCTCCTGAAGCGGCTGGAGAAGTTGGGGGTCAACCTCGAACGTCTAAAGGAAGAGGAGCCGGCCGGGGACCAACCCTTCTTGGGCAAGACCTTCGTCTTTACCGGCGAACTCAAGGGTTACACGAGGGGTGACGCCGAGAAACTGGTCAAGAAACTAGGGGCCAAGGCCGCTGGTTCCGTCTCGAAGATCACCTCTTATGTGGTGGCGGGCGAGGCGGCTGGATCCAAGCTCAAGAAGGCCAAGGAACTGGGCGTCGAGGTCCTTACCGAGGACGACTTCAACAAGCTGATCAAGAAGAAAGGTTAGGAACAGGGATGAACGCTGATCAACGCCGATGGAAGACCGGGATGAGATTTATGACATTGCCCCTCTGGGGGGCCGTGGCTGTATCAGTGTTCATCTGTGTTCATCCCTGTTCCCTTGCCTTCGCCGCGCCGACCACGCCGGTGGCGGTGGATGTCTCCCTGGACAACGCTGCCAAGGCGCTGGAAAAGGCCAAGGAAGAGGCCCGTGCTTTGCGGGAGACCTGGGATAAGACCAAGCTCGAAGCCACTCTCTATGACAAGCGCGCCAAGAGGGCCTACGAGAAGTGGGTCAAGGCCGCCAAGGGGTTGCGCAAGGACGCGGAGAAACAAAAGGACCAGGCCCAGTTGGAGCTCAAGCTCTCCATGGAGCGCCGCAAGCTCGCCTACAACGAATGGCAGGCGGCCCTCTATCGGCAAGCCCTTCGGGAAGCCCAGTTCAAGCTAGCTGAGCAGGAAAGGGACATCGCCATCGTGAAGGAGCGGATCCGGAAGTTGGAGAAGGAAGCCGGGACCTCCGCCAAGCCCTGACCCGCCCGACCGGGCTTTTCTCGCCTTGAACCCCCCTCTCGGACTTCCTATACTTAGCCCTCTTTGAGCCTCCCCGGGCGTCCAAAGGACGTCCCCAGCGGCACCCAACCCCAAGGAAAACCATGTTCGGTAACGTCCTCACCAAGATCTTCGGCAGTAAGAACGAGCGCGAGGTCAAGGGCCTGCGCCCCCTCGTGGAGGTGGTCAATTCTTGGGAGCCGAAGGTCCAAGGCCTCTCCGACGCCCAGCTTCGGGCCAAGACCGATGAGTTCCGCGACCGCCTGACCCACGGCGAGACCCTGGACGACCTGCTCCCCGAGGCCTTCGCGGTGGTGCGCGAAGCCTCCAAGCGCACCCTGGGCCTGCGCCATTACGACGTCCAGCTCATCGGTGGCATGGTCCTGCACCGTGGCAAGATCGCCGAGATGAAGACCGGGGAAGGCAAGACCCTGGTGGCGACCCTTCCCGTGTACCTGAACGCCCTCTCGGGCAAGGGCGTGCACGTGGTGACCGTCAACGACTTCCTGGCCGAACGCGACAGCTTGGGCCGGGGTGTCTTCAAGGGTATGTCCAACGTCTACGGGTTCCTCGGTCTCACCACCGGCGTCATCAAGCACGGCCTCACCTATACCCAACGCAAGGAAGCCTACGGCCGCGACATCACCTACGGCACCAACAACGAACTGGGCTTCGACTACCTGCGCGACAACATGGCCACCTCCCTGGAGTACACGGTCCAGCGCGAGCTCAACTACGCCATCGTGGACGAGGTGGACTCGATCCTCGTGGACGAGGCCAGGACGCCGCTCATCATCTCGGGTCCCTCCGAGGAATCCACCGACCTCTATTACCGCGTCGACCGCATCATCCCGACCCTCAAGAAGGGGAAGGAGAACGACTACGACGTGGAGGAGAAGACCCGCTCCGCTTTCCTGACGGAATCGGGCGTGCGCCACGCCGAGAAGCTCCTCAAGGTGGACAACCTCTACGACCACAAGAACGTCCAGTTGGTGCATCACGTGAACCAGGCCCTGAAGGCCCACGTCATCTTCAAGAAGGACGTGGACTACATCGTCAAGGACGGGGAAGTGGTCATCGTGGATGAGTTCACGGGCCGCCTCATGCCGGGCCGGCGCTATTCGGACGGCCTGCACCAGGCCCTGGAGGCCAAGGAGAAGGTCAAGATCGAGGCCGAGAACCAGACCCTGGCCACCATCACCTTCCAGAACTTCTTCCGCATGTACAAGAAGCTCTCCGGCATGACCGGGACGGCCGAGACCGAGGCCACGGAGTTCGCGCAGATCTACAAGCTCGATGTCGTCGGCATCCCCACCCACCATCCCATGGTGCGCTTGGACGACGCGGACGCCGTGTACCGTACCGAACGCGAGAAGTTCCAGGCCATCACGGACGAGGTCGTGGAGCTCAACAAGAAGGGACAGCCGGTCCTGGTGGGCACCGTTTCCATCGAGAAGAACGAACTGCTTTCCTCCCTGCTCAAGAAAAAGGGCGTCAAGCACGAGCTCCTGAACGCCAAACAGCATGAGCGTGAGGCCGACATCATCTCGCAGGCGGGCCAACCGAACGCCGTCACCATCGCCACCAACATGGCCGGCCGCGGCACGGACATCGTCCTGGGGCCCGGGGTGAAGGAACTCGGGGGGCTCGCGGTCTTCGGCAGTGAGCGTCACGAAAGCCGCCGTATCGACAACCAGCTCCGGGGCCGCTCCGGCCGTCAGGGCGATCCGGGATTGTCCCGCTTCTATGTGTCCCTCGAGGACGACCTGATGCGCATCTTCGGTTCCGACCGTTTGAAGGACTGGATGACGAAGCTGGGCATGCAGGAGGGCGAGGTCATCCAGCATCCTTGGGTCTCCAAGTCCATCGAGAGGGCCCAAAAGTCGGTGGAGGCCCACAACTTCGATATCCGCAAGCATTTGCTCGAGTACGACGACGTCATGAACAAACAGCGCGAGGTCATCTACCGGGAACGCAACCGCATGCTCCGGGAGGCGGACATCCGTGCCCACGTGCAGGAGATCATCGCGGACGTGGCGGTATTGGGGGTGGACCTCCATGCGCCGGAGAAGAAGGACGAGGAATGGGACTTGGAGGCCTTCAAAAAGTGGTTCTCCGGGGTCTTCCAAAAGGAACTGGATTGGCGGCCCGAGAACCTGACCCAGACCGACCAGGAAGGCCTTTATGAGGCCCTCAAGAACGAGGCGGTGAAGGCCTATGAGGAGAAGGAGAAGGCCTTCTCTCCCGAGGTCATGAGGATGCTCGAGCGCTCCATCCTCCTGCAGGTGGTCGACAACCAGTGGAAGGACCATCTGTTGCAGATGGACCACTTGAAAGAGGGGATCGGCCTGCAGGCTTACGGCGGCAAGGACCCCCTCATCGAGTACAAGAAGCAGGGCTTCGAGCTCTTCCAGGACATGGTGGCCAGCGTGAAGGTGGAGGCCATGAAACTGCTCTTCATGGTACAGACGGTCCGCTCCACCGAGGAGCTCTTCCAGCAGGAAGCGCCCAAGAACATCAAGGAAGTCCATCCCGATTTCGATCCGCGCCAGGCGGCCCCAGCGCCCAGGCCGGCGGACTCGCCCGCCGGGATGATGGGGGGGAGCGCCGCGCCGGTGG
>Ga0315912_10003736_pt1 | contig 14907 bp, 15 predicted proteins | sample VfabasoilMG_FD_204469 | JGI IMG/M metagenome (GOLD analysis project Ga0315912, IMG submission 204469) | Garden soil microbial communities collected in Santa Monica, California, United States - V. faba soil | ecosystem: Environmental > Terrestrial > Soil > Garden | place: USA: California... | reverse complement strand
CAGCGGATAGAAGCTCCATTTCTGCGTCATCTCGAATTCGCGCGTCCACCTGGCCGAAGCAAACAGGACGGGAGGCCAGTCGACCCGCACGCCGATGTCCAGGTCCACGTCGCGTTTGAACTCATAGCGCAGGCCGGCGCGAAGCTGCGGATCGCCACCTGCCGAATTGGGAGATTCGTCCAGTTCGCTGCTGGTGACGAACACCTTCATGCGCTTTTCGATGTTGGGAAGCTTCAGCGCGATGTCCATGTCGACGTCCAGGTCAAAGCCCAGCCCATCGCTGTGATTCACCGTCTCGGTCATGACGGCGAAGCGGAAAGGGGCGGCGGGCACCGGCAGCAGCTGCGCGTCCTTCGGAGCGAATTTGTGGTCCGTGGCCTCCACCATGCCCTGGCTCCAGGTGTAGATGCGATCGTGCGTGTGATCCATCCACTGTCCGAAGCCTTCGGGCCGCCCCGAATTCCTGTGCTGTTCGCGAATCTCCTGCGTCGAGAGGCCGCTGGGCGCATAACGCTCGCTGCGGGATGCCGGCGCCGCGGCCTGCAGCGCGACGGCCAGCGGCACCGCCGCGGGAGTGGTGGCTGCAGCGGCTGTCTCGGTGGATGTCGTCGCTGCGGCTGGTGCGGCTTCGCCTGCCGCCTGTCCCTGGGCCGGCACGGGAGCGGTCGACTGGGGGTCCACGCCCGCGGCGGTGAGCTCATCCTCCCTGCTCTCCGCAATGGCCTTTTCGGCTTCCGCCTGCGCTTCCGCCGCTTCGCCCTCGGCTACGGCCTCATCGGCGGTGATGCGTCGCGGCTGCTCGATGACTTCCGGCGGCGGCTCGTACTTGTTGGTCACCGTGCAACCTGCCACCCCGAGCAGCAGGATGATCGGCACTGTCTGCCGGATCAATGAAACCATGACGCGATGCTGGCGCTCCGTGGCCTTGATTGGGCAACACCCCGGTTTCGAGGCATCGGAACCGACATGATGCTGCATTGTCTGACCGGAAGCACCAGCCTGCTGGTGAAGGGAAGCCATCGATAAATTCAGGGAGGTCTCATGAAGAATCATTCCTTTGGTCCTACATTGCGTCGGCGTGATGTCCTGCGCCTTGCCGCCGCCGCGGCAGCGGTAGCTCCGTTTGGCAGCGCGCTGGCGCAGGGCGCCGCGAAACCCAGGCTGGGTCTCATTGGTTCCGGAAATGTGGGCAGCAATCTCGGTCGCGTATGGGCTGCGAAGGGCTACGAGGTGATGTTCTCTTCGCGCGATCTCGAGGCTGACAAGCGCCTCGCCGCGCAGGTGGGCGGCAAGGCCCGCGCGGGCACTCCGCAGGAGGCTGCAGCATTTGGTGAGGTGCTGGTGTTCGCGGTTCCCTACGGCGCCCTGCCCGAACTGGGCAAGACGCTGGGCAGTGCGCTGAAGGGCAAGGTGGTCATCGACGCGTGCAACCCCTTTGCGCAGCGTGATGGCGAGATCGCCAATGAGGCGCGCGAGCAGGGTGCTGGTACGGTTTCCGCGCGACTTCTGCCAGGCGCGCGCATCGTGCGCGCCTTCAATGCCGTGGGCGCCGCACGCATGGGCGCGGTGAATGCCACGCCGGGGCAGGTGGGGATGCCGATGGCCGGCGACGATGCACAGGCCATCACCATTGCCACTCAACTCATCCGTGACATCGGTTTCGAACCCGTGCTGGTCGGTGGGCTGGCGATGGGAAAGTACCTGATGCCCGGCACGCCGCTGGCCGGTGAACATTCGCCCGATGAGATCCGCAAGATCGCGGCCACGCTGAAGCCCTGAGTGGCCGCCTCAGCAGAAAGCGCGCGCCTAGCCGGCGTGCGTGCGGTCGGCCGCCGATGCGAGCATGCGCATCAGCCCCGTGGTGGTCGCGAGGCTGCCGGTGATGATGACCTTCAGCCGCGCACGTACCGGGTCGTACACCGTCTCGACCCGCAGCGGAATGCCGCTGCTGCGGTCGCGGCCCTTGATGGCCGCGCCCACGCCGGTGGCGATGCGCATGGACTCCTCGGTGCTGATGGCGTCGATCTGCACGACGGTCGATGCCTCGCAGGTGCGGTGAAGTCGGACTGGTTCGGGCGCGGGCTGGGCTGCGGCCTGGCCGGTGAGGGCGGCCAGATCCGCGGGGGTGATGCGGTACTGCTTGCCGATCTTGGTGCCGCGCAGGCGGCCTTCCCGCAGATACCGGCGCACCGTACGCACATGTACTCCAAGAGTCCTGGCCACATCTTCAACCGAGTGCAGTCCAAGGGAATCTTTCATGCCCAATTATTCCGTAAAGTGACCTTGATAGGGAATAATAGGGAACAATTGGGAACAGTCAAGCAGATCATCTTTCCGGGCGCACCAACGCGCCGCTGCGCCCGGGTTTGCTACGCTCCATCGCACATTGAGGCGCTTTACCTCGGGGGATCCAATGAAAGTCGTCATTTCCGGTTTACTGGCCGCTGCCGTTCTCGTCGCCGTCGCTCCGCATGGCACTTCGGTGGCCGTGGCCGCCACACCTGCCGCGCAGAGCTGCCCGGCGTACCTGAACCAGGACTTCCGCAAGCTCGGGTCCTCGCAGAAGGTCAACATCTGCCAGGACTTCGCGGGCAAGCCGCTGCTGATCGTGAACACGGCCAGCCACTGCGGATTCACGCCGCAGTTCAAGGGACTGGAGTCGACCTATCAGAAGTACAAGGGTCGCGGACTCGTGGTGGTGGGCTTCGCTTCCGATGACTTCAATCAGGAAGACAAGGATGAAGCCAAGGCCGCCGAGATCTGCCAGCAGAACTTCGGCGTGACCTTCACCATGCTGTCGCCCCAGCACGTGAAGGGCGCGGATGCCAATCCGGTGTTCAAGGAACTGGCGAAGCAGACCAGCGAGCCGAAGTGGAACTTCAACAAGTACCTGGTCGCGGCCGATGGCAAGGTGGCGAAGTACTTCCCCAGCAACGTCGCGCCCGGTTCCGCGGAGTTCGACGCGGAAGTCGAGAAGCTGCTGAACTGAGGCAAAAAAAAGCGGGCGGTGAGGGCACCGCCCGCAGTCTGCACAGGGAGAATTTTCCCCTGGGGTCGGGTTACTGAAGTCGACCTAGAGCTTGACCTGGTAGCTGTCGTGGCACGCGCCGCAGCTCTTGCCCATGTCGGCAATCGCCTTCTTGATGGCGCCCTTGTCACCGCTGTTGGCAACCGACGCGAGGTTACCGGCAGCCTTGCCGAAGGCATCTGCCTTGGTGGCGAAATCCGCTTGGCTCGACCAGATGCCGTCCTGCGAGCGGTTCTTGATGTCCTTGAACTGGCGCGTATCCAGCGCAAAGTGCGGTGGGATCTTCGCGGCCAGCTTCTGCAGCTCGCCCGCATTGGTGACGATCAGCGCCGGCTCGATCTCGCGCTTGTTCTTCAGCATGTCCTGCAGTGGCTCATTGAACTTCTTGATGTCCTTGAACACCTGCTGACGCGCCTCGATGGCCGTCTTGGCTTCCGCCTCGGTCTTGGCCACGCCCTGCGCCAGGGCCAGACCCGAAACCGCGGCCGCCGCCACCATCCATCCCAGAACCTGCGAACGTTTCATGTTTCCCATCCTCTCCACTCATCCAATCCTGACTACCCGTATGGACAGCCCGGAACTGGCTTGGTTGCGTACAGATTGCGCGGGAGGGCCTGAATCGGGGATGAATGAACCTGAAAATGGCTTCCCGGCTATGTCGAATCCGGACCTGGCGATTCGTCGTACTCCTGAAGACCCCCGATACCGGGGGTCGCCCAATCAAGGAGAGTCCGAATGGCCACTGTCAGCACTTACCTGAATTTTCCGGGCAACACCGAGGAAGCTTTCCTTTTCTACCGCTCCGTGTTCGGCGGGGAATTCGAGGGCGGCATCCGCCGCATGGGCGAAGTGCCGGCCGGACCCGATCAGCCGCCGCTGTCCGACGCGGACCGCAAGGCGGTGCTGCATGTGGCGCTGCGTATCCTCGGCGGTCACCTGCTGATGGCTACCGATGCGCCGTGTTCCATGGGCTTCAATCTCGTCGCAGGCAACAACGCGCATATCAATCTGCAGCCGGACACGCGTGCGGAGGCCGCGCGCCTTTTCAATGCGCTGTCCGCGGGCGGAAAGATCTCGATGCCGCTGCAGGACATGTTCTGGGGTGACTATTTCGGGAGTTTCACCGACAGATTCGGCACCAACTGGATGATCAACTGCGCCAGCAAGCAGTGAGCAAGGAGCAACGACATGGCTGAAAATACTGTTCGCCTGCACCGTGTGCTGGCCACGAAGCCCGAGAAGGTCTACCGCGCCTTCCTGGATCCGGATGCCATGGCGCGCTGGCTGCCGCCCAATGGCTTCACCGGCAAGGTGCATGAATCGAATCCGAGGGTGGGTGGACGCTATCGAATGTCGTTCACCAACTTCACCACCGGCAACAGCCACTCGTTCGGTGGCGAGTACCTGGAGCTCGTGCCGAACGAAAAGCTTCGCTACGTGGACCGGTTCGACAATCCCGGCCTGCCTGGCGACATGCAGGTGACGGTGATCCTGAAGGCCGTGTCGGTGGGTACCGAGATCAGCATCGTGCAGGAAAACATTCCCGCGGTGATTCCGGTGGAGGCCTGCTACCTGGGCTGGCAGGAGTCACTGGAGAACCTGGCGCGGCTGGTGGTGCCGGAGATACCGGACTGAGTGATCGCGCGCAGGCGCGGCTCAGGACAGCGTGGCGCGGGCGCGCTCCAGCATCAGCTCGCGCTCGCGCTGGTTCTGCGCCAGCGATGCCGACAGCTCGAATTGCGCGCGTGCTTCGGTCAGGCGGCCCAGCTTCTGCAGCAGGTCGCCGCGTACGGCGGGCAGCAGGTGGTAGTCGTCGAGCGCTCCGTCGTTCGCGAGTGCCTCCACCAGCGGCAGCGCCGCAGCAGGGCCATCGGCCATGCTGACCGCCACGGCGCGGTTCAATGCCACCACCGGAGAAGGCATCACGGATGAGAGCGCGTCGTATGCCTGGACGATGGCACGCCAGTCCGTCTGCTCTGCCGTGCGCGCCCGGCCATGGCAGGCGGCAATCATGGCCTGCAGCTCATAAGGTCCGGGTGAGCCGGAAAGCGTGCGGGCAAGTTCGAGCGCTGCGAGTGCGCGACCGATCAGCAGCCAGTCCCAGCGCGCGCGGTCCTGCTTCAGCAGCAGGATTGGGCGTCCCTGCGGATCGGTGCGGGCGCGCAGCCGCGAGGCCTGCAGCTCGAGCAGTGCGACCAGGCCATGCACCTCGCGCTGCGCGGTGGCGCGCTGCGCCAGCATGCGTGCCAGCCGCATGGCCTCTTCGCACAGGGTCGGTCGCAGCCAGTCCGATCCGGCAGTGGCCGTGTAGCCTTCGTTGAAAATGAGGTAGATGACTTCCAGCACCACGCCCAGCCGGCTCTCCAGCTCGGCGCCGCGCGGCACCTCGAAGTGCACATTGGCTTCGGACAGAGTGCGCTTGGCCCGCACGATGCGCTGCGCGATGGTCGGTTCCGACTGCAGGAAAGCGCGCGCAATCTCCGCTGTCGTCAGTCCCGCCAGCAGCTTGAGCGTCAGCGCCACCTGCGCCTCGCGCGACAGCACGGGATGGCAGGCCGTGAACATCAGGCGCAGCAGGTCGTCGCCGATCTCATCCTCGTCGACCGATTCGCTGGCGTCGGGAGTGAGGTGCTCGCCGCGTGCGTCGATTTCCGCGCCCAGTTCCTCCTGCTTCCGGCGGTGCAGGGCTGCCTGCCGGATCCGGTCCAGCGCCCTGTTGCGCGCGGTGGTCATGAGCCAGGCCGCGGGATTCGCGGGTATGCCTTCGCCAGGCCAGTGCTCCAGCGCGGCCACCAGCGCGTCCTGCGCCAGCTCCTCGGCCACGCCGACGTCGCGCACGATGCGCGCGACGGCGGCGATGATGCGGGCCGATTCGATGCGCCAGACGGCATCGATCGTGCGGTGCAGCTCATGGCTCATGCCATGAATGATGCCTCAGGACTTCCTGTCGGTGAGCTGCGCGCGAAGGCGCTCCTCCTGCTGCTGGAGTTCGGGGGTGAAGGCTTCGCCGAAGTCGGCCGCCTCGAATACCGGCCGGATCTCGATATCCGAATCGCTGAGCATGGGATTGGGGCAGCGGCGCACCCATTCCACGGCCTCTTCGATGGAGCGCACCTGCCACATCCAGTAGCCGGCGACGAGCTCCTTGGTCTCGGCGAACGGACCATCGACGACGGTGCGCTTGCTGCCGGAGAAGCGCACGCGCTTGCCCCTGGCGGAGGGGTGCAGTCCCTCACCCGCCAGCATGATGCCGGCCTTGACCAGTTCCTCGTTGTAGCGGCCCATGTCGGCCAGCAGTTGTTCAGAGGGCATGACTCCCGCTTCGGACTCGGGAGTGGCTTTGACCATGACCATGACGCGCATTTCGGTTCTCCTCAGGGGCTCCCCAATGGCGCCCTCATACTGCCACGACGATCGGCGGGCCCCTTTTTCGACAGTACAATCCGGATATGCAGTACCTGTTGCTGGTGTATACGGACCCCGAGCTTCTGGCAAAGGTGCCCGAGGAGCGCTTCGCCACCGAGATGCGCCACTGCCTTCAGCACGCCGACCAGATGCAGCAGCAGGGCACGCTGAAGGCTTTCCAGCAGCTCGAGGCGCCGGCGGCGGCCAAGGCCGTACGCGTGCGGGGTGGCAGGACGACCATTCTGGATGGCCCGTTCGCCGAGACGAAAGAGGTGCTGGCCGGATTCAACCTCATCGAGGCGGCTTCCATGGACGAGGCCGTTCGCATTGCGCAGGAGTTTCCCTGGACCCAGTACGGATGCATCGAAGTGCGCCCGGTGCTCGACGTGGATCTGATGCGCCGGCGCGTCGGAGCCTGAAATCTAACCGGGTTGTAACCGTCTCTCGACTGCTTCATGACGGGCAGGGGTCCACGATCTGTCCTGCGAGGACGGATCGTCCGAATTGCCGGGAGGTACCATGGGTACGCCGATGCTGACGCATGAAGAACTGCGCCAAGGCCTGGAGTGGGCGCTGAGCCTCTCCCATCCCGAAGAGCTGGCGGCCCACGTGGTGGGCATCGCCCAGGCGCTGCAGCTGGACACCGCGGTGCTGATGGCTGGCAAGGGTTTGACCGGCCTGGTCGAGCACGTGGCCGGCGTTCTGCAGCTGGAGCTGCATCGCAGCCTCAACGGGGGCTGGTAGACGTCCCGCCTGGTGGCAGCCGCATCGTGACGCGGCATGCCCCTGGCGTGCCATCTGCGGTGAGTGAGCCCTGGTTCAGTCGCACCAACTGACGTGACAGCGCCAGGCCGATGCCTGTGCCGCCGGCGCGCGTGGTGAAGAAGGGCACGAATATCTTCTCCCGCAGTTCCGGGGCAATGCCCGGCCCGTTGTCCGTCACCTGGATCATCACGCGGTCGCGCGCATCACGGCTGCTGCGTAGTTCGATGTGCGCGTCGGATTTTCCGGCGAGGGCATCCTGCGCATTGCGGATCAGGTTGATCAGCACCTGCTCGAGCTGGTGAAAGTCGGCGCGAACCGTGTCGTGCGCACGCTCCACGACAACCTCGATCCGGATTCCCTGTTGTTCCAGCTCGGGCCGCTTCAGGCGTGCCACCCGTTCCAGCAGGTCGCGGACGACGACAACGGAAGGAGCGGGCGAGGGAGGGTTGGCGAACTGCCGGTACGCCTGGATGAAACTGGCGAGCCCGCTGCTGCGCTCGTGGATGACCTCGATGCTGTCCGCAATGTCGGTGTCGGCATCGAGAGCTCCTGGCCGCGCGCCCAGCGAGTCATGCAGGAAGCGGCTCAACGTCATGATGGGGGTCAGCGAGTTCATCATCTCGTGTGTCAGCACACGCGTCAGGCTCTGCCAGGCCTCCACATCCCGGCCTTCCATCTCCTCGCGGATGTCGTGGCAGGCGACGACGGTGTAGGGCTCATCGAGCAGCGTGAAGCGCCGCGCGTGCAGCAGCAGCGTCGCGGCCTCGCCGCGCAGGGGCAGGTCGAGCTGCGCGCGCTCATCGTCCCGCAGCGCCAGCATCCTCCCGGGAAGCCGCGGATCCAGGACAGATAGCGAGTCGACGCTGCCGGACAGTGCGCCGAGCAGATGCCGGGCCGCTGAATTGGCGAACACGATCCTGCCGTCGGCTGCGAAGCACAGCACCGCCGCGCCGATGTGCTCGACCACCAAACGCAGCAGTTCATCGCTGGCCGCACGGCGAAGGTCCAGTCGCTGGTACGCATCGATCAGCGTTCGCGACGCCTGTTCGTATTCGGCGAACGGCGCGCTGCGGCTGCGTCGGGGCAGTGCGGTGGTGAAGTCTCCGCCGGCCACGGCGCGCAGCAGCTGCGAGAGATCGCGGGTACCGCGCTCCACGTAGCGGATGAGTTCCGCGAGGACCAGGGCGAGCAGCACGCCGGCCACCACCGGCGTGGCGTCCCAGGGTTCACGCAACAGGCTCCACAGCAGAAGCGCCAGCAGTGCGGCCAACAGCAGCACGCGGAAGACCACGTTGGTGCGGAAGCTGCTAGTGAAGGCCATGGCGTGCCATCTTCCGGTACAGCGTGCTGCGTCCCAGTCCCAGCGCCAGCGCCGCGCGGCTGAGATTCCCGTTGCATTCGCTGAGCGCTCGCTCGATGGCGATCTTTTCGAGCTCATCCAGGTTCAGCGGCAGGTTCTTCTCGGTGAGCGGAGCGGGCGCTGCGGCCGGCAGCATGCCCTCCAGCTGCATGGTGGGATGTTCGCTCAGGATGACCACGCGCTCGATGACATGTCTCAGTTCGCGCACGTTTCCCGGCCAGGGCCAGGCGCGCAGGCGGTCCATGGCCGCGGCGTCGATGCGCAGCCGGGGCTTGCCATACTTGCGCGAGTAGATGCCCGCGAAATGCTCTGCCAGCAGCGGAATGTCGCCGGGGCGTTCCCGCAGCGGCGGGATCTTCAGCTCGATGGTGTTGATGCGGTAGAGAAGATCCTGCCGGAAATGCGCCGGGTCGCGCAGCTCGCGTTCACCCAGGTTCGTGGCGCAGATCACGCGCACGTCGACAGGAATCTCCCGGTCCGAACCCACGCGCGCGACACGGCGGGTCTCGAGGGCGCCCAGCAGCTTGGCCTGCATCTGCAGGCTGAGGTTGCCGATCTCGTCCAGGAACAGCGTGCCGCCCGTGGCCACTTCGAAGCGCCCCGCGCGGTCTTCGCGGGCATCGGTGAATGCGCCCTTGCGATGCCCGAACAGTTCGGACTCGAACAGGCTCTCGGAGAGTGCGCCCAGGTCCACACCAACGAAGCCACGTGCGGCACGCTGCGACTGGCGATGGATGGCCCGGGCCACCAGCTCCTTGCCGGTGCCGTTCTCGCCGATGATGAGCACCGCGGCGTCGGTGGCCGCCACCTTCCCAATCTGCGCCATCAATGCGGTGAATGCCGGCGAGTGGCCCACCAGCGCATGCTGCTCTGCTGTGGCGTCTGCCTCGAGCACCTGCTGGCGGTCCTGCAGACGATGCAGTTCACGGTCGGTGCGCGCCAGTCTCGCCGCGGCCGTCACGCTGGCGATCAGCCGCGCGTTGTCCCAGGGCTTGATCACGAAGTCGCTGGCGCCATGGCGCATGGCACCCACGGCCGTGTCGACGCCACCATAGGCTGTCATCAGGATGACCTTGGTACGCGGTGCGCTGCGCTGCGCGATGCCCAGCCAGTGCAGGCCTTCGGAGCCGTTGGTGGCGCCCGGCGCGAAGTTCATGTCGAGCAGCACCACGTCGAAATCCTGCGCCTCGAGCCGGGTCGAGAGGTCGGCGGGCCGCTCGAGGGTTTCGACCTGCTCGAACTGCTGCTTGAGGATCAGCCGGCAGGCTCGGAGGATCTGTGGATCGTCGTCGACCACCAGGACACGGATATTTGTGGGATCGGCACTCATGTGGCCGCTGTCGGAAGATATGTATCAATATGATACAGAATCTGTCGCGAAGTGAAGCATTCTTGGGAGTGTGGTGTCTCCTGCGCAGGGTCGGTGTTGCGCCAACCCGATGATTCCACTGGTCCTTTCCCCTGCCTCCCGCGCTGGCATGGCGTTTGTTGGGCCATGACTGCAGCAACCGCGGGGATTCGCACATGAAGGACTTTCTGGTGGCCGTCTGGCGCAGCGCCGTACGCGAGCGCAGCTATGCACTGATCAATCTGATCGGGCTCGCGCTGGGCTTCGCCTGCTGCCTGGTGCTGGCGCTGTTCCTGCGCGGCGAGCTGACCTACGACCGGCACTTCGACAAGCACGAGCGCATCTATCGCGTGGTCGGCGAGACCACCATCGGTGAGCAGGTGCGCAACAGCGCCTGGATTCCCCGCAGCGTCGCGCGCGTGATCGCGGAGGATCATCCCGAGGTCGAGGAATTCGTCCGCTTCACCGATTCGAGCCTGCAGGACGGGCTGCGGCTGCGACATGGCGACAAGGTACTGAACTGGCGCAATACCTATTTCGCCAGCGACTCGGTGTTCAGGGTGTTCTCGCACAAGGTCCTGGCGGGCGATCCCGCGAAGGCGCTGGTGGAGCCCTCCACGATGGCGGTCAGCGCCTCGCTGGCCCGGGCCTACTTCGGCGATGCCGATCCCATCGGCCAGCTGCTGCACACCGACGTGGGCGAGGCCTGGAAGATCACACTGGTGTTCGAGGATCTGCCGCCGAATACGCACCTGCGCTACGACGCGCTGTTCGCGGACAAGATCCCGATCCTGCGCGATGGCGAGGGCGCCGCCCTGCGCCAGCAGATGCTGCGGGGCTACACCGCCTACATCTACCTGCTCATGCGGCCGGGCTTCGTGCAGGCGGAGTGGAAGAGGATCGATGCGGATTTTGTCCGGCGCTACATCGAGCCGATGGGCAACGTGGGTTTCAAGGCGCGCACCTGGGTGCAGCCCCTGGCTTCCATCCACTATGGCGAACCGATGGACGGTGACCAGCCCAGCGGCAACCGCGCCTATCTCTATGGCTGCCTCACCATCGCGCTGCTGATCCTCGCCGTGGCGTGCATCAACTACACCAATCTCGCCACGGCCCGCGCGCTGCGACGCGCGCGTTCCACCGGCATCCGCAAGATCCTCGGGGCGCGACGCTGCGGCCTGCTGCTGGAGTTTCTCGGCGAATCCGTGCTGTATGCGCTCGGCGCCGCCGTGCTGGGTCTTGCCCTTGCGGAGGTGCTGCTCACGCTGACCCCCATGAACGAACTGCTGGCCAGCAAGGTGCAGCTCGATCTGTCCTCCGATCCCTCGTTGCTGTGGGGCGGACTGTCCGTGGCGTTCCTGCTCGGCCTGCTGGCGGGCATCTATCCAGCGGTCTATCTCTCCTCCTGGCTGCCGGTGGCGGCGTTCAGTGCACGCGGCGGCGGCGAGGCGCGTGGTGCGAGGGTGCGCGAAGCCCTGGTGCTGCTGCAGTTCGTGATGGCCGTGGGCGTGGTCGCCGCAACGCTGGTAATGGGATCGCAGATGCATTACATGGCCACCGCTTCCCTGGGCTTCGAGCAGAAGAACCAGGTGATGCTGACCATCCGCGGCACGGACAACTTCGCGCGCATTCCGGCGCTGTCGCAGGAACTGCTGCGAAACCCCGGGGTGCTGGCAGTCACCCAGACCGGAAATCCACCCGGACGCTATCCGTTCGACAGCTTTTTCAAGGTGGAAGACGCGAAGGGCGCCATGCCGTCGATCCGTGGCGGGAGTTTCGGGGTCGCGGCGAATTTCACCTCGGCGCTGGGCATCCGCCTGGTGAAGGGAAAGGACCTGTCCGCGGAATCGCCGGTGGGGAATTTCCTCGTCAACGAAACCATGGTGCGCACCATGGGGTGGAAGGATCCCATCGGCCGGCGCATCCAGGATGGTCGGGTGATTGGCGTGGTGGGCGACTTTCATTTCCGGCCGTTGCGCGAGCCCGTCGTGCCCATGTTCATGATGGTGCTGAATGACGACCCCAACCTCGTCGCACCGGAGCGCCGGCCCTTCGTGCAGCGCACGTTGATCGTGCGCGTGGCGGGCGAGGACTTTGCCGCGACGCTGAAGCATCTGCGCGAGACGATGACGCGCTTCGATCCCGGCAATCCCTTCGAATACGTGATGCTGGATGAGTCGTTGCAGGGCGCGTATTCGACCGAGCGGCGCATGCTGGCGCTGATCGCCATCTTCGCCTCGCTGTGCATCCTGATCGCCTGCCTCGGGCTGTTCGGCCTCACGGCCTTTGCAACCGAACGCCGCGCGCGCGAGATCGCGATCCGCAAGGTGCTGGGTGCGTCAGCCTCGCAGGTCGTGTGGATGCTGTCGCGGCGCATCCTGCTGCTCATCGGCATTGGCGGCCTCGTTGCAGCCGCCGTTGCCTGGGGCGTGATGAACGAGTGGCTGTCCGGATTCGCCTATCGCGTGGGCGTGAATCCGCTGCTGCTGGCAGTGTCCGTCGTGCTGGCTGGCGGCGTGGCGCTGGCCACCGTCGCCCTGCAGTCGCGCCGCGTCGCGCGGGCCGATCCGGCCGATACGCTGCGCCACGACTGAGCCGCGGGCCAGCGCAAACTGCCGCATGTCCACCAGCATGCCGCCCAGGGGTATCAGGGCGGCCAGTACGATCATGCCCATCGCAGTCATGATTGCCATGCCTCCATGCCGGCCATGTTCCAGAGATTCGTCCGGCCCTGCGGCCGGGGTCTCTCGCGAGGACCGCGCGCTTCATCCGTGAGCGTGAGGTCGAAGGCATCCTGCAGGAAGTGCAGGGTCTCCATGTGGTGCGCCATGGGCGCCATCACCTGGGGTGAGGCATACAGGCCGCGTCGTGGCAGCCATCTCGCATGCTCTCGCTCCACGGCGCGCAGCCAGCGCACCGGAAGCCGGTATTCGTCCGCGGAGCGATATTCGTCCGTGCAGGGCGCCGGCCGCGCCGCGCCCAGCACGACGCCGATTCCGACGTAACCGCACCGCCGCAGGTAGGCGGCGATGCGGTCGCCGGCGGTCAGCTCCGAGAGGGCATCCAGCGTGCGGGGGCACCCCACGCTGGACACGTATCCCATGCGGCGGAACTCGTCCCAGTCGCGTCCGCCGCGTTCCGGCACATTGAGAAAGTAGATGTCGCGCCGGTTCATTGCGGCATCTACTCCTTGGTTACGGCTGCTTCGTCAGGACCAGCGGGATGCTGCCGGGACCCTGCGACCAGTTGCCCGTCACCGTATTGCCTGCCAGTTTGCCGCTGTAGCTGGCCGCGGGCACGTTTGTCTTGAAGGTGAGCGTGTCGCCTGCAAACGTGGCCTCATTGATGGAGACCTTCACCTTCTGCTCCGGCACTTCAAGGGTGCCGATGTACTGGCCATTGGCATTCGTGTTGAAGGTCACGTTCATCGTCAGCGTGCGGGTCTGGCCATTCGGGCCCGGCGGCGGCTCCAGCTTGCCCGTCCACTTGCCGCTGATCTTTGCGAAGGCGGCGTTATCCAGCTTCAGCGCGTAGACCGGCGGTACGTAGTCGCCCTTCGTCAGTTCCAGCGGCGCGCCATCCGGCGGCACGCCAGGCGCGGGGACCTTGAGCGCGCCCTTGATGACGCCGTTGGCCAGTGTGCCGATGAAGGTGCCGTTGTTGGCCTGGGGAATGCGCACGGTCAGGGTGTTGTTGACGAACTCGATGTCCCCCAGCGGGATGCCGTTCGCGCCCATGTCGGGAATCGCCAGCGTGCCCTTCAGTCCGCCCTTGCCATCATCTTCGAAGCGGAACTGCACGGTGGGCGTCTGGCCCGCCATCGAGACCTTGCCGAACCAGCCGCCAACGAGCTGCGCGGACGCCTGCTTGGTGAGCACCGGCTTGGAGTAGGGAGCGAGCACCAGCGGCAGGTTGCCGCCCGGCTGCGTCCACTGTCCCTCCAGCGAGCCGGCCTTGAGCGCCGCCGCGTAGGAACCCTGCAGCGAAGGTACCTTCAGCTTCAGGTTGGTGCCGTCCCAGGTGACATCGATGGCGGGTGCATTCTTGAGCGCCGGATTGTCCGGCGAGTTCAGCACCGCGGTGTAGGCGCCCTTCGCATCCTTGGTGAAGGTCATCTGAATGGTCAGTGACTGCTTCGGATCGACGGCGAGCTTGCCCTGCCACATGCCGGTCAGCTCCGGCGGAGCTGCTGCCGCCAGCGCGTTTCCAGCCGCCAGTGCCAGCACTGCGACGGCCAGCGCTCTCCTGGTAATGGTCCGCATCCTGCTATTCATGGTGTCTCCTGGTTGGATCATGTGAATCTCAGCGTGTTGACGGGGTCGGAACTGGCCGTCTTCCATGACTGCAGCGCGACGGTGGTGAATGCCACGACGGCAGCCAGTACCGTGGTCAGCAGGAAGAAGGCCCAGTTGATGCCTGCGTGGTAGGCAAAGCTGGTCAGCCATTCATCCACGGCGAAGTAGGCCAGCACCGCGGCCAGCACCGATGCGATGGCCACCAGTATCATCACGGGCCGTGCCAGCAGCGTGACGATCTGCATGCTTGTGGCGCCCAGCACCTTGCGCGTGCCGATCTCGCGGGTGCGCTGCTCGGTGGTGAAGGCCGCGAGGCCAAACAGGCCCATGCAGGCAATGAAGATGCTCACCGCGGCAAAGATGGCAATCAGTCTCGTCAGCGACGATTCCGACTTGTACATCTCGTCCAGCTTGGCATCCAGGAACTCGAACTCGAAGGGATGCTTCGGATCCGCCTTGGACATGACACCTTCGATGAAGGTCATGGTTTCGCGCATGTTGGTGGGCGCCACGTCCAGTACCAAGTAGTTCTGGACGAAGGGCTTGTTGATCTCGTTGACCCGCGTCAGGTCCATGTTGAGCGGATACATGACCAGCGGCTCCACCAGCGTGTGCAGCGAGCGGAAGTTGAAGTCCTTCACCACGCCGACCACGCGGCCGGTTTCGCCGCGCACCTGGATGCGCTTGCCCAGCGCATTGGTCCAGC
>Ga0315912_10003735_pt1 | contig 14909 bp, 8 predicted proteins | sample VfabasoilMG_FD_204469 | JGI IMG/M metagenome (GOLD analysis project Ga0315912, IMG submission 204469) | Garden soil microbial communities collected in Santa Monica, California, United States - V. faba soil | ecosystem: Environmental > Terrestrial > Soil > Garden | place: USA: California... | reverse complement strand
CGTGAGTTCGAATCCAACATTAACTTTTTTGGTTATATGCGCTTCGTCTGCGTGGCGCATTAGCGCCACTCCGCTCAGCGCGAAGGAGTTAATAAAATGACAAATCCCCGCTTCCTTCTCAGCCTTGGCTTGATCCTGATGCTCTTGGGCATCATCCTGCCCTTTTTGATGGTCATCCACATTTTGGAGTCTACGTTCTTTTTGAATTTCTTTTCGTGGGGCGCATCCGTGGCGGGACTGGCGTTTGGCACGATCGGGTTCGCGACGTATTCGAGGACGAATAAGAGGGATTAGTTTTCACCTAACGCCAAAGCAACCGCTTCATCGAGTGTCATTTCATGTCCCTCTTCGTAAGCCTTTTCAAAGGCAGTATTGCCGATCTTTGCCACGATTACAGCGATATCCCGATCTACATAATCCTGTTCAACTCGCCAACGCATGTCATTAATTTTTTCGCGTGTTGCATCTGCAAAGCCAATCAGGCGTGCAGCCCGTTCAGGACTGCTGGTTAAAACATTCAGGTTTGCAATTCGCTCCAGTGTGAAGGCAATGCCGATTTCATATTTATCCTTTTGAAAATCACCGATCACGTCTGCCAAAATACTGCGTGCCTCAGCCAGATTACCTTCCCATAAAGCAAGATATCCCAAACGTGCACGAGACCACAGGTACCCCATCCGATTACCTGTTGCTTTCGCTGTGGTCATGTCTTCTTGCATATGAGTGCGTGCCTGTTCATAGTCACCCTGCATCATTGCGATTTGAAAATAAGCCTCAAGAAGAAATCCCTTACCGGATGAGGTGTTCAATTGATGAAATAACATGCTTGATTCGTCCAGATATTTTTTCGCGGACTCCGTATTGCCATCCAACACGAGAAAAGACCCCATTGCGCCAAGAATGCTCGCTAAAACACGCCAATCTTCGAGTTGACGATAGAGCGCTATGGCTTCCTCCCAATAGGCAAACCTGAGTTTGTGTTGATCGTACCAACCCAACTGCCACAACGCTCTTGCCTGTCTCCTTGTATCGCCAAGCGATCGAGCTAAAGCAAGTGCTTGTTGATTGGGTTTTACTCTTTCAGGCACATTTGGCGATACCCAGCCTAAAAGAAGGAGCCCATCTGCTTCGCCTTGTTGATCTCCGCAGACGCGAAATAATTCCAGACATTCCATTGCACAAGTGTGCCCCGCATCAAACTGTTGTAATAAGTATAGAATTTCACCTTGAACATATAACGCCTTTGCTCGTGCCCTTGCATAAGCCCGCGATTCTGGTTTCTGGAGAAATTCAGATAGCAAGTGCGTGCCCTCAAGAATATTAAATCGTATCCAAAAAAGCCATAATCTGCTGGCAATATATAACCCCGCCTCTACGTCAGTTTGGATAGCCCACCCCAGCGCGGCTCGCAGGTTATGAACTTCATCATCTGTGCGGGCAAACCAATCCACTTGGTGTGGACCGATTAATCCAGGTTCGATTTCTTCTGACACTTTGAGAAAATATTTCAAGTGCCTAGTGCGGATGGTTTCTTTTTTCCTCGACTCGCCGAGCTTTTCATCTGCATATTGGCGGATCGTTTCCAGAAGATGATAGCGCCTCTCACGTCCCGAAGCCTGATTTGCCACAACCAGCGATTTTGCAACAAGGTAAGATAACAATTCCGCTACCTGGTTTTTTTCTATCCCATTCTCACTACAAACAAACTCAGCGGATTCGAGAATCCAGCCGCCTGCAAAGACCGAGAGACAGCACAGTACGCTTCGCTCCGAATCAGTAAGTAGATTCCAACTCCAATCAATTGATGTGCGGATGGTCTGCTGACGCGGCAGGGCGGTGCGGCTTCCGCCAGTCAGTAAATTGAAACTTTCATTTAGCCGTGCCGCTATTTGTTCTGTAGAAAGCATGTTGACGTGCGCGGCGGCTAATTCAATTGCCAGTGGAATGCCGTCGAGACGCTGGCAGATTTGAGCGACGGATGAAGCGTTTTCGAGTGTTAGCGAAAAATCCAGTTTTGCCAGTTGGGCACGTTCTTCAAATAAGCTCACCGATTCATATTCTCTGAAGTTTTCAAGTAATTGATCAAGATCGGGCAAGTCTAGCGAGGGGACTGAATAAACTGCTTCCCCTGTAATGCCCAAAGACTCACGGCTGGTGGCAAGGATTTTCAGGTTTGGGCAATTCTTCAACAGCGTATCAGCCAACTGAGCGCAGGCCTCGAGTAAATGTTCGCAGTTATCGAGGATGAGTAGAATTGTTTTTGGGCGCAGGAAGTTGCTTAATATTTCTGAATGGGAAGTGTTGGATTGCACCGCGATGCCAAACAATGCCAGTATTGTTAGCGGCAATAGCGCAGGGTTGTTTAACGAAGCCAATTCTGCCAGCCAGACACCATTGGCATAATCTCCTAATGCTTGTTCGCCTACTTTTATGGAAAGGCGGGTTTTGCCCACTCCGCCTGGACCGGTGAGTGTAATAAGACGATATTTTCTTGTGAGATTAATGATTTCTGCCTGCTCTTTTTCACGACCGATGAATGTTGTCAGGGAAGCAGGCAAATTGTTTCGAGGATATGGCTGAGATTCCTGCGATGGCAATCCTGATAACCCGCGCGCAAATCGAACCCACTGATCGCGCTCGTTCTGGGGAATACCAACTTTCTCCAGCAGGAGGAGCGCCAGTTCTTTGGATGGTTTGAGAGTATCGGCTTCGATACGGCTAAGCGTAATGCGTGCGCAAGTTGCCTGATCAGCAAGAGCCTGTTGCGACAAATCTAACATACGACGACGCTGACGAAGCCATTTCCCAAATGATAGATCTTCTGTCATGCAAAGTTCATTGTATCAACTTTTGTATACATTTCGACACTGCATAGAGGCTGGCTTTCTGTTTCAATTATGCAAATATTCAACTTACAACCAAAGGAAAAGAAAATGAACACACGTAAATTGCTCGTTTCAGTATTGATGTTTGTATGTGTATTGCTCTCAGCCTGTGCGTCTACGACAGCAACGCCAGCAGCCCCAAGTGCCATCCCGCCGACTGCTATTCCACCTACTGCCGTACCAACCGCTTCTCCAGTGCAGGAGGGGACAACATTCTCATCCAATACATTCGACCTACCCATAAGCTTTTCCTTTGACCCACAATGGAAGGTTGAGGACTCTGCCGATCATATATATCTCATCAAATCTAACCTGGACCTTGTGGACATTGGCTTTATCAAAGTGAAGAGTTACCAGATTGCCAGCCCCGCAGCTCCGTATTCAGTGATGCCTTTTCCAGAAGACTTTGATGCATTCATCAACGCACACGGATTGTTTCAAGTTGTAGCAACTCAGCTGGTTGTCGTTGGTGGGTTTCAGGGGATACAGATTGATGCCATTGCAACTGCAGCTTGTGGTCAAAAAACAAGTTGGATTCTCAAAAATACCGGCGATGGCTGGGATTGCTTTGAAGGGATGTATTTACGCTTCATCTACTTTGCCGACATCCACGGCGAGCGCCTTTTGATCTTTAATAGCAGCGGCGGCACTGCCCTCGAAGCGGCAGAATATTTCGAACATGGAATAGAAGAATCGCAGAAAATCCTGGCTACGGTGGTGTTTACCGAACCGAAAACGTTCTCACCAGAAAAATTCAAACTGCCCATGAGCTTGGACTTCAACTCTGACTGGCAAATTGGCTATGATTTACCCGGTAAGTTTGCCATTGATAATTCCCACGGTTTCGGGCTTTCTTTTTACGTTGCCACCGATGCAAAACTCATCGATCCTATTGACGGACACCTGATTCCCTTTCCTGAGGATTTCCTCTCATGGATCAAGTCAGACCCGGATTTCGATGCGATCAAATCAACTCCCGTGATAGTTGCAGGAATAGAAGGTTTGCAAATTGATGCCACACCAGTTTGGAAATCAACGACAGCGAAACTAAAAGCTTTTCTCTCGCTGAGTGGAGATATATCGCTAAATTTATCGCACGGGCAACCGGATGGGGAGAATATTGTCACTGACCCTGAGGATTGGAGATTTATTTTGCTTGATAACGTCAATGGGGAGCGCATGCTCATTATCCTTATAAATCAAAAAGGACACAGTTTTGAAGATGCAATTGGGCAATCTCAGAAAGTCCTTGATACAGTCAGGTTTGTAAAACCATGATGTTCAAATAACTGGATATGTGCCGCAAGTTCTAAGAAAAACGTGACCGGGAGTGTATGCCCGGTCACGTTTTTCTTCCACGTTCTTTTTGAATTTCTTTTCGTGTGGTGCATCCGTGGCAGGACTGGCATTTGGCACAATTGGTGTTGCAATGTATTCAAGAACAAATAAAGGTGATTAATTTTCACCCAACGCCAAAGCAACTGCTTCATCAAGTATCATGGCTTGGGACAGGTCGGCGTCGTATTTGTGATGCTGTACTGCGCCCGTTCTTCATCGGTGAAATCGCGCAACAACTGTGAGCAAAGATATTGTGTCGTGGTGTGATAATCCACGTCGAAAAAGCGGGCTATACCATCGGTGCTAAGCGAGACGAGATATTTGCTGTCAGGTGAAAAGGCAACAATGTTTGCCGGTGCCGGAGGCAGATAGCGGCGCAGCTCCTGTCCGGTCTGAGCATCCCACAAACGCACAGAACCATCAAAATTAGCGGCGGCAATAAATTTACCGTCTGGTGAATACACCACAAACCCAAGCCCATCTGCAGAGCCGTTGAAACGGCGTAGCTCTTGTCCAGTTTGAACATCCAACACGAAACCTGTCGAACCTTTAACAGTTACTGCATAGTTGCCATCAGGCGAAAAGACAGTGGCATTACCAACGAATTCACGCAGCTTCGTCCCTGTTTGCGCATCCCATAAATAGGAGATACCATCACCGCCTCCACCAGTAAATACATATTTGCCGTCTGGTGAAAAAGATATCCCGTAAACTAGATCGAGAAGCGGGAAACGGAGAATTTCTTTTCCCGTTTCAACCTCCCACATCGGTATAAAGGTCTCATTGCTCGTTTGTGAAGAGCCACCAGCCACAATCGTTTTGCCGTCTGGCGAAAAAGCCAGGTTGTAGATCTCGTCCAAGCCCTGCGCGGTAAACTGGCGCACTTCCTCCCCGGTCTCTGCATCCCATAATGTGGTGACCCCGTCCATGTTGCCGCTGAGGAGATACTTGCCATCGGGTGAAAATTTAAGCGCCCAAAGAGCTAAACCACTGCCTTTCGTGCTCCACAACATTTTCCCAGTGGATATATCCCATAACCTCAATTCATTATTGATTACATTCGTAGCCATCTGCCTGCCATCCGATGAAAAAGCTATACCATACATGTCGTTTCCGCCGTTGAAAGTTGGGAGCTCCGAGTGGAGTTCAATATTCCACAAGCGCACAGTGTCATCTACGCCGCCTGTTAGAATTCTTTTACCATCCATCGAGAAGGCTACGCTATAGACCGCGCCCGCGTGACCGCTAAACTGGCGAACCTCCTGTCCGGTTTGGATGTCCCATAACCGGACTGTCCTATCAAAAGAGCCGCTGAGTATGTATTTGCCATCGGGCGAGAAGGCTAGTTTATTTACACCATCAGTGTGGCCCTTGAATACCTGTAATTCCTGTCCGGAAGCCACATCTGATAACACAAACCCTATTCCATAACCTGCCAGTAGATATTTCCCGTCTGGGGAAAATTCAATATTATACCGACCAGGCTGGCCGGTATAAGTAAAGCTATGCGTTTTGGTGAGCGCCTTGATATCCCACAGGTGATTGGCGTTATCAGCTTCGGAGTAGCCTACGGCATAGTTTCCATCCGGTGAGATGGCACTGACTGGCTCCTCGATGAACCATTGGTTTAATTCATGCCCGGTCTCGATATCCCAAAGGCGCAAGGTCTTGTCTTCACTGCCAGTTAGTATTTGTTTCCCATTTGGGGAGAAAGAAACAGTAATCACGTTATTGGTATGACCAATAAAAGACCGTATTTCTTTGCCGGTTGCTGTGTCCCATAGGCGGGCTGTCTTGTCTGAACTGCCTGTGAGCGCCCACTTACTGTCCGGCGAAAAAGCAATATCGTTGATTTGATCTGTGTGCCCGCTGAAAACCTGTAACTGTTTGCCCGATTCGATATCGAACAATCGCGCTGTGTTGTCATCACTGCCGGTGAGTATCGTTTGGTTGTCGGGTGAAAAAGCCACATGCAAGACTGTACCCGTATGGCCGGTAAAGATTTGTAAGGGGTAATTTAAATTGACCGCGCGTAACAAAGCCGCGTCGCCCTGTGGTGAGTATTCCAGGTTCAATGAGCGCAGGGTGAGCAGGGCGACTGTCTCAGAACTGCCCTTTGCATTCAGCAGGTTAGTCGCTTCGGCGGCTAGGCGTTGAGCTTCGGCGCGGGTGAAGTTAGCTTCGGCGATGGACTGCTGAGTAGCGCGGGCATCGGCTTCGATTTGGGATACGGCCTGGGCATTCAACGCGATAATACGTTGTTGCTCTGCCTCGTGGGCATTCTGGTTGGAGCGCAATCCAAATACGCCTGTTAGAACAGCGAGCAACAGCGCAACCACGCCGACTGCACTGATGATACGATTGCGACTACGCAAACGCAATTCGGATTGACTCTTTGTTTCTGCCAGCTTCTGTGCGGCTTCAAGTTCACGTTGACGTTGTGTTTCCCGTTCAAGCGCATCGTGCTGTTCCTGCTCAATGGACGCTTTGAGAAAGGCCCGTTCCGATTCGTTCAAGCGTTCTTCATTCGTCACGATCCACTCACGCGTTTGCACTAGACGCGCGCCGCGATATAACTCGCTTGGCTCCCTGCCCATTATTTCCCACTCACGAGTTGACTCTGTCAAATGACGATGAAGATGCAATCCCTCGCGGTCTTGGGTCAGCCATTCATGCAGTCTCTGCCATTCACGGATCAGCGCTTCATGCGCGACCTCGGCGCTATCTTCGTTTAATGTAATTAATCGCGCCTCTGCGAGTGTGTTCAATACAGCGCGTACTTGAGCCGCTTCCTCAGTCTGGCGGACCAGTTCATTCAACGACGCGCGGCGGCGAGTATCTTCAGTGCCTTCACCCAATTCGGTCAGGCGCAGGAAGACATCGTGGGCAAGTTGCTGTTGTTTTTGGTTGAGTTGATCGGTGAAGACGCTCTCGGCAGTTTCCGCAATCGCACTGCGCACGCCCCCCGAGGCATGATAACCGTCCAGTGTAAAAATCTGTCTGCGGCGACGCTCCCAGGTGGCAAGCAGGGCATGGGAAAGCAGAGGCAGTGCGCCCGGTTCAGGCTGTCCCATCCCATCCGCGCCAATATCATTTAATAATACATCCACCAAACCATTCTCAAATTCCCATCTGCCGCGTTTGGCAGGTTCTTCGATGGCGCGCCGCAACTCTTCCATGGTCATCTGCCCGATGTATTCCTGTTCTGCGGCAACCGCCTGACGTAAAAGCGGATACTGCGCGCAATGCGAATAGAAGTCGGCGCGTAGGGCAATGGCAATCATTGTCTTTCCTGAAGGGTCTTGTGCCAGTTCCAGCAACCTTTCAATAAATGCGACCCGCTCGGTTTCACTACGACATAAAGTGAACGTTTCTTCAAATTGATCGACGAGGATAAGAACACGCTTCGACTCCGCCTTGGCCTGATTCAACTCAAGCCGCATTTCCAGCGCTTTGAACGGATTCGCCCCAGGCGTAAAGACGCGCACATCCCAACCCACGTGTTTGAGCGTAACAGCGAGTCCCGCTCGTATCAATGATGACTTGCCGCTTCCCGATGCGCCGACAACAGCCAGGAAGCGCGTAGAGGCATCCATAGCGAGACCAGTTACCCGGTCAGCGAGACGCGCGGTGAGTTTTTCCCGTCCAAAGAAGAGGTCTGAATCCGACTCGTCGAAAAATAATAATCCTTTATATGGAGCAAGACCGGGAGTTGGCGCATCCTCCTGCCGCGCGGACTGAGCCAACTCGATGAAACGTGCAGTTATTTCAGGCTCATTGTCAATATGCAGGGCGGGGATGAAGAGCGCCTTGAGCGCGGTGAGATCGGGCAGGCGTTGATTCTGCTCGAGTCGGCTGATTTGCCCCTCGCTATAACCCACTGTAATGGAAAGTTCAAGCTGGGTCAGCCGTTCACGGCGGCGCAGATATTTTAATAAGTCGCCAAAGGTGCTGAATAATTCCGGGTTGAAAGTTTGAGAAGGCATGTTACTCCATGTATTTCAGATTTCATTCTATAGCTTTAGAACAGCATATACAAGAGTTTTATGATCCAAATTCTCCTTTTGGCAAGAAATGGCATGTTTTGGAGGATGCTATGACAAGAAATGACATATCTTCATTTCATCTGGATGCTACGATGCAACCATCGAGTAAGTTCAACCAATTCAAAAGGAGAATCAAATGAACAAGTTTTTCAAAACCCTTAGTTTCCTCGCAGTGATCGCACTCTTTGCTACGGCATGTGGAGCACAAGCTGCGCAGGCAGCCTCGCCAGCGATCAGTTATCAGGCTGTGCTTGGTAAATCACTCAATGACAAAGATGTTGCCGACTTCATTGTCAGCAACAATTGTTCCGCTGTCAATTCATTCCAACTTTGTCAAAACGCGGGTGTGGCATTATGGCTGGATTCGGATCAAATGGTGCAATCCGTTACGCTATATCCCACTAGCACAGATAGCTTCAATGCTTACAAAGGTAAGTTGCCTTTAGGCTTGGTCTCGAATGATACGATGGCAACTGTTGAGCAGAAATTTGGTCAGCTAAAAGTGGAACATGCCCCTCAAGCAGGTTGGGAGCCTGGTTTGCCTGATGAAGGTTTTACTCCCGATCATTTCCACTACTGGGCGATCTACAAACGTTTTGGCGTGGCTATTATCTACAATTCGCCTTCGCCGAGTGACAAGAACGCAACCATCCACGCCATCCTTGTTACCAAGTAGCGCATCAGTATAAAGAATAGGGCATCATGGTGAAGCCCTTTCTCCTCAACAAACCGTGACTGGAAGTGTATGCCCAGTCACGGTTTTCTTCCACGTTCTTTTTGAATTTCTTCTCGTGGGGAGGTCGCCGGGCCGGCATTCGGCACGATCAGGTTTGCGACGTATTCGAGAACAAGCAAGAGGGATTAATTGTCTCCCAGCGCAAATTCGACCGCCTCATCCAATGACATTTGTTTGCCTGCATTATATGCTTTTGAAAAAGCGGCTTTACCCATCTTGGCACGACATGTTGCTATGATTTTGTCCACATCAGTCTGCTCGAGGCGTGGACGCGGGTTATTGAGTTTTTCACGCGTTGCATCTGCCCAACCGATCCAGCGTGCCGCAAGTTCAAACTTTGCAGTCATTATATAAATGTTTGCCAGTCTTTCCAGCGCAAAGGCAATACCTATCACTTCTCCATCTCTCTGAAACGTTTTAGCACTTTCGATGAACAACTGTCTGGCTTCTGACAACTTGCCCTCGAGTATTGCGAGGTCACCTAATCTTATGCGACACCAAGGTGATTCCATTCTTTCCCCGATCTCTTCGCCAAGCATGATGGCTTTTTGTAAATTTATCCTTGCCAGATCGTAATCTCTCATAATAACAGCGAGTTGCCCAGATGCATGGAAAACGGTCAAGGCGTTCCTTTTTCTACTTGTCCGTTGACTCAACAAAACAGCTTCATCCAATCTCTTTTTTGCTGTATCAAGATAACCCATAGTTATTTCAAATTGTCCGAGGTAGCATAGGTAGGTCACGAGATAACTCAAATCACCCACCTCGCGGAACAGTATAGTGGACTGTTCCCAACGGGCGCGCGCCTGTTCAGGGTCACGCCGATCCCATCCCCAAATTCCCAGTGCAAGCGCCTGTCTCCAGGGATCATTGATGGATTGGGACAGGGTATAAGCCATTTGGGCAAGTTCTGCACGTGAATGTATAGGTAAGCCTGAATTTGCAATATCCACCAATGCCAACAGACCATCTATTTCATCCTGTGGATCGTTATAAGCTCTGGCTAACTCCAGGGATTCTTCTGCCGCCACACGCGCCTGGTCTGGTTGTTGAAGTAATTCCAATAGCCGTGCGTGAGTCACCAAGGCTTTCGCTTTTGCGCGGGGATATAAGTTTGCCTTGTCGGTTTTGGTGAATTCTTTCAGCCAGCGCGCACCCTCGCTTATATTGAAACCTTCCCAGAAAAACCATAATCTCCCTGATAGATATAGCCCTGCCTCAATATTTGTTTTGAGCGCCCAATCTAGCGCCGCTCGCAAGTTATCACTTTCATCATTGAAACGCGCGTTCCATTTCAATTGTTCATGACCTCTACCTGCGCGGTCAGCCTCTTCGGAGAATCCAAGAAAATATTTCAAGTGTAGTGTGCGAATATTTTCCTCCTCGCCTGTTTCGATGAGTTTTTCACGCGCATATTGCCGGATCATTTCGTGGAAGTGATACCGCCTCTCCTTTCGATCAAACTCATGTCGTCCCGATGTTTGTTCGGAAGGCAAAGCCTGATTCATCACAATTAACGATTTCTTCACCAGGGAACTGGTGAGACCTACAACCTCACGATCGCAGAGTGCTTGTGCTGATTCAAGAGTCCAACCGCCCGCAAATATCGAGAGTTGACGCATAAAGGATTGCTCTGGTTCAGTCAATAAGTTCCAGCTCCAATCTATGGAGGCGCGGAGAGTCTGCTGGCGGGGCAGGGCTGTGCGGCTTCCGCCTGTGAGCAGGTTGAAACTCGTCTCGAGTTGTCGGTCGATTTCCGCGACGGAAAGCGAACCAAATTTTGCTGCGGCTAGTTCAAGGGCGAGGGGAATGCCATCGAGACGAGAGCATATCTGGGAGACAAAAGAGGCGTTCTCCATGGTCAAAGAAAAGTCTGTTTGGGTGAGTTGAGCGCGTTCCACAAAAAGCCGTACGGATTCGTACTCTTTGAAATGATCGAGTAATTGCTGAATATCTGGCAGTTCAAGCGATGGCACGTGATATAGCGCCTCACCCATGATGCCCATCGGTTCGCGGCTGGTAGCGAAAATTTTTACGTTGGGACAATTCTTCAAAAGCGTGTCGGTGAGTTGCGCACAGGCGTCCAGCAAATGTTCACAGTTATCAAAGATAAGCAGGGTGGTTTTAGGGCGTAGGAAATTGATGAGGATTTCAAGAATGGGAACTTCAGATTGTGTAACAAGTCCGAAAACTTTGGCGACGGTTTGCGGCAGAAGCGCGGGGTCGTTGAGTGAAGCTAGCTCCACAAGCCAAACGCCGTTTACATAATCTTCCAACACATGCCCGCCTGTTTTTATGGATAGTCGTGTTTTGCCAACTCCTCCCGAACCTGTGAGTGTAACCAGACGATGCTTGTGAATAAGTTTACGAATCTCTACTTGTTCTTTTTCGCGCCCAATAAAAGTGGTGATGAAAGCAGGTAGATTCGTTTTTGGCTCAGATGGAGAAGACAAGGTTTGGTTCGTGGGCAAGCTAGCAGTTCCACGCGCAAAGGCGACCCATTGCAGGCGTTCGCCATCTGGGATGCCAATCTTATCCAGTAGGAGAAACGCCAGTTCTTTGGATGGCTTGAGCGTCCCTGCCTCGATGCGACGCAAAGTAATCTCGGCGCATCCGGCTTGATTTGCCAGGTCCTGCCGTGATAAATCCAACGCACGGCGTTGTTTGCGAAGCCATTCACCAAAGGGTAGAGGTTCTTTCACAGGCGTTGATTTGTATCAGGTTTTGTATCACTTTTCGCATTACGGGAGAGTAAACACTCGGATAAATTGTATACCAAAAATCCGATATTCAAAATGGAGAAAAAAGGAGATTGACATGTTGACACGAAATTCATTCGTTCCACTTTGGATCGTTGCGTTTCTTTTGTTCTCTGCCTGTAGCACGCCTGTCAGAACTGACGTGCCTGTGACTCATGTGCCTACAACAGATTATGTGGAAAGCGTGGGGCGGGTTTTATCCTCGACACCCACAACAGTTTTTCCGCAAAAAATCCATGCCAGCCAGGATGCCATCTGGTACTGGTTTGAGGAATGCGGTTGCGTGGTGAAATTTGATCCCGAAAGCGGGAAAGAAGTTGCTTCAATCCAGATCAACGAAGGAACATCCGGACCCTATGGAAATCCCAAGGATATGGCTATCGATGGCAACGTGATCTGGGTGATAGACGCTGGTAACTCTGCCGTTGTGCAGATCGACCCAAACATCAATCAGATCGTTGAACGAATTCCACTCGCGGTTACGAACGCGGCTGGTAAGACCGAGCAGATTCAACCGTTTGGTCTCGCCTTGGATGGCACGACACTGTGGGTGTCTGACTTCGATAAGAACTATGTGCTTCGTGTGGATACAGTGTCCAAAGAGGTTGTTGCTCTTATTGGTGACATTCAGAAGCCCGAAGGGATTGCCATCAACTCTGACGGAGTTTGGGTTGTAGAACATCGCTCTGGCAACATAGTGCGCATTGATCCCGCCACGAACACCGTCACGGCAACGATTTTGATCCCTACCCCGGAACAAGCAACCCCGAATGGACGCTGTGGGATGTGCATTGATTATGTGGTCGCTATGGAAGATGCTGTTTGGGTGCCTCTCAATTTGGGCAACGGTGTGGCTCGAATTGATCCTGAAACAAATCAGGTGAGTGCAGTGATTCCCTTGGACTTCAGCCCACGAATGCTTGCTGTCACGGAGGGCGTGGTTTGGGCAGCCGGCGGACTTGCAAGCCCGAAGTGTATGCAAGCAGCCGGAGGAATTGCACGTATTGATTCCGAAGCAAATACGATCATTGGGACGATTTCTCTCCCCTGCGCAGCATCTGTGGGCCTTTTTAAGGGAGATATCTGGGTTGGTTCTGGCTTCCCAGGCGACTCCATGATCACACAAGTAAAACCAGAGTAGTAGATACATAAGCGATCTGGTTTCGCAAAATTGGCAAAGAAACTTGTGAGCATCTGTGAAACGAAATAAAAAGAGACCTCAAAGGAGAAAACGATGAAACCTACCCCTTTATTTCCCGGTTTGATAATTGTTGTTTTTCTGCTAAGCGCATGTCAGCCTTCGGTGGAGCTCAGCGCGCAAGAGCCTTACGTTTATTGCAATGGTCAATTTGCGTGGTCTGCCGAGGAGATTACAGATGACATGACGCATTACACGATTTTTTGGGTGGCATTTGAATCTTCTGTAGCTCAAAATAATTTTCAATATATCGATGTGGATGTAACACTGGATGGAAAACCAGTTGACTCTTTGAAATTTATGCAGGCTCCAGAGCCTTATTCCATTAACTGTTCAGATACCCAAAGGCAATTTGAAGCCATCAGGGTAATGTATACTCAAATTCTACCTCCCATGGATAGAGGTGTGCATAAAATTGTGTGGATGTATACAATAACAGGTGATCTAAGCGATATTATTTTTGACCAGCCCCAGATGATAGCAACTGAATACCCAGTTCCCTTGTACATTAATTGAAGATCAATGTACAAGGTTTAAATTGACTCTTTGATTATGATATGTTTTGTGTAATGAATCCAATGCCCTGAACCTGTGAATGAAATAGATTGTCAGCAAGAACAAGGCAATAGCTCCGGCTTGGTGTAGGAGTGCTATCACGATGTTGACATACGATAATATTGTGAATATCCCTAATACGATCTGAAATGAAACCGCGGCAACCAGCCATTGCCATCCTTTGTACATATCGCTTTGGTAATTGTTCTTGCGAACGATATAGTGAACATATATAACCGCGGCTAATACGATAAACGCAAACCAGCGGTGAATGAAGACAATGGTCTGCGGGCTTTCGATGATATTTATTGCCGAACTAAACAAGTTGGGCGGAATGAGTTTGCCGAACATGAGGGGCCAGGTATCTGAAACGTGACCGGCTTTGAGTCCCGCTGTGAAGCCGCCGTAGGTGATCTGTATCAGAAGGATTCCAAGAAACCCAATTGCCAGTTTGGAAGATGCTGACCATTTGGCTTTCTCAGGAAACCCAAACTTATGCCCGAGTGCCGTCCAGTAAGCGAGACCAAGGAGGGTGAGGGCGAGGAGCAGGTGAATCGTCAGGTTGAAGTGGCTGACAGAGGGGCGGTCGACCAGTCCGCTGGCGACCATGACCCAACCCGCAAACGCTTGAGAGATGAAGAGCATTCCCATCACGAAGTAGATGCCGAATTCCTTGAAGGGAATCGCTTTTTTGAAGAGGAAATAAAATACGGGGATGGCGTAGACCAACCCGGCAAAACGGGCGATGAAGCGATGGATCCATTCGATGTAGAAGATGTATTTGTATTCATCCAAGGTCATGTTGAAGTTGATCTGTTTGAATTCGGGAGTTCCCTGATATTTTGCGAATTCCTCCTGCCAGGCTGATTCGCCGATAGGCGGGACGCTTCCGCTGATGGGATTCCATTCCGTGATGGATAGACCGGAGCGTGTAAGGCGGACGAATCCGCCGAAGACGATGAGAAACGCCACGATGCCGGCAAAGAGGAAGAGCCAGGTCATCACAGCGCGGTTTGATGTTTGAAGCATAGATACTCCAGGAAATGATTTGGATTCGAATAGCTTGCTGGTTGCAATAACGGGAGCAAGCTCCCTGATTCCAAGGGGCGATTATAGTGTCAGGGTGTGAGAGGCTGATTAAGGGATGAAGGGTTTGTTCGTGTGGCAGTTCAACTGCCACACGAACAAACATGGCTCACCCCGAAATTAAGGGAGGAAGGGAATGAGGGCGGAAGAGGAGCCAGAGACGAGAAAGAGCAAGACGCAAGCGATAAAGTGGAGCTGAGATATCTCGGCTCCACTTTCCCGTTCTGTGGCAATATCTGGAGAGGAAAGTGAAAAGGAAAGCTAGGTTGGGAAGCAGGGAAAGCAAAAAGGCATAAGCGAGAGAAG
>Ga0315912_10003734_pt1 | contig 14912 bp, 11 predicted proteins | sample VfabasoilMG_FD_204469 | JGI IMG/M metagenome (GOLD analysis project Ga0315912, IMG submission 204469) | Garden soil microbial communities collected in Santa Monica, California, United States - V. faba soil | ecosystem: Environmental > Terrestrial > Soil > Garden | place: USA: California... | reverse complement strand
GCGGTTTGCTCGGGAGCATCGGCTTCGATTAGTCTCGGTCGCGCCTGCGCTCGCATTATTCAATCAGTACAACCCGGGGAGAATTCGACATGAAGACGCTGAACACGGCCGTCGCCCTGATGGCGGCCACGCTGCTGCTTGCGGCCTGCGGCAAGAAGGAAGAAGCGGCGACTGCCGCGGAAGCCGCCCCTGCCACGGAAGTGGCGCCTCCGCCGGCGGCAGAACCGGCGCCCGCGCCGGAGCCCGTGCCGGTCGATCCGGCTGCTGCGCCAGCGGACAACTCGGAAGATGCCGAGCAGTCCGGCGGCGACAAGGTCAAGCCCTGAACTGATCCTGCCCGGCGTTCCGCAGCCGGCCGACGGCCGGCTGCGGACGCACTTCAGGGCAACGCGTTCCGGGACGGATCGAGCTGCATGGCCTGCTTGATCCAGCCCAGGTAATTCTCGACGCGCGTATACACGCCCGGCTGGCCGTCGCCGCTGCAGCGTTTCTTGCCCCAGCTGACGATGCCCACGACCTTGGGCGCCCCATTCGTGAACGTGAGCGCGCCGCCGCTGTCGCCCTGGCAGGTCGAGCGTTGCGGGTGGCTCGCGCAGACCACGCCGCCGCCGACCCTTTCCGGGCCGTACGAGGGCCGGTTGCGGCAGACCGCGTTGTCCATCGCCCGCAGGTCCACCTTCATCAGAATCGCACTCGGCGCGTGGCCTTCGACCGCTTCCGTCTTGCCCCAGCCCGTGCCAGTGACTTGCGCGCCGGCCGCGACCTTGCCTTCAAAGAGCGGGATGGGCCGGATCACGGCGGGATCGCGGCGGCCCAGGTTGCGGTCGTCGACGATGCGGATCAGCGCGATGTCGTTGGCGTACATGTTGGGCGGCGGCGCCGGCACGACTTTCTGCTGGTACTGCGAATGACGCACGATGCGGTCGATCTTGTAGCTCATGCCTTCGTTCTTCGAGATGTCGGTGGCCCCGAGCCGCACCCGGTAGCCAGCCTTCACCATCTCCTCGTCGATGCAGTGTGCCGCGGTCAGCACCCACTCGTCAGCGATCAGTGCGCCGCCGCAGTAATGCTGCAACTGCCAGACGGGCGTTCCGGCGCGGATCTTCGCGGCCCACTGCGATGACTGGCTTGGATAGTAGATCTGCGCCTGCCAGGGCACGCCGCGGGCACTGACCGGCTTGCCGCCCGTCGAATACGGCACGTCCTCGTCGCCGCCTGCGCCAGGCCGTGAAGGCCTGGATGTCGTCGCGGGTCTCGCGGGAGGTGCGCCCGGCACGGGACGGCGGATGACCGGCATGTCCGCGGAGTCGCGCACGTCGCCCGACTGCAGTTCGGCACCCTCCTCCTGGTTGTCGCCGTCGTCTTCAAACGCGGTGACGACCCACTCTTCGCCGCTCGGATTCAGTTCGAGGTCGGCCGGGATCGCATCGTCCGATTCGTCGACCACGACGTCTTCGGCCCAGTCATCGTCGAAATCGTCGGTCGCTTCATCGGCCGGATCGTCAGCCGTATCGTCCCCCGCATCGCCACCGGCCTCGTCGCCGACATCGTCTTCGGCCGGGGCGTCCTCGACGGGAGGCGCTTCATCGTCGTCCGCTTCATTGTCCGCGGCATCCGCGGCCGTCAGTTCGGGATCCGGGTCCGGTTCTTCTGCAAGTGCCCGGCCGACCGGCAGTTCAAGCGCGAAGACCAGGAGCAGCGCGGCGAGTGCCAGCGCCGCGGTGCGGCTGTCCAACTTCATTCGACTCCCCTCCCGAGGCCGCCGCGACCGGCGGTGGCGCCGGCCGATGCTAGCATCAGACGAGGCGCACCTCGACGCCTCGCGCCCGAATCGCCGATACGACATCCGGCGCAGCGGCGCGGTCGGTGATCAGCAGGTGCACCTGCTCGACCGGCGCGATCACCGAGAGGTTCCGGCGCAGGAGCTTGGAAGAATCCGTCACCGCCACGGTCTGCCGCGCGATGCGGATCATCATGGCGTTCAGTTTCGCCTCGAGGACATAGGGCGTCATCAGGCCGATCTCCGGATCGAGGCTGTCCACGCCGAGGAACAGCCGGTCCGCCTGCAGTTCGCCCAGCGCCTGTTCCGCCTGGGGCCCCGAAAGTGACCAGGACTTCCGGCGCAGCACGCCGCCCGGGATGATCAGGTTCACGTGGTGCGCATTCGCGAGCAGCACCGCGATGTTCAGCGCGTTCGTGACCACGTTGATGGCCCGCAGCTTGAGCCCGCGGATCTGGCGCGCGATTTCCGCGGTCGTCGTGCCGGAATCGAGGATGACGGTTTCGCCGTCCTGGATCAGGCCGGCAGCCGCTGCCGCGATGCGGACTTTTTCGGCGTGGTAGAGCGTCTGCTTGACGGTGATCGGCAGCTCTTCGCTCTCGCCCGGCGGCAGCGCACCGCCGTGGATGCGCACGAGCGCACCGATGTCCGCGAGCGCCGCGAGGTCCGTCCGGATCGTCACCTCGGATACCTTGAAGCGCCGCGCGAGGTCGGCCACGCTGCCCTGCGACTGCGACTCGATGAGAGGGCGGATGAGCCGGCGCCGCTCCGTCTTGGCGACGCCGCGTGCCGTGCCGATGTTGTCGTGTACCTGGCTCATGACTTTCGTTTTTCAAGCATAAACGAAAATCAAAAGCCTGTGCTGGGGCAGTTTTCGGCAATTCGTAAGCAATCGAAAGTTTCTTGTTCTTTCGTATTGGCTTGAATACGATGCGGCTGCCCGGAATTTTCAGGGGGAATGGCCATGCATCTCATTGCTCGCTTCGTCGGCACCGGATTCTTCGTGGTCGCGCTCGCGCCCCAACTCGCAAGCGCCCAGGCGACGACCACCACGTCGGCAACCGAACTCAGTGAAGTGGTCGTCACCGGCACGCGCGCGGCCCTCGTCGAGTCGCTCGACCGCAAGCGCGGCGCCAAGATCGTGCAGGACTCGATCGTCGCCGAGGACCTCGGCAGTTTCCCCGACGACAACGTCGCCGACTCCCTGTCGCACATCACGGGCATCACGGTGCGGCGCACGCGCGGCGGCGAGGGCCAGTACGTCAACGTGCGCGGCCTCGGGCCCGAGTTCAGCATCGTCACCCTGAACGGACGTCTGCTCGCGACCGACGGCGACGGGCGCGAGTTCGCGTTCGACGTGTTGCCCTCCGAGGTGATCTCCGGCGCCGACGTGCTGAAGTCCTCCGAGGCGCCGAACCTCGAGGGCAGCATCGGCGGCTCCATCAACCTGCGCTCGGCACGGCCGCTGGACGGCTTCGGCCAGGTGCTCTCGATGTCGGCGGAGGGCGAGTACAACGACCTTTCCGAGGACGACGGCTACAAAGTCAGCGGCGTCTTCAGCAACACCTTCGCCGACGACAGCATGGGCCTCATGGTCACGGCCATCTACCAGGACACGCAGGTTCGCTCGGACGCCGTGCACGAGTTCTACATCAACCCCGATTCCCCGGGCGAGTTCGACGCCGATGGCGACGGCGACATCTCCGCGGCCGAGAGCGACCTGCTCGGCCTGTGCTGCACCAGCTTCGGCGCGCGCATCCAGCAGAAGGAGCGCAGCGGAGTGACCGCCGTGTACCAGTGGGACCTCAACGACAGCTTCCGCATGACGGTGGACGGCCTCTTCACGCGCCTCAATGCGCCGACCGTGGGTTACCACCAGTCCTACTACGTCGAGGACTCGATCCTCGACGAACTGGCCGGAACGCATCGCTGGAGCGACGTCAGCATCACGGATCACTGGGTCGACGGCATGACGATTGCCGAGCTCGTGCCCGAGATATCGACCATTACCGAGCATCGCGTCGTCGACACCACGCAGTTCGGCTGGAACGGCAGCTGGCAGGCGAGCGACCGGCTGCACTTCAACTTCGATGCCTACACCTCGCGTGCAGAGCGCGATTCCGGCGGCAAGGACACCTGGGTGGTGTCCGGCCTCGGCGGCAGCCACGTCGGACGCGTGGACATGAACAACAACGGCCTGCCCGACATCAGCGTGCAGCTCGAGGACGGTCGCGACCTCGCCGACGCACTCTCCAACCGGGAGCTCGGCGACGGCGACTTCGGCCTGCACTACATCGGCCTGTCGGGAACCGACGTGACCGACGAGGTCGAAGGACTCTCGGTGGATGGCGAGCTGGAGTTCGATTCCGGCGCGTTCACCTCGCTGCAGTTCGGCGCCGCCGCAACCGGCCGCTCGAAGACCCGTAACACGGTCGAGAACGACACCAACGGCGGCTCCTGCATCTACTGCAACCTCTACTCCACGACGTTCGCAAGCCTCGGCGCGGAGGTCACCCACTACCTGTCGCTGCCGAACTTCATGCGCAACGGCGGCGGCAACTACCCGACGGACTTCGTGTACTTCGACGTCAACCAGTACCTCGCCGCGCTCACCGCGCTCGATGGCCAGCCGATCCTGGACGAGAACGGCGATCCGACGGGCGAGGTCTATGATTCCTCGCTGGTCGCGCCGGAGTTCAACCCGGTGCAGTCCTACGACGTCGACGAGGACACGATCGCGGCCTACGTGAACGCCAACTTCGCCGGCGAGAACTGGTTCGCCAACGCGGGCCTGCGCTGGGTCGACACCGACACGACGGCGCGCACCGCGATCGACCGGATCGTGCGCGTCGACGATCCGACGCCCGGGGTCCCGACATCGAGCCCGGACGTGACCTACAGCACCGCGGAACCGTTCACCGAGAAGGGCAACTACAGCAAGCTGCTGCCGTCTTTGAACGTCGGCTTCTGGCTGCGCGAAGACTTGCTGGTACGCGCCGCGGCCGCCCAGGTGATTTCGAGGCCCTCGCTCAACCAGCTGGCGCCGACCCGCACCGACGGCACGCTCGACCGCACCTTCGAGGTGTTCTATGACGGAAACGCCGACCTCGAACCGGTCGAGGCCGACCAGGCCGACCTGTCGATGGAGTGGTACTTCGACGACAAGTCGGTACTCAGCGCCGCCGTGTTCTGGAAGGACCTCGACGGCTTCATCACCTACGAACTGCAGGAGAACGTCGACATCGGCGTGATTGGCAACATCGGCGGTGCCGGCGACGCACCGCTGCTGTACGACGTGTTCCGGCCGATCAACGGCGACACGGCCGAGGTGTACGGCTTCGAGTTCGGCTTGCAGCATTTCTTCGAAAACGGTTTCGGCCTGCGAGCCAACTACACCTACACCGACACGAAATCGTTCATCGACGGCGAAAACGTCGGGCCGCTCGAGGGCGTGTCCGAGTCCGCCTATTCGCTCGCCCTGATGTTCGAGAACGAGCACTGGGACGCGCAGCTCGCCGCCGACTACAGCGGCGAGTACGTGGAGATCACCGATGCCGTCGGCGGCCTTTCGCAGTACGGCGACCCGATCACCTGGGTCACGGCCTCCGTGGCTTACCGGCTCACCGAGAAGTTCACGATCTCGGTCGAGGGGCGGAACCTCACGGACGAGTTCTACAGGGCCACCATGGGCCGGCCGGACATGCTGGCCGGATTCGAGACCTGGGGCCGCTCGTTGTTGCTCGGCGTGACCGTGAAGTTCTGAATGAACGGCTGGCTGGCCTATGCGCTGGTCACGACGCTGCTGTGGGGCGTCTGGGGCGCATTGGCCGGCGTGCCCGGTGAGCACGGCGTCCCGGAGACGCTGAACTACGTCGTCTGGGCGCTGACGATGATCCCGCCTGCGGTGTTCGTGCTCCGCCAGGGCGGTGGCTCGCTGCTGCGCGACCGCCGCTCGGTGGTGCTGGGACTCGCCATCGGGCTGCTGGGCGCCGGTGGGCAGCTGATCCTTTTTTACGCGGTTCGGGTCGGGCCGCCGTACCTCATCTTCCCGATCATCTCCCTGTCGCCGGCGCTCACGATTGCGCTCTCCATGGCAATGCTGAAGGAGCGAACGGGCCTGCTCGGGGCGCTCGGAATCGCACTCGCCCTCGTCGCCCTGCCCCTCTTCGACTACCGCGCCGACGGCGCGACCGGCTACGGGCTGTGGTTCGTGCTGGCGCTGGCCATCATGGCTGCCTGGGGCCTGCAGGCGTACGTCATCAAGCTCGCGAACCTCACCATGGATGCCGCCAGCATCTTCTTCTACATGATGCTGAGCGGCCTGTTGCTCGTCCCGGTCGCGCTGGCGATGACGGATTTCTCGCAGCCGATCAACTACGGCCTCGATGGTCCCGGGCTCGCGGCGGCGATCCAGATCCTGAATGCGGTCGGCGCACTGACGCTCGTCCTCGCGTTCCGTTACGGCAAGGCGATCATCGTCGCGCCGCTGGTCAATGCTGGCGCGCCCTTGCTGACTGCGATCCTGTCGATGATCCTGCTGGGCGTCATGCCGGGCCCGGTGAAGATGGCGGGCATCGCGCTGGCGCTGCTTGCAGCGCTCCTGCTCGCGTTCCAGCCGGAACCGGCCGCGCGGGACACGCCCCCGTGAAGTCCCTGCAAGACGTGGTTGCGCGGCATACGCGCGGCGAGGCAGCCGGCGTCTGGTCGCTGTGCTCCGCGCATCCGGCGGTCATCGAGAGCGCGATGCGCGAGGCGAAGGCGGCCGGCACCGCGCTGCTGGTCGAGGCGACCTCGAACCAGGTCAACCAGTTCGGCGGCTACACCGGCATGCGGCCCGCGGACTTCGTGCGCTTCCTGCACGGCATCGCGGCACGCGCTGGTTTCGCGGCAGAGAGCACCTGGATCGGCGGGGATCACCTCGGTCCCAATGCCTGGCAGGGGGAGCCCGCCGGGTCCGCAATGGACAAGGCGGCCGAGCTGGTGCGCGAGTACGTGACGGCGGGCTTTCGCAAGATTCACCTCGACTGCTCGATGGCCTGCGGCGGCGATCCCACGCCGCTGCCCGAGGAACTCGTCGCCGCGCGCGCAGCGACACTTGCCGCCACTGCGGAATCGGCCTGGCGCGCGGCGGGCGGCGACGCGCCGGTGTACGTGATCGGCACCGAAGTGCCAACGCCGGGCGGTGCGACCGAGGACCTCGGCACCCTCGCTGTAACGACGCCACAGGCGGCCGCGGCGACGATCGATGCCCATCGCGCCGCGTTCGCCAGCAGCGGGCTCGAGTCCGCATGGCTGCGTGTGCTCGCTCTCGTGGTCCAGCCCGGCGTCGAGTTCGACCATCACAAGGTCATCGACTACCGCCCCCGCGAGGCCCGGGCGCTCAGCGATTTCATCGGCCGGCAGCCGCAGTTCGTCTTCGAGGCGCATTCGACCGACTACCAGTCCGCGGACGGCCTGAAGTCGCTGGTGCGCGATCATTTCGCGATCCTGAAGGTCGGCCCCGGCGCCACGTTCGCGCTGCGGGAGGCGCTGTGGGGACTCGCAGCCATCGAACAGGCATTGCCTTCCAGCGAACCCGTGCCTGACCTGCGCAGGGTCGTCGTCGGCGAAATGCTCGGCGACCCGAAACACTGGCGCGGCCACTACCACGGCGAGGGCGCAAGCCTCGAGTTCGACCTGCAGTACAGCCTGAGCGACCGGATCCGCTATTACTGGCCGTATCCGGGGATACAGCGCGCCGTCGCCACCATGTGCGAGCGCCTCGACCGCCGCCCCATTCCGCTGACGCTGCTGAGCCAGTTCCTGCCGCGCCAGCACGAGGCCGTGCGCGAGGGCCGCATCGGCAATTCCACCGCCGAGATCCTCCGCGAAGGCGTCGCGGCGGCACTGCGTCCCTACATCGCGGCCTGCCGGGGATCGCCGGGGGCGACGGCGTGAACGCGAACGGGTTTGCGGGCCTGGCGGCAGCCGAACTGGAATCGCGCGGCGCGGGGTGGACCGCGCGCGAGATCGCACAGCAGCCGGAGGTGTGGACCGCCGTCGGCGAACTGGTCGCCCGTGAGCGTGCGGGCCTCGAAGCCTTCCTGCAGCCCCTCATCGCCAATCCCCATTTGCGTGTCGTGCTGACGGGCGCCGGAACGTCGGCTTACATCGGCGACTGCATCGCACCCGCCCTGTCCGCGCGGCTGCGGCGCCGCGTCGAGGCGATCGCGACCACCGATCTCCTGAGCGGGCCCGACCTGCGCCTGCCGGCGGAGGGCCCGACGCTGCTGGTGTCGTTCGCGCGTTCCGGCAACAGCCCCGAAAGCGTCGCGGCCGTCGAGCTTGCGGAGCGCTTCCTGGGCGGCCGCGTGTTCCACCTCATGATCACCTGCAATGCCGACGGCGCACTGGCCGCTCGCGCGCGAGGGCTTCCGAACTCGCGCGTGCTGCAGATGCCGGAGGCCGCGCACGACCGCGGTTTCGCGATGACTTCGAGCTTCAGCGCGATGCTGCTCGCCGGCGCGCTCGCGTTCCGGATCGTCGGCGACGACGCGCCCCCTCGCCTCGCCCGCGCAGCTGCGACGCTGCTGCCTGAAGCGATCGCGCTCGCCGGCCGGCTCGTCGCACGCGGCTTTGAGCGCGTCGTCTACCTCGGCAGCAACGAGTTGCGCGGCCTGGCATCGGAGGCAGCACTCAAGCTGCTCGAACTGACCGACGGCCGCATCGTTGCCGTTTCCGATTCGACGCTCGGGTTCCGGCACGGCCCCAAGACGATCCTCAACGAGCGCACACTGGTGGTCGTCCTGATGTCGAACGACCCTTACACGCGTGCCTACGATTGCGACCTGCTGGGGGAGCTGGAGCGAGAGGGCCGCGCCGGAGGCGTGCTCGCCCTAGGGGCACGTGCGGATGGCATGAGCCGGGCCGACAGGCTCATCATCCCGGGCATGGAAGACGCATCCGCACTCGAGCTCGCGCCCCTCCTGGTCCTGGTGGCACAGAGCTTCGCGTTGCTGCAATCGCTGGCGCTCGGCCTGACGCCCGACCGGCCGGACCCGGCCGGCACCGTCAATCGCGTGGTGCAGGGCGTGACCATCCATCCGTGGAACGGCGCGGGCGTCCATGTTCCTCGGCGTTGACGGCGGCGGCACCAAGACCGCCTACGCGCTCGTCGATGCACAGGGCACGCTGCGGGCGAGCCATGTCGGCGCGACGGTGGATCACCTCGCCGACGGCCTCGATGCCGCGCGCGCGCGCCTGGTCGAGGGCCTCGAAAGAACGCTCGCGCAGGCCCAGGTCGACGCGCGCGAGGTCGAGTTCGCTTTCCTCGGCCTGCCCGCGCACGGCGAGGACGGCGAAATGACCGTGGCGCTCGATGCCATGCCCGCTGCCGTCCTCGCGGCCGGGCGCTACCGCTGCGGCAACGACATGGTCTGCAGCTGGGCCGGTTCGCTCGCCTGTGCCGACGGCATCAGCGTCATTGCCGGCACGGGCTCGATGGCCTACGGCGAATACGCGGGCCGCCAGGCGCGTTGCGGCGGCTGGGGCGAGCTGATCGGCGACGAAGGCTCGGCGTACTGGATCGCGCGCGAGGGCATGAACCTCTTCTCGCGCATGAGCGACGGCCGCGTCGCACGCGGCCCGCTCCACGGGCTCGTGCGTGACCGCCTCGGACTTGCGGACGACCTCCACCTCTGCGCGCACATCTACGGCGCGCGTGCAAACCGGCGCGATGCCTTCGCGCAGTTCGCGCGACTCGTGCATGAGGCCGCAACGGCCGGCGACCGCGAAGCTGCGGCGATCTTCGTGCGCGGCGCGCGCGAGCTCGTCGATTGCGTTATCGCGACCCACGGTGCGCTCGGCGTCACGGCAGACGTCACCCTGCCGGTCTCGCACAGCGGCGGCGTGTTCGACAACGCCCCCGCCATGGTGGATGCGTTTCGCGCCGGCCTTGCGGCGGCTCCCGTCAGTCTCGAGTACCGTGCGCCGCGGTTTCCGCCCGCGATCGGCGCCGCCCTGCATGCGGCCCGGCTCTCCGGGTCTCCCCTGTCCGACCTCGCGATGGAAAGGCTGCAACGACGATGCGAAACGCCCGAAGCCTCCTGATGAACCTCAAGCCGGCGCTCGCCTGTGCGCTGCTCTTCGCCGCGTTGGCGGGCCGTGCCGAAGCGCCGGCCTATGCGGCGGATGAATTCGCCGCCGTCGAGAAGATCGACGTGCACATGCACCTGTATGGCGACATGCCCGCCTTCGTGGCGCGCGCCGCGGCCGACGGTTTCCGGGTGCTGACGATCAACGTCAACTACCGCGACTTCCCGCCGATCGCCACGCAGCAGCGCGATGCCGCGGCACTCGTCCTCTCGTTCCCCGAACGGATTGCCTTTGCGGCAACCTTCGACGCCGCTGGCAGCAGTCAGCCGGGTTGGCTCGACCATGTCGAAAAAGACCTGGATGCTGCCTTCGCCGACGGTGCCGTGGCGGTCAAGCTGTGGAAGGACATCGGCATGCAGCACCGCGATGCCGATGGCCGGGCGGTGATGATCGACGATCCGCGCTTCGACCCGCTGCTCGACTGGGTGGCGGCGCGCGGCATGCCGGTGCTCGGCCACCAGGGCGAACCGCGCAATGCCTGGCTGGCGCTCGAGCAGATGACGATCCGCGGCGACCGCGAGTACTTCACCGAGCACCCCCAGTACCACATGGCGGGACGCGGCGAGTGGCCGTCGTACGAGGAGCAGATTGCGGCGCGCGACCGCATGCTCGACAAGCACCGGAACCTGGCATTCGTCGGGGTCCACCTGGCGTCGCTCGAATGGGACGTCGACCGCATCGCCGGCTTCCTGCGCCGCTACCCGAATGCGAGCGTCGACCTCGCGGCGCGCCTGTCGCACCTGCAACTGCAGTCGAGCCACGACCGCGACAAGGTCCGGCGTTTCTTCATCGACTTCCAGGACCGCATCCTCTACGGATCCGACTTTGCGCGCGGTGACGGCCAGTCCGACGCCGAGTTCGCAGCCGAGGCACACGAAGGATGGCTTGCGGACTGGCGCTTCCTCGCGGGCAGCGGCGAACTGCGCTCGGGCGAGTTCGACGCCCCCTTCCGCGGCCTCGCGCTGCCGCGCGCAGTGATCGACAAGGTGTACCACGGCAACGCGCGCCGCATCTTCCCGAACGCCTGGCGCGTGGCAGGGAGCGCTCCATGATCCTCGGTGCCACGCTGCTGCTGCTCGGGTCCGCGGCCGCCGTGCAGGGCGACGGAATCCGCCTCGAGTTCGATGGCGCGATGAAGACGCGCGTCGTCGCGACGATGGGCCCGGAGACGGCGCTCGGTTCGTTCACCGAGTCCGAAACGCTGCTCACCGATGCCGGCGAGACCGGCGGCTTCGCCTTCCAGTCCGAGCGCACCGAGGACGTGACGGATGCCCTCGGCGCGGGCCGGCGCACGGTGCTCACCGGGAAGTCCGGTACACTCGCGAAGGAAGTCGAGGTCACCGCCTACGCCGCGCGGCCGCGCTGGCTCTTCGTGCGCGTGCGCTATCGCAACGACGGGCCTGCGCCCGTGCAGGTGCGCGGCTTCACCAATCACCGCTACGCGTTCGATCCAGGGACCGACCGGCGCGAGCCCGCATTCTGGTCGTACCAGAGCGCCTCCTACGAGTCGCGGCCCGACTGGGTCCTGCCGCTCGAGCCCGGCTTCACCCGCGGCAACGACCTCGGCATGAACGACTCCGACTACGGCGGCGGCACGCCCGTCGTGGACGTCTGGCGCCGCGACGTCGGGCTTGCGATCGGCCACGTCGAGCTGCTGCCGAAGCTCGTAGCGTTGCCGATCGAGCGCCAGAAGCGCGGCGCCGCGACGCTCGCGCTCGTCATGAAGCGCGAACTCGCGCTCGCGCCCGGCGAGTCGATGGAAACGATCCGCAGTTTCGTCGCGGTCCATCGCGGCGACTACTTCGAGACGCTGCGCGCCTACGGTGCGGCGATGCAGGCCCAGGGCATTCGCCTGCCGGATTCACCCAAGGACGCCTTCGACCCGATCTGGTGCGCATGGGGTTATGGGCGAGGCTTCACGCCGGTCCAGGTGTTCGAGACGCTGCCCGTCGTGAAGCAGCTTGGCTTCGGCTGGGCCGTGCTCGACGACGGCTGGCAGGTCGCGCTCGGCGACTGGCGGCCGCGCAGCGACAAGTTCCCGGCCGGCGATGCCGACATGAAGGCACTGGTGGACCGGATCCACGCAGCCGGGCTCAAGGCGCAGCTGTGGTGGGCGCCGATGGGTGCGGATGCCGGATCGCGCACCGAGCGCGAGCACCCGGAATGGCTGCTGCGCAACGTCGACGGCACGACACGGAAGATCACCTGGTGGGATTCGCAGTACCTCTGCCCGGCCCTCGACGGCGTGCGCGAGGACGCCGCGGCCTTCGCGCGCAAGGCGCTCGGCGAGTGGGGATTCGACGGGCTCAAGATCGACGGCCAGCACCTCAATGCCGCGCCGGAGTGCTTCAACCCGTCGCATGCGCATGGCACACCGGCAGCCGCGCCGGAAGGCGTGCCCGGGTTCTTCAAGGCAATCTGGGATGCCTCGCAGGCCGTGAAACCGGGCGCGGTGATCGAGATCTGCCCCTGCGGCACGGGCTACTCCTACTTCACGCTGCCTTACCTGAACATGACCGTCGCATCGGATCCGGAGAGCTCCTGGCAGATCCGCAGCAAGGGCAAGACGCTCAAGGCGCTCGCGGGCGATCGCATCGCCTATTTCGGCGACCACGTCGAGATGAGCGAAGGCGGCGAGGACTTCGCCTCGACCTTCGGCATCGGCGGCGTCATCGGCACCAACTTCGCCTGGCCCGGTGCGCCGGGCGAGAAGGACCGGACGCTGCTGCTCACGCCGAAACGCGAGGAGACCTGGGCCCGCTGGGTGAAACTCTACGAGGCGAAGCGGCTTTCCGAGGGCGAGTATCTCGGAGGTCTCTACGACCTCGGCTTCGACCGGCCCGAGGCGCATGTCGTGCGCAAGGGTGACGCGCTCTATTTCGCCTTCTTTGCGCCGCGCCACGCCGGGCCCGTCGAGTTGCGCGGACTTGCGCCGGACACCCGGTACGCGGTGCGCGACTACGTGAATGGCGTCGACCTCGGAACGGTCGAAGGCCCGGTGGCGAAGCTGCCGGTCCGCTTCAGGCAGTCGCTGCTGCTGGAAGCCGTGCCGCAGCGCCCAGCAGACTAAGGCTTGCCGTCCCGATCCTGACCCGTGATCAGGCGTGCCCCGCGCTCGAAGACGAGGTAGGACCACAGCCACTGGGTCACGACGATGATCCGGTTGCGCAGGCTCACCAGGAAGTACACGTGTGCCGCGCCCCAGATCCACCACGCGATCCAGCCCCTCAGTCGCATCCGCTTGTAGGCGATCACGGCCGCCTTGCGGCCGATCGTCGCGAGCAGGCCGCGGTCGTGGTACACGAACGGCGGCGGCGCATCCCGGCCGTCGATGCGCGCGCTGACGGCACGCGCGACGTAGGCGCCCTGCTGCTTGGCGACCGGCGCGATCCCGGGCTGGGGCGTGCCGTCCGGATTCTTCGCGAGGGCCGTGTCGCCGATGACGTAGATGTCCGCTCGCCCTGGCGCACGAAGTTCCGGATCGACGGGCACGCGGCCCGCGCGGTCCGCTTCGATGCCGAGCCAGCGCGCCGCCGGGGACGCGCGCACGCCCGCCGCCCAGACGACGGTTCCGGCACGGATGAATTCGGCGCCGATGCGCACGCCCTCGGCGTCGCAGTGGGTCACGGATTGCCCGAGCCGCACCTCGACGCCGATGCGCTGGAGCGCCTCGGCCGTGTAGCGCGACAGAGGCTCCGGGAAGTTCGCGAGCAGGCGCGGACCCGCCTCGACCAGGAGCACGCGCGTCTGCGCGGGATCGATCGCCCGGAAGTCGCGCGCGAGTGCGCGCCGCGAGAGTTCCGCCACGGCGCCAGCGAGCTCAACGCCCGTCGGCCCGCCGCCGACGATCGCGATCGTGAGCAGGCGCGCGCACTCCTCCGGGTTCGCGGCCATCTCCGCGCGCTCGAAGGCGAGCAGGATGCGCCGGCGGATGGCGGTCGCGTCGTCGAGCGTCTTGAGGCCGGGCGCGTGCACGGCCCATTCGTCGCGGCCGAAGTAGCCGTGCGTCGCACCGGTCGCAAGCACGAGGAAGTCGTAGGCGATCGGTCCGGCGTCCAGCGTCACCACCTTGCGCGCGGGGTCGACCGCCGTGACCTCGCCCATCAGCACGCGCGCATTGGCCTGCCGGCGCATCAGGTGGCGCACGGGCCAGGCGATCTCGGCAGGCGACAGGCCGGCGGTCGCCACCTGGTACAGGAGCGGCTGGAAGAGGTGGTGGTTCTGGCGATCGATCAGCGTGATGTCGACGGGCGCCCGCCGCAGGCCCTGCGCGACGGCAAGGCCGGCAAATCCGGCCCCGACGATAACGATTCTAGGTTTATGACCGTAAGTCGTTGGCATCGCACGTTTTCTTAGCTAGCATATCCGCGACGGGCCAGACAGCGTAATCTGGTTTGCAGGCTTCTGGGGGTGCCATGCTTCGCATCGTCGTGTTGAACCCCAAGGGGGGCTCAGGCAAGTCCACGATCGCGACCGGCATCGCCGCCATGTATGCCGCGCGCGGTTACCGGCCCGTCCTGATGGACTTCGACCCCCAGGGTTCCGCCTCGCGCTGGCTCGAAAAACGTTCGCCGCACCAGCCGCCGATCCACGGCATCGCCGCCTATGCCCGCGCGCTCAACGTGACACGCAGCTTCCACCTGCGCGTCCCGCACGGCACCGACCGCGTCATCGTCGACACCCCGGCCGCGCTGCAGCCGCCGGACTTCAACGACCACGTGCGCGAGGCGGACGCGGTGCTGGTGCCGGTGATGCCCTCCGACGCCGACATCCACGCCTGCTCGCGCTGCATCGGTCACCTGCTCATCTCCGGCAAGATCAAGCGGCGCGAGAATCGCCTCGCCGTGATCGCCAACCGGGTCAAGCCGAACACGATCATCTTCCGCACGCTAATGCGTTTCCTCGACCAGATGCAGATCCCGGTCGTCACGACGCTGCGTGACTCTCAACACTACGTATATGCGGGCGAACAAGGGCTCGGCCTGCATGACCTCAATCC
>Ga0315912_10003732_pt1 | contig 14916 bp, 14 predicted proteins | sample VfabasoilMG_FD_204469 | JGI IMG/M metagenome (GOLD analysis project Ga0315912, IMG submission 204469) | Garden soil microbial communities collected in Santa Monica, California, United States - V. faba soil | ecosystem: Environmental > Terrestrial > Soil > Garden | place: USA: California... | reverse complement strand
CTACAAAGGGTTCGCGTCGCATCGCGATCAAGAGGGCACTGGTGCGGCACGAGCGGTACATGGGGAAGACTCAGGTACCGGACGCTTGTATCGACCGTCCTAAGCCGCGGTCCCGCTCGATTCAACCCGCCGAGCGGGCCATCAGCAGCAGCGCGATGCCGATCGCGATCATCATGCCGATGGCGATCAGGAGCCACGGGCTGCTGCCGTCGTGCTCGCGGTTCGTGGACTGGATCGGCGAGCGGCCGGTCGCGGCGGGCTCGCGCTTGCCGGCATCGGCGGGAATGTCCTCGGGCCGGATCGCGCGCATGGTCTGCGTGACGCCGGGGACCTGCGCGGGCTTGTCGCCCCCGGCCTTCGGCGGCACCGCGGGTGCGGTGGACGTGGGCTGGTCGCGGCGCGTGGGCATGCCCGGCGCCTCGAGCACGAACCGGTTGTTCGCGAACGCGATCTGGTCGCCGCTGTAGAGCACGGCGTTGCGGGTCTGGATGCCGTTCACCGTACCCGTGACGCCGGCTGCCGACTCGCGCAGGAAGATGCCCACGCCAGGCAGCACGCGGACCTCGGCCTGGAGCGGGGCGATGCCGGGCTCGTCCAGCACCAGGCCGCAGTCCTGGCCGCCGCCGATGGTGAGGCGTTCGGGGATGGGGATCGCGCGGCCGTAGTACGGTCCCGCGACGCCACGCAGCACCACGCGCGGCGGACCGCCGCGCGGGCCGGGATCGTTCGCGCCCGGGTCGTCCTCGAAGGCCGACGGCGGTGGCACGCGGATCGCCTCGTCGTTGTCGGGCTTGAGCACGACGTTGACCGAACTGAGGCTGATCACGTCGCCCAGGCGCAGCAGCGCCACTTCCTTGACGGGGCGCGCGTTGACATGGGTCGACCCGTCCGGATCCTCGACCAGCAGCGTAAGCCCGCGCTGGTCGCTCAGGATCGTGACGTGATGCGGACGTATGCCATCGTGCGTGAGCACGATCGAGTTGCTGGCGTCGGAACCGATCGACACCTCGCCCGGTGGCGCGAGTACATCCGCGAGTTCGCCGTTTGGAAAACTCAGCCGCACGCTGTCAGGTTCCCCGCCTGTGGATAGCGCCAAACTCTAGCACAGCGCCGGCGTCCGCCAGCTACCAGCGGGCACGAAGATCGAGCGTCAGGCGATGCACGCTCGAGGCCTGGTCGTCGCGCCGTTCCACGAAGCCCGACAGCGTGGCCGAGAGGTGCTCGGTCGCGCCGTACCCCAGCCAGGCCGAATAGCCCCGGGCAAAGCTGTGGAACCACCATTCGTCGGCGCTGAAGGCCGCCATCACCGCGTCGCGCTGGATGCGCTGGGCCGACGCGCCCAGCTCCCAGCCCCCGGCGTCCCGGCTCGACCCCAGGGTGGCGCTCAGGCGCGCGGCGTCGCGCTGGTCGTCGGCGCCGAAGTTGCGGGCGAGGTCGACGCGCAGTTCGATCGGCAGGGTCGCACGTGCGTAGCGGACGGCGGCCTGGAAGTCGCCGACGCGGTAGTCGCTCACCAGGCTCGTCCCCACCCTGCGGTTCGTGCGGGCCAGGCCCTGGCTGGTGAGGCGCTCCAGGTCGTCGAAGTGCAGGAAGGCGAGCAGCAGCTCGCCCGACATGTCGCCGCCCTCGCCGACGGTCCAGCCGAGCTGGGCGGCGGCGATGCGGGAGTCGTCGTCGTACAGGTGCTCGCCCGCGAAATAGCCCGCGCGCGCGGCCAGGCGCTGGCCCTCCCCCATCTGCCATTCCTGGGCGATGCTGGCGCCGACCGGGCGCAGGTCGTCGTCCCAGAGCAGCGGCGTGAGGCTGAGCGGCATGGGCGTCTTGCCGACCAGGACCGACAGGTCCGGCGTCGCCTGCCAACGCACGTACGCACGATCCAGGCCGAACGCGTCGGCTTCCTCGTTGTCCAGGTTGCGCCGGATGTCGCGCGCGGGCTCGCTGCCGCGCCTGAGCGCGAAGGACGCGCCGAAGTCCCAGTCGTCGACCTGGCCGCGCGCGCCGAAGCGCACGCGCAGCCGGCCACGCTCCAATGCCTCGCGACCAGGGAGTCCGCGCACGTCGTCGCCCTTGAGTTCGGCGTCGCCGAACCAGGACCAGGCGAAGGTGGAGGCCTCGGGATCGTCCCCGGCGGCGATCGGGTCGACGTCGGCGGCGGCCAGTGCGCCCGACAGGCAGGACAGCACGGCCAGCGCGATTCCCCAGGTCCTGGTCGATGCCACCGGACTGGTCGGGTTCACGCGCGCAGTCCTGCCAGTTCCAGCCCCAGTTCCTCGGCGGTCTGGTAGCGCTCGTCGGGCTTGGGCGCGATGCACTTGAGAATGATGGCCTCGAGCGGCTTGGGCACGTCGGGCCACAGCTCCGAGGGGCGGATCGACTGTGCGTTCATCTGCGCGAGGTAGATCTCCATGGTGTTCGCGCCGGTGAATGGCGGCTTGCCGCAGAACATTTCGCACAGCACCACGCCGGTGGCGTAGAGGTCCGCGCGCTGGTCCACGGCCTCGCCGGTGAGCTGTTCGGGCGCGGAGTACTGCGGCGTGCCCATGAACATGCCCGGCTGCGTCGGGCCGCCGCCGCTGCGCTGGATCGGTCGCGCGATGCCGAAGTCCATGAGCTTGACGTTGCCGTTGGATTCCAGGATCAGGTTCTCCGGCTTGATGTCCCGGTGCAGCACGCCCCCGGCGTGCGCGGCCGCGAGCCCCGCGCAATGCTGGCGCGCGATGCGCAGCGCGCCCGAATACGGGACGCGCCCGGCCTGGCGCAGCAGATAGCGCAGGGTCATGCCGCGCACGTATTCCATGGAGATGTACGGCAGGCCCATCGCCTCGCCGAAGTCGAAGGTGCGCAGCACGTTGGGGTGGGTGATCTTGCGCGCGAGGCGGATCTCGCTCTTGAGCCGTTCCAGCTGTTCGCCGTCCACCAGGGCGGACGGGCGCAGGGTCTTGAGCGCCACCACGTCGTCCAGCTCGATGTCGCGCGCCTTGTACACCACGCCCATGCCGCCTTCGCCGAGCACGGACAGGATGTCGTAGCGCCCGCCGAAGCGCATGCCCGGACGCAGCGCCGACTGGCGTGATGCCTGCTGGCCGGACGGCGCCTGGGGCAGCGCCACCACCGCGGTCAGCGCCTCGTCGGGCGTGACCACGCTCTCGACCGGCGCGGCCGGCAACTGCTCGCGTGGCACGCCATAGAACGATTTGCCCGAGGACAGGCCCTGGACAACGACGACGGCCGCGGCACCGAGGTCGGCGCGCACGCGCTCGCCCAGCGCCTTGGGCAGCACGAGGCGGTCGACGGGACCCTCGCTCAGCAGCCGGTCGATCTGGAACGCGCTCGGCCCCACTGCCGCGCGCAGGCTGTCGCCACCGGTATCCATGGTGCCGAACACCACCTCGCCCTCGAGCGCGGCGGCGGCGGATCCCGGCGCGAGCTCCTGCACCTGGCGGCACACGCCCAGCATGTCGGACAACGGACGCTCGGGCTCGAACCCCGCCACCACGCGGTGTCCGGCCACGGCCAGCACGCGCGCGCCCTGGCGCCGGAACACGCGCACCACCGCGGCGAGGTTCGCCTGGTTGCGCGCGAGCGTGGTCGCCGCCGATTCGTTGGGCAGTGGCCGCGCCGCCTCGCGCAGTTCGATCGCGAGCAGCAGCAGGCGCTTGCGTTCGGCGGGCTGCACCGGCACCGCCGGAACCTCGGCCGCCGCTTCGACGCCGGGCTGCGTGACGAAGCTCGGCACCGATTCGACCTGGCCGGGTTCGGGCAGGAAGCGCGACAGGTTGGTGACGTAGCGCTCGATGTCCTTGCGCTCGCGCAGGTCGGACAGCAGCGAATCGAACGCGCGCGACAGCTGCGCAAGTTCGTCGCTGCCGCGGATGCCGATCTGCGCCTGGTAGTTCCCCCCGGCCGCCTCCTGCGCCACCTTCGCCATGCGTCGCACCGGGCGCAGGGTCGCGTTCGCGAGCAGCAGGGAGACGAGCAGCGCCACGACGAGCGCGATGCAGCCGGCCACCGCGATCACGTTGAGGATCTGCCGATAGCCCGCGGTCAGCCGGTCGAGCGAGACCAGTTGCAGCGCCGATCCGAGCACGGGGCCGCCGTCGGCATCGAGCATGGCGGTGCGAGCGACCCAGCGTTCGCCGCCGAAACTGATGTCGAGCCGCGCCTGGTCCTGGCCGCTGGCGATCGCCGCGGCGAGCCCGCCGACGTCGGCTTCCAGGGCCTCGGTCAGCACCTTGAGGAGTGCCGGATCGAGTGACGACCCGATCACGATGGGCACGCGATCGGTGGGCAGCAGGTAGGCCACGTCGGCGCCGCTGGCCGAGCCCACGGCCTTGCCCAGGGCATCGCCGACCCGGTCGGCGAGCATCAGGAAGCCGATCAGGTCCTGGTCCTGCGAGAGCGGCATGATGGCCGCCTGGAACAGCACGTTGTTGCGCCGCCAGAAGCCGCTGATCGAACTCGGCCCCGCCAGCGCCGCCTCCACGAAGCGGTCGCCGCCGAGCGTGGTGGCGAACGCCTCGGATTCGTCGGTGCGCACCAGCACCTCGCCCTTGGGGTTGAGCAGGATGGCGAGGTCGAAGCCGAAGGTCTGCTTGCGCTCCTGCAGCAGGTCCTCGAGCGAGGCGCCGTCGCTGCGCTCGGACCCCAGGCCCAGCGCCGCGCCGGTCGATTCGTTCACGTACTGGAGGAAGGCCGTGTCCGAGGCGATCACCTGCAGCTTGAGCTGCAGGTCCTCGAGCCGGCGCTGGGTGAATTCGGACTGCGTCGAGGCGCTCAGCGTCATCGTGCGCGACACCGACTGGTCGGCGATCTCCGCACCCTTGCGCTGCGTGATCCAGATCACCGAGCCCAGCGCCAGGCCGATCAGGATCGCGAACAGCATGAAGATGCGCAGTGCCAGCGGCACCCGCAGCACGACCGGCTCAGTAGCCGGAGCCGGACTCGTCGCCACGTCGGACATAGGGCTTCCCGAACTTGTTGGTGTGCTGCGGCACCTTGCGGCGGTCGAGGTCGAGGCGCGCCGTCACCGGATCCCCGCGGGCCGGATCGAGCGACTGACGGAACGGGTCGCCGCGGTCGTGGTAGACCACCAGGTCGCCCTCGCCTGCCGGCAGTCCGGTCAGCACGAATTTCGCCTCGCGATCGGGCCGGGTGACGAACGGCGTGTCGAGCACCAGGATGTAGGCGTACATGGAGTGGTGCACGTTGCAGTACACCTTGACCAGCCCGGTGCTCGCGAAAGTCTGGATGAAGCCGTCGCCCTGGGCGTACAGGCCGGCGTCGAAGCCGTTGTCGACCGAGCGCGAGAACACGTTGTGCAGCACGGTGTCCTCGTTGGGGAAGCGCACGCTCGAACCCACGGGCACCGCCAGCACGCGCGGCACGAACTGCTTGCGGCGCGTGGTCATCACCGCGGGCTTGGGCAGCGGCGCGGGCTTCACCGCCTGCTTGGGCCGGAAATAGACCACCGCCTCCTCGGCCTCGCTCGCGCGCAAGGCCTGGCCGGCGGCGAAGATCTCGATGGACCCGCTGAGGTCGTGCGCCTGCACGCCGAGTCCGATCGACGCCAACAGCGCGTAGGCCCACCCTCTCCGCATGCCCGACCTCCCCGACCGACTTCGATCTTAGCAATCCCGGGACGCCAGCGCGCCAGGCTGGCCGAGCCCTGGCAGGATCGCCCCGGCGGTGCCGCACGGTGCTTGACTCGGGGCCGGGCTACCGCGCAGATTGCGTGCGCCGCGTACCAGTCCGCACCGGAGGAACCGTGCCCACGATCCGCATGTCCCGCGCACACAAGCGCCCCATGGCCGAGGCGCGCGCGTCGGTCGAGAAGATCGCCAAGGCCATGGACAAGAAGTTCGGCGTGCAGCACGACTGGGACGGCAACACGCTGCATTTCGAACGACCGGGCGTGAACGGCCACATCGAGCTCGCCAAGGGCAAGGTCACCGTGCATGTCGAACTCGGGTTCCTGCTGTTCGCGCTCAAGGGGCCGGTCGAGGAAGAGATCGGCAAGCGGCTGGAGCAGGAGTTCGGCTGATCTGACGATCATGACGAGCCTTGCTCGCCACGATCACCCGTCATCGCTCGACGACGTCGCTCCCGCGCAGGCGGGAGCCCAGTGACTTTGTCCCGGTCGGTACGGCGCTCCAGAGCCCAGTCGCCGGTCCCCCGCCTCCGCGGGGGCGACAGAGGGGTTTGTTGACACGCGGTCGCGCACTACGCGCCCAGCGGCTTCCCCGGACGGAACGGGTCGGGATCGCCGGCGAACAACCGGGTCATGACGTTGCGCTCGCGCTTCGAGATCTCGGCGAGGAACTCGTCCGCGCCCTTCATGGTGCCGAACGAATCGAAGCCGCGCTGCAGGAACTTATGCAGCCGGCCCAGGCCCGCGGCGTGCGCCGGGCCATGCGCGAGGTGCAGCAGCCCCACGATCAGCCGGCTGCGCACCAGCCGGTCGATCTCGTGACCGATGCCCACGAGCAGGTCGAGCTGGCGTTCGCGCCCCGGACGATCGCCGGCGGCCTGATACGCCGCCGCGTAGTCTGCTTCCCCGATCCGGTCGGGACGCACGCCCTGCCGCTGCAGCGCGTCGGCGACGGCGAGGTCGAATTCGTGGCTGAGCAGGTCCAGGTCCAGCGCCGAAACCACCGTGCCCATCGTGTGCGTGGGCAGCAGCGTACGCAGCGTTGGCAGCATACGGCGCAGGTCGCGGTCGCGCCAGGTGACGTCGTGCGCGCCGTACAGCTCCTCGACGAAGAACAGCGCCGCATCGGCATAGCGCGGATGCTGCAGCAGGTCGCCGAAGCTCGTGCGCAGCCGCCCGGCCTGCCATGCCTGAACGGCCTTGAGCGTGGGCAGCGCGTTGCGCGGCTCGGCGTGCGGATCGCGCGCCAGCGTCAGGGCGTTCAGCAGCGCCGAGAGCCGGGCCGCCTGGTCGCGCCGGCTCATCGCTGGGCGAAGGCCTCGAGCAGTTCCTCGGCGGAACGGCGGAACGCGGCGGTGAGCTCCACCTTCGCGTAGCCGATGCGGCCGTCGCGCTCGACCAGGTACACGGCGCGCTTCATGCCGAACAGACCGTAGGCGCCGTAGCTCTTCGCCACCGTGCCCTCCGCATCGCTGAGCAGGGTGAACGGCAGGTCGTACTTGCGCCGGAAGCGCGCGTGGGACTGCGCATCGTCGGTGCTGATGCCGACCACCTCGATGCCCAGGCCCGAGAACGACTCCAGCCCGTCGCGGTAGTCGCACAGCTGCGCGGTGCACACCGGCGTGTCGTCGCCCGGATAGAACACGAGCAGCTGCCGCCGACCGCGATGGTCGGAGAGCTTGTAGTAGCGCCCGTCGTCGGCGGGAAGTTCGAAGTCCGGGGCGAGGTCGCCGATTCCGAGGGACATGGCACGCATCCTGGGGTTGCTGGGGGCAGTCTATCGCGCGCCGCGGCGGCCGTTAGGGGACGTGTCGATTCGTGACAGGCGATCACTTGCTCCACGCCACTGTGGCTACAATCCGGCGCCCCCGGAGACCGTCCCGACCATGCTCGTCCTGCAACCTGCGCCGCGACCGCGCCGACGTCGCAAGCCCAAGCTCGGCCTGGCGATCGCCGGCGGCGGCCCGATCGGCGGCATGTTCGAGCTGGGCGCCCTGCGCGCGATGGACGATGCGATCGAGGGCCTGGACCTCACGCGCATGGATGTGTACGTGGGCGTGAGTTCCGGGGCGTTCCTCGCCGCCGGCCTCGCGAACGGCCTGGGCACGGCCGACATGTGCCGCATCTTCGTTTCCGACGACGGCGTGCAGAACCGCTTCCGTCCCGAACTGTTCCTGCGCCCCGCGTTCTTCGAATACGCGCGCCGGATCGCGGGCGTGCCGCGCGCGCTGCTGCAGTGGGCGGGCGACCTCCTGAGGTTCTCCAACGCCAGTCCCTGGAGCGACGCGCTCGGCCACTTCGGCCAGCTGATCCCCACCGGGCTGTTCGACAACGCCGAGGTCGAGCGCTTCCTGCGCTCGGTGTTCGAGGACCTCGGGCGCACGAACGACTTTCGCAAGCTGCCGCGCAAGCTCTACGTGGTGGCGGTGGACCTCGACACCGGCGACGTGATCCGCTTCGGCGACGACAAGCACGCGCACGTGCCGATCTCGGTCGCGGTGCAGGCGAGTTCCGCCCTGCCCGGCCTCTATCCACCGGTGGTGATCGACGGCCGGCACTACGTGGACGGCGCCCTGCGCCGCACGCTGCACGCCTCGGTCGCGCTCGAGGAGGGCGCGGACCTGGTGATCGGACTCAACCCGCTGGTGCCGTTCGACCAGGGCCTCGCGGCCCGGCGCGGCAAGCTCGTCCCGCAGAGCCTGACCGACGGCGGCCTGCCGGCGGTGCTCTCGCAGACCTTCCGCACGCTGCTCAAGTCGCGCATGCAGGTGGGCCTGGACAAGTACCAGAGCCAGTACGAGCACTCCGACCTGCTGCTGTTCGAGCCCGATGCGGACGATGCGGAGATGTTCTTCACCAACATCTTCAGCTACGAGAGCCGGCACCTGCTGACCGAGCATGCCTACCGGCTCGCGCTCGACGACCTCTCCGCCCGCCGCGTCGAGCTCGCGCCCGTGCTGGCCCGGCATGGCCTGTCGCTGCGCGAGGAGGTGCTCGCCGACCGCGACCGCACGCTCTCCTCCAGCCTGGGCGTGAGCCCGCCCCGCCGCACGCCGGTGACCGCGCGCCTGCGCCACGCGCTCGACGATCTCGACGCCGCGCTCGCGGCGCGCCGCGCGCGCTGACACGCGCTTCGGGCGGAACGCAGGCTCGCCAGCGGGGCGGCTTTGCGCGGCCGCGCGCATAGTGTGACTACTCTACGTGGGCTGCCCAGAATGGCTCCACACACGCGGCATCGCGCCGCGACCAAACTCACGAGGGAGTCCCATGTCCAAGCCCAAGCTGAAGCGCAAGTCCGCGCCGGCCGCCAGTTCGCAGGCGAAGAACCTGATGGAAACCGCCGAGCAGGTCTGGATGGCGGGCATGGGCGCGCTCCAGCGCGCGCAGGGCGAAGGCACGAAGGTGTTCGAGAACCTCGTGCGCGAGGGCCTCTCGCTCGAGCAGAAGACGCGCAAGGTCGCCACCGGCAAGGTGGACGAAGTGCGCGGCGCGGTGGAGGCCACCGTCAGCCAGGTCAAGGAACGTGCGGCCGACACCTGGGACCGCCTCGAGAAGGTGTTCGAGGAGCGCGTGTCGCGCGCCCTGGCGCGCCTGGGCGTGCCCGGCCGTGACGAGATGCAGGCCCTGGTGGACCGCGTCGAGGACCTGAACAAGGCCGTGCGCAAGCTGCACGCCGAAGGCAAGGCCGCGCCCGTGCGTCGCGCCGCCGCCGCGCGTTCCACGCCGCGGTCGAGCATCAGCAAGGCCAAGCAGAGCGTCGCGATGATGGCCGAGGCCGCGAGCGAGCTGCAGGAAGCCGCGACCACGGCCGTGCGCCGCGCCGCGAAGAAGGCGACCCGCGCGATCAAGAACCCGATGAAGTGATCCGATGAAGTGATCCAAGCGGGGTCCCCAGACCGGATCGCGCAAGGAACGCGCAACAGTTTCACAGCCCGCCAGTCACACCACGCCGAAAGATCCCTCCCCTTACGGCTTCTGACTGGCGGGCTTTTCTTTTTGTGATCTTGATGACCGCAGGCGCGCAGATGCCTCGGCTTCGCGTAGGCGCAGTCTCGCCTCCGAGCCCACGATTCCGCGCACGGCGCGACAGAATCACGCGGGGCGAATCGGGGACTTTGTAGGAGCGCGCTTCAGCGCGCGATCTTTCCCCTCCGTACGCGAAAAGATCGCACGCTGAAGCGCGCTCCTACAGCGCTTCCCCGACGCTTGCCGGGTGTTACCAGTGGATCCCGCGCATCAGCGACGCGAACGCGATCTGCTCGTTCGAGGTCGGCTCGTCCCTGCCCTTCATGCCCTTGGCGGCGGCGGAATCGGGGAACAGGTTGAACGCCGTGTTCATCACCACCTCGTAGGCCTTCGGTGCGATCGCGCTGAGCGTGGCCGAGAAGATGCCCAGTCGCGTCGCGACGCGGCTCGGGCGCTCGATGATCGCCTGCACGATCATGTCGGCGGCCTCCTCGGGCGTGAGCGTGGGCACGTTGTCGTAGATCTTCGTCGGGCCGATCATGGCGGTGCGCACCAGCGGCATGTTGACCGTGGTGAAGAACAGGCCGCTGTCGGAGAACTCGGACTGGGCGATGCGCGAGAAGGCGTCCAGCGCGGACTTCGAGGCCACGTAGGCCGAGAAGCGCGGTGCGCTCGCCAGCACGCCGATCGAGGAGATGTTGATGATGTGGCCGCGGCGGCGCTCGGTCATGGTGGGCAGGAAGCCCATGATCAGGCGCAGCGAGCCGAAGTAGTTCAGCTCCATGGTCCGTTCGAAGTCGTGGAAGCGGTCGTAGCTCAGCGCGATCGAACGGCGGATGGATCGTCCGGCGTTGTTGATGAGGATGTCGACCGCGCCGTGGTCGGCCAGGATCTTCTGCACCAGTTCGTTGCAGGACTCGCCCTTGGTGAGGTCGGCCGTATAGGCGAAGCACACGCCGCCGGCCTTTTCGATCTCGGCCTTCGTGGCATCCAGTTCATCCTGGCTGCGCGCCACGATGATGGTCGTCGCACCCGCGCCGGCCACCTTGAGCGCCGCGGCCTTGCCGATGCCCGCGGAGCCGCCGGTGATCACCACGACGCGGCCCTTGACCTTGCCCGCGAGCGAGCGGTCGACGAACAGGTCAGGGTCGAGGTGGCGTTCCCAGTAGTCCCACAACCGCCAGGCGTAGGTGTCGAGCTTCGGCAGCTTGATCTTCGAGCCCTTCAGCGCGCGCTCCGTTTCGCGCGAGTCGTAGCGCGTGGGTTGCGTGATGTAGCCCAGGGCCTGCTTGGGAATGCCGAAGTCCTTCAGCACCATGTTGGTGAAGCGCTGCACCGGCGGCAGGTTCGCCACCGCGTGCCGCACCATGGGCGGGATGAAGGCGAACATGCGGGCATCGACGCGCAAGGTCATCTCGGGTGCATTCGCCGCGCGCGCGAAGGTGTTGAGCAGTTCGCCCGCGCGCATGGGCGCGGGATCGGTCAGGTGGAAGCAGCCGCCATCGAGCCCGGCCTTGTGCGCGATGTGGTCCATGGCGTCGACCACGTAATCCACCGGCACCACGTTCACGCGGCTGCCCTCGACGCCGATGGTCGGCATCCACTGCGGCAGCACCGAACGCAACTTCTTGATCAGGCGGAAGAAGTAGTAGGGGCCGTCGATCTTGTCGATCTCGCCGGTCTTGGAATGCCCGAGCACGATGCCCGGGCGATAGATGCGGTAGTTGCGGCGGTACTGCTTGCGCACCAGCGCTTCCGAATCGTGCTTGGTGCGGAAGTACGGGTCGTCCAGGCCCTCGGCCTCCTCGAACATGTCCTCCTTGAACACGCCCGGGTAGTTGCCGGCGGCGGCGATCGAGCTCACGTGGTGGAAGCAACCGGCCTTCACCGCTTCGCCCAGTTGCATCGCGTGACGGGTGCCTTCGATGTTCGCGGCGATCTGGCTCGCCTCGTCGGCGCTCAGGTCGTAGATGGCGGCGAGGTGGAAGAAGTGCTTGATCTTCCCGCTGAGCTCGCCGATCGATTTTGGCGAAAGGCCAAGCTTCGCCTTGAGCAGGTCGCCCGTCACCGGCACGAGCTTGCCCCTGGGCGCGGCGATGTTCTCGGCGAGCGCCTGGAACTTCTCCAGCGAGCCCTTGCGCACGAGCACGTAGACCTTGCCTTCGCGCTTGACCAGCTTCTCGATCAAATGCCTGCCGATGAAGCCGGTGCCGCCGGTGACGAAGTAGCTCATGGTGATTCCCTCGTGGCGATGATCGGCGGGGCCTGCGCCCACCCGCCGTGTCGACCAAAGATAGCCCGAACCCCAGGGTGGTCCAAGCCCCGCGCGATCTCCCGGCCACCCCGTGCCGGGCATGCGGCAACGCCGGCGTGCGGCGTTGACCCACCCCACCCTGCATGCTACAAGCCGAAGACCCCGTGAAATCCAGCGATCCGGAGCGCGCACATGGCGACGAAGAAGGTCACCGAGAGCAAGGCCGAAGCGAAGAAGCCCGCGGGCAAGGCCGCCGGCGCGGGCGATCTCAAGGCGCAGTTCGAGGCTGCCGGCAAGAGCGCCCAGAAACTGCCCGAGCGCCCCGACAACGAGATGCTGCTGCGCCTGTACGCGCTCTACAAGCAGGCCACCGAGGGCGACGTGAAGGGTGCGCGGCCGGGCATGTTCGACTTCGTCGGCGGCGCGAAGTACGACGCCTGGGCCAAGTTCAAGGGCACCAGCGCGGACGACGCGATGCAGAAGTACGTGGACCTGGTGAAGCGCCTGGGCGGCTAGCCCGGCGCCATCGAATTCCGGACGGACGACCCGTGGCCATGGCGAGCAAGACCCGCGACCGCATCCTCGACCTGAGCCTCGTCATGTTCAACGAGCGCGGCGAGCCGAACGTCACCACGAACCACATCGCCGACGAGCTCGAGATCAGCCCGGGCAACCTGTACTACCACTTCCGCAACAAGGACGACATCGTCGAGCACCTGTTCGCGCGCTACGAGTCGCGCATGGACACGGTCATGGTGGCGCCCGAGGACCGCGCGCCCACGCTCGAGGACATCTGGCTGCAGCTGCACCTCGCTTTCGAGTGCATGTGGGACTACCGCTTCATCCTGCGCGACCTGGTGGACCTCACCAGCCGCAACCGCAAGCTGCGGTTGCACTACGCCCGCATCATCAAGCGCGCCCAGCAGAACGTCACCGACGTGCTGCTCGGCCTCGCGCGCGCCGAGGTCATGCGCGCCTCGCGCCAGGAGATCGAGGCCACCGCGACGAACATCCTGCTGGTCGCCACGTTCTGGATGAACTTCAACCAGGTCCGCGGGGCGCAACCTGAGCGCGCCGCCCAGGACCTCACCCGGGGCATCTTCCAGGTGATGATGCTGCTGGCGCCGTTCCTGCGCGATACCGAACGCCTGCACATCCACACGCTCGCCCAGGCCTACGTGAAGTAGCGACGTAGGCCGGAGTGCGCGCTTGCGCGCTCTCCGGCGCTCTTGATCTGGATGTGGCCAACTCGCGACATCAACGCCAAAGCCGCGGAGAGCGCCTGCGGCGCACTTCGCGCTACCAAAGCCTGGCGCACAGGAGTTCCGTTGTAGGCCGGAGTGCGCGCTTGCGCGCTCTCCGGCGCCCTTGATTCGGCGTTGACCCACCACTGGAGCCGCGGAGAGCGCCAGCGGCGCACTCCGCGCTACGAGGGCGCAGAACCTCCCGGGATCGGCCAATAAAAAACCCCGGCGCCTTGCGGCACCGGGGTCGCGTTCCCTCGCGATGCCCGATTGCTCAGGCCGCGCGCTTGCGCATGCTGCTCTTGACCTGGCGGTTCAGCTCGTCGACGCGGCTGACCAGTTCGGCGATGTCGCGCTTGGACGGCACGCCCAGGCGGCCCAGCACCGTGCCGATCTGCTCGGCGATGTTCGATTCGATCTTGCCCGCCACCTTGCGCGCGCGCTGCTGCACCGGCGTCACGATGCCGCGCAACTGCTTGCGGGTGTCGTTCGCCGCGCGGCGTACGTCGCGCACGATGGTGGTGGCGAACTTCTCGCCACGCTGGCGCAGGTCCGCGCCCTCGTCCACCAGGGTCTCGACGATCTGCTCGCCGCGCTTGCGCACCAGCGATACCGCGCCCAGACCGGCCAGCACCAGCTTGCGTGCGTTCTCGTTGCCCGGCTTGGCGGCATTGCCGCGCTTGCTCGTGGTCCGCTTCGTCACCATGGGTTGCTCCTTATGCTCATGCAGGGTTGGCGCCCTGTGCGCCTGGGAGCACCATAGGTGCGATGGGGTAGAACAATCACACTATGGAAACGCCATGCGTTGCACGCGCGCGCCGATTCGCGGATGCTCGCTGCACACGAGAGGAGGCGACCATGGCGAAGGCGAAGTGGGCAGCGTTTCCACACGCGGACAAGGCGTTCGACTATGCCGGCGACAAGCTCGCCAAGGCGTGGCCGAAACTGCATGCGGGCGACCAGGAACCCTACCCCGACACCGCGCGCGTCGCCGCCCTGCTGAAGGCCCATCCCAAGCTCGGCAAGGCCACGGAAGCGGCAGCGATCGCGACGAAACTGCAGGACGCGTGGCGTGCCTACCATCGCGGGGATTTCCAGGCGGCGTTCGAGGCCGGCGAGGCGCTCGGGCCGATCGGCGCCGTGGTCGCGTGCAAGGCCGCGGGCATCCACGGTTCGTACCTGCTGACCAAGGACGCCGACAAGCTCAAGCGCTTCGAGGAAGTGGGCGCGTTGGCCGCCGAGGCGGCGAAGGCGTTGCCCGGGGAGGCCAACACGCACTACTTCCAGGCCTTCGCCTACGGCCGCTACAGCCAGCTGATCTCGATCACCAAGGCGCTCTCGCAGGGACTCGCCGGCAAGGTCAAGGAGGCGCTGGACCGCACGCTGAAGCTTTCGCCCAAGCACGCCGAGGCGCACCTGGCGCTCGGCGTGTACCACGCGGAGATCGTGGGCAAGGTCGGCGGCATGCTCGCGAGCCTCACCTACGGCGCGAAGGCCTCGACGGCCGAGGACCAGGTCAAGACCGCGTTGAAACTCATCCCCGATGCGCCCACCGCGCATCTCGAACACGGCAACGTGATCCTGCTGCTGTACGGCGACAAGAAGGCCGATGCGGCGGCGGCGGCTTACGAGAAGGCCGCGAAGCTGAAGCCGCGGGATGCGATGGAGGCGTTGGATCGGGCGGAGGCGGCGTCGCAGATCGACTGATCCGCGGGGCGGTTGGACTTGCCTTGTCGTCGTAGGAGCGCGCTTCAGCGCGCGATCTTTTCGGCCCGGCCGTGTGTCGAAAAGATCGCGCGCTGAAG
>Ga0315912_10003731_pt1 | contig 14917 bp, 13 predicted proteins | sample VfabasoilMG_FD_204469 | JGI IMG/M metagenome (GOLD analysis project Ga0315912, IMG submission 204469) | Garden soil microbial communities collected in Santa Monica, California, United States - V. faba soil | ecosystem: Environmental > Terrestrial > Soil > Garden | place: USA: California... | reverse complement strand
CGCCTCACCGGGAGGATTTCATAAGCAAAGCCGCCAGCATGCAGTGGATTTGTGTTCTTGATCGTAATGGTCCACTGGCCGTTATCCTGCGAAATGACAACCGCGTTTGGAAAAGGCTGCACCGTGATTGGGTCTTCGGTATCAGTGTGATAGTGAACCGCAGAGTATCCGTTGCCCGTCAACTCTGGATCAGTCGGATCAGCACCGTTCATCAGCTTCGCTGGCAGCCCAACATAATCGGAAGGTGCCGCCGCTGTCCCCGGTTCCGGTATCCAATCCGAAGATCCGGTTCGCGTTACCGCCACAAGTGTCTCCGGCCCAAAAACGGGATCAGTATTTCGAATCCAAATCGACGCATCCGGTGCGGCTACTAAATCCAGACGCGCCCGCTCCCACCGCGGAAGATAACTCAACCACCAACCAACCGGACACTCACCAGACTTGTCCCAAGGTGCCGCCGAAAATCCCGCGTACTTTACCCACACCTCCGTCTTCGGCAATTTCAAATACAGTACACCAGCCCCAACGGCAGGAGAGAAAATCGGCAACACTTCCGGTATGTACTGCCCCTCTGGAAGCATTGTTTCGCCAAGCTGAAAGGGCAACGTTCCGTCCAAGTGGCAGTTTTTCTTCAGCCACTCACCCAGCGGGCCAGCATCCCAATTACTGCGGGAGAAGTCCATCAGACTTGCGGCCACGAAGGCAGCGTAGCATCAGCCTGCAACTTAACCAGACTCGTCGGCAACGTATACGTCCACGGCTTTCCATAAGGACGACCACCACTCAACGACACATCCTGCGCCGACGCAGCTTCCATAGCAATCGCAGCCTGAAGTTCTTCATCCACGGCAGGAGCCTCGCCTCCGTTCCAAAATTCCCCGGTGTTCAGGTAATACAGCACCTGCAGCGCATACCCCGGCCTCACCGGCAACAACACCCGAGACGACCCCGCCCGCAGAAAAGATTCAAACACCGGATCATCATCAGTCTCCGTGCTGTTATCCACCCACTGCGACTTGCGGCCCCAATAATAAGGGTAAAACGCATACGTCATCTGCTCCCACTCGAAGCACTGTTCAAAGAATTGGCTGTAAGCGCCTTCCTCCATAGCTTGCGAAATCAAAAACTCTGGATACCCGAAAGGCTTAGCCGAATCGCGAGTAGCGTCGAAATCGAAAAAATACTGTCCAGTGATAAGTTCCAGACAAGCACGCTTCAACTCAACCTGTTCCACACCGCGCTTGGCATCAGGCGATATCTTCGTCAACGCTGAAGACTGCGCCACACGCTTGGCCTCCAACTCAGCGTCATACGCCGTCTGCAATGAGTTGTAGGCGTCAACAATTCTCTTATAGGTCTCCATTTGCCACGCTGCCAGCGTCGCGTTCTTACGTTGGGATCGAACCTCCACGTTGATCGTGTATGCGGCAACGTTGTACGCAACCACGCCAACCGGAACAATCCGCTCTTCGTCGTTCAGCGACGCATAATCATCGCCGTCAAGTTTGTTGATGGGCTTGCGTCCCACAGTAATGATCAGCTTGGTTCCCGATATTTGCTTGTTCTCATTCTGGTCCGAATAGATCACCCACGCGCCACGCGCCCACGCTTCTTTAGCCAAATAACCCTCCGGCACCTCAATCGAATCCGACTTCGTGGTCAACGTATAATCAGATCCCTTAGGATCGTGCCGCGTCTCGGGAATTTCCAAAACCTTGCCGGTAGTGATCGACTCAACCGGTGGAGGATTCACTCCCGACACCCGATATCGATTCACCCAATACCTATAGTTAGACGGTGTCAATTCCTGAAAACCAAAATCTTCTGGGAGTGGCTCCGGACGTGCCCTAATCATGCCCTCCACCGCCCCGCCATCCCGTCCAAACTTGTAGAACGCGGAAGGTTCCGGAACTACCAACTCCATCATCAAACGCTTTCCGTAATTAACAATCTGCGCCTTATAGACCTTCTCTAGCCAGCGATAAATACCAACCACATGATTGGGACTCTTGTTGTCAAAGCCGTGTTTATTCGTTTCTTCGGTCTCCGTTAAGACCTTCTGCGTAATCTGTTCACGCATGCTCTGCGTCAACTTGGAAACCGTGTGGTCCACCACCTCTTGCGCAAAGTTACTCGAGTTCGCAGTCGATGTCTCGGTCGAATTGCCCACCGCGAAATCAGCACTCGTGTCCACTTGCACAACAGGGCCAAAACCGCCCGACACATTCACGCCCGTTCGTAGCGACACATCGTTTCGAATCGTCGTCTGTACTTCCGCCGCCATTTCGTTGCGCTCGGTGGATTGCAAATCGCGCTGCGTCTCCTCCGTCGTCTCGGTCGAAGTCATCGTGGTAGTCGAAACCCGATCCAGTTGCCGGTGGATTCTCTCCCGATGCTCCGTACTCATCACGTTCTCGATGTACGAGATCTCGCCTTCGCGGTAACCCAGCAGAGTCTCTTCCACAACCAGCAAATCACCAACACCAAGTGGACGCACGCTGCCAACCGAGCCTTCCATCGACTTCTCAAAAGCACTCCCAGAGTCCAGTGCTAGGGGTTCCAACTGCAAGTCCGGAGAGACGCGCGTAGGCATCGCCGTGCGTGACTTCATTCCCTCGCTAGCCTTGCGACCTCCGCTCTTCTCTAAATCGTTCACCAACTCCGCACGCCTGTTTTCCAAGGACGCTGACACCTGCTGCGTATCTTTAAGCTTCCACCCGCGATCCAACGTATCCAAATAGGACACCGTCGCAGGCTTGAAGCTCGTCGAAATCTGATCTACCTGCGTCTGCAACGGACGCGAATCCGATTCCACAGAAACCGCACCCGTGCTGGTCCGAACCGCCGGAGTCCCCTGTCGGCTGCGGGATGCCTGCGCGTAGGACAACTCCAAATCATCCAGCGCTTCATCTGCCATCACCACTTCGCGGCGCAGCGTATTGATCTGCGCCATGTCCACCTTCGAAGCAGGCTTCGGTGCTTGCGTAGGCGCAGGCTTCTCCCCAAACTTCGATCTGGAGCACCACGCAGGAAGCAGCGCCGTCGCTCTAAGTAGCGCAACCACGTCAGCCCCACCCTTCAAAGTATCCGCAACGTCGACAAACAACAATGTTCGTAGCGCCTGGATAATCTCGCCCCGATCTCTCGGATTCACCCTTGGTGCAAAATACGCCGCAAGCAACGTATCCCAAAGGCGCGTGCGGGTCTCTCCCAACTTCAAAGTCTTCGCCTGAGGCTGGAGCGTCTTCCAGGCTTTCTTCAAACCGTCAAGGTCTCCGGTCGCCGCGCCAATCTGCAAAGCGGAATGTACCTGCTTGAGAAAGGCCAACGCCGGGTCCGACGATCCCCAACTCCCCGGATATCCATTGGTGCGAATGTAAGTCGAAGCCAGCGATTGCGCCTCCGTCCAACTCTTGGCGCGCTCCAAAGACTTGGAGAACTCTGACCGCCCCTCTGTCGGCGGGCGAAGAAAACCCAGCGCGGCATCTTCGGGTGCCGTAATCTGAACCGGCCGAACGGCCATGAATTTGAACAAATTCTTTTGTGAACCTGTTTGCATAAGGTTGCCTCCGAGTGAGATTGATTTTCATAACAATATCACGGCAGCACCCCTTATCTGTAGTCAGCGCTATCGATCGTAGCGCGGAAGAACTCATCGCCATCCCAACCCGCGCGAATTCGGCTTGGCACAACCCTCCCACCAAAGGAACGCACCTCCTCCACCTCTACAACGAACAGCGCATCACGGAAGGCTCCGCCGCCTGGATTGCCCCAACGTGGAAATGTAACCCGGCCCGGTACGGCAGACGGCGTTCCAGCGGGAACCAACCAGGTCGCAATCTCCGCTGTCGCCCGGCCCAATGCCGACTTGGTAATGTCCGGACCCGTTGCACTCATCACAGGAAAGACGTCCAGCAACTTCCACGACATTACGCCTTGACCCTGAATCAACCGGTCCGAACCACGAATGGGAATGCCGTACGCGCTGACCGTCGCCGCCCAGACAAAGTTGCCATCAGCGGCAAGTACTTCCTCGGCTTGAAACGGAAACCATTGCCCCAACTTGATCTCGCCGTGCATCTTCAGCAATACGCGATTCTCGCTCCCGGTACCCCAGAGTTTTTCCAAGTCGTGATTACGAAGCGCCAGCTCACCACCAAAGCGGATTACCGCGAATCCAACTGCGATCACAAACAAATTAGCGACCAGCCCAAACTGCGCCTTGGGCCAATTGGCCAAGCAGAAAATCACAGATGCGCACACCAACACCTCCAAAGCAACCAGCCACCAAGGCTCACGCAACATAACTCCTACTGCCACGGCACCAAACCCACCTGCCAGCATGAACCTGGAAACTCCTCCGCCAGCAAGATGCGCCATGCCATGGATCAACAACAGAACAACGAGTGCAATTCGGATCATTGCGAGCCCTCCATCAGGACTTCCTCCAGTTCCCGCCGAGGCGTAGGCTTTGCCGCTGGCCCGTAACCGAATCGCAACAGAATCTGCGGCAATCCGTGTGCTCCCGTCAGCGACGCCAACCTTGGCCGAAGCGAAGGCACCTCAATCGGCTGATTGAAGAACGAGTATGACAGACCCTTAGAAGTCGCCATAAGCAGAACGCGCTCCAATGACTCACCCGCTTCCAACCAAGCCTTTGGGGTGTCCTCTCCTGTTCCCAAAACCGCCAGAAGCGGTGCCGCAAGAGCCAGACGGCGATCTTTTTCTCCTTGTCCTTTCCCCCAGTTCACAGTCCGCAAAATCGCCGGAAACACAACCGACATCAGCGTGGAGATTCCAAACGCCGTACCAGGCATTCCATCCCGTGACAACGTAAAATTGGGCCGCACCCAGCTAGCAAGCTCTTTTCGAAAATCCGCACTAGTAGCTTGCATCCGGTCGCCTTCGGCGATCAAGTCAGCCGCCAGTATCTGAGTCGGTGGATCTAGCAACCGCAGCCAAATCCACGGCTTCAAGAGCGCACCCGCAAGAGTCCCGGCTACGGCCTCGGTAACAGAAGCAGTCTCGAAATCCAGTCGGCAGGTATGACGCTTACCGATCGCTTCAAACAGTTCCAACTCTTTCGTCGTAGCTGGCCTTGGTTCTCCCATCTTGACCCGGGCCAACAGACTCTCACCGCGATTCGCTACCACTTCCACATTTGCCTCGAACCCTTGTTGGCGGATTGCCAGAACAAGGTTACAAAGCGCCGCGCCACAGCTAATGATCAACGCCCTGTCTTCCGGATCAACAACAGGCAATCTCCGCTTGCGGTCGGCATGAAGCTCCACGCAATTTCCTTGCGTACGAAACACCCAAGGCTGGGTATTATGACTCGATGGAGCAAGTACAGAGTACCTCAGCGCGAACTGTAACGGATCGATCATAAGCCCACTCATGCACGACCCGGGCCGTTTCGGAAGCAGACGTGCTCCAATTATGACGTGAACATCGCCGTCAATGGTCATCAAGCCGAGTTCCACTCGGAAACCACGATTCTCCATGCCCTGCAATCACTTGGGGTTGAATTGCCCAACGTCTGTCATGATCAGCGCTTTCTCCCCTCAGGCAATTGCCGCCTTTGTCTGGTAGAAATCGCGGGATTAGACCACCCTGTTGCGTCATGTCACACACAGCTTGCGGACGGCATGGAGATTCAAACCCACACCGCAACGCTCGAAGCTGGCCGAAAAGCCACGCTGGGATTGATGGCGGCGAATTACCCTGCCGACGCGATCACCGCCGCGCCAGACAAGCCCTTCCACAAATGGCTCAAACACTATGACCTGGAATCCGCCGCACTAGGAACCAAACACCCCGAACTCATCGACGACTCACACCCCTACATCCACATCGACATGTCCCAGTGCATTCACTGCTTCCGCTGCGTCCAGATCTGCGCGCACGTGCAAGGGAATTTCACTTGGCGAGTCCACAACCGTGCTGACCGCACTATCGTCGTTCCCGACGATGAAGGTGTCCGCTTCGGCGACAGCAGTTGCGTCAGTTGCGGTGCTTGTGTCGATACCTGCCCAACCGGAGCTCTAGAAGACAAGCAACTCCTCCTCGGTGGATCGCCCACAAATTGGACCCGCACCACATGCCCCTACTGTGGCACCGGCTGTGAGATGTCCGTCGGCACACGCGACAACCAACTCATTTCCATCAAGCCAGTGCTCGACGCGCCAGTCAGCAAAGGGCATCTGTGCGTGAAAGGCCGCTATGCGTTCGAATACGTGAATGACGAAAGTCGGCAACTCTATCCAATGCTCCGCGACAACGGGGACTGGCGGCGAGTGAGTTGGGAGGAAGCGATCCGCTTCACGGCGGACCGCCTGCGCATGATCGTCTCCCGCCACGGACCCGACGCGTTCGGCATCGTCGGCTCCTCTCGCGCAACCAACGAAGAGAACTACGTCACCCAGAAATTTGCCCGCGCCGTTATCGGCACCGACAATGTCGACTGCTGCGCCAGGGTTTGCCATGCGCCCACCGCAGCGGGAATGAGAGCGGTGCTCGGCACAGGTGCTGCAACCAACTCCTATGACGATATCGAACGTGCCTCCACGATTCTCCTCTACGGATCCAACGCCACCGAAAACCATCCCATCATCGGAACGCGCATTCGCCAAGCCGTCCTTCACGGAACCAAACTCATCGTCGTCGATCCGCGCCGCACAGAATTAGCCCAGTGCGCAACACTGCATCTGCCAGTACGCCCTGGAACCGATGTCGCGCTCCTCAACGCCATGGCCAACGTCATCACTGGCACCAGCGAACTCGTCGAACAGGCCGCCGCCCACTGCCACCTTGATCCCCAACTCATTCGCGATGCGGCCATTCTCTACGCCACCAACGGCCCCGCGATGATCATCCACGGCCTCGGAATCACCGAGCACAGCCAAGGCACTGAAGCCGTCATGTGCCTGGTCAAGCTCGCACTCATCACAGACAACCTCGGCAAACCCGGCACTGGTGTAAATCCGCTTCGCGGTCAAAATAACGTCCAAGGTTCGGCCCACATGGGCTGCGAGCCAAAACACGGACCCGGTTTCGCCGACCTGCCAAACTCACACGGCATGACCTTGATGGCGATGCTCGACAGCGCCGCGCAGGGCGAACTCCGTGCGTTCTGGTCCATAGGCTACGACGTGCTGCTTTCTTCCCCCAATCGCAATGCCGTTCAGGAAGCGATGTCGAAACTCGAACTCGTCGTCATTCAAGACCTCTTCCTCAATGAAACCGCCAAAGCCTTCGGCCACGTGTTCTTCCCGGTGGCCAGTTCCTTCGAAAAAGAAGGCACCTTCATGAACGCCGAGCGCCGCGTCCAACGCGTGCGCAAAGCAATCGAGCCGCGCGGTGAGTCCCGCACGGACTGGCAGATTCTCTGCGATGTCGCAAAAGCATTGGGCCACGAAGACGGCTTCCAATTCCAAAGCGCCGAAGAGATCTGGAACGAAGTCCGTTCCGTTTGGAAAGCCGGAGCAGGCATGAGCTACGCACGCCTGGAACACGCTGGACTCCAATGGCCATGCCCCTCCGAAGACCATCCGGGCACCGCAATTCTGCCTCGCCCGAACGCCACGCTGCCAATCATCGAATGGCGTCCCAGTCCCGAATGTGTAGACAACGAGTACCCGTTCCTACTCACCACCGGACGATCCCTCTTCCAATTCAACGCCTCCACCATGACCGGGCCAAGCAAGACAAAACACTGGCGACCCACCGACACGCTCGACATGTCGCCACCAGACGCACAAGCCTGTGGCGTCACAAGCGGCAGCAACGCAAAGTTGATCAGCCGCTACGGAGAAGCAGTCCTTCCGGTCCGCATCACTGACACGCTAACGCCCGGAGTGCTTTTCACCACATTCCACTCTCCTGAGATATTTCTCAATCGCGTCACCAGTCCGCACCGCGATTCCATTACAGCAACGCCAGAGTATAAGGTAACCGCTGTACGAGTGGAAAAAGCATGATCCCCGCCGAGATCGCAGTAAAAGCGGAACAAACAGGAGTCGCCAAAATCGCCACGCCGCCAGTACAACTCTTCGTCCTCGCCGTACTAGCAGGAGCATTCATCGCATTAGGAGCAATGTTTTCCATAACAGCCGCCGTCGATGGCGGTGGCCGCCTCCTAATCGGACTGGCATTCAGCCTCGGACTGATCCTGGTCGTTCTAGCAGGAGCCGAACTATTCACAGGAAACAATCTGATCATCATGGCCTGGGCCAGCGGCAAAGTCGGCACGCTGCAACTCCTGAAGCACTGGACCATCGTATACATAGGCAACTTCGCCGGAGCCGCCGCAACCGCCGTGATGATGACGCTCACCGGTCAACAACACTTCCGAGCCACCGCAATCACCATCGCCCAAAACAAAACCTCGCTGGAGTTCGGACACGCCGTAATGCTAGGAGTCATGTGCAACATCCTAGTGTGCCTGGCAGTCTGGCTATGCCTGGGAGCAGATTCCACCATCGGAAAAATCGCCTCCATCATCCCGCCCATCACAGCATTCGTAGCAGCAGGCTTCGAACACAGCGTCGCCAACATGTATTTTTTCCCGCTAGGAATGCTGCTCCAAACCGACGGAAGAATCACCTGGACCGCCTGTCTCTTCGGCAACTTGCTACCAGTGACAATAGGAAACCTGATAGGAGGTGCCGGACTAGTTGGTGGTGTCTACTGGTTCGTGTACTTGCGCGATGCTCAGAGAACCTGAACGAGGCCGCTGGGAACGGACGCGCGGATGGCTTGGTTACTCTAAACGGAAAGCATTTTCAATCGGCCACAATGAGCTTTGGTATTCCGGTAATGTCCCCTCGTGAGGCATTGCGGTGTTTGTAGGAGTAAAGAACATATGAGACAAAGTAACGTTGCCCTCCGCTTGCAGGTGTCTCTGCTTGAGGAAGCCAAACGCGTAGCAGCCTCTGAGGGAGTCGCGTTGAATCAGTTGATCAACGTAGCGGTTGCCGAAAAGCTCTCCGCACTTCGAACGGAAGACTATTTCCGCGAGCGGGCCGCGAGAGCAGCATTCCCAAAGCCAAGCGAATTCTCAAACGTGCAGGGAAAGGCAAGCAGCCCCTTGCTGGAGATGAACTGTAACGACCGAGGAGGCAGATTGGATTTGCCGTTGATATACTCTTCGAAAGAATGTTGTGGTTAATCATCTTTGCCGTGGGCGTCATATTCCTCCTCAATTTGATGTGGGGGCCGAATAGCTCTCCCGAAGCTAGTGAAGGATGTGCCTTGATTATTGCAGCCGTCCTATGCTTAGGAGGGATCTACTTCCTAGTTCAGTTTGTGAAGTGGGCATGGTATCAGTAATCCGGACCGTGATGAAGTGACGATGGTGACGGTTGATGAAACAGGGAGGGCCGCCGACAAATTGATAAAATGCTGAGTACCCTCTGATCCAGATCGGGAGAGACGAAGGGAATGAATGCATCGATTGAATACCGAATTGAGAGAATGCCCGAAACTCCGTTGAAAGTAGCGACCCCTACGTAATTCACTTTACGACGCCTTCCTGCGCTTGGCAACGTGCGGCTTGGATGGAGCAATCGTTTCCAGTTCTCTGACGAGCGCGGAAATATATTTGTACCCTTGCACCTTGCGAAACTGCTTTTCCGCAACCAGCAACCCCGACCCCACCCAGCGTTCCCGCTGATCGCCGCCGTGCCAGCGTTTCACATTCTTACAAACCTGCTCGACGATGGAGAACGCCGACTCGATCACGTTCGTGCTTGCCAACGTTCTGCGCAGTTGAGCCGGTACGTGAAGGCGATGCACGGTCAGCGTTTCCTCCATCCCTTCTTCCAAACTCCGCGCCGCGCTTGGATTGAGATCCATCAGTTCCCGATGCAGCGCTTGCAAGGATTGCTTGGCGGCGGCGTAATCTTCGGTTGCGTAGGCGTCATTTAGCTTTCCCGCCACAACCGGCTTGTGCTCATCGCGGAGATGATCCAAGACATTCCGCCGCTTGTGAACCTGGCACCGCTGGATCGCCGCCGACTCACCCGCGTACTTTTTCACCGCCGCCGGTAATGCTTTGCCGCCATCAAGAATGTACAACCGCGGCGTGCTGAAGTCGAGCCCGCGACTCGCCAGGTCACCCAGCAACTCGCCCACTACGGTTGCGTTTTCGGTCGCCCCTTGCCACAGCCCAAGTATCGTTTTCGTGCCGTTTTCATTGATCCCCATTGCCGCCACCATCTGCTGGCCCGCAAACGGCGTCGCATCAATCAGCAATGCGCACAACCTCAATTTATCCAACCGCCGCTCCATCATTTCCTTCAACTTCACCCGGCTCGATTCGATGAAATGTTGACTCACCACGCTCTTGTCCAATCCGTACGCTTCCCGGAACTGCCGAATCGCCTCGCCGTACTTCTGGTGCTCAACCCAAGCATCAGCTTCTCCCAAACCGTTTCTGTCAGCGGCTCGCCGCGATGAAACATCTCATAGCTGCCCAACCGCACTTCCTTGTCGTCGGTCGTCCGCACTCGCGGCCTTTGAATCGGAACCTTCTGGCCCATCACCACGCAGTAGCCGCGCTCACTGCCCCACCGGTTTGCCGTCCTTGTTGTCTGCGGCTGGCTTCGCTCGCCTGCCAGTTCAAGCACTTCGGCCTCCATCATCAACTCCATCAACTGCAAGCCGGCTTGACGGATCAGTTCACCAACGCCCTTGCGCAACCAGCCCACCATCTCAGCCATCGGCAACATCATTTGCACCGCCGGATTTCCTTCGGCGGCCATTGCGGCGAGTTGGTTCACAGCTCGCTGCGATTCAATTTGGTATGGTTTCTTCATAGCGACTCTCCTTTTTCTCGACTAAAGAAATTGCTCTTAGCCTATCAAGGCTTCGAGCTGAGAGTCGCTACTTTCTACGATCTAACGGGCATTCCCGTCGCCCCTTGAAAAAGGCCAAACCCGAACAACCAAATGAGGTATAAGTCGGCAGTGCTGCAATCAGTGAAGGTAACTCAGCAGCCGCCAGCAGCGTGGGTGGCCCGTGTGAAGGTTCAGAGCGGCGGACCAAAACGTACCCAATCACCACCGTAGCCGCCCAAGGCACCAAAGCCGCCACATATGCCCCCTTCCACAGCCTCCTGCGAAACAGCCTGATCACCGCTACAGAAATGGCGACCAATGCCGCGATAATGGCCAAGAGTAGGGCAAAAATAAAGCCTAGGACTTGCTCACCGTGTAGTATCAGGGCACTCATGTTTGCTTTACTAAGGTTTCAAGGTGTACCAGAAACTAAGACCGACCGCCAGGAGTCTTGAATTCTTCATCAGCCTCCCAGTCTGCCAAATGAATACCAGCACACTCCGACAGGATCTTGGACAAAGCTCGCTGCACCGTCCCAACCTGTTCCTCTGCCGCGACCTTCTGCAAAAGCCAATTCCGCACAAACGGTTTCCCTGGTTCAATGAACACCGAAACCCGTTCGGCTCTTCGCAATTCGCACAACCAATCCAAACACGAAACGGCTTCCTTGCCACCGTCACATACCAACCCCAGTCCTCAGGCCCCGGATCCTCAGCCTCAAATCCCTCTGCCCGCAACCCGTCACGGATGAACTCCGCCAGACGTTTACCCCATATTCCGGGATTGGTCTGCTCCGACTCACCGTCATAAGGGGGGCATGTCAGACCGGAGTTTAACGAACCGCTGCATCAAACTTTCTGCTTCACCTCACTGCTGCGCCCGCTCCGTGTTGAAATGGTACCAAGAGTAGTGTGGTATGCGACAAGGCGGATTCTTAAACGTGCAGGAAAAAGCAAGCAGCCCTTCCCGGCGATGAATTGTAATCCCCGCTAAAGAACCTGATGCAATCGCATCATATTCGTAGTCCCCGGAATCCCAATCGGCTGCCCCGCAACAAACACAACATTATCCCCGCTCTTAACCCATCCCAACTCCAACAACCGTCGATCCATAATCGCCATCATCTCATCGGTCGATGACTTATTCGATTCCACAATCGCTCGAATCCCAAAGAGCACGGATAACTGACGAGAAGCCGCCTCCGATGTAGTAAACGCCAACACCGGTAAATGCGGACGGTACTTTGCAATCATCCGAGCCGTTGTACCCGTCGAAGTAAAGACAACAATAGCCGCAGCCTTCATCACAGTAGCCGCATGATAAGCCGCATCAGCGACAATATGCGCCTGCGTTGGCTCCGCCTCATGCTTAGGCTCACCAAACTTCATCGAATTCGACGACTCCACCTCTTCCGCAATTCGCGCCATCATGCTGACAGACTCAACCGGATACTTCCCAGCACCAGTCTCCGCCGACAACATAATCGCATCCGTGCCATCGTAAATCGCATTGGCGACGTCGCTCACCTCAGCCCGCGTTGGCCGAGGGTTCTCCACCATCGACTCCAGCATCTGAGTTGCCGTAATCACAAACTTCCCCTTCTGCCGAGCCTTCTCAATAATCGACTTCTGAATAAACGGAACCTTCTCCAGCGCCAACTCAACACCCAAATCACCGCGCGCTACCATCACGCCATCGGCTTCTTCCAGAATCCCGTCCAGCCGTTCCCAAGCCTCAGGCTTCTCGATCTTGGCGATAATCGGCAACCGAGCATCATGCTCCTCCAGAAAATGCCGAAGCCGCAACAAGTCTTCTCTGCGACGCACAAAAGACAGCGCCACCATATCCACACCAGCGGCAAGCCCCCATCGCAGATCGTTCATATCCTTGCGCGTCAACGACGGCGTCGACACCCGCACCCCAGGCAAATTAATTCCCTTGCGATTCGAAATCCGCCCCCCCGACACAACCTCGCACTTAGCAGCAACCCCGTCCGTCGACACAACCCGCAACTCCAGGCCGCCGTCATCCAACAACACCCGATCACCCTTCTTCACATCGCGAGCAAAGTCCGCGTATGTGCTGTGAGCAATCTCGGAATTCCCCATCTGCTCTTCAGTGGTCAGCGTAAAGGACTGCCCCGGAACTAACTCGGCGCTCCCGCCCTCAAACTCTCCCAGCCGGATCTTCGGACCCTGCAAGTCCAATAAAATCCCCGCCGTAGGCAGTCGATGAGCCGTAAGCTCACGCACCGTCTTAATCCGCTCGGCATGTTGCTCCGCCGTCCCGTGTGAGCAATTCAGCCGAAAAACATTGGCACCCGCATCCAGCATCGCTCCAATCGTTTCCGGACTCGAGCTGGCTGGCCCCAACGTGGCGACAATCTTCGTATTTCGCATTCTTTGGTTTTCCTGTCTTTCCTTATCGACTGCGCTACGATGACTTATTCATGTCATTGTTGCAAGTCGTAGTTCTCGCCCTTATTCAAGGGTTTACGGAGTTCCTGCCGATCAGCAGTTCCGCCCACTTGGCGTTAGCTCCGTGGCTATTCGGCTGGCCGGACCAGGGCCTCGCCTTTGACATTGCACTCCATTTTGGCACGTTACTCGCCGTGCTGCTTTATTTCTTCAAAGACTGGATGCAGATCCTCTGCCAAGGTTTCGGCATCTCCTTCGGGCACGACCCTGAACTGAAGCGCCATCCCAACCTCCTCTGGCTGCTCGCACTTGCTTCTCTACCCATCGCCATTCTCGGCTACTTGTTCAAACATCAGGCCGAAACCACCCTCCGCAATCCCATGATCATCGGGGTCATGCTGATCCTCATCGGACTGCTGATGGAAATCGCCGAACGCGCAGGCAACCACCACAAAAACATCGACCACGTCTCCTTCCTCGACGCCATCTCCATCGGAATCGCCCAAGTCCTCTCCATCATCCCCGGCACCTCCCGCAGCGGAATCACCATGGTCGCCGGACTCTTCCGCAACCTCGACCGCGCCACCGCCGCCCGCTTCTCCTTCCTCCTTTCCACCCCCGTCGTCGCCGGAGCCGTCGCCAAAGACCTCTACGACATGATCAAGACCGGAGGCATTCCAGAACCCATGCGCATCCCCATGGCCCTCGGAATTCTGGTCAGCGCCATCACTGGCTGCGTCGTCATCGGCTTCCTCATGTGCTTCCTCCGACGCCGCAGTCTCCGCTTCTTCGTCATCTACCGCATAATTTTTGGCATAATAGTAATCGCTCTCGCAGTTTTCCGCCCCACGGCGGTATGAAAATTTTAGGTCCCTCGCCATCGCCTCGTTTGAACGAGGCCGTAGGGGTGTTGTCTCTAATCGCAGTAGCAGGCATGTTACTAAGCCTGCTCTCTTACGATCCTAAAGACCCCTCTTGGAACACAGCCTCTGGCGCGTTGATCCGCCACAATATCCTCGGCCGCTTTGGTGGCTGGTACGCCGACCTCGCCCTCCAAATCTGGGGACTAGCCGCGTTCGTCTTCCCTCTACTTATCCTCGTCCTCGGCTGGCGTTGGCTCCGCTCCGCAGAAATCGAGATGCCCTGGGCCAAGCTCACCGGCGCGACGCTGCTCACCGGAAGCGTGTGTACCGTATTCTCACTGATGCCCGAATGGCGCATCTTCAGTAACACCATCCTCCCTGGAGGCATCGTCGGCATGTTAGTCGCACAGACACTGATCGGCTGGCTCAACACCGCCGGAGCAGCGCTCCTAATGGCCGCCACCATGATCGTGGCTCTCTACCTGATGACCACCTTCACACTCGACGTCATTCCCGTCTGGCTCGCACACCCATCCCTCGGAATCAACGGCATTCGAACATCCATCCAAGACTGGATCGCAAAACACTCCCGACGCCGCGTGCGTACCGCCCCCCCCAAGCCAGAACTCGTGCCAAGCAAGGCCAAAAAACAAACCCAGGAATTCATCGAAGACCCAGCCCCCTGGGAAGGTGAAATCCCCATCCGTACTCTCGACGAATCCCCACAACCAGCGCCGGTCTCCACCATCCCCGCCTACCAGGAACCGGAACTCGTCGAATACCATGCACCAGCACCGCA
>Ga0315912_10003730_pt1 | contig 14919 bp, 12 predicted proteins | sample VfabasoilMG_FD_204469 | JGI IMG/M metagenome (GOLD analysis project Ga0315912, IMG submission 204469) | Garden soil microbial communities collected in Santa Monica, California, United States - V. faba soil | ecosystem: Environmental > Terrestrial > Soil > Garden | place: USA: California... | reverse complement strand
CATCGAAGATGAAGCCCTTGACGATGTCCACCCACAGGAAGAACAGGATGGGGATGGCGAGATAGATGAGGTAGCGATGCAGGTTCTGCAGGATGAACGGGAAGCTCGCTTCGCCCTGGTAGCCGCTACCGCGCGGCTCTCCCACGGCGCAGGCCACAGGGTCGGCGAAGAACGCCCGGTAGTAGGCCTTGCGGTAGTAGTAGCAGGTGCCGCGGAACCCCAGCGGCGCACCCAGCACGAGCAGTGCGGGTGAGAACGGCCACCACGACGGCTTGAGCAAGGGGGAGTAGAACGGCGAGAGGTAGTTGCCGAACTCGTAGTGGTTGCCCTGGAACGCAGCCCAGGTGGCGTAGGCACCCATCACCAGCAGCATGAGCCCCTGGAGCAACGGCTCCACCCACCACGTGTCGGTGCGCTCGGTGACGCCGAAGCCCTCGCCCAGCCCGCGGCCGCGGTCCTGCCCCGGCGGAGCACCCAGCCCTCGCGCGGGACGCGGTACGGCCGCACTCCCTCCGGCCGTTCCGCTGCTCAGGTGGCGCGCTTCGCGCGGTCCCTCGGCGCCTGGCGACATCGTGTCCCTCCAGTGGATCGATCGCGGCGCGAGCGCGCCGCGCGGGCCCGCTCCATGCACACGCGCAGGATGTCCGGAGACCCTAGCACCGGCCGCGGGGGAACCGGAAGCCCTAGTTTGCGCTCCGCGCGCCGACCGGCTGCAGCGGTCGTGCGAGTGTGGCAGAGTCGGCGGATGGAGCGACTCGCGTCCCTCGCCATCGATCCGGACATCCGACGGGCGCGCACATTGCCGGCGTGGGTGTACTCCGATGCCGAGGTTCACCGCCTGCAGCGCGAGCGCGTGTTCCTCAAGAGCTGGCAGTGGGTGGCCGACGCCGACCGTGTGAAGGTTCCGGGAGCGGTCTGCCCGGTCACCGTCCTCGAAGGCTGCCTCGACGAACCGCTGGTGGTCTCTCGCGACCGCGACGACGTGCTCCACTGCCTGTCGAATGTCTGCACGCATCGCGGCACGCTGGTGTGCGAGCGCGACGGGGTGGAGGCGTTCATGCGCTGCCGCTATCACGGCCGGCGCTTCACGCTCGACGGGAAGTTCCTGTCCATGCCCGAGTTCGACGGTGTGGAGGGATTCCCGAGCCCTGCCGACGACCTGCCGCGCGTGCCGTTCGGCCAGCTCGGCAAACTGTTGTTCGCCTCGCTCCGTCCGGCGTTCCCGTTCGCCGAGCTGGTGGCGGACGTGCAGGCACGCTGCGGATTCCTGCCGTTCGATCGCGCGGTCTTCGACGCCACCCGCTCGCGCGAGTACCTGGTTCAGGCGAACTGGGCGCTCTACTGCGACAACTACCTCGAGGGCTTCCACATCCCTTACGTGCACGGCGGACTCGCGCAGGCGATCGATTACGCGAACTACCGTTGCGAGTTGTATCCGTGGAGCACGCTGCAGTTGGGGGTGACGCAGCCGGGCGTGGAGTGCTTCACGCTGCCTTCGGGCCATCCGGACGCGAACCTGCGCGTCGGGGCCTACTACTGGTGGTTCTATCCCAACACGATGCTGAACCTCTACCCGTGGGGCGTGTCCCTGAACGTGGTCCGCCCGCTCGACGTGAACCGGACCAAGGTGTCGTTCCTGTCGTTCGTCTGGGACGGATCGCGGCTGGATCGCGGCGCCGGCGGGGGCCTCGACCGCGTCGAACGCGAGGACGAGGTGATCGTCGAGAGCGTGCAGCGCGGCACGGCCTCGCGGCTCTACGAGCGCGGCCGGTACTCACCGGCGCGTGAGTCGGGCGTGCACCACTTCCACACGTTGCTGGCCAGGTCGATGCGACACGCCTGATCGTGCCGCATCGCGCGCTCAGCGCGCGAACGTCAGCGACGCCCAGGTGCTCTCCCAGTCGGCCGTCTCACGATCGCGCGACGGGACCATGTGCACGGTCCCGATCAGCCACTCGCCGCGTTCACGCACCGGCACGACGATCTCGCCACGTGGGTCGGTCCGGCCGCTCCACACCCGCTCGGTCGGACTGCGGCGTGCGGGATCGATCGGACGGCCATCGCGCTCGAGGGGCTGCCGCCAGGCGTTGACGAGGGCTCCCGGGAGTGGATGCCCCTCGAACAGCACGCGGATCGCGAGCAGGGAATCGGTGCCGGGAGAGGTCAGGGGCACGATCTCGCACGGCAGTCCCACCGGCTCCGTCGCGCGGCGTGTGTCGCCGCCCGCCAGCCACGCCTTCGCACAGCGGCGGTAGCGTTCTCGCCCGGGGCCCGTCTCGCCGCGAGCGCGTCGGGTCTCAAGCGGGCCCTCCAGCCCGTCCTCGGCAAGGTAGTGCTCGAACTTCGCGGCCTCGAGCGTGAGGTGCGCGAAGCCCGATTGGTAGGCGAACAGGCCCCCGCCGCGATCGCCGGGCTCGAACCGCGCCCAGGTCGTGTCGTCCTCGGTCCCCACGGGAGAGAGGTCCAGCTCCCGCGCGGCCCGGACCACGAATCGCACGGCACGTTCGCGAGCGAACCGCTTGCGCTCGCCGGTGAAGCCCTCGCCGGTGAGCGCGCCGATCGCGACCGCGTCGCCGGGCCCGGCCTGGTATCGAGACGGAGCGAGCCAGTACTCGTGCGCGTGGACCGGGAGCGCCAGCGAGGCGGCGAGCGGCACCAGGGCCGCGAAGAGAAGCCGGAGACGGAGCGTCATGCCCTCCCTACGCGCCGGATCGGTGAGCGGATGAGCGTGACGCTCGACGGCCGCGGCGATCTTGAACGAGGGCGCCGGTCGAGCCGTTCGGGCCCCCGCGGCGCCCGCCGGCTCAGCTCTTCACCGAGCCCGCGAGCACGACCGGCCCTGCGGGCTTGCGCGGATCGCCCGAGCCCCCGGCGCGCTCGATCGAGAGCGCGAACGCGGCGAGTGTCGCCGGATCGCCCGCATCGGGCACCCGCACCTCGGCGCGCCCGTTCGCGTCCGGTCGCACGACGCCCAGGCTGCGCGGCCCGTCCGGCAGGACCGCCCACAGCTCGAAGTCGGAGCCCGGCGGTGTCACGAGGTCGTTGAACACGACGATGGCGCGACGCGAATCCGGATCGTAGGTCGCCCGCACGTGCGGGAGCCGGACGCCGCCGGTGAGCGGGGCGAGCTCCACGGTGCGTGCTCCGGGACTCAGGGACACGGCCGCCCACTCGCGCTCCTGCGCCAGGTCGAGTTCGGCCTGGGCGAGTCGTTCGTGCGCGCCGCGCAGCTCGGCGCGCAGCCGCTCGGTGGTCTGCCAGCCGACGTACGTGCTCACGGCCAGCACGGCCGCGGCAGCGGCGAACGCCCACGACGACCAGTCCGTGCGCCGGCGGGGCAGGGGATCGACGCGCCGCGTGGGTGCGACAGGTGTCGTGTGCGCTGCGACACCGCGCGCGCCGGACGACTCCCGGCCCGCTTCGGCCGCGCGCGGCGCCGCCGCGGCTTCGGCCCGAACGCGCTCCATCACGGCGGCGCGCAGCCGGGGGCTCGGGACCTGTGTCGGAAGCGAAGCGGCGAGCTGTGCGGCGCCAAGGCCGAAGTCGGCCAGTGCCCGTTCGCACTCCGCGCAGCCCTCGGACAGGTGCTGCTCGAGCTCCAGGCGATCGGCTTCGTCGATCGAGCCCAGTGCTCGTGCCGCACACAGGTCCAGGTGTTCGTCGCGATGCACGCTCACGTCGTCTCCTCCTGCGGCACGAGCTCACGCATGCGCATGAGACCCTGACGGGTCCAGGACTTCACGCTGCCGAGCGGGGCCCCGAGCCGGGCGGCGATCTCGGACTGCGACAATCCCGCGAAGTAGCCCAGCTCCAGCACCTCGCGCTGGCGCGGGCTCAGGCCGGCCAGGGCGGCCGTGATCTGGGTCTGCCGTTCGCCGTGCAATGTGTTCGCAGCCGGCTCGTCGCGCGGTCCGCTGGGCGGTGGCGGCGCGGCCGTCTCCGCACGCCGGCGCGAACCCATGCTGCGCACGCGGTCGATCGCGCGACTCCTCGCCAGCGTCACCAGCCAACCCGCCACCGTCCCACGCTCGGCATCCCACGTCGCGGCCTTTCGCCAGGCTTGCAGCCACACGTCCTGCAGCACCTCCTCGGCATCCGCGGCGCCGCCGACGATGCGCACCACCAGCGCGAACAGAAGCGGCGTATGACGATCGTACAGTTCCTCCAGCGCCCGCGTGTCACCGTCACGCATGCGCGCCACGCAATCGCGGTCGAGATCCTGTTCGCTCATCGGGTCGGGTCGTCCTCGGGTGGGGTCTCACTGACCCTTCTACGGCTCGGATCACGGATCGGACGTGCTGCGGCACGGCCCACCGCGTCGCCCTGCGCTGCTCCGCTCGGCCGCGACGGACACTAGAGAGTCGCATGGCAGCGGGCAAGGGTGCGCGAGGCGGTGTGCGCCGTCCCACGCGTGCCGCCGGGTCTTGCCAGAGCAGTCGCGGCTCATCCGGTCGGGATCGACCGCCGTAGTGGGGGCGTCGGTCGGAGGTCGAGTACCCATGCCCCAGCCGGGGCGCGGAGCACCTCCTCGCCGCCGTACGCACCCGCCCTGCGCGGGAGAAAGGAACACCGATGAACCGGCGCATCTTCCGAATCGCGACGCGACTCACGCTCGCGCTGCTCGCCGTCCTCTCCGCGTCCGCGGCGTGGGCGTCGAGCCACAGCGAGGCACCGGGAACCAGCAAGGACCGCCTCGCCGATGACACGGACCTCTATGCCTGGGTGGCGAAGGACGCCCCGGCCGCCGTGACGATCGTGGGCAACTGGGTGCCGCTGCTCGAGCCCAACAGCGGCCCCAACTTCGCCAGCTTCGATGACGATGCCACGTACTACCTCAACATCGACAACGACGGCGATGCGAAGCGGAACATCCGATTCGAACTCGACTTCACGACCACGCGGCAGAACGGCGCCACGTTCCTCTACAACGTGGGGGCGGTGACGTCGCTCACCGATCCGGACCTGAACGTGCGCCAGACGTACTCGCTCACCCGCATCGACGTGGTGGGGGGAGTCGAGACCCGCACGCAGCTGGGCTCCGGCCTGCCCGTGGCCCCATGGTTCGTGGGTCCGGCCTCGATGCCCGACTATGCCGCACTCGCCCAACAGGCGATCCAGACGCTGCCCGGCGGCTACAAGGTGTTCGTCGGTCCCCGCGACGATCCGTTCTTCGTGGACCTGGCGTCGCTCTTCGACCTGCTGACGATCCGCAGGCTCCCGGGCAACAAGGGCAAGGGCGTGGACGGCGTGGGCGGCTACAACGTGATGTCGGTCGTCCTCCAGGTGCCGAAGGACAAGCTCACCCGCGATGGGCTGGCCCCCACGGCCGGTTCCGGCAACGAGATCATCGGGGTGTGGAACACGGCCGAGCGGCCGATGACGCGCACACTGCGTGCGGACGGCACGGTCACGCACAGCGGAGACGAGGTGCAGGTGTCCCGGCTCGGCATGCCGCTGGTCAACGAGGTCGTGATCCCGCTCCAGGACAAGGACAAGTTCAACGGCAGTGAGCCCGTGAACGACCTCGCCAGCTTCGCGGGCTACGTCGTGGACCCCGAGCCGGCGCGGCTCTTGAACGCGCTCTACGGGATCCGCGTGCCCCCCGCACCGCGGGCCGACCTCGTCGCGGTGTTCGCGACCGGTGTCGCCGGACTCAACCAGCCCGCCGGTGTCACACCCGGCGAGATGCTGCGTCTCAACATGACGATCCCGCCGGCCGCCGAGCCCAAGCGCCTGGGGGTGCTGAGTGGGGACATCGCCGGGTTCCCCAACGGCCGGCGCCTCGCCGACGATGTCGTGGACATCGAGCTGCGTGTCGTGGCGGGTGTGCTCGTGAGCGGGTTCGACATCGCGCCCAACAACCAGCTCGGGGACGGCATCGATGCCAACGACCGCCCGTTCCTGCCCTACTTCCCTTACGTCGCGCCGCCGCACGATCCGTTCGACCACTCGCACCACCCCACGCAGCACGGGTCGGTGGCACGTCGGTACGAGCGTGAGGACGACGACGACCTCACCACCACGGTCGCGCCCGAGAGCCCGCTGCAGATGAGTGTGCAGGGTGCGAACCCTGGCTCGGGCAGCCGCCTCGAGTTCAGCGTGCCCGCCGCCTCACGCGTCTCGCTCAGGATCTTCGACGTGCAGGGTCGCATGGTGAGGACGCTGGTGGACCAGGATGCCGATGCCGGGCCGTTCGCCGCGCGTTGGGACGGCCGCGCCGACGATGGTGCCTCGCTGGGTCGAGGAGTCTACTTCGCGCGACTGACCGCGGGCGGGAAGACGAGCGAGAAGAAGCTGGTGCTCCAGTAGCAGTTCTCGGTCGGAAGACAGCGTGAGTTCCAAGCGGCGCCGGGCCCGCAGCGCGTCGCGCTGCGGGCCCGGTCGCGTTTCGCGTGCCGCGTGATTCCCTCGCCCGCTAGCGCGTGAGCACGACCCGACGCGTGAGGGTGGGTTTCGTTCCCGCCGTGGCGAATCGCGCGAAGTAGAGCCCTGCCGGTGCCGGGCCACCATCGTCGCGGCGGCCGTCCCACGTCACCGAACCTCGGCCCGCAGGCTGCTCGCCCGAGACCAGCGTTCGCATGAGCCGGCCCTGCGCGTCGAGGATCGACAGCTCCACGCCACCGGACTTCGCCAGCTCGTACCGGAACGTCGTGCTCGACCGGAACGGGTTCGGCATCGCGGGCTCGAGCACGTCGAGCCCGGCGAGCGGTGTCACCGGGGCATCCAGCAGCGGATCGATGTCGGTGGTGTCGCGGTTGGTGTAGATGTGATCACCCGTGTTGAGGTCGTTGCTGTTCGCCGCATTGCCCGCCGCGAAGAAGAAGATCCGGCCCATGTCCGTGCTCGGGGCGCGCCAGCGCAACGTCCACTCGACGGGTCCGAGGTTGTTGTCGAACGTGCCGTTGGAGTTGTGCTCGACATAGCGACGGGTGATGAAGGCGCCGGAGCCGTTCAAGACCTGGATCCCGGTGAGCCCGGTGATGTCGAACGTGCCCACGCCCTGCCCGTCCAGCGCGCGGACGGCGGTGATCTGGAATCCCCAGCGGCGCGGCGCGGCGAACGTCGAGGTCATGCGCACACGCAGCGTGTAGAGCGTGTTGGGATGGTAGAACTGGGGCACGTCGAGGATCTCGAGTGTGGCGCCGGCCGTGTTGAGCGCGAACGTCGAGTGGCACTGCGTGCACACGAGTTCGGCGGCGACTCCGCCGACCGCCGGGGCCCCGGTGCGTGTGGCGGGCGGACCGGACGAGAACGCAAATGCCAGCGACGCGGCGGCGACCAGCGTCGCGATGACCATGCAGCGAAGGATCCAGTGTCGCACGTGTACTCCACAACCATACGAACAGGCGACCGGTTCCCGGTGGGGCCCAGAGCATAGCCAAGCGGGTCGCTTGGAGTCGAGCTTCGGCTCGCGTTTGCGGACTCGCCGCAAGCACCCGGGAGCCGAAGCCGACGACCGGCGCGGAGTTCGCCCCGCGCCGGTCGTGACCAGCCTTGATCTGCGACTTCCGGCCTTCTGCTACCGCGCTCCCGCGATGGCGACGCGGGTCGAGGCGACGCGGTGGGCCTGGGTCAGCCGCATGAAGTAGAGCCCGGGCGGGAACCGGCCTTCCGTCCCGATGTCGATCCGGTGAGGACCCGCCCCCAGCGAGCCGACTTCACGGTCCATCCAGCGCCGGCCGGTGACGTCCACCAGTTCGAGCGATGCCGGCTCCGAGGACGCGAGCACGAACGAGACACTCATCTGCGTGACGGCCGGGTTGGGCACGATGCCGCGCAGTGCGAAGTCCACGGAAAGGCCCGGATCCACCGCGGTCGTGCCCGGAACCTGCACGAGCGTCTCACCGCCGAACGTCTCGCCGCGCTGGGAAGCCACCACCGTCATGTACGAGTAGCTTTCTCCCGGCTGCACCGACGTATCGTCGAAGACGATCTTGCCATTCGCATTCGTCTCGGCCTCGGCGATCGCGGTCCACTGCCCGTCCGAAGGACGGCGGTAGACGGCCGCGAGCGTCCCGGTGGCCGCATCCACGTCCCACTCGAGGTGCACCGAGCTCGGGGTCGCGGTGGCCTCGGGAGTGAGCGAGGCTTCCACGCTCGTGCCCGCCCAATCCAGGAACTGCGTGTCCGCGAGCATGTTCGTGCCGCTCCATCCGCCATGCATGATCATGCGGTCATGGATCGGATCGTACGCCGCCGCCAGGGCGTCGCGACCCACCGGGAGCGTGCCTGCGGGGGTGAGCTCGGTCCACGTCGGCGTGCTGTCGTCGAAATCGAGCGCCCACACATCCGCCAGGAAGGCGTCGGAACCGGGGACGGCATCGAACCCGCCGTAGACGACCAGGCGATTGCGAATGGGGTCGAAGATGGCCGCGGTCGACCTGCGGGGCGTGGGCGGTGTTCCGGCCGTCGTGATCTTGTGCCACGTGGGAACGCCACGCAGCTCGAGCTCCCAGACGTCGTTGTTGGCGCCGTAGTAGCCGTCGTCCGTCGAGCCGCCGAAGATCAGCATGCGATCCTGGCGCGCGTCGTACACGGACGCCATGCCCCAGCCGCCGTTCGGGCTCGTCCCCTGAGACGGAAGCGGCTGCCAGTTCGCCTGTCCCTGCATGTTGAGCACCCACGTGTCCACCGGGGCGCCGATCGTGCCGCCGAAGCCGACGAAGCGCTGGCGCATCGGATCGAAGACGGCCGCTCCCGCGAGCCGTCCGCTCGGCGTCTGCCCCGACGGCTGGATCTCGGTCCACGTCGGCGTGCCGTTCAGCGACAGCTCCCACACGTCATTCAGGTACGCCATCGGGCTACCGGGGTAGTGCCGGCCGTAGCCGCCGAAGATGAGCACGCGATTGCGTGCGGCGTCGTAACCCCACTGCGGACTGTGGCGCTCGCCGGGCAGCGTCCCCGTGATCGGGATGTTGCTCCACACCGGCTCGGCCGCCACTGAGAGCTGCCAGACATCATTGAACAGGATGTAGAGACCGCTGGTGTTCCCGTTGAACCCGTTGAACAGCATGTAGCGCTGGTTCTCGCGATCGAAGATCGCGCCGTATTCGCGCCGGGGCCCGGGCGTGGTGGGCGGAGCGTCAAGCGACGACCACGTTCCGTCCTGGGCGTGGGCCGGCGAGATCGCACCGGGGGCCGTGACCATCGAGAGCACGAACAGACCCATGAAGAGGGATCGAATCTTCATCTGGACCTCCTTGGACGCCTCGGCCGCTTCGAGGGACTCCGCCGCGAGAACAGCAGCAAGCGCGGGGGTCGGAGCGGTTCCCCTGCCCGGCGCAGAGCCGATGTGAAGACGTTACAGCTTCCGCCCTTGTGTCGAAACCAAGATATTTGGCGGACCAGACAGATCCGAATTCATTTCGCGGGAGCGACTTAGCACGATCCCGGTGCCCGGAGCCGCCCGAGTCGGGAGCTCGGCACAAGTCCCGGCCCGGAAACGCCGAGGGCGGCGTCCTTGCGGACGCCGCCCATCGTGCGTGAGGTGGTACCTCGGGCGCTTCAGGCCTTGCGAACGTTCGCCGCCTGCAGGCCCTTCGGCCCACGGGTCACGTCGAACTCGACGCCTTCACCCTCGGCGAGCGTCTTGAAACCGTCGCCGCTGATGGCCGAGAAGTGAACGAACACGTCCTCGCCGCCATCCGCCTGGGTCAGGAAGCCGAAACCCTTCGCCTCGTTGAACCACTTCACAGTGCCACTAGCCACTTTGATGCTCCTTGTATCCGGGTCCGAAGACCCGTGCTTGCCGCTGGATCACGTCGCGGCTCCGTCCGGTCACAGTGACCGGTGTCTCGATTGCTCTGGAGTGCGCAGCCCACAAAAAAAGCCGCCAGCAGAGTCTCTGGCGGATCTGAACGCGGACCTCTCATCCACACACAACCGAAGACAAGGGATATATCGGGCATCTGGCCCCCGAACGCCAGTACTTTCGGCGCGGGGGCCGAGAATCTGCCGTTTCATGGACAAGTGGCAGCCCGGGACAACGAGTTACGGGCGCGACGGCAGCCCGCCCGGGAGTCGTTCGGGCTCGAGGCGAGGGCAGCCCCACGGTGGCGGGGGCGCCGGCGCACGCCTAGTGGAGCTTCAGCCCGCCCGTGAGTTCGCGCTCGGCCTCGAGCCAGAACTCCAGTTCGCGCCCGCCCTCGAACCCGGACTGCACATAGAGTTCGTGCGCGCGGATCGCGATGGCCTCGTGCGATGGCGAGGAAGTCGTATACGACGCCTCGCTGCGCGTGCTCTTCACACTGCTGCGGCGCACCTTCGTGGCGAGCGTGGTCGGTGACGTGCTGCTGCGGCTCGAATCGGCGGAACGGCTGGGCATGGGGGCCTCCCTGGCGAGCGGTGGAACGACGAGCCGGACGCTATCAGGTGGAGCGCGCTGGGTGGGTGAAAGATCTGCAAAAGCCGCGCGTCCCACCACGCTTCAAGATCGTCGGCGCATCCCGAACCGTCGCGAACCGGGAGCGGGCCTGAAGCGGCTACTGCCTCGCGCGCTTCCTCGCCTCGGCCAGGTAGCCGGGCCGCAGGTCCAACAGGCTCGCGAGCTTCTGTGCCAGGTAGTCCTCGTGCTCGGAGAGCTTCCCGTCGGCGTAGACCACCCGCCACAGCAGCTCGGAGAGCAGCAGCCGCTGCCCTTCGTCGTAGTGGCGGTTGATCACCGACGTGAGCTCGTGCAGGTCGGTGGCGTCCCGTCGCACGCGTTCGGCGGCGTCGAGGATCTCGCGCGTGGTTCCGGCGTCGAGCGAGAAGTGCAGGCTCACGAGCGACTCGATGTGCAGGCGCTCGGCCTCGGTGAACTCCTCATCCGCGTGCGCCATCTCGAGCAACAGCGCGCATGCCGCGACCTTGATCGAGCGGTCGGGATCGGCGCTGCCACCCGCGGACGGCGCGGAGTTCGCATGCTTCGAAAACAGTGCTTTCAGGCCTTCGAACATGCCGACACCCTATCCATGAAGACGCATCGGGGCAATGGACGCCTCGAGGAGGTGTTCCGATGCCCGGTGGGAGTCGTCAGGGCTCTCCACGTGCTCACAGCCCCTGTGCCACCGCGCGCGGCAGGTTCACCATCACCGCGATCTCGTCGAGCTGGTCCGAGTTCGAGCGCACCGAGGCCAGGATCCGCTCGCCGCGTGCGTCCACGTCGTAACCCCAGATGACGCCGACACGGAACAGCGGCCGGCTCACCCACTCGGTGGGGCGCCGGCCGAGATCGGGAGTGACCTCGAAGAACTGGCCGGCCGGGGAGTAGTAGAAGAGCCGGCCCGACTCACGCGCCCAGCGCGGCTTCATGCCGACGGCGCCGGGAAGCAGGTACCTCTCGGAGGTCCGCCGGTCCACGAGCTGGATCTGCGGCCGGTTCGACGCGTTGCTCTCGAGCGCGACCCAGCGCCCGTCCGGCGACATCACGCCCCCCATCTCCTGGTCGGACGTGACCGCGACCGGCACGCGGGTTCCGCCCCGCAGCTCGTAGATGTTGTTCGCCGAGCCGGGTTCGTACTGGTCGAGCATGATGAGCCCCCCCGGTTGCCAGTCCCCGGCCCACATCGGCATGGCGCGTTCGGGCGCGTAGAGCTTCCGCTCGCCGAGCGAGCCGTCGGTCCGGCGCGCGATCAGCTCATAGCTGCCGCTTCGGTTGGTGGCGAACACCAGCGAATCCCCGCCGGGCGACCACGCGGGATGGCGGTGCAGGCCGGTTCCATCGGTCCAGCGCTCCGCATCGCCCGTGTGAGCATCGATGAGCCAGATGTTGCTGCGCCCGGTGCCCTCGATGTGTTCCGCGGCGATCCGGCGGCCGTCGGGAGAAAGGCGAGGATCGAAGTAGGGCCCGGTGGTGAGCGTGGTGGACTGCCGGGCCCGGATGTCGAACCACGTCAGCCGGCTCTCTCTCGCGGCTTCGAACGAATACACGAGCGTGCCGTTCTGCGAGGCACTCGCATGCGGTTCCGCGATCGAGCCGCCGTCGCCAGGAAGCGTCGTGATCGGCGTCGGCTCGCCGGTCCAACGCAGGGAGCGCACGTCAAAAGGCCTCGCCTCGAGGGCGTGATTGAACAGGTAGACGAGCAGGCCCGACGTGTGGACGACACCCGATCCGACACCCCCCACGTACACGCGCCGGTCCGAGCGGAGCGAGCCGACGAAGAGCGGGTAGCTGCCGTTTCGCTCGGGCGTGGTGACGTACAGGAAGTGCTCGCCATCGGGCAGGAAGAACGGCCAGCGATGTGAGGCCTCCCCGCTGAGCGTATCGAGGGCCGTGACGGGGATCGGCGTGCCCCCCTCGGCCGGCACGCGCATGAGCGGGCCGTGCGTCGAGCCCGAGAACACGATGGTGCCGCGCCGGTTCCAGGTCCCGCCGCGACCGAAGTCCGCCAGGCAGACCACGCGCACGCTGTCGCCCTCCACGCCGACACGCTTGAGGTGGACCCCGCTGAAGAACCCGATGTGCCGGCTGTCGGGCGACCAGAACGGGTTGGCCGCATCCTCCGTGTTGGGGATCCGCGTGCTGGTCAGTGCGTCGAACCGGCGGATCCAGAGCGAGCGCTGCCCCAGCGTGTCCTCGGCCGCGTAGACGACTCGGCTGCCGTCGGGCGAGACGATCAGGCTGGCGAACTGGTGGAGCCGTTCGCCGGGCGGCAACTGGAGCGTGAACTGCATCGGTGTGGACTGTCCGGCGCTGAAGTTGCGGTACCACCAGGCGCCCGCGAACGCCGCGGCGAGCAGGAGCACGGCGGTCGCGGCGGTTCCGGCGATCCCCAAGCTCGGCACGATGCGGCGGGGCTTCGCGGGCGGCGCGGGTGCGCCGCGAGTCGGCGCGGCGGGGCTCCAGTCCGAGCTCAACGCTTCGGTGAGCAGGCGCTCCAACTCGGCGGCCGAGCCGACGCGAGCAGCGGGATCGCGTTCCAGCGCTCGGTCCAGCACGCGTGAGAACGCAAGGGGCACCTCCGGACGCAGTTGGCGCGCCGAGGGAAGGGGGGCCCGCTCGATCGCCGCGCCCAGCTCCTCGAGGGTGCCCGCCTCGACCGGGTGTCGTCCGGTCACCATGCGGAACAACAGCACGCCCAGGCTATAGAGATCCGAGGCCGGCGAGGCGGGCTCGCCCCGGAGCACTTCGGGCGCCATGCACAACGGCGTGCCGTCGGTCGTCGCCGGGGGCCTGTCCTCGGGGCCCGAGTAACGCGTTGCACTCCCGAAGTCCATGAGCACGAGTCGTCCGCCGCGTTCGCGCATCACGTTCGCGGGCTTCACGTCGCGGTGGACGAATCCGATCGCATGGACCGCTCCCAGCGCGCGACAGAGCTCGATGCCGTAGAGCGCGGCCTCGCGCCAGTGGGCGTGACCGAGTTCGGTCATGAGGCTCTCGAGCGTGGCGCCCTCGAGCAGCTCGGTCCACATCCCGACCTGGCCGTTGTGCACGTCGGCGCCGTGGACGAGCAGCACGTTCGGGTGCCGGACACTGGCCAGCGCGCGCGCTTCCTCGAGCAGCCGTTCGATGGTGCGCGGCTGCACCGCGGCACTCCACAGCTTGAGCGCCACCTCGCGGCGAAGCCCGGGATCGAACGCCCGGTAGACCTCGCCGTGCGTGCCCTCGCCGAGCGGACCGCGCAACACGAGACTGCCCCACGTGCGCTCGGAGCTGCCGGTCGCGCCGGGCTCCGGGGCACCCGTCGTCCCGCCGCGGTGCGCGCGAGCCACCTGGTCGATGATCCGCAGCGCCTCGAGTGTCTTGGGGTCCGCGGCTTTCCCCGCGAGCTCCTGCTCCCACTCGACGGGCTGGCCGTCCGAGATCGCGTCCACGACGCGCTCGAGTTCGGGCTCGCGCTCGTCCTGAGGGCGACTCACGGGACGGCCGACTGTCTCAGCAGTCTCGCGAGTGTCCGGATCGCCCGCCGCACCAGCATGCGAGCGGACTCCGCGGACGGACGGCCGAGGGCCTCCGCGATCTCGCGAAAGCCGCAGTCCATCTCGATCCGCATGATGAAGGCCTCCTGCTGGTCGCAGGGCAGCTGGGCGAGCGCGACGTCATAGCGCTCGAGCGTCTCGCGGCTGATGACGATCTCGATCGGATCCCGGTCACGCGAGCGCAGGTCGGGCGACAGGCCTTCGGGGATCGGGCGGCGCTTGGCCCGGCGGATCTCGTCGCGGATCTGATTGAGGACGGCTCGTCGCAGGTAGGCGAGCAGCGAACCACGCAGCGACGTATCGATCTCGTCGAGCCGGCCGAGTGTGCGCACCAGCGCGAGTTGCACCACGTCGCACGTATCGAGGAGCCCGCGAGCCGACGCCGGCACTCGGCCGTGGGCGAACCTCGTGAGCGCGGCCTGGTATCGCTCGGCGATCAGCTCGAGCGCCGCGCGGTCCCCCAGGCGGGCTCGAGTCACGAGCGTGAGCGTGCTGTCGAGGACCTGGCTCGCGACGGTGACGGTCATGGTGACGGATTCTCCCGATGTCCGGCGGGAAGGCGATGCGACCCGGGCGGCTGCTCCCGAGCCGGCCGGTCGCCCGGCCGGTGGGAGTTGCTGGGACGCAGGCCACCTCTCCAGCCGGCCTCAAAATAACCGCGACCGGTTTCGGGCTCGCGGACGTTCTCATCAGTACAAGGGCATGAGCCGCCTTGCGGTCTAAGGGGCCCGCCCGATCGTCGTGCTGTGGTCGCGCGGTTCGCTCGGAACCGGCTTTCGGGGGATTTCCGGTTTACACCCGGACGGCCGCGCGACACTTGTTCGTTCCCCGAGGCCGGCCTGGCCGGACGCAGGGTGCGCGTGACAATATCATGACGCCTGACCGGGCGTCATCGGGGCCGTGAGTTCCCCCGGCCACCCACGGGCCTCCAGGAGTAACCTTTCCGCGGAGGCCCCGCGCATGCCCCTCGGCCGCATCGACCACTTCACCGTGCTCCGCCTGCTCGGCCACGGCGGGATG
>Ga0315912_10003729_pt1 | contig 14920 bp, 10 predicted proteins | sample VfabasoilMG_FD_204469 | JGI IMG/M metagenome (GOLD analysis project Ga0315912, IMG submission 204469) | Garden soil microbial communities collected in Santa Monica, California, United States - V. faba soil | ecosystem: Environmental > Terrestrial > Soil > Garden | place: USA: California... | reverse complement strand
ACCCCGCAGCCGGCTCGCCGGCTGCGATCTGCCGCAACGCCTGCTCGAACACGGCGCTCGGCTGCCCGCCCGAGATCAGGTGCTTGCGGTCGATGATGATCGCGGGCACCGAGTGGATGCCGAGCTCTTGCCAGAAGCGCTCGGCCTGGCGCACTTCGTCCGCAAACTCACCGCGCTCGAGCACCTGGCGCGCCCGCTCGACGGGCAACCCGACCTGCGCCGCGAGGTCGAGCAACACGTCGTGCGCCCCCGGGTTCCGGCCTTCGCCGTGATACGCGCGCAGCAGCGCGCGCTTGAGTGCGCGTTGCGATCCGGGCGGACCCTCGGCACCGGCGAAGAACAGCAAGCGGTGCGCGTTGAACGTGTTCCAGATGTGCGTACGCTCGCCGAAGCTGAAGCCCTCTGACGCACCGCGCTCCGCGATCCGCGCGCGATTCACCGCGAGCTGCTCGGGGCTCAGCCCGTATTTCGACTTGAGGTACTCGCCGGCATCGGTGCCCTCCTCCGTCATCGTCGGGTTCAGCTCGAACGGCTGCAGGTGCAGCTCGATCTCGCCGGCATCCGCGCCGACGCGATCCATCGCACGCTCGAGCGCGCTGAAGCCGATCGCACACCACGGGCACGCGACGTCCGAAACGAAATCGATCCTCACACGTCTTCTCCTCTTATAGATCCCGCAACGCGCGCACGAACGCGTCGACGTCGCCGGCATCGTTGAACAGGTGCGCCGATGCGCGCAAGGTGCCGTCGAGGCGGAGGCGGCTGTGCAGCACGTGCGCGCAGTGAAAACCTCCCGACACGTAGATGCCGTGCGCGTCTGCCAAGAGACGCGCGATGTCCTGTTGCCGCATCGCCGGCCAAGGCAGCGATACCGTCGCGAGCGCGATGCGCTCGCGGACCGAGCGGCCCAGCACCGTGGCGTTCGGCACCTCGGCGAGTCCGCGCATCAACTCCGCGGCGAGCGCTCGCGAGTGCGCCTCGACGTTGCGCATGCCGATGCGCAAGAGGTAATCGACGGCGGCGCCGAGCCCGATCGCGCCTTCGACGTTCGGCGTGCCGGCCTCGTACCGAAACGGCGGCTCGAGCGGCTCGAAACCTTGGTCGCCTAGCATCGCGACCATGCCGCCGCCGACGTTGCCCAGACCTAGCTCGTCGAACCGATCGCGCCGCACGAACAACACGCCGACGCCATTCGGCCCGAACATCTTGTGGCTCGAGAACGCGAGGTAATCCACGTCCAGCGCACGCACGTCGAGCGGCAAGTGCGCCACGGACTGCGACGCATCGACCATCACGGGCACGCCGGCCTCGTGCGCCGTCGCGATCCACTCCTCGATCGGCGCAATCGCGCCCGTGACGTTCGAGACGTGCGCGACGCTGACGAGCCGAGTGCGCTTGGTCAGGCGCGACTTCAACTGCGACCATTTCGGTACGGCCTCTTCGTCGATGTCGACGAGCTGCGCTTTCGCGTTGAGGTACCAAGGCAAGTAGTTCGAGTGATGCTCCGAGGCCGGAAACACAACCTCATCGTCGCTCTTGAGCTTCAGCGCTCGCGCGACGAGATTGAACGAATCGGTCGCGTTGCGTGTGAACACGATCTCGGCCGGCTGCGCCCCGATGAAAGCAGCCACGCGGTGCCGCGCGCGCTCGTACTCCTCGGTCGACGCTTCTGCCAAGGGATAGATGCCGCGGTGCACGTTGGCGCCCAACGTTTCGTAGTAGCGGCTCACCGCAGCAATGACCTCGCGCGGCTTCGGTGTCGTCGAAGCGCTGTCGAGATAGATGAACGGCGCGCCGTCGTAGCCGCGCTCGAGCAGCGGGAAGCCGTCGGCGCGCATCAGCGTTTGACGAGGCGGTACTTACCCGATGCCTCGGGCGCGATCGCGCTTACGGCTTCGCCGCGAATCGATTGTCCGAGCAACGTGCCGACGGCTGCAGCGGCCGCCGCGGCCGCCGCCGTGGCACGCGCACGCGGTGCCGGGTCCACGACGAGCAGCGTGTCGCCGACGAGTTGCCACTGCTCGATCGTCGCCTCGAGTCCCAACGCCGAGTGGATCGCGTCGTCGAGCATCAACGGCGTCACGGTCGCACCGTGGACCTCGGTGCAGTCGCTCTGCCGGCCTTCGACGCGCTCGAGCAATGGTCCGTCGCTGTGGAGGCCACACGCGCAAGCGCGGGACTCGGCTACGCGCACCACATCGCCGATGTCGTAGCGCAGCAGTGGCATCCATGCACGCCCCAACGTCGTGACGAGCACGCGCGCAAGCCTGTTAGGGCCGGGCAACGGCACGAGATCGACATGGCCATGCCGCTCGTTAGGATGCAGGCGTCCGTGCTCGCACTCCATGAACAGCACGCCCGCCTCGGTCGCACCGTAGAGCTGGAACATCGGCGCCGCGAACGCGCGGCCGATGTCGCGCCGCATCGCGCGTGTCGTGGTTTCGTAGGTCAGCGTGATGAACGCGGGCGGCGGCACAGAAATCCCGAGCCGCAGAGCGGCGCGCGCGATGATCGCGAGATACGCAGGATCCGCTTCGATGCCTCGCGGCGCGAACTCGCACCACTCGTTCAGCATCCGCTCGCAGTCGCGCTCCGTCCAATGCGTCGGATCCGCGCCTTCATTGAAGAACAGGATCCCGTCGATCTTGCGCTCTTCGGCAGTCTGGCTGCCGAAGTGACACGTGCCGGCGCCACAGGCCGGCGTCGTGAGCACGGCTTCGCGATAGTCGCCGCGGCCCATCGCTCTCGCGATCAGCGGGTTCAACCGCATCGCCTCGCGCTCCTGCGGATCCCACCACGACCATTCCCAGATGACCTGGAGACGATCTGCCGTCGTGCCGGACGTCGCTAGCAACGTGACCTGCTCGTCGCGCATTGCGGCGTGCAGATCCTGGTGCTGGCGCACGAGCGACTTCGGAAAACCTCGCCGAAGGTCGCGCTTGCCGACCGGCGGCACTTGCTCGAGCCAGCGGTCGACGTCATGCGGATCGATCGGCGGCTGCGGGCGATCGGCGTACAGCGGGACCTCGGCGACCATGCGCCGTGTCTCCTCGCCGACACGCTGCCAGTGTGCGGATGAGTACGTCATTCGTCCGGGGACAACGTGGTCTCGATCGTCGCTTCCTTGTGCGGCCCCGCGACGAACACGGGCACGGGCTGGCCGCACGCCGATATTGTGCCACCGCGCGTGATCACGAGCGCACCGCCGCTGGGGATGGCGTAGGCCTTGGCTTTGCGTTTCTGCTCGCGTGCCCGCACCGCGACAAACGAGCGCGTTTCGGCCCAATCGTCGCGCTCGCCATGCGTGTCCAGCGAGCAACGCGCCACCCCCAGACACTCGTAAGTCTCGGCTTCGTCATCGCCGGCGTCCTCGTGAGGCCAGCGGACCCATCGTTCCCCGAGCATGATCGCGCCTGCCGACATTCCCGCGAACACGGCGCCGCGGTCGGCGGCCGCCGCGACGGCCGCGATCAAATCGGCATCGCGGAGAGCCTGCATGCCGGCTTCGACGTCACCGCCGCCGACGAACACGAGATCCACGGTCTCGAGCGCGGCCCGCACCGCGGCCGGCTCCCGACGTTTGCGGGCGAGCTTCGGCCACAGCACCTCGGCCGCGCCGGCCGCGGACAGCACGCCGCAAAGCGCTTCGCCGAACCCGGGATCGTCGCCGCTCGCGGCGCCGATATATAGAGCGCGTGGCTTGTCCTGCTTCGTCAAACGCAAGGCCTCACCAAGGTACGGCTTGGTGCCGAAGTGCCGGCTGCCGTGTCGACCGGCGATCAAGGTCACGGGTTTACGCAAGGCGGCGGAACTCTAGCTGGGCTTTCATGACATCTATTGTCCGGCACTCGCCATCTGCTGCGTCAAAGCCTCGAGCGCAGCGAGCATGTCGATGGACTCCGTGAGCACGCCGGCGAGCGGGTCGCCGTGCGTCCGGAGCCACTTGCTCGCGGTTCGAATCGTGAAGCGCCCGAGCTTGAGGCGGCCATTCACCTGCGACCACTCGATCGGCATCGAGACAGGCGCGCCGGGCAGCGGGCGCACACACAGCGGCGATACGAGCAAGCGCCCGTGGCCATTTTGCAGATAATCGACGTAGACCTTGCCGTCGCGATCCGACACGGAGCGCACGATCGTCGCGATATCGGGCAGCGACTTGGCCGCGAATCGCGCGAGCAGCTCGGCCAACGTGCGCGACTGCTCGTACGTATACCGCGCGCCGAGCGGAATCAGCACGTGTAGCCCCGTCGAGCCGCTGGTCTTCACGAAGCTCTTGAGCCCCACTTCGTCGCACAGCGAATGCAGGTGCCGCGCGATCGTCACGACGTCGGCGAACGGCGCGCCCTTCGGGTCGAGATCGAGGATGCACCAGTCGGGCCGCTCGAGCGCGGCGACGCGGCTCGACCACACGTGCAATGGGATCGTCGCCATGTTCGCGACGTACAGCAGCGACGGCAGATCGTCGAGCCCGAAGTAACGGATCTCGCGCTCGGCATGCTCGCTCCACATCGTCTCGAGCCTGAGCCACTTCGGCGCGTACACGGGCGCGTCCTTCTGGAAGAACGACTTGCCGTCGATGCCGTCGGGATAGCGCGTGAGCACGACGGGCCGATCGTGCAAGTACGGCAACAGCCATTCGGCGATGCCTTCGTAGTACGCGATCAGGTCGCCCTTCGTGTAGCCATCGGCGGACCAGAAGACCTTGTCGCGATTCGTGAACGCGACGGTGGGCTGCTCGGGCGCCTCGTCGCGTACGGCCGTCGGCTCGGGGCTCGGATCGGGAGTATCGGACCCGGACGTTCCGGGCCACGCGCACTCGCCGGGCCTCTTGTCGTCGCGGACGCGCAGGAACACGGGCTGGCGCAGCAAGCCGTCGGCCGTGCGTTCCTTGAACTTCACTTGCACCACGGGCCCGTCCGCGAGCCAGACCGCGCCGCGGAGCTTCTCGGCCGCCGCGGGCGGCTCCGCCTTCGGCTTGCCATTGAGCACGGGCTCGAGCCGCGCGAAATCACGCTGCGTGAAGCCGCTGCCGGCGCGGCCCGCGTACGTCAGCTCACCGTCGCGATATTGGGCGAGCAGCAATGCGCCGAAGCCTTTGCCGCCGCCCTTCGGCGGCGAGTAGCCGACGACCACGAAGTCGTCGGACTCGGCGGCGTTGCACTTGATCCAGTCCGTCGAGCGCTTGCTGACGTACGTGGACGCCGCGCGCTTGCCGACCACGCCCTCGAGCCCGAGCCGTTCGGCCTCGGCGAACAGCGCTTCGCCCTGGGCCTCGAAGTGCTCGGAAAAACGCACACCGCCGACGGTGGGCAACAGCGCGCGCAGTGCCTCTTTGCGATCCGTGAGCGCCAAGCTCCGCAAGTCGAAACCATCGAACGCGAGCAGATCGAACGCGTAGACACTCGCCGGCAACTCGAGCGCCGCGCGCGCGACGTCGCCACGGCGCGTGAGCCGGCCGCGCTTTTGCAACAACGCGAAGCTCGGCACGCCCTGCGCATCGATCACCACGATCTCGGCGTCGATCACGAAACGCGCGAACGGTAGCGCCGCGAACATGTCCGCGACCTCGGGGAACGTCGTCGTGAAGTCGTTGCCGGCGCGCGAGTACAGCGTTACCTGACCGTCGTGCTTCTCCGCGAGCACTCGGTAGCCGTCGTACTTGAGCTCGAACAGCCAACGCGCATCCGTGAACGGCTTGCCTCGCGTCGCAAGCATCGGGCTCAAGCCTTTCGCCCTGAGCTCGCGCTGCGGCGCTTTGAGCTTGCGCAAGCGCGCTGCGAGAGCATCGCCGCGCGGATCGCCGGCGCCGACTTGCTCGACCGTACGACCCGAGAGCACCGAGTCCTGCGGATAGTCCTCGGTGGCCTTTTCGCTCGCGTACGGGTCGCGCTCCTTGATCAGCAGCCACTCGTTCTTGCCGCGCTTCGTCTTCACGAGCGTCCACTTCCCGCGCAGCTTGTGGCCGCGAAGCTCGAACAGCAGCTTGCCCTTGCCGAACCCGGCAGCGATGTCGTTGAGCGCGACCCACTGGCCGCGGTCCCAGACGATCACGGGCCCCGCGCCGTAGTTGTCGCGCGGAATCACTCCCTCGAAGTTCACGTAATCGACGGGGTGATCCTCCGTTTGCACGGCGAGCCGCTTGTCGGCCGGATTAGGCGACGGCCCCTTCGGCACGGCCCAGGACTTGAGCACGCCCTCGAACTCCAAGCGAAAATCGTAGTGGGTGCGCCGCGCCGCATGCTGTTGCACGACGAATCGCTGGCCGGCGATAGTGGCCGCGCCGAACGGTTCCGGGGTTCGATCCGCCTTTCGCTTTGCGCGATAAGTCTCTAAGTTCCCTATATTTCTTGTTGTCACGGCAAAATCGAGGATATATGATCCGGCCATGCCAGCGCGAGCCATATCCACTGCGACCATTTCGTTCGGCCTCGTCTCGATACCGGTCAAGATGTATTCGGCCGCGGAATCGAAAGCGGCCTTGGCCTTCAACCAGATACACAAGAAGGACGGCTCGCGCGTCAAGCAACAGCTGATCTCGTCGCGCACGGGCGAGGTCGTCCCACGCGAGGAGATCGTCAAAGGCTACGAGTTCGCGAAGGATCAATACGTACTGTTCGAGGCCGAGGAGCTCAAAGCGCTCGAGGCAGCGGCCACGCACACGATCGACATCACCGAGTTCTTGCTGGCCGAGCAAATCGATCGCCGTTATCTCGACAAGGTCTACTACCTCGGCACGGACAAGGGCGGCGCGCGGGCCTACAAGCTGCTCGCGCAGGTGCTCGTCGACACGGGCCGCATCGCAATCGGCAAGTACGCCGCGCGCGGTAAGCAATATCTCGTGATGGTCCGGCCCATGGAGAACGGGCTCGTCATGGAGCAGCTCCACTATCCGGACGAGCTGCGCGCGTTCAGCGAAGTGCCGATCGAAGAGGCCACGCTGAAGCCCGCCGAGCTGAAGCTTGCGACGCAGCTCGTCGAGCAAGCGGCGAGCGACGAGTTCAAGCCCGAGACGTACAAGGACGAAGTGCGCGAACGCATGCTCGCCCTGATCCAGCGCAAGGTCGAGGGCGAGGACATCACGCTCGCGCACACTGCGGAGCCGGAGCACAAGATCATCGACATCATGGAAGCGCTGAAGGCGAGCCTCGCGGCCGGCTCTTCGCGCAAGCCGGCGCAGGCGGCCGAAGAAAAGAAATCAGCCAAACCCAAGGCCGCCCCCAAGAAGCGCGCCGCTAAATAGGCGCCGATGAAGGCGTACTCGACGAGCGAGGTCGCCGAGCTGCTGGGCCTCTCCACTGCCCGCGTGCGGGCGCTCGCTCGCTCCGGCATCGTGAATCCGCAACGCGACGCGAACGGTCGCCCCTGCTACTCGTTTCAAGATCTCGTGCTGCTGCGCACGGCCAAGGGACTGATCGAAGCGAAGGTGCCGGCGCGCCGGATCAACAAGGCCCTGCAAGCGCTCGCGAGCCAATTGCCCACGGACAAGCCTTTGAGCGCGGTGCGCGTGCAGATCGACGGCGACCGCGTAATCGTTCGCGACAGCAACAACAGCTGGGAGCCCGAATCCGGGCAGACGCTGCTCGACTTCTCGGTCCGAGAGCTCGGCGAGAAGGTTGCGCCGCTCGCGCGCGACTCCGTGCAGCGTGCGATGCGCGCTGCCTCGACCGTCGACGATCTGTTCCATGCGGCTCTCGAGAGCGAGCAAATCGGCGAAAACGCCGAGGCCGAGCATGCTTATCGCAACGTGATTGCTGCGGATTACTCACACGTTGCCGCATGCATCAATCTTGGGCGGCTGCGTCACGTTGCGCGGGCGCTCGACGACGCTGAGCGTTTGTACCGACGCGCGCTCGAGCTCGAGCCGGGTCATCCGACGGCGCACTTCAACTTGGGTGTCGTGCTCGAGGATCGCGGTGCAACGACGGAAGCCATCGAGCAGTATCTGGAAGCTGTGCGCATCGATCCGCGCGTGGCCGACGTGCATTTCAATTTAGCGCGGCTGTATCAGCAAACCGGCGATCAGCAGGCGGCGTTGCGGCACTTCTCGCGGTTCAGGGCACTCACTCGCGATCGCGTCGACTGAGCGCTAGCCACGCTGCGCGAGCGCGATGAGCTGCTCCGCAAGCTTCGGTCCCGTCGCACCGTCCTCGTGCTTGAAGAACACCTGCGCCTCCTGGACCTCGGCCGCAGCCAGGCGCGCGAGCCAGGTCGAGAGCTCGCGCTCCGTATAGCTGACCTTGCGCAAGCGCAGATACGCCCAATCGGCCGTCCACGGGTGAGGTTCGAAGCCGTCGGCCTCCTCGCTCTGCACGAGCGCCGCGTTGCGGCTGCGCAGCACGTCGTACACCTCGGGCACGAGCCATGACGCATGGCGAAACTCGAAGGCGGGGCGGCAGCTCTCGGGAAGCTCGGCCAAAAAGCTCGCAAGGGCCGGCGTGTCCACCTTCGCGTACGGCGGCAGCTGCACCAGCAGCGAGCCGAAAGAGTCGCCCAATCCCGCGAGCGCCGTGAACAGAAAGCGCAACTCGTTGGCGCAGTCCTTGAGACGCTTACTGTGCGTGATCCGTCGCGGCGCCTTGATCGCGAACCGAAACGTGTCCGGAACCTGCGCGTGCCACGCTTGGATCGCCGCCGCGTTGGGCATGCGATAGAAGGTGTTGTTGATCTCGACCGTCGGCAGCCGGGTTGCGTAATACCGCAACATCTCCTTGGCCGGCAGCTTGTCCGGGTAGAACTCTCCCACCCACTCTTTGTAGGAAAAGCCGCTCGTTCCGGGAAGAAGTCGCATGTGCGATCACCTTGCCTGCTTCGCGGATGTTCCGATACGAGCTATGCTTGGGACCAAAGTCGTGTGGATCACCGCGCGCCCTCGATGCTAGACGGCGCAGCGGAATAGCTGCAAGCGCCGCGGGGGGATGTGTCGACATGGACCAGTACGCGCGGATCCAAGCCCAATTGCTGGCCAAGCAAGCCGAGCTCGTGCGGCGTCTCGCGCGGCTGAAGGAGAATCTCACCGGCGGCCGCAGTGCCGACTCTCAAGAGCAAGCGCAAGAGCTCGAGAACGCGGAAGTCGTCGATGCGCTCGGCAACGAGGCCCGGATCGAGATCAGCAAGATTGCCAAGGCTCTGGAGCAGATCAAGAACCACACCTACGGCGTGTGCACGGACTGCGGCGAGACGATTCCGATGGCGCGGCTCGAGGCTACGCCGTTTGCCGACCGCTGCATTCGCTGCGCGACGGCCGCCGAATCGGCGCGCCGGCCTCGCTGAACCCGATCTATCAGGCGGCTGTAGCTCGCGGCAGCGCCGCCGCCGCGGCTTCCCAACGCGCCCATAACGCCAGCTCTGCGGCCGACGCGCGTTCCGCTGCGGCGCTCTTGATCGGCCCGTAACCGCGAACCTCGCGCGGCAGCTCCGCGAGCTCGAGTGCGACCTCGAAGCGCGACGGGTCGATCTCGGCCACGATGCGCTCGACGATGCGCTCGTAGCGCGCGAGCCATTCGCGCTCGAGCCGCCGATCGGCGCTGCGTGCGAACGGATCGAGCGCGCGCCCGCGCAACCACTTCAGCTTCGCGAGCACGCGCAGGATCGGCAGTATCCAAGGGCCGAGCTCGTACTTCTTCGGTCGCCGCGTCGCTGGGTCGAGCCGCGCGAGCAACGGCGGCGAGAAATGAAAGCTCATCTTCACGCCCGCGCCGAAGTTGCGCTTGATGCTCGGGATGAAATCACCCTGCGTGTGCAGACGCGCGACCTCGTACTCGTCCTTATAGGCGAGCACGCTGAAATAATTGCGTGCAACGGACGCGAGCAACGCCTGACTGCCGGGACGCACGCGCTGCTCCGCGGCAGCGACGCGATCCAGCAGCGCGCGATAACGCTTTGCGTACGCGCGATCCTGGTAGCCCACGAGAAACTCCTCGCGTCGTGAGATCACCTCTTGCACGGACGTTGCGATGGACTGTCCGCCCTCCTTCGCCGTCGCGAGCCGCTCTATCTCGTCGGGCTGCTCCGCTGCGAATCGGCCCCAGTCGAACGCGAGCTTGTTCTCCTCGACGTTGCGTCCATAGAGCTCGAGCGCGCGGTACAGCGCGGCGCCCGACACGGGGAGCAAGCCGCGTTGGAACGCAAAGCCGAGCAGCATCACGTTGGCGCCGATGCTGTCGCCCAGCAATGCGGACGCGAGCCGCGTCGCGTCGAGTGCGGCGACACGTTCCGAGGCCGACCGCAGTGATCCGAGCAGGCTCTGCCCCGGAAATACGAAGTCCCTGTCGCGAATGAACGTCGCGGGCATCTCCTCGTGCGTGTTCACGACCACGGCCGAACGCTGCGGCGACAGCATCGATAGCGGCTCCTTGCCGGCAGCCACGATCAGATCCGCGCCGAGCAGCACGTCGACTTGCCCCGCGGGAATCCGCATGCCGTGCAGGCTCTTCGGATCCGCCGCGATGCGCACGTGCGACAACACCGCGCCGTATTTCTGTGCGAGGCCGGTCTGGTCGAGCTCGACGACCGCTTTGCCCTCGAGGTGCGCGGCGAGGCCCAGCAAGCCGCTCGCAGTGACGACGCCGGTTCCGCCGACGCCGGCGATCAGCACGTTGTGCACGTGGTCGAGCGGCGCCTGTCGCGGCTCCGGCAAGCTCGGCAGCGCGGCCGATGCGAGCGGCCGCGGCGCATTGCGCTTGGCGCCTTCCAACGTGACGAAGCTCGGGCAGAAGCCCTCCAGGCAACTGAAATCGCGATTGCACGAGGACTGATTGATGCGGCGCTTGCGGCCGAACTCGGTCTCGAGCGCCATCACCGACAGGCAATTCGACTGAACGTTGCAGTCGCCGCAGCCCTCGCAGACGAGCTCGTTGATCACGACAGTGCGGTCCGGCGTGGGTTCCGTGCCGCGTTTGCGCTTGCGATGCAGCTCGGCCGCACACGTCTGGTCGTAGATCAACGCCGAAACGCCGCCAACCTGCCGCAGCTCCCGCTGGAGCACATCGAGATCCCGCCGATGCTGCACCGCGACCGACGGCGGCAAGCCCGTAACGCCGGCATATTTCTCGGGGTGATCGGTGACGACGACGATCGGTTTCACGCCTTCGCCGACGAGCTGCTGCGCAACGTTCGCTACGGTGAGGTTGCCTTCGACCGGCTGCCCGCCGGTCATGGCGACGGCATCGTTGAACAAGATCTTGTAAGTCATGTTCACGCCGGCCGCGACGGCCGCGCGAATCGCGAGCGTGCCTGAGTGCGCGTACGTGCCATCACCGAGGTTTTGAAACACGTGCTCGGTCGTCGTGAACGGTGCTTGGCCGATCCAGGTCGCGCCTTCGCCGCCCATCTGCGTGTATGTGACCGTGTCGCGATCCATCCACGCTGCCATGTAGTGACAGCCGATGCCGCCGACGGCGCGGCTGCCTTCGGGCACGCGCGTCGACGTGTTGTGCGGACAACCCGAGCAAAAATGCGGCAAGCGCTCGACGTCGACTGCCGACGCGGCCAGCCGCCGATCCTGCTGCTCGAGGAAGCGCACGCGCTCCTCGATGTCGGTGCTCGAGTAGAAGCGCCTCATGCGCTTCGCGAGCACGCGCGCGATCAGCGCGGGTGTGAGCTCCCCGTTAGCGGGCAGCAACCACTCGCCGCGCTCGTCGTGCTTGCCGACGATCAGCGGCCGCTGCTTCGTCTGCCAGTTGTACAGCTGCTCCTTGAGCTGGCTCTCGACGAGACCGCGCTTCTCCTCGATGACGATGATTTCCTCGAGCCCTTCTGCGAAGCGCCGAATTGCTTCAGGCTCGAGCGGCCAGCTCATGCCGACCTTGAAGAGCTTGATACCGACCTCACTCGCGCGCGCAGCGTCCACTCCGAGATCTTCGAGCGCCTGCAACACGTCGAGATGAGCTTTGCCCGTCGTCACCAGCCCCAGCCGAGGATGACGGCTGTCGATGATCGTGCGATCGAGCACATTCGCGCGTGCGAACGCACGTGCGGCCGGCAGCTTGAACCGCTGTAGGCGCAGCTCTTGATCGTTCGGCGGGTCCGGCCAACGAATATTGAGGCCGCCCGGCGGCATGTCGAAGTCGGGTACCACGATCTCGAGAGACTCCGGCGCCAATGCGAAACTCTGCGTCGCGTCGGCGGTTTCCTGCGTCACCTTGAGACCGATCCAGCAGCCGCTGAAGCGCGACAGCGCGTACCCCATCAACCCGAACACGACGATCTCGCGCACGTCGGCCGGGTTCAGCACCGGCATGGATGCATCGACGAACGCGAATTCGCTTTGATGCGGCAGCGTCGAGGACTTGCACGTGTGGTCGTCCCCCGCGACCGCGAGCACACCGCCATGGGTCGACGTCCCCGCGGCGTTGCCATGCTTGAACGGATCGCCGGACCGGTCGACGCCCGGCCCCTTGCCATACCACATGCCGAACACGCCCTCGTGACGGGCGCCCGCGAACAGATTCGCTTGCTGCGTCCCCCAGATCGACGTGGCGGCGAGATCCTCGTTCAGGCCGGGCTGAAAGCGAATCTGCGCGGCGTCGAGATGCGGACCGGCGCGCCAGAGCTCGCGATCCAAGCCGCCGAGCGGCGAACCTCGATAGCCCGACACGAAGCCGGCCGTGTCGAGGCCGGCCAAACGATCGCGATGGCGCTGCGCCAGCAGCAGACGCACGAGCGCCTGGAGCCCGGTGATGAACTGCGGCCCAGTTTCATCGAACCGGTACCACTCGTCGAGACGCGCGATGTGTCGCAGCTGCATTACCCTTGGCGCCCCCGGCAGGGCGACATTATGGTCCATTTCGGGCGGTCCCGGGCGCCACGAAGTAGGACGCACCGACTGCTATGAATCGGTCGCCCGGAGCACGTCTGCAAGAAGCTCTGAATCGACGTTGCCGCCCGACAGCATCACGGCGATGCAACGCCGGGCGCGCGGCTTGGTTGCCAGCACCGCGGCCAATGCGGCAGCACCCGACGGCTCGAGCACGAGCTTCAAGCGCCGTACACCGAATGCCATCGCCGCGCGGACCTGCGCGTCGTCCACCGCGAGCGCACCGGCCAGCTCGCGCCGATTGATCGCGAACGTGATCGCACCGGGCATCGCCGCCATGAGCCCGTCGCAAAGCGTGGTCCCCACGGGCGCGGCGCGACAACGTTTGCCGGCCGCGAGCGACTGCGCGGTGTCGTCGAAGCCCTGCGGCTCGACCGCGTACACGGCGCATTCGGGGAACTCCGACTTGACCGCGAGCGCAGACCCGGCGACGAGCCCGCCGCCGCTGCACGGCACGTAAAGCTCCTCGATCGTGAGGCGTCGTTCACGCGCGAACTGCGCGAGCTCGAGCGCGGCCGTGCCCTGTCCCGCGATGATGTGCGGATGGTCGAACGGCGGAACGACCACGGCGCCGCGTTCCGCCGCGAGACGATGCGCAATCGCCTCGCGATCCTCGCGCGCGCGATCGTACAGCACGACCTCGGCGCCCCACGCTCGCGTGCTTTCGAGCTTGATCGTGGGCGCATCGCTCGGCATCACGATTGCGGCGCGCACGCCGAGCCAATGCGCGGCCAGCGCCACGGCCTGTGCGTGGTTGCCGGACGAGAACGCCACGACGCCTGCTTCGCGCTCGTCGGCCTTGAGCTGCAGCAGGCGATTCAACGCGCCGCGGATCTTGAAGCTGCCCGTGTGCTGCAGGCACTCGGCCTTGAACAGCACTCGCAGGCCGAGGCGCTCGTTCAGCGCGGCCGACTCGAGCACCGGCGTCTCGACGACCCATTCGCGCAGCCGCGTGTACGCTTCGGCGACGTCGGCGGCTATTGGCAGAGCGTGGTCCATCGCTAACCAAAGGAGGTTCGCGGGCTAGTCTAGCTCAGGTACACTCGCGCGGCCTCGAATCAACGGCACACAGCATGTCCGCTGCCCCTCTCGTCACCCTCGAACACGTCGACGTGAAGCTCCTGGGCTCACCCGTGCTGCACGACATCACCTTTACCGTGGATCGCGGCGAGCACTGGGGCGTCGTCGGCGCGAACGGCAGCGGCAAGAGCACGCTTCTGAATCTGATCGCGGGCACGGTCTGGCCGACCGGTGAGCACGGGACTCGCCGCTATGACTTCGGCGAGGGGACCGAGACCGATGCGGTCCGCGCACGCAGCGAGGTCGTTGCGGTGAGCCACGAGCTCCAGGATCGCTACGCGCATCGCGGCTGGAACTTCACTGCGGTCGACGTCGTGCTGTCGGGCATCTACCGCACGGATGTACCGCGGCGCCGGCCGTCGGCCGCGCAACGCGAGCGCGCTGTCGAGCTGTTGCACAAGCTCGGCATCGGCGAGCTCGCCGAGCGCAGGCTGCTCGAGCTTTCGCGCGGCGAGCAACGCCGCGTGCTGATCGCGCGCGGCCTCGCGTTCGCACCGAGCATCCTGCTGCTCGACGAGCCCGCAAGCGGCCTCGATTCGGGCTCGCGCGCGGAGCTCGAGGCGATGCTCGCGATCGTGGGGCGCGAATGCACGCTCGTCTGCGCCGGGCACGTGCCGCAGGACCTGCCTGCCATCATCCCGCGTTATCTGACGATCGAGCGCGGCCGCATCGTTGCGCGCGAGCAGCGCCGGCACGAGCGCGCCACAGCCGAACCGAGCACCACGCCCGAGCACGCGTCGGGCGCCGCGACGGAGCCAGCGCTCGGCGCCGGCCCGCCCGACGCCGCATTGATCGCGCTCGCGCACGCGGACGTTTGGCTGGCGGGACGACACGTGCTCGCCGATGTGACGTGGCGCCTGGAGCCGAATCAACATTGGCTCGTGACCGGCGCGAACGGCTCCGGCAAGAGCACGTTCCTACGGATGCTGCATGGGCAACTGCGTCCCGCGCTCGGCGGCGAAGTCTCGTGGCCGGCGCTCGGTAACCCGCGCAACGTCTGGCAGCTCCGCAAGCAAGTGGCGTGGC
>Ga0315912_10003728_pt1 | contig 14922 bp, 7 predicted proteins | sample VfabasoilMG_FD_204469 | JGI IMG/M metagenome (GOLD analysis project Ga0315912, IMG submission 204469) | Garden soil microbial communities collected in Santa Monica, California, United States - V. faba soil | ecosystem: Environmental > Terrestrial > Soil > Garden | place: USA: California... | reverse complement strand
CACGTTGCGCAGGTGGTGAGGGTCGTGAGCGACGTCTCGCAGCCGTTGTTCGCGTTGCTGTCGCAGTTGCCGAACAGCGCGTCGCAGCCGAACGTGCAGCCCGTGCTGAGGCTGCAACCGAACGTGCCGTGTGCATTGGTGCAGCTCTCGCCGCAGGTCCGGCAGTTCGAGGTCGTGCCCTTGGTCGTCTCGCAGCCGGCGGCGGTGGTGCAGTCGAGGTGGTTGGAATCGCAACTGACGACGCAGCTACCCGTGGAGCACGTCGCCGTCGCGTTCGGCGGGTTGGTGCACGGTACGCCGCAATCGCCGCAGTTGGTGGCGGAGTTGACCTGCGTCTCGCAGCCGTTGCTGACGTTGCCGTCGCAGCTCTTGTAGCCGCTGCTGCACACCGGCTTGCAGACGTGGGTGGTCGGATCGCAGGCGTTCGCGGCGTGGCTGTCGACGCAGGCGTCGCCGCAGGCCGAGCAGTTGGTGTCGGTGTAGAGGGCGGTCTCGCAGCCGGCCGTGGACGAGCTGCAGTCGGCGTATCCGCTGCTGCAGGCCGTGATCAGACACTGCCCCGTGCCGCAGGAGCCGGTCGCATGCGCCGGAGCGCAGGGAACGCCGCACCCGCCGCAGTTGCTGTTGGTGTTGAGCTGGGTCTCGCAGCCGTCCTTCGAGCTGTTCTCGTTCGCGCTGCAGTCGTCCCAGCCCGTGTTGCACGAGACGATCTCGCAGGTGCCCGAGGAGGAGCAGGTGGCGGTGGCATGACCCTTGGTGCAAGCCTGCCCGCAGGAGCCGCAGTTGGTGAGCGAGTTGAGCGGGGTCTCGCAGCCGTTGTTCTTGTTGCCGTCGCAATCGCCCCACCCCGAAGCGCAGGTCGGCGCGCAGCCATTCGAGGTGCACTCGTTCTCGCCGTGGCCGTTGGTGCAGCTCTCGCCGCAGCTCCGGCAGTTTTCCTTCGTTCCGAGCGCGACCTCGCAGCCGTCGGTCGGCACGTCGTTGCAATCCCGGTGGCCGGAATCGCACTGATCGAGCTCGCAGAGCTTGTTCACGCACTTGCCGGACGCGCTCGGGAACGCGCAGGTGTGGCCGCAATCGCCGCAGTTCTGTGCGTCGTTGGAGAGGTTCGTCGCGCACTTGCCCGCGCCCGGGCACGTTTCGAGCGGCGCCGTGCAGGTCGATATGCCGCACACCGAGTCATCGCAGGCCGGGGTTCCGACCGTCGACATGCAGACGTTGCCGCAGCCGTTGCAGTTGCTCGCGCTCGCCGTGGTGTCGGTTTCGCAGCCGTCGGCGACGCCGTTGACGCAGTCGGCCCGGCCGACGTCGCACTTGATCGTGCAGCTGCCGTCGTCGGGGTTGCACGTCGGCTTGCCGCCGTTGTCGGAGCAGGCGTTGTCGCAGCTACCACACGTCTCCGGTGCGCTCAGGTCGGCTTCGCAGCCGTTGGCCTTGTTGCCGTCGCAATCCTTGAACCCGTCCTCGCAGGAGGCGCGACACACGCCGTCCTTGCAGCTCCCCATGGCGTTGTCGGGGTCGCAGGTCGCGCCGCAGGCGCCGCAGTCGTCCACGGAGCTGTCGATGTCGGTTTCGCAGCCGTTGCTCGGGTCGCCGTCGCAGTCGTCGTAGCCGTCGCCGCAGTTCGGCACGCACTCGCCGTCCTCGCACTTGGTCGAGCCGTTCTCGTTCGTGCATTCCGTGTCGCAATCGCCGCAGTGCTTTTCGTCGGTGTCGAGGTCGATCTCGCAGCCGTTCGTGACGTTGCTATCGCAGTTCTCGTAGCCGTCGGCGCAGGCGATCTCGCAGCCGTCTTTCGTGCACGAAGGCTCGCCGTGCACGTCGCTGCACTTCGTGTCGCACGTGTTGCAGTCGGTGACGGTCGTGAGATCGGTCTCACAGTGGTCGTTCTCGTCGCCGTTGCAATCCGCCGTGCCGGGGGCACATTCCATGGTCGTGCAGCGGCCGCCGGCGCAGAAGTTCGAGGCGCAGGCCACGTCGCACTTGCCACAATTCCCCGGGTCGTCCTGGGTCAGCGTCTCGCAACCGTTGGAAGGGTCGCCGTCACACTCCGCCGTGCCGGGCGTGCACGGCGGCTCGCCGCAAACGCCGTTCCAGCACGCGTCGCCCTCGTTGCAGACCCGGCCGCAGGTGCCGCAGGCCGAGGTGTCGGTCTCGGCATTTTTGCAGGTGCCGTCACAGCACGACCAGCCGAGGGGGCAGCCTTCGTTGGCCGTACAGCTCGGCGTGCACACGGCGTCGTTGCACGTCGTACCGGGTGCGCAGTTGCTGTCGCTCTGACAGTTGACGCAGAGGCCTCGCTCGAGGTCGCAGCTGGTCCCGAGGCAGTCGGCATCCACCTGGCAGCCGAGCACGCAATGCCCGTCCGCAGCGCAAAACGTGCCGTTCCCGCAGCGATCCAGCTCCGCTTCCCGGGCTGCGTCACATTCGACGCAGTAGCCGGCCTTGGTGTCACAGAGCTGGGTGTTGCTGAGGGCGGCGCAATCGTCGTCCGTCGTGCAGGCCGTAGGCGTCGAGGGGGGTCCGACCGGGATCCCGCCTTCGTCGCCGCCATCCTCGCCGTCGGGCGCGCCGGCGTCGTGGGGTTGGTCCGGGACGAACGTGTAGTCGTCACCGCAAGCCAAGACGACGAGCGCGCCCACAATCGCGAGCCAGGCATGCCGCGCCCAGGGCGTACGTCGAGTGTTCACCACTCGTTAGTGTATCAGTGTTGCTGGACTGCGCTCGCAAAAGCGGTCGCGGACGTTTCAGAATTGGTAGTCGACCGACACACCGGCGAGCGCTTCGGGGGCGCCGGGAGTCAGGTGAAAAACCCCTGTTTTCTTCGGCTTTTTCTCGGTGAGGATCAGCACGACTGCGGTGCCGATGCACGCGACGCCAACGCCCGCGGCCACGATGGTCGCAGCATTGTAAGTCTTCCACCGATCGTAGGTCGGCTTGTTCGACTCAGGACACTGGCTGGGGTCGGGGCAGTCCTTCTCGAGCTCGGCTGACGTCGCCTGACGCAGCGCGAAAAAGACCCCCGAGCCAATCAGCGCGGCCACACCCACACCGCCCACCACGTAGGGAATGGTGCGATCAGCCGTGGGCTCCGGCTCGTCCGGGACGGCCTGCGGCGGCTGCTGGTCGTCGCGCGAAGGCGTGGGCTCCGGCTGAAGCTCGAGCGTGACGCGCGTGACCTCGCGCTCCTTGAGCTCGACCGTCGTATTGAACGCCAGGAAACCGGGGGCTGCGGCCGTGACGGCGTGGGGGCCTGGATCGAGGGGCACCTCGACCCCGACGGAGGTCGCTCCGATGTCGACGCCGTCGAGCTGCACGGCCGCGGCGTCAGCGCCGGGACCGCGCTCGATGAGGAGCTTCGGGATGCGCGCGCGGAGACTCGTCACGGCGGTCTCGACCTCGCCCTTGAAGTCGGCGCCCACCTGGTCGGCTTCGCCCTGCGCGAGCTCGTAGCCGCCGAGCGCCGTCACGAGCCGCCCCAAGCCTTCCTCGCAGTAGGCGATGTGAAAGCGCACCTGAGGCGTCATGCGCACCCCACCCACCTCACGGAATTGCTGCAACGCTTCCGACCAGTTGCTCGCCTGCTCGAGCTCGATGCCACGCTGGAATTGCGAGCGGGCCTTCTTGAGCTCGGCCGGCGTCGGGCCCTCGGCGAGCGCGACACTCGCCGTCGAAGCGACGGCGGCGGCGGTGGCAAAGGCGAAGAGGAGCGGAGCGAAGCGCCGAAGGGTCATCAGTTCTGGGCCGGCTGGACCAAGACCAGGTACTGCGCCGACATCTGCGGAGCATAGTTCCAGTTCCAGCTGATTGTCACGGGACCTGCTGTTCGGGCCGCGGTGACTCCTCCGTAGGCGACGACCACGTTGCCCCCGGTGTTCAGGCTGATGGTCAGCGGCGCGACGAGATCCGCGTCGAAGGGCATCTTGTAGGTATCGACGTATTGCGCGGCGGCAAAGGCGTAGATCAGCGAGCCGCTCGTCATCACCGTCGCCGTTCCGGAGATCGACGTCTGACTCGGACCCAGTACCGATTTGGCACCCGTGACGAGCGGCGACGTTTGACTCACACCGTTGAACTGCACGACGTTCGCCACGATGATCTTGGGTTGATGCGAGTCCTTGCTGGCGTCGATCGCCACGGTCTGAGCACCCGTGGCAGTCGCTGGCAGGCGATTCGCCCCGGTGTCGGTGAGGTAGTAGATGTAGAGGTTCGCCGCGTCGTTGGTCGTGCCGCCGAGCTCGTCGAGCTTGGTCATCTCGACACCCGCGTACTTGACCGAATCGGGACGGCCTTGCTCCACGCCCGGATTGAAGCTGTTGTCGCTGCGACCCACGACACCGACCACCACGAGCCGGTTCGTACCCGTCTGAAGGTTGTGCATCACGCTGTTGAGGACGTTGCTCGCCGCGAAACCCGATGCGGCGCTCCCGACGGTGATGTTGGCCTGACAATGGTACGCCGTGCCGCTCAGCACGCAGCTCGGCAACGCGGCCGTGCAGGCGCCGCCGTTCTGCGGGCAAGCGTTGCAGGTCGCCGCCGTGCCGAGCGTCGCCTCGCAGCCGTTCGCGTTGTTGCCGTCGCAGTTCAAGTGCGTCGAGTCGCAAACCGGCGCTGCGCAGGCTCCGCCGGCACACCTGACGGTCGTCGCTCCGGCATTGGAGCAGACGCCGGCGCAGCTGCCGCAGTGCTGGGAGCTGCTCGAGGTGTCGGTCTCGCAGCCGTCGGCGCCGGTACAGTCGTCGTAGTCGTCCTCGCAGCCGGTGGGAACGCACTCCGAGTCGACACAGCCCATGATGGCGTGCGCGCCCACGCAGGCGTTGTCGCAGCCACCGCAGTTGTCGGGGTCGCTCGTGACGTTGGTCTCACAGCCGTTGCCGACGCCGCCGTCCGCGGCGGCGCTGTCGCAATTCTCGAAGCCCGTGTCGCACGAGGCGATGCCGCACGCGCCTTCCTGACAGGTGCCGTCGCCGTTGTCGACCTCGCAGGCCTCCCCGCAGCTACCGCAGTTGTCGACGTTCTGGTCGGTGTTTACCTCGCAGCCGTCGGAATAGCCGCCGTCGTCGTCACCGCTGTTGCAGTTACCCCAGCCCGGATCGCAGGCGTCGATCACGCAAGTTCCGTCGTCGCAGCTCGGAGTGCCGTGAACGACGCTGCACACTTTGCCGCAGTGGCCGCAGTTGTTCACGTCGCTCGTGAGGTCGTCGGCACATTCGCCGCTCGAATCGCCGGCGCAGTTGCCGCGACCTTCTTCGCAAACGGTGTACCCGCAGCCATCTTTCTCGGTGCAATAGGGCTCGGCTCCGTCGGGCGCGTCGCAGCTCTCACCGCAGGCGAGGCAATTCATGACGTCGCTGGCGACGACCGCCTCGCAGCCGTTGCTCACTTCCTCGTCGCAGTTGCCGTAGCCCTGGTCGCAAGCATCGATGCGGCACTGGCCACCCACGCAGGAGGCGTCTCCGTGGAGGGCGGGGCACTCCATGCCGCAGGCCCCGCAGTTCTCCACGTCATTGCTGAGGTTGGTCTCGCAGCCGTTGGTTTCATCGGTGTCGCAACGATCCCAGGGGGCCTCGCACTCGTCGATCTGACAGGCGCCGCCCACGCACATCACGGTCGCGTGGGGCAGGTTGCATTGGGTGCCACAGGCGCCGCAATTGCGCACCGACGTGAGCAAGTTCGTCTCGCACTCGTTGGAGGCTTCGCCGTCGCAATCGGCGTCCGTCTTGCCGCAAGAAACGACGCATTTTTCCGTGTCGGGGTCGCAATCGAGGCTGGTGCAGTCGGTGTCTACGTTGCAGTGGGAACCGACCGGGCAGGGGTCGCACACGCCGCCACCGCAATCACGCGAGGGCTCGTAGCCGTTCAGGATCGTGTCGTCGCAGGCGGGGGCTGCGCAGAACCCCTCCTTGCAAGACTTGCTCGTACAGTCAGTGGCACCGACGCACGGATCGCCGTCGGGACACGGCATGCAACCGCTTCCACAATCGATGCCCGTCTCCCCGCCATCGCGAATCTTGTTGGTGCAACCCGGCTCCTGACAGACGCCGACGAGGCAGCCGCCTTGTGCGCAGTCGCTCAGCACCGAGCAGGCTTGACCGAGCTCGCAAGGGTCGCACTCGGGGCCGCCACAGTCCGTATCCGTTTCACCCGCGCTGGGATCCGGCATGCCGTTGGAGCAGTAGCTCGGCTTCTGCGGAGGCTTGACGAACGTGATGTCGGGCGCACACCCGACTCCAACGACGACCGCCACCGCACTCCCCACGAACAGCGCGCGCCAGAGACGCAACGAGCTAAGGACCGACACCAGGGCACAGGATAACAGCCTTTGGACCCCCGGTCAGGACCAGGGCCAAAACCCGCGGTGTCTCTAGCTGCCGCCCATCAGCTCGACGTATTTCCGGATCGACGCGCGGGACTCTTCCGAAACGCTCTCGAACTCGAAGCCGGTCGCGTGACGCCCGGCGCGCGCCGCCTTCGTCCAGCGCGACATGGCCCCCGTCCGGAGCACCCGCCCGGTCAACGGCTCGGCAAAGCGGAAATCTCCACGCTCGCCGGAAGCGACTCCACGCGGAGCGATGAACTGCACGCCTCCCTCCGAAATCTCCTCCACCTGTCCGGCGATCACCTCGCCGCTCGGCAGGGTGAGCTGCGCGAGCGTGGTGTAAGGAGCGCGCGCGAACCGCCGCTTGCCCGCCGCCGGGGCGACGGCACCCGCCGGGGCACCCAAGGCCCCGGTCTGGGCACCGACCGTCTTGTCGGCGGGGCTCACGCCGGTCCCGAGCGACACGCTCTGCAGGGAGCCGAGCGCACCCGTCAGCGTCTGCACGACTTCCGCCATGCTCTGAAACCTCGCCGCAGGATCGCGCGCGAGGCAGCGCTCGACGGCAGCGACGAGGTTCGCGGGGGCATCGGGCCGGAGCGCCGCGATCGAAGGCAGCGGCTTCGTGGAAAGCTGAATGAGCACGTCGGCGTAGCGCCCTTCGAAGGGCACGGAGCCGGTGAGAAGCTCGAACAAGATCACGCCGAGCGAGTAGATATCGACGCGATGGTCCTGGACGGCATCCATCTGGAGCGCCTCGGGCGACATGTACTCGGGCGTACCGACGATCGAGCCCACCTGGGTGAGCTTGGCGCGCGGCTCGCCGTCGGCGCCGGGCAGGAGCTGCGCGATGCCGAAATCGAAGAGCTTGACGTTGAAGGTGCCCGTCGGAAGCACGAACACGTTGTCGGGCTTGAGGTCGCGGTGGACGACACCCTTCTGATGGCAGTGCCCGGAGATCTCGGCGATCTTGAGGCCGACGAACGCGACCTCCTCCCAGCCGAGCTTGCTGCGCGCGGCAAGCAAGCCACCGAGCGTACGCCCCTCGAGCAGCTCGAACACGAGGTAAGGGGCACCACGGTACTCTCCGGCGTCGACGAGCTCGACGACCCCAGGGTGCCGCGCGCGCGCCACCGCGTACCCTTCGCGGAGCAGGCGCTCGTTGACGAGCGGGTCGCCGCCGATATCCGTCCGCGGCACCTTGAGCGCCACCTCACGCTGGGTGATGCGATGCGTGGCCGCGTACACCTGAGCCACGCCGCCCGCGGCGATGAAGCGACGCACCACATAGCGGTGCTCGACCAAGGTGCCGGGCTCGAGCGTCGTTCCTTCCATGGATTCCCCTAGCGAGAGCGCAGGATTCCACGCTAGCATAAGGCTTCGCTCGAACGCAGCCCGAGACCTTCTCGCTCGCTCTTGCGGGCAGGCCCGGCAGACGTGACGCCATTCGGCCGTGAAACCGCGCTCACGCTCCCTCGGATGGCTCGCAGCCGGCGCTGTCGCCCTCGCTTTCCACGCCGTGTGGGAGGGACACGGCGTGCTCGATCCGGCCTTCCGCAATCCGGACGTGGCCGGGATCGCCTACAACGCGCGGCTCCTCGCGGCGGGGGCGCTTCCCTATGTCGACTCGGCGGAGATCAAGCCGCCGGGAGCGTTCCTGCTGTTCGCGCCGCTCCTCTCCTGGGGCGGCATGCGGCTCGTCTGGGCAGCCGCCGCGCTGTGGGGCGCCGCCCTGTCACTGGCAACCGGCCTGCTCGCGGGAGCGAGCTTCGGAGCGCGGGCCGGGCGGCGCGCCGTCGTGCTGCACGCCGCTTGTGCGGCGATCGCCTCGGACGGCGACATCAACTACTCGTTCTGGATGGCGACGCCGTTCACGCTTTCGGCGGCGTGCGCGGCGTGGGCGGTGCACACGCAAGGCCGACGCGCCACCTGGTTGTGGGCCGGGAGCGGCGCGCTCGCGATGCTGGCGACGTCGATCAAGCCCTCGGCGTGGCCCCTGTGCGCGCTGTTCGCGGCGTTGCTCGCGCGCGAGGCGTGGCGGGGGCGGTTGCGCTCGGCAGCGAGTGCGGCGGCAGCGGGCCTCGCGGGAGCGCTCGGCACCGCGACGCTGGTCGCGCTGCCCTACTTCCTTGCCGGCCAGCTCGGCGGGCTCCGAAGCGGCCTCGCCGACGTCGCGCGCTTCGGGGCCGAGTACGTGGCCGTGGTGACCGCGGGGGCCGGGGGGCGCACGCTCGCCATCGCCCAGGGGCTGCCTTGCCTGTTCGAGCAGATCCCGGGCCTTTTGCTGCTGGGGGTGCTGGGCTCGAGTGAGCTCTTCCCGGAGGGGCGCGAAAAGGCGCCGCTTTCGCTCGCCGCCTGGACGTTTGCCGCAGCGGCCTTCGTGGGCGTCGCCTACACGCTGCGTTTCTTCTCGCACGACAACGTCGCGCTGTGGCCCGCGCTCACCGTGCTCGCCGTCCGTCCTGCGGGGCTCGTGGCACGGGCGCTCGACCGCGCTCCCGCGCTGCCCGGGGCCGAGCTCGCCGCACCCCTGCTCCTCGGCCTTCTGGCGGCCTGGCCCGGGGCGCGGCAGCGCCGGGACTACGTCCACTTCATGGCCGATCGCGATCGGATGATCGCCGACATTTGCGCCGAGGTCGCCCCCCGGCTTCCCGCGAACGAGCCGGTGCTCGGCTGGGGTTGGAGTACCTGGAGCGTCTACGAGCACTGCCAGCGGCGCGCGCCCGGACGGGTGTTCAAGGTGATCGCCAGCGTCACGACCGTGAACACGAATACCTGCAACCGTGGCTACGGCCCGATGCGCCTGCGCGGAGGCGGGGAGCCGGCGCGCTTCCTCGCCGAGCTCGAGCGGCGCCCGCCGGGGCTCTTCCTGTGGTCGAGCTACTTTCGCGAGATGGGCGGCGACCCGCTCGACGCCTGGCCGCCGCTCGCGGCGTTCTTCGAGTCTCGCTACACGGTCGTGGGCTCGCGCGGACCGTTCGTCGCGTTCCTGCGCCGTGACCTCTTGCCGCGCGAGCCCGCCATCGCGGCTCAGCGCTCGCCCGAGCCGGGTGCCTGGTCGGGCGGAAACGGCGGGTACGGCTGGCCCGGCTCCGCGGGCTCGGTGTGGACGAGCACGTCGCGCACCTCCGAAAATTCGCGCTTGATGGCGTCGATCACCCAGTGCGTCACCCGGTGAGCGTCGACGACGGTGAGCTCGCGCGCGACCTGGATGTGGAGATCGACGTAGATGCTGCCCGGCATGCCCCGCGTCCGCACCTTGTGCGCCCCCGCGACGCCGGCCACGGTGCGCGCGACGGCGACGATCTGCTCGGGCTCGAGGCGGGCCGAATCGGCGAGGTAGCCGAGGTTCGTGCGCAGCACACCGATGCCCGCCCAGGCGATGAAGCCGGCAATGCCGATCGCGGCGAGCACGTCGACCACGGCAAGGCCCGCGTGCACCAGGCCGACCGAGACCAGCACGCCGAGCGTGACCAACATGTCGGAGCTCGTGTGCAGCGCGTCGCTCTCGAGTAGTGCGCTGCCGAGCTCGCGACCACGGCGGCGCTCCCAGCGTGCAACGCCGACGTTGACCAGCAACGTGACGGCGAGCACGGCGAACGCCGCGGGCCCGATCTGCGGCAACGGAGCCGGCGGCCCGCTCAAGCGCTCGATGCCGCTCTTCGCCACGTCGAAGGCCATGGCGAGCAGCGAGAGCCCCACCGCACCCGCCGCGAGCACCTCGAACTTGTGATGGCCGTACGGGTGCCCGGCGTCGGCCGGTCGGCTCGCGATCCAGACGCCCGCCAGGCCGACCAGATTGTTCGTCGAGTCCGTCAGTGAATGAAAGCCGTCGGCGCGAATCGAGAGCGCGTGTACGCCGTGGCCGTAGCCAATCTTGGCCACGGCGACGGCGAGGTTCAGCCCGAGCGTCCACCAGAGAACGCGCTGGATCGCATGGGCGCGCTGGAGCTCGGGATCCGCCGGCGTGGGAGGAGCCGGCGTCGCCATCTCAGTGCCGGCCGCGCACGGCGGCTGCCGTGGCACGCGCCGCCGCGGCGTGTTCGCGCGCCGAAGCCGCATCGGTTGCCGCATTCGGCAGCGGCGAGCCGGACAGGAGCTTTTCCGCCTTCGTGAAGCGCAGCGCGAGCTCGTCCCAGAAAGCCGGGTCGTCCGGCTTCGGTGCCAGCTCGAGCACGACGGCCGCGTCGAAGGCCGCATGGCCCGCGAAGCGACCGCGGCGCTGGGCCTCCGCGTCGAGGCCCCGCACGTCGCCGGTCCCGCGCACGAACGGGCCCTTGAGCATGAGCTCCGTGGCGTCCACAGGGCCGTTCTCGAGCGCCTGCGCGAGCGCGCCGAGCATGGCTCCCACGTCGTTCGTCTTCTGGCTGCCGAGCACGGCGCGGGCCGCCTTGAAATCGGCTGCACGGAAGAAGCGGCGCCCGGACTCGAGCTCGGCTCGCGCCAGGAGCACGCGGGTCGGCGTGGAAAGCGTGGCCACCGCGAGCTTCGAGCGAGCCGGTGCCGGGAGACCGCGCTCGAGCAGCGCGCGAAGCAACTTCGGATCGGTCGGATCGACCTCGGAAAGGAGAAGCTGCGCATAGAACGTCGGCAAGCGAGCCGCGAGCACGAGCTCGGGCCTGGAGGTGTCGAGCGCCTCGAGTGGTGGGAGCAAGAGGCGATCGAGCGCGTCGATCCGGCTCCCGGCCCAGAGCTGATCGAGCAACCCGCGAGCGCGTAGAACCCGAGGATCGGTGAGCGCACCGAGCTCCGCGAAGGCGCGCAGGCCGACGAGCGCTGCATCGCGCCCGCGTACCTTGCGCGGCTCGAGCGCCTGGTCGAGCTCGCCGTAGTAGGCGTCGCTCACCGACTTGTCGGCCTTCATCTCGTCCGGCAGCGGGACGGCGCGCACCATCTCGACGAAGCGCAGATCGGCGTTGCCCGCTGCAATCGCGGCCAGGCCGCGGCCGTAGCCCGTGAGGCGGGCCGCGTCGGCCGAGAGCTTCTCGATCGCCAGGGCCTGGGCGAGCACCCACGGCGTCAGCTTCTCGACGAAAAACGGCCGAAAGCGCTCCTTCGTGAGCGGCGGCTCGAGCAGCGGCGGCTCGCCCAAGAGGCGCGAGAGTCGACCCGCCACCAGCAGCCCGAGCATCACCTGCTCGAGCTCGGCGCTCATGCCTTTCGGCGGTGCCTGGAGCGCGGGCGTCACGAGCGCGTCGGCGCACGCTTCCGGGCCGAGCTCGGCGCGCAGGGCCCGGAGAGCTCCCGGAGGCGCTTCCTCGCGTGACTCGAGGCAGGCGAGCGCGGCATCGCGAGCCACGGCGTCGTCGAGACCGAGCGCGCCGGCGAGCGCTGCTCGGAACGGAGTGCCGGCGGCGCAGCCCACCGGATGCGTGACGAGCTCGTTGCACGCGGCGGGCGGTGGCGGCACGGCGGCAGGTGCCACGCGCTCGGGCTTGGGCTTCGGCTGCTCGCTCGGGGCGAGCGGCGGAGCCGGCTCGGGTGAAGTCGGCGCGACGGCGGCCGGAGGCGGCGCCGCCGCGCACGCGACGGTCAAGCAGAGGAGCGGCAGAAGGCGGCGCATGAACGCCGCCCGAGCCTACTGCAGGAGCTTGAACTCGATGCGACGATTCTTCTGGCGACCCTCGGGGCCCTTGTTCTCGGCGATGGGCTGGTCGGGACCGGCGCCGCGCGTCTCGATGCGCGACGCGTCGACGCCGTTGCTCACGAACCAGGCCTTCACGGACTCGGCTCGCTTGCGGGAAAGCTCCACGTTGGCGTCGTGCTGGCCCACGTCGTCGGTGTGGCCGGAAACCTCGATGCGCGCCTTCGGGTACTCGTTGAAGATGGTGACCGCGTTCTGAAGTACCGGCTCGGAGGTCTTGCGGATCGTGTCCTTGCCCGTGTCGAACTCGATGCCCTTCACGACGCCCGTGAACTTCTTGAGCTTCTCCGGGATGTCGTCGGGGCAGCCGTCGTCGTCGTCGTAGCCGTTCTTGGTCTCGGCCTTGTCGGGGCACTTGTCGGCAGGAAGCGGGACGCCGTCGTGATCCGGATCCGGATCCGGACAGCCGTTGATCGGGCCGGGCTCGGTCGGGCACTTGTCGTAGTCGTCGGGGATGGTGTCGCCGTCGGTGTCGCGGACCGGGCAGCCGCCGAGGTTCGCCGGGCCGGGCTGGTTCGGGCAGTTGTCCTTCGTGTCGAAGACGGTGTCGCCGTCGCTGTCCTTGTCGGGACAGCCTTCGGGCGCGATGCCGGGCTGCATCGGACACCTGTCCTTGTCGTCGGTGACGCCGTCGTGGTCGCTGTCTTGCGGCAGCGGCTCGGGCTTCGCACACTCATGGCGTGCCTCGAGCGCGAGCGTGACGCCGAGCGACACCTCCCAGTGGCTCGTCATGTCGCCGTCGGCGGCTTCCTCGCTCGCGGTGCTCGTTTTTTGCGACATGTTGTCGCGCACGTCGAGCCGGACGCCGACCGCTTCCGTCAGCGCGTACTTGCCGCCGATGCCGAAGTGGAACGCCGGATCGATGTCGGTGCCCATCGGGGTGCTGGCAGCGCCGAGCTTGCCCAGGCCGATCACCGCAAAGGGCGTGATGCGCCCGATCGGGAACTGCCCGATCAGGTGGCCGCGCCCGCCGAACAGCGTGGCGGAATCGCCGGTGGTGTCGGTCGAGGTCGGCGCGACCCAGGCTTCGAGCTCGAGACCCACGTACTTGAGGGGCAGGTAGCCGACGCGCAACCCGAGCTCCGGCGCCACGCTGCTGTACGGCTGCTGCCGCGAGCGGTCGTCGCGGAGGTTGTGAATGTCGCTCGGGAAGAGGAGGCCGAGGAAGGCGCCGAGCTCGAACTGGTGCGGAATGGGCTCGTACTTCGAGTCGTCGTCCTTCACGGCAGTGTCGGCGTTCGCGTCGGTCGAGCCGCTGGTGTCGGCACCGGAGGCGCCGAAGGCGACAGCGCCCGATGCGGACGCCCCGGAGGGAGGAGGCGCGGCGGCTGGCGCGGGCGCTGGTGCGGCTGCCGGCGCGGGCGGAGGAGCTGCTGCGGGTGCCGGCGGAGGAGGCGCTGCGGGTGCGGGTGCCGGCGCGGGAGCCGCGGCCGCGGGCGCGGCGGGTGCGGGCGCCGGCGGGGGAGCGGCGGCAGGGGGCGGAGCAGCAGGAGTGGCCGCGGGCGGAGGCGCGCCTTGGGCCAGCGCCATCGGAGCGATCAGCGCCGCGAGACACCCCGAGCTCAAACCGACCAACTTGGTTCGTTTCATCGTGCTCACCCTGGATGGAAGAGGTGGCCCCACTCGCCTCGGATCAACGCTTGCGCAGGGGACCGCATCGCCCTTCCGCGCGCCCTTCGGTCCAACGCAGAGGACTCAAGGGACGCTTACCTAGACCACCCTTTTCCTGCGGACAAGCGTGTCACTCCCACGGCCGCTTGGCCGGGTCGGCTTATCACGCGTCGACGCTGATACTCAGGCGCTCGCGCAGCGCGAGGTAGGAGCTACTCACGGAATAGACGAGCACGTCGCGCGCCCGGATCACGGGCTCGATCGCCCCCTGTCGTGCCGGCTCGCTCCGGATGAGATTCACACTCGTATCGAGGTCGCCGCTCAAGATGAGCCCCGCGCGATCGGCCGCTTGATCCACCGTCCGCACCCAGCGCTTGAGGTCGAGCGAGGCGCTGTCTTGCAGAAGCTTCGAGACGGTATGCACCAGATGGTCGCGGTACTCGCCCGTGGCCGCTGACTCGATGACGCGCGCTGCGTCCGACACGCTCGCGTCGAGCTCGCCCGCCACCGGAAATTTCGGTTTGACGAGGCGGATCGCGCCGAGCAACCAGCTCTTCAGCGAGGTCATGTTCGGGAGCAGTGTGCGCAGGCGCAACCCGGGCAGCGCGTGCGCGAGCTCGCTGCCGGCGATGAACGCCGACTCGAGCGGGCCCATACCTTCGGCGAACGCTCCTTTGCCGAGCACCACCGCGGGCGACGGAGTCGCGAGCGGCGTGACGCGCGCGGGATCGCTCTGGCGCTGGAAGATGCGCGGCTCGTCCCCCGGGAACACGTGGGCCCCGTGATAGAAGGCGTAGACGAGCCCGTGGGGGTACCGCTCCATGTCGAGCTCGTCCTCGACGCCGAGCCCGTACGCCGACTCTTGCCGCCCGCGCGTCGCGAGCACGTAGGGCTCGATGAGAGAAAACAGCGAGGTGATGAGCGGCTCGCCGTCGTCCGGCATCACGAGCTCCATCCACTCTTCCGGGCTCAAACGACGGCGTGAGACGACGAGCTCCGTTCCGCGGAAGCGCTGGTAGAAGCGCGACTCGTCGGGCTGAGCCTGACCGAGCACGTGCAGCGCCTGCGCGGCGAGCCAGGCGCCGTCGGCCTGGCGCGCCTGCGTGTACATGCGACGCAGGAGCTGGTACGGCTCGGGCCGGTAGGGGTCGACCTCGATCCAGAGCGCGAGGGCGTCCTGGCCGCGCTCGACGTAGGCGGGATCGCTCGCGTAGGTGCGTGCCAGGCGTTCGAGCCAGCGCACGCCGTCGGGCTCCACGTCGAGCGCCGATTCATAGACGCGCGCGGCTTGCTCGACGCTGCCGAGCCGTTCGTACGTCTCGCCGAGCTCCTCGAGCGTGACCAGGAGCTC
>Ga0315912_10003727_pt1 | contig 14925 bp, 11 predicted proteins | sample VfabasoilMG_FD_204469 | JGI IMG/M metagenome (GOLD analysis project Ga0315912, IMG submission 204469) | Garden soil microbial communities collected in Santa Monica, California, United States - V. faba soil | ecosystem: Environmental > Terrestrial > Soil > Garden | place: USA: California... | reverse complement strand
CGCTTCTGCGCGCTATCCTTTCGATCTCGCCCGGCGGGTGGGGGTGCGGAAAAGATCGCGCGCTGAAGCGCGCTCCTACAGTTCACTTGCGACCCGTCGGTAGTCGTTGCTTCCTGCGCCGGAAACGCGGGAAAACCTCAGTGCCGGGACGCGCCAGCCTGCAGACGGCTTGGGCTCAGCGAATCGCGCCGTAGAACTGCCGGAACCGCGGTGAGTACAGCGCGCGGTCGGGGACCTGTTGCGGGAACAGCTGGCGTGCGGCGCGCGCGTCGCCTTCGGCCTGCGCCAGGGTCGACTTCGAGCTTGCCTCGTCCTGCAGCAGCGCCTGCTGGTAGCGCGAGGCGGCGCGCAGCAGCAGGGCGTGGTAGCGCGCCCGGTTGTCGGGCAGCCGTGCGGGATCGAGCGAGACGACGTCGGGGTAGCGGCCGCTCAGGAAATTGTCGACGGCGCGCGCGAGTTCCGCGGGTGCCGGTGGTGCCTCGACCGGCGCCACGGGTGGCGGCGCGGGCGGCGGTGCCGGCGGCGGAACCGGTGGCGGCCGCGTCGTGCTGCCCTGCGTGTTGTTCGCCTGGGTGTTGCTTCCCTGGGTGGTGCTGCCCTGGGTGTTCGACGACGTGGGATTGGTCGGCGGCGCGGACTCGACGGGCTTGTCCGGCGTGTTCGAGGCCACCGGCGTGGTCGGCGGCTTCGTCCCTTGCGCCAGCCTGGTCTTGCAGTCCTGGATGCCCTTCTGCGCCGGTCCGGACATCTTGTTGTCGGCCAGCATGATCGTTTCCACGCCGGGCTGGGACCACAGGCCCAGCGCGGCGTTGCAGTCGCCCCGGCGCGCCGCGACGAGGCCGAGGTAGTACTGGGGCACGTACGTCTCGAACCGCATGCCGTACAGCTTGACGTTCGCCTGCGGCCTGGATTCCTCCGCCAGCGCCTCCTTCATGCGCGCCTCGACCTCGTCCCACTTCTCGCCCGCGGCCGCGTCGAGGCCCTTGGCGTAGGAACGCTTGAAGTCGGCGTGCGCGGGCGCCGCCGCCAGCAGCGCCAGCGCGAGCACGCCGGCGATCCGGAACCAGGCCGCGGCCATCACCAGCCCGCCCGCTTGAGGTAGTCGCGCGAGGTGATCGAGGAGAACGCGGTCGCGACCGTGACCGAGGTCTTCTCCTTCACCTGTGCGACCTGGCGCGTCGCGCGCGCCACGTCGGGATGCCGGAAGCTGACGCTGTACACGCCCGCCGGCAGCGACAGGCGCAGCGGCGTGGTGGCGTCGGCGGGCAGCGGCACGGCCTTGCCGGTGTTGTTGTCGGTCACCGACTCCACGGTCGCCCACGGGTAGGCGTTCAGCACCAGCTCGCCGATGGTGGCGGCGATGCGCGCCTTCTCCGCCTCCGCGATGCGCTTGCCCGACTCGTCCAGGCGCGTGGCGATCTGCGCGGCGAGCGGATCGCTGGCGAACTGCTGGCGCACGGGGGCGAACGCCGCGGTGACCTGCGCGATGTCGTTGTTGCTCTGCGCGCTGCCCAGCATCTCGGAGAGCGCGTCGAACAGGCGCTTCTTCGCCGAGCCGGCGTCCACGTCGCGCGCGTCCTGGGCGAGCAGCGCGGAGATCTCGCGCGCGGCCTTGCCCGAGGCCTCGGCGGTGAGCGGGCGCGCGGCGATCAGTTCGGTCAGGCGCGCGTAGCGCTGGTTGCGCTCCTCGCGCGCCTTGGCCTCGGCGATCTGGCGGGTGAGGTCGGTGGCGAGCTGCCCGAGCGGACCGTCGGCCGGGTACACGCGACGCGCGTCGGACACCAGCGCCAGCGCGGCGGCGGTATCGCCGTCCGCGGCGCGCGCCTTTGCTGCGTCCAGGATGCGTCTGGGCAGCTCGGCCAGCGCCGTCTTCGCCAGCGCATTCTCGGGATCGAGCGCGAGCACGGCCTCGAACTGCGCCTTGGCCGTGGTGCTGCCCGACCCGACGAACTGCTGGGCGACGATCGCGCGCTGCGCGGCGGCGAGGCCCTCGTTGATCCTCAGGCGCCTGGCATCGAGGTTCTTCTCGATCCCTTGCTTGAGTTGGAGCGCGGCCGGCAGGCCGGGCTTGACGTCGAGTGCGAGGTTCAGCGCACTGAGCGCGGCGTCGGTCTGGCCCGCGCGCTGCGAGCTGTCGGCGAGGCCGAGCAGGCGCGCGGCCACGGCATCTCGGCGCTGCACCACCTCGGGCGTGTCGGGCGCCATCACCTGCGCCTGCGCCAGCGTCTCGATCGCGTTGTCGCCGGCGGGCTCGTTCAGCTTGCCGGCCTTGATCTCGGCATCGAGCTTCGCCAGCAGCGATTCCAGGCGCTGCCGCTGCGAGGCGGCCTGGGAGGCCTTGTCGAACTCCACGCGCAAGGCCTTGAACGCCGCCTCGTTCGCCAGGAAGGTCTCGAGCTCGCGCAGACGCGTGTTCGCTTCCTCCAGCCGTCCCTGCGACAGCGACTCGCGCGGCTGTTCGAGCGACTTCGCGACCAGCTTGGCCAGCCGCTCGCGGATCGCCTCGTCCGACGGCGCGTCGGCCTGGGCGCGCTGCAGCAGCGAGAAGGCGCCCTCGGACCCGAACACGCGCCCCTCGGACTCGGCCTTGTCCACCTTGGCGAACAGCTCGGCCTGCTGCCGCCGCGATTCGACCAGGGAACGGTTCGCGGTGATCTTCTTGCCGATGGTCGCGACTTCGGCATCGCTGGGATCCACCACGCGCGCCATCTCGAGGTTCGCCTGCGCGCTGTCGAAATCCTCCTTGGCCAGCGCCTCGCTCGCGCGCTGCTTGAGCAGGCTCGCCACCTTCACCACGCGCTTGCGCGTGCCCTCGTACTGCGCGGCCTTCTCCGAGATCGCCTGCAGGTACTCGAACGCGTTGTCGCCCGGCGGCGAGGTGAGCTTGCCCTCGTCGATGAAGCGGTCGACCTCGCGCAGCGAGGACTCGATCAGGATCTTCGTGGTGGGGTCGAGCTCGGCCGTGGGCGGCGGCTCCTTGGGCTTGTCCGGCCACAGGGCCAGGCCCACGGCCAGCACGATCAGCAGCGCACCGGCGCCGATCGCGGCATAGAGCCAGGTCTTGGGTACGCCCGCGGGCTTCGCGGGCGGACGCTCGCGCGAGGGCGGCGGCACCGTCTCCTTGCCGGCGTTGTTCGACGGCGGTGCGGGCGTGCGCCCCACGGGCGTGCGCGGGCGTTGCACCTGCTGCGTGCTGGGCGGCGGCGGCACCGGATCGAGCGAGGCCGGACCCGAGATCGAGAAGCCGAGCGCGCGCAGCTGTTCCGAGGACGACTGGCTGGGATCGGCCTGCAGGCGTGCCCACAGCTTCTGGTTGCCCACCACCACCGACTTCAGCGCGCGGGTGAAATCGCGCAGGTTCGCGAAGCGGTCGTCGCGGTTCTTCGCGAGCAGCTGGTCGATGACCGGCTGGAAATCCGAGAACGCCTCGGGCAGCGCCGGCGCGGCGGTGGTGAGGTGCGCCATCAGCACCGAGATCGGCGTGTCGCCGGTGAACGGCGGGTTGCCGGTCAGAAGCTCGTAGAACAGCACGCCCAGCGAGTACATGTCCGAGCGGCCGTCCACCTCGAGGGCGTTGATCTGCTCGGGGCTCATGTAGGTGGGCGTGCCCACCAGCATGCCGGTCTGCGTCAGGCGCGTGGCGGTGGCATCCTGCTGCTTGGCGATGCCGAAGTCGGTGAGGACGGGCGTGTAGGCGTCCCGGAACATGATGTTCGCGGGCTTGAGATCGCGATGCACGATGCCGTGGTCGTGCGCGAACTGCAGCGCCTGGGCGATCTGCACCACCACCGAGATCGCCTCGGCGAGCGACAGCCCCTCCTTCATCTTGACGCTGAGCGTTCCCCCCTCGAGGAACTCCATCGCGATGTAGGTGAGCTCGTCGGTCTTGACGATGTCGTAGACCGCCACGATGTTGCGATGTGGCAGCTTCGCCATCGTGCGCCCTTCCATCAGGAAGCGACGCTCGAACTTGTCCAGTTCGTCGATGTTCCGCCGCATCACCTTGATCGCCACGCGACGGTCGAGCGAACGCTGCACGGCCAAGAACACATTGGCCATGCCGCCCGAACCGAGCTCGCGGATCAGTTCGTAACCGGGGATGGTGAACGAGGCGGGCGCCATGGAAACGATATGGGGAGGAGGGTCGAGAATAGCATGTGCCGTTCAGCCTCCGAACCGGGGATCGGGTCTCGATTCAGTGGCATAGCGTCAATTTTGGTGGAACGTTCGAGCTTGCCGGCCGGGGTCGCGCCGGGGTTTGCGACTTTCCGCCCGGACGGCGCATCCTGACCCCTGTGACCCCCTCCCATTTCGCCATCGACGTACCCCAGTCCCTGATCGAGCGCCTGCGCCGGTCCGACGCGCAGGCCTTCGAGCAGGTCTACCGGCTGTTCTCGCGCCCGATCTATTCGCTGGCCCGGCGCATGCTGAACGACGGCCACGAGGCCGAGGACGTGCTGCACGAGGTGATGATCGGGGTGCTGGACAAGCTCGACCAGTTCCGCGGCGACGCGCCGTTCTGGGGCTGGCTGCGCCAGATCGCGGTGAATGCCGTGCTGATGCGGATGCGCAAGGGCAAGCCACTGGAATACACCGACGAGCTGCCCGAGCCCGACGCGGTGGCGCCGCCCGAACTGCGCGCGCTCGAGGGCCAGGACCTGGAGCGGGCCTTCCAGCAGCTGCCGAGTACCACGCGCAGCGTGCTGTGGCTCTACTACGTGGAGGGCTATTCGCACGAGGAGATCGCGGCCTCGTTCGGCAAGAGCCTCAGTTTCTCGAAGTCCCAGGTCCTGCGTGGCGCCGAACGCCTGCGCGGCCTGCTGGAAGCCACCCCGACGGTGAACGCCTATGCCTGACGACGACGAGTTCCAGCGGTCCCCCGACGGACTGCCCGAGCGCCTGCGCGCACTGCCGTTGCTCAGTCCGCCCGACGCCTCCTGGCAGCGGCTCTCGCGCACCCTGCACGAGCGCCAGCGCCGGCCCGCGCGCTATGCCCGCTACACCGGCTTCGCGATCGCGGCCGCCGCCCTGCTCGCGCTGGTCCCGCTGCTGCGTGCCCCCGAACGGGTCGCGGCGCCGCAGGCGCCGGTCGCGCAGGCCGCGCTGCCGGCCCCTGCCGACCCGAATGCGCGCCTGATCGCCGCGAACCGCAGCTGGGAGGCCCGCGTCGATGCCTCGCGCCTGCATTCGGGCGCGCTCGACGGCGACGCCGCCGCGGCCAGCGCGGAACTGGAAGACCTGCTCGGACTGGTCGATACCCGGCTCGCCGCCGGCGACACGCCCGAACGCACCACCCTGCTGTGGCAGCGACGGCTGTCGCTGCTGCAGGCCCTGGACCAGATCCAGATCCGAGGCACGCTGGCCGCCCCCGAACCCGGCGGCGGTGGCGTCTACCTCGCCAGCTACTGACCCACGTACCGGAGTCCCCACCATGCAGATCACCCGAACCGCCCTCGCCCTGGCACTGGCCTTGTGCTTCGGCACGGCCCCCGCCGCCGAGCCGGCCAAGGCCACCGATGCGGAACTCGCGCGCCTGCGCGAGCAACTCAAGAGCGCCCAGGCGCAACTGCGCGAAAGCGCGCGCGACGTCGCGGAGCTGTCCGCTAAGCTCGGCCGCGACGGCGGCACGCGCGCGTTCTCCTTCAAGACCGTCGGTCCGGCGCAGGCCGTCATCGGCATCGTGATCGGCGACGACGAGCGCGGCGCCTACATCGCGGGCGTCACCCCCGGCGCACCGGCCGAGAAGGCCGGCCTGAAGAGCGGCGACCGCCTGGTCGCGATCAACGGCAAGCCCGTCGCGGGCAGCGGCAGCGACGGCAAGCTCGCGCGCGCCCTGCGCGACTTCGACGCCTCCAGCAGCGCACGCGAGCTGATCGGCGAACTCTCCGAGGGCGACAAGGTCAAGCTCACGATCGAACGTGCCGGCAAGCGCCAGGACTACGACCTCGCCGCGGTCAAGCGCGATTTCGAGGACTGGCCGATGTGGACGGGCACCTGGGAGCACGACCTGGGCGCGGAACTGCCGGGGCATTCCGACCGCATCGAGGTCATCGTCGAGGGCCGCAAGGAGGCGATCGAGGATGCGAAGCACGCGGCGGAGGCCGCGCGCAAGGCGGTGGTGGCGGGACGCCTCGCGGGCGAGAACGCGCGTCGCGAGGCGCAGCGCATCCGCATCGACCGCGGCGACGGCCATCGCAACGAGCTGATGTTCATCTCCGACCGCAGCCTCTCGAACCTGCGCCTGAGTTCGGTCGACGCCGACCTCGGCAAGTACTTCGGCACCGACTCGGGCGTGCTCGTGCTCGACAAGGGCAGCGACAGCTTCCCCACGCTCAGGACCGGCGACGTGATCGTGGGCGTGGCGGGCAAGAAGGTGGAGACGCCGAGCCAGGTCATGCGTGCGCTGCGCTCGGGCGAACGCGGCGCGAGCGTGAACGTGGAGGTGGTGCGCGACCGCAAGCACCAGGTGCTCGCGGTGGACGTGCCCGAGCTCGGCCCGATGCTGCTGCCGCCGCTGCCGCCCGAGCCGCCCGAGCCGCCGTCGCCGCCGAGCCCGCCGGCACCGCCGTCGATGAAGTCGCTGCCGCCGCCGGCGCCCCCCGCGCCGCCCAGCCCGCCGACGCCGCCACCGCCGCCCAGCGTCGCGAGCAACGTCTACATCCTCTGACGCGGGCGTTCTGGACCACCCCATCGCCCCGGCGCTTGCGCCGGGGCGATGTGCGTTGCGACCATGGTGATCCGCCCGGCATCCCGCCGGTTGCATCGCACCGAGGCCCATCGTGACGGATCCCGTTGCGCGCGTCGTCGCCACCCGACCCTTCGACGACCAGAAGCCCGGCACCTCGGGCCTGCGCAAGAAGACGCCAGCGTTCATGCGCGCGCACTACCTCGAGAACTTCGTGCAGGCCACGCTCGACGTGGTGCTGGCCGGGCGCGATCCCGCGCGCGAGACCCTTGTCGTGGGCGGCGACGGCCGCTACCACAACCGCGCGGCGGCGCAGACCATCGTGCGCATGGCCGCGGCGAACGGCCTGGGGCGCGTGCTGGTCGCGCGCGACGCCCTGCTGTCCACGCCCGCCGCATCGGCGGTGATCCGCGCGCGCGGTGCGCTCGGCGGCTTCGTGCTCTCCGCGAGCCACAACCCGGGGGGGCTGGACGGCGACTTCGGGATCAAGTTCAACGGCGACAACGGCGGACCGGCGACCGAGGAGCTGGGCGAGCGCATGTACCGCGCGACGCTCGCGATCTCTCAGTACCGCACGCTGGACTGCCCCGACCTCGACCTGGCGAGCGAGCGCACGATCGCGCTCGGCGGCACCCAGGTCGAGGTCTTCGACGGCGTGGCCGAGCACGCGGCGCTGATGGCGCGACTGTTCGATTTCGATGCGCTGCGCGCCTGGTTCGCCGCGGGCCATCGCGTGCACTTCGACGCCATGAACGGCATCACGGGACCCTATGCGACCGAGGTCCTCGAGCGACGCCTGGGCGCACCGCCCGGCACGGTGAGGCGCGGTACGCCGCTCGAGGACTTCGGCGGCATCCACCCCGATCCCAATCTCGTCTACGCCGCCGACCTCGTCGCCGCCATGGCGGCCGACGATGCGCCGGAACTCGGCGCCGCCTGCGATGGCGACGGCGATCGCAACCTCGTGCTCGGGCCCGGCGCGTTCGTTTCGCCCGGCGACTCGCTCGCGCTGATCACCGAGCACGCCGCGCGCATTCCCGCCTATCGCGGCGGGCTACGCGGCGTGGCGCGGTCGATGCCCACGAGCACCGCGGCCGACCGCGTCGCGGCGGCGCTCGGCATCGACTGCTACGAGACGCCGACCGGCTGGAAGTTCTTCGGCGACCTGCTCGACGCCGGGCGCTGCACCCTGTGCGGCGAGGAAAGCTTCGGCACGGGCTCGGACCACGTGCGCGAGAAGGACGGCCTGTGGGCGGTGCTGTGCTGGATCTCGATGCTCGCCGACACCGGACAGCCGGTCGCGGACCTGCTCGCCGGGCACTGGCGCCGGTTCGGGCGCAGCTACTTCCAGCGGCATGATTTCGAGGCGCTGGACCTCGATGGCGCGAACGCGATGTTCGCCGAGCTCCGCGCGCGCCTGCCCGCGCTCGCGGGCACGGCGCTGGCCGATCGGGTGGTCGTGCTCGCCGACGACTTCAGCTACACCAGCCCCGTCTCGGGCGCGGTCTCGAGCAGGGGCGGCGTGCGCGTGGTGCTCGACGACGGCAGCCGCATCGTGATGCGCCTGTCGGGCACCGGCACCGAGGGTGCGACCTTGCGCGTCTACCTCGAACGCGTGCAGGCGGATTTCGGGCAGCCGGTGGACCGGGTGCTCGAGCCCTTGCGTGCCGCGGCGCTGGTCTTGACGGGTTTGCCGCGCAGATTCGGGCGCGAGGTCGCGGATGTGGTGACCTGAGGCTGCACCGTCGCGCGCTCATGCGCGCTCCTACGACAGCCCTGACGACCCCGGTGTCGCGGCTTCCGTAGGAGCGCGCGCCAGCGCGCGATCACCACCACGACATCGCCTCGACACGCCCAGACTCGAAACCCGGTCCCGCGCCCCGACAGCCCATGTCCCTCGACTACCCCATCACCCCTGCCGTGCGCGTCCTGCGCGCCGCCGGCATCGCCTTCAAGCCACATCTGTACGACTACCTCGACAAGGGCGGCGCCGCCCACGCCGCGCAGGCGCTCGGGCTCGATCCGCACGCGGTGATCAAGACGCTGGTGCTCGAGGCCGAGCCGGCGACGGGGCGAAAGATCGGCCTGCTCATGCTGATGCACGGCGACCGCGAGGTCTCCACCCGCCAGCTCGCGCGCGCGCTCGGCCACCGCGGCATCGAGCCCGCGAGCGAGGCGCAGGTGCAGAAGCTGACCGGCTACCTGCCCGGCGGCGTGAGCCCGTTCGGCACGCGCACGCCGCTCGCCACGTGCGTGGAGGCGAGCGTGCTGGACCTCCCCGTGCTCCACATCAACGGTGGCAAGCGCGGGTTCCTCGTCTCCCTGGCGCCCGCGGACCTCCAGCGCGTGCTGCGCGCGACGCCCGTGCACGCTACGCGCGCAACTGATCCCTGATCGGCAGCCGCCGGAGGCGCTTGCCGGTCGCGGCGAAGATCGCGTTGCACAGGGCCGGCGCCACGGTCGGGATGCCCATCTCGCCCGCGCCCGCGGGCCTTTCCGTCGACGGCAGGATGTGCACCTCCACGTCGGGGGCCCCGGCGCTGCGCAGCAGCGGATAATCGTTGAAATTGCGCTGCACCACGCGCCCGCCCTCGATGGTGATCTCCAGATTCAGCGCCGTGCTCAGCCCATCGATGGTGCCGCCCATCATCTGCGCCTCGACGCCGAGCGGGTTCACCGGCGTGCCCACGTCGACCGCGCACACGCACCGGTGCACGGCGAGCGCGCCGTCCTTGCCCACCTCGACCTCCATCGCGTGCGCCGCGTAGCCGCCGAAGGTGAAATGCGCGGCGATGCCGAGCCCGCGCCGCCTGGGCACCTTGCGGCCCCAGCCGATCGCCGAAGCGGCCTTCTTCAGCACTGCGGCCAGGCGTCCGGTGTGGAACTCGGGGCCGCCATGCTGCTCGTACTTCAGCACGCGCGGCTCGCCCAGCAGCGCCAGCCGGAACTCCACCGGATCGCGCCGCGCGGCATGCGCGACCTCGTCCACGAAGCATTGCACGGCGAACGCGTTCGCCGTATGCGCCGGCGCGCGCCAGGAGCCGCGGATCAGCCCGGACTGGATGCCGAACCACTCCACGCGCAGGTTCGGCACCAGCGCCGCGGGGAAGTCGTCGGCGTACATCTCGCCGTCGGCATGGTCCTCCGGCTTCACGTCGGGTCGCCGGTAGTACTTCGCCGCGCTCGCGCAGCGGTGGCGCCACGCCTCGATGCGCGCGCGCGTGCCGAGCACCGCGCTCAGCTCGTGCACCGCCATGGGCCGGAAGAAGTCGTGCTGCATGTCGTCCTCGCGCGACCAGTGCAGCTTCACCGGCTTGCCGGCGAGCTTGCTCAGCAGCACCGCCTCGGCCACGTAGTCGGCGGTCAGGCGACGGCCGAAGCCGCCACCCACGCGCGTCATCTCCACGCCGATGTCCAGGCGCGGGACACCGGTGACCGCATGCGCGGCGCGGGAGGCGCCGGCCGGCATCTGCACCGGCGCGATCACCGTCACGCGATCGGCGCGCACGTCGGCGCAGGCGTTCTGCGGCTCCAGCGTCGCATGGGCGACGAACGGCACGTGGTAGCGCGCGCGCACGGTGCGGCCGCCACGTTTCGCCGCGGCGGCGTAGTCGCCGTCGTTGCGCACGAGCTTCCCGGCCTCCGAGTCGAGCAGGGTGGCCGCCTGCCGCTCCAGCGAGGACGAGGTCTCCGCGGCATGCGGGCCGGGCGTCCATTCGATCCTCAAGGCCTCGCGCCCGCGCATCGCCGACCAGGTGTCGTCCGCGAGCACGGCGATCCCGGTGCACAGGTTCGTCGCGATCGGATCTCCGGCCTTGGGCCCGGGCATCACCAGCACCTGCCGTACGCCGGGGACCGCGAGCGCGGCCGTCGCGTCGTGCGACACCAGCTCCCCGTCGAACGTGGGGCAACGCGCGACCACGGCCACGAGCGAGCCGGGCGGACGCACGTCGATGCCGTAGCGCGCGCGGCCGGTGACGATGTCGTGCGCGTCGACCACGCGCGTGGGCTTGCCGATGATGCGGTACCGATCCGCGGACTTGAGCGGCGCCGGCGCCTGTGCGGGCGCGAGCCGGTTCGCGCGACCGACGAGGTCGGCATACGGCAGGCGGCGCCCGTCGGGATGCAGCACCACGCCCGCGTCCGTCGCGAGCAGGGACGGCGCCACGCCCCAGGTGTCGGCAGCCGCGCGCACCAGCAGGGCGCGCGCCTCCGCACCGGCCTGGCGCAGGTCGTCCCAGGAACCCGACACGCTGGTGCTGCCGCCCGCACCCTGCGATCCGTACTTCCAGTTCATGCCGCTCGCGGACTTCGCATCGACCACGATCCCCAGCGGAAGCTGCACGACGCGCACCTGCGACCATGCCACGTCCAGTTCCTCCGCGATCAGCATGGGCAGCGAGGTCATCACGCCCTGGCCGATCTCGGGATTGCGCGCCCCGATGTGCACCAGGCCGTCGGGTTCGATGCGGATGAACACGCCGAGCGTGCCGCCTGCATCCGCGGTTCCCGCGGCGGAAGCATGGCGCGAGATCAACAGGCCACCCGCGGCCGTGGCGGCGACGTGCAGGAACGCGCGGCGCGAGTACGCCGGCAGCGCGCTCACGACCGCGCCTCGCGCATCGCGGTCGCCGCCCGGCGCACCGCGCGCCGGATGCGCGGATAGGTGCCGCAGCGGCACAGGTTGCCCAGCGCCGCGATCTCCGCCTCGCTCGGGTCGGGCGTACGGCGCAACAGGTCGATGGTCGCCATGATCTGGCCGACCTGGCAGTAACCGCACTGCGCCACGTCCTCCTCGATCCAGGCCTGCTGCACCGGATGCAACGCCTGCGGCGTGCCGATGCCCTCGATGGTGGTGAGCCTGCGTCCGGCGAGCGCGCGCATGGGCGTGAGGCACGCGCGCTGCGCGGCGCCGTCCACGTGCACCGTGCACGCGCCGCAGACGCCGATGCCGCACCCGAACTTCGTGCCGGTGAGGCCGGCGTGGTCGCGCAGGAACCACAGCACCGGCATCTCCGGATCGCCGGCGTGGTTGCGCGCTTCGCCGTTCAGCTCGAACTCGATCGCCATGGTTCGGTCCCCGTTGCCATCCGCTGCTTCGAACCCTTGGATAGCGCCGGGGTTCCGGACCCGGCCCCTGCCGGAAGTCGCGTTCGCGAGAACGCGCAGGATTCGTGCGCCGGGGCGCAGGCGTCATGCGATGAAACGCAGGGCAACGCCCGCGCCGACGCGTGCTTGACCTGCCCCGGTCGTTCCGACAGGCTCCCGGTTCACCCAGTGCCCGCCGGTGCAAAGATGCGCGTCGTTCCGTTCAAGCAGGTGGACGTGTTCACGTCCGAGCCGTTCCGGGGCAACCCCGTGGCCGTGGTGTTCGGCGCCGACGGCCTCGACGAGCGTTTCATGCAGAGCCTTGCGGCCTGGACCAACCTGTCCGAGACCACGTTCGTGCTCGCCCCCACGGTGCAGGGCGCGGACTACCGGTTGCGCATCTTCACGCCGAACCAGGAGCTGCCCTTCGCGGGCCACCCGAGCGTAGGCTCCGCGCACGCCATCCTCGAGGCGGGCTGGGCGCAGGCGCACGACGATCGGCTGGTGCAGGAATGCGGCGCGGGCCTGCTGCCGATCCGGGTCGAGCACGCGGAGGGACGCCGACGCCTGTTCGTGCGCGCGCCGCGTGCGCACTTCGGCGAGGGCGACCTGATGCTCACCCACGCGCTGGGCAAGGCGCTCGGCCTGCCCCTGCGCAACGAGCCGGCACCCAGGCCGATCAACGTGGGACCGACCTGGATCGTCGCCGACCTCGAGTACGCGCACACCGTGCTGCAGCTCGAGCCCGACATGGCCCTGCTCACCGCGCTGTGCCGCGAACACGACGGCGTGGGCGTCACCGTGTTCGGGCGCACCGGCGACAACGACGTGTCACTCGAAGTGCGCTCGTTCGCGCCCGCCGACGGCATCCCCGAGGACCCGGTCTGCGGCAGCGGCAACGCCGCCGTCGCGGCCTACCTGTACGAGACCGAACAGATCTCCCGGCTCGGCACGCGCTACGTCGCGACCCAGGGCCGGCGCGTGAACCGCAACGGCTACGTGCACGTGTGCGTGGACGCCGAGGGCGTGATCGAGATCGGCGGCGAAGCCGTCACCTGCGTGGATGGCGCGATTCGCCTGTAGCCTGCGCCGACGCCCCAGCGTTTTGTAGGAGCGCGCTTCAGCGCGCGATCTCTTGTCGTTTCGAGACGTTGTCCCGAGTCGAAAAGATCGCGCGCTGACGCGCGCTCCTACAGTGCACCATGCAGCGCTTTCAGGGGCGCTTGGCCTCGAACACCGCCTTGCCGTCCACGTACGTCGCCAGCACCGGCACCGTGCGCAGGGCCGACGGCGCGAGCGTGAGCGGATCGCCGCCCAGCAGCACGAAGTCGGCGCGCTTGCCCACCTCGAGCGATCCCACCTCGGCCTCGTCGAACGCGGCGTAGGCCGCATCGCGCGTGAACCCGCGCAGCGCCTCGTACGCGCTGAGCTTCTCCTCCGCGCGCCAGCCGCCGTCGGGCTTGCCGTCCGCATCGCTGCGCGCGACCGCCGAGTACAGGCCCAGGCGCGGATCGACCGACTCCACCGGGAAGTCCGATCCCAGCGCGAGCCGCGCGCCGCTGTCGCGCAGCGCGCGCCAGGCGTACGCGCCGACGATGCGCGCCGGGCCCACGCGCGCCTCGGCCCAGGGCATGTCGGAGGTCGCGTGCGTGGGCTGCATGGACGCGATCACGCCGAGCTTCGCGAATCGCGGCAGGTCGGCGAGCGCGACGACCTGCGCATGTTCGATGCGCCAGCGATGGTCCTTGCCCGCGCCCGCACCGAGCACGCGTTCGTAGGTATCGAGCACGATGCGGTTGCCCCGATCGCCGATCGCGTGCGTGGCGACCTGCACGCCGCAGCCCTGAGCGCGCCGCACGATCCGCTCGAACGCCGGCTCGGCCGTGAGCAGCAGCCCGCGGTTGCCGGCATCGTCGCGATAGTCCTCGAGCAGCGCGGCGCCGCGGCTGCCCAGCGCGCCGTCCATGTACAGCTTCACCGTGTGGAACCCCAGGCGCCCGGACGGATGCCGGTACGCGCCCTTCTCGCACAGCCACGCGAGCGCCTTGCCGTCGCCGTCGGCCATCACCTCGATGCGCAGCGGCAGCTCGCCGCGGTCGGCGAGCGCGCGATAGAGCTCGAACAGCTCGAGCGGCACGCCCGCATCGTGCACGCCGGTGAGGCCGTGCTTCACCGCCGCATCGAACGCGAGCTTGAGCGCGCGCTCCGCCAGCGCGGCATCGGGCGGTGGCACGGAGGCCTCGACCAGCGCCATGGCGCCATCGATGAAGATGCCGCTCGCGCGTCCGCGCGCGTCGCGCTCGATGCGACCGCCATCGGGCTGCCAGGTGCCCGAGAGATCTCGCCTGGCGGACTTGAGCGCCGCGGAGTTCGCCCAGGCCGCATGGCCATCCACGCGCTCGAGCCAGACCGGACGCTTGGGGAAGGCCGCATCGAGATCGGCTGCCGTGGGGAAGCGCTTGCCCTCCCACCGGTTCTGGTCCCAGCCCCGGCCGAGCAGCCAGGCCTTGGGCGGCAGCGTGCGCTCAAAAGCCTTCAGCCGGTCGATCACGTCCGCGACGCTGTCCGCCCCCACGAGGTCCGCGCGCAGCAGCGCGAAGCCGAGCCCGGCGACGTGGCCGTGCGCATCGATGAGCCCCGGCACCATCGTCGCGCCGCGGGCATCGATGACCGAGGCGCCGGGATGCTTCGCCGCGACCTCTGCCGCGTCGCCGAGCGCGACGATGCGTCCCTGGGCGTCGAATGCCATCGCTTCGGCCCGCGGGCGCGCCGGATCCATGGTCAGGATGTTCGCGTGCTCGACGCGCGTCACCGCCTCGGCGGCCAGTACCACGGGGGAACCGCAGGCTGCGAACAGCAGCGCGATGGCGAATCGATGGGCGTGCATGCGGGACTCCGGCAGTCGCCGCGCACTGTGCGCAATCGGGGCGCCGGATGCAACCGGAAGCCCTCGTAGCGCGGAGTGCGCCGCAGGCGCTCTCCGCGGCTCTGCACGAGCCCGGCGCCAGGGCGCCGGAGAGCGCTGCGCGCACTCCGGCCTACGATGAAGCCAGGGCGCCGGAGAGCGCTGCGCGCACTCCGGCCTACGATGAAGAGTCGCGCTCTGTGCGCAATCGGGGCGCCGGATGCAACCGGAAGCCCTCGTGGCGCGG